>Ga0304730_1003001_pt1 | contig 11634 bp, 11 predicted proteins | sample M_130628_MF_Meta_FD_190474 | JGI IMG/M metagenome (GOLD analysis project Ga0304730, IMG submission 190474) | Freshwater microbial communities from Lake Montjoie, Canada to study carbon cycling - M_130628_MF_MetaG (v2) (version 2) | ecosystem: Environmental > Aquatic > Freshwater > Lake | place...
ATAAAAAAGTTATTTGTTGATTGATTTTTATTTTACGATGCAATTTAACTGAAAAATGGTTTTGAATGATTATTTTACCAATTCCATTTTCATCATCACATTTACCAAAGGACGATTATTGCCATCTGTTTTCATTAATGCAATTTTATCGATTACATCAAGTCCACTGATGGTTTCTCCAAATACCGTATAATCCATATCTAAAAAGGGTGTGCCGCCAATTGTTTTATACATATTTTTTTGTTCTGCAGAATACGTAATGCCTTTTGATTGTTCCATATTGAATAAATCTCCTTCATTGCTCACATTCCCTTGCACTAAATAAAATTGGCAAGCGCTACTTGCTTTTGTAGGATTGCCATCTCTTGCAGCACATAACGCACCTTTTTTATGAATGATATTTTTATTAAACTCTGCAGGAATTCTTTCCATTTCTCCACCGCCCATGCCCAACATAGCACCTTCTACTGCCGTTTTGCTCATAGGATCTCCACCCTGAATCATAAACCCTTGAATTACACGATGAAACAATAAGCTATCATAAAAACCAGCTTGTACTAATTTTACAAAATTGTCTCTATGCTTTGGCGTTGAATCGTATAATTTAATGATGATTGTACCTACTGAGGTGGTAATTTTTACTTTGGTTTTGCCCGCGGTATAGGGATTTGGTTTTGCTGCAACGGCTTTTGTTTGTGCTGCTGGCTTAACGGCTGTTTTTGGCTTAACGCCTGCTTTTTCTTGTGTAAAACCATTAAAAGAAAAAATAGATACCAATACAATTCCTAACATTAAAACTTTTGTCTTCATAAAATAATTTTTTTTAAATAAATTCTTGAGATTGAAAATAAAGTAAAATATGGTCTTTTAAAAAATTTTCTTGTTCAAATAAATCAAAAGCTGGTAGCGCTTTCAACTGCGTAAAATGTGGCCATCCTTCTTCATCATTCCCATCCAAACTATAATAACCACTAGGCATCAAAGCTGTACAAATGGCAATATGCATCAAATCTTGTTTTTGTTCTTTGCTGAATTCTTGAGGACCTTGGCCCAATTCCTGAACGCCCATTAACAGCAAAATACCATTCATATCTGGCTTAATTCCAAATCGCTCTTTTAACTTAATCCTCAACTTCAACCACCTTATCTGTAAATCTTCTTCTATCGGTTGCATGCGCAAATGTAAGTAATATGTATTTCCCGATTATCTTTGTGGCCATATTGATTTTCAAAAAAAGAAATTATTTACATGTTACAAATACAATTCATTCGCCAAAACGCTGATTTAGTTAAAGAAAAACTCGCTATTCGTAATTATCCCAAAATTGGTTTGGTAGATACTTTAATTGAAATGGATGACGAACTTCGTAAAATAAAGTTTGCCAGCGAATCTATACAAGCCAGCATTAACAGTGCTTCTAAAGAAATTGGTATGCTGATGGCGAAAGGGGAAAAAGAGGCAGCAGAATTAAAAAAATCAGAGGTTACTGCTTTAAAAGAAGAAATGGCGCAAAAATCTGCCACCTTAGACGAATTAGAAATTGGTTTTCATAAACAACTTTTATTATTGCCCAACCTGCCACATCAATCCGTTCCTGCGGGTAAATCGGCAGAAGACAATGAAGAAGTGAGATCTGGTGGTAAAATTCCAACCTTAATGGAAAATGCAAAACCACATTGGGACATCATTAAAGATTACGATTTAATCGATTTTGAAACAGGTGCAAAAATTGCTGGAAGCGGTTTCCCTTTATACAAAGGTCGTGGTGCTAAACTTCAACGTTCTTTAATTCAATTTTTCTTAGATTATAACAGCGATGCAGGTTATACGGAGTATATGCCACCATTGATGGTAAACGAAGCTACCGCTTATGGCACCGGACAATTGCCCGATAAAGAAGGCCAAATGTACCACATCACTGCCGACGGATTATACCTTATTCCAACCGCAGAGGTTCCGGTTACTAATGTATACGCCAATGAAATTATTAAGGAAAACGAAATCCCGGTTAAAATGACGGCTTACACCCCATGTTTCAGAAGAGAAGCCGGAAGCTTTGGTAGTGATGTTAGGGGATTAAACCGCGTACATCAGTTTGATAAAGTTGAAATCATTCAATTGGTGCGTGCCGAAAATAGTTATGCCGTTTTGGAAGAAATGGTTGCTCACGTAGAAAAGCTTTTAAATTTACTCGAACTTCCTTATCGTGTGCTTCGTTTGTGTGGCGGCGATATGGGATTCACTTCGGCATTAACTTACGATTTCGAAGTATATAGCGCTGCGCAACAAAAATGGCTTGAGGTTAGCTCTGTTAGTAATTTTGAAACCTTTCAAACCAACAGAATGAAAATCAGACATAAGGATGAAAACGGCAAAACACAATTGTTGCATTCTTTAAACGGTTCTTCATTAGCATTACCTAGAATTGTGGCTGCACTTTTGGAAAATAATCAAACGGAAAATGGCATTGTTTTACCTCAAATTTTGCATAGATATGTTGGCATGTCTATTATCGAAAAAAAATAAAACCATTTAAATGAAAAAAGTATTAACAGCTTCATTATTAGCAATTTTTATTTTGTTTTTTAACGCTTGTAGTCATAAAACAACACCAACAAAAACAACGGTTGAAACAAAAGAAAATTCAGATAAAAATTACACGGTTGTTTTAAACAGTAATTATGGAAAAGAAATCTATGAATCAAAATGTGGTTCTTGTCATGATTTAAAAAAGCCTAACGAATATACTTTCATAGAATGGAATCCAATTATGAAAAGAATGGCCAAAAAAGCAGACCTTGATGAAATGCAAAAACAAAACGTGTTGGCCTATTTAAAAGACAATGCAAAGGCGGAAAAATAATATTCTTGATTTTGTTGCTTTAGATATTATTAAGTAGATTTAAGATTGTTTAAAAACCCTTTTGCTTGAATTAATTTTTTAAAGATAATATGTCTACAAACCGTACCAAACTCCTTGAAACATTTAATACCGAATACAAGAAACTCAATGATAATCAGCGTTTGGCTGTAGATACCATTGAAGGACCAGTAATGGTTATTGCCGGACCTGGAACCGGAAAAACGCAAATCCTTGCCAGTCGAATTGGAAAGATTTTGTTGGAAACAGATACGCTTCCAGAAAATATTCTTTGTTTAACTTACACTGATGCAGGTGTTGTGGCCATGCGGAAAAGATTGCTTCAATTTATTGGACCAGATGCATACAAAGTAAACATCTACACTTTTCATGCTTTTTGTAATGATGTGATTCAAGACAATCTTTCAATGTTTGAAAAAAACAGTCTAGATCCAATTTCAGAACTGGAAAGAATTGAACTATTTAAAAAATTAATTGATACCCTACCCAAAAATCATCCATTAAAAAGATATCGTGGTGATGTGTATTATGAAGTAAGCAACTTGCAAGGGCTTTTCAGCAACATGAAAAGAGAAGGTTGGACACCTGAATTTTTGAATCAACATATTGATGCCTATCTTAAGGAGCTTCCAGAAGATGAGGCTTTTATTTACAAAACCAGTCGTGCGGGTAAATACAACAAAGGAGATTTAAAACCAGCATATTACGAAGAGTTGGAAAAAATGGAAAAGCTCCGTGCTGCCGTGAATGAATTCGATCGCTTTCAACATATGATGAGAGAAGCAAACCGCTACGATTTTGATGACATGATCATTTGGGTGATAAAAGCCTTTGAAAACAATGCTCATTTGTTGGCCAATTATCAAGAGCGTTTTCAGTATATACTTGTAGATGAATATCAAGATACCAGCGGTTCTCAAAATAATTTGGTACAACTTTTAATCAGCTATTGGGACAATCCAAATGTATTTGTTGTAGGCGATGATGATCAAAGTATATTTAGATTTCAAGGAGCAAATGTTGAAAACATGTTGTTGTTTGCTACACAGTACAATGATGATATTTTAAAAGTGGTGCTTACCAATAATTACCGTTCTACACAACCTATTTTAGATGCATCAAAAGCGTTGATAGATAGAAACAATGATCGTTTGGTCAATAAAATTGAAGGACTTACCAAGACACTCATTTCTTCGAATGATAAAATACAGCACCTCAATCATTTGCCTATTGTGGTTGAATATGAAAGTCAAAGACACGAAATGATTGCTGTGGTGAAAAACGTGCAGAAACTATTGGCAGAAGGCGTCGAGCCCGGAAAAATTGGCATCATTTATAAAGAGAATAAATACGGCGAAGTAATAACCCAGTATTTTAATTTGTTGAACATACCGGTGTACAGTAAACGCCACATGAACGCGTTGGAATTACCGCTCGCCAGAAAAATAATTTCAATTTTAAAATATTTAGCTGCCGAACATTTTATACCATTCAGTGGTGATCAAATGTTGTTTGAAATTTTACATTTTGACTGGTTTAAAATCTCTCCCATAGAAATCTCTAAAATTACTATGGAAGTGGCAGATAGAAGATTTAGTGAGCGAAAAACTTCGATTCGTGCGTTATTACAACACAAAATAAATGCACTACAAACAGATTTATTTAATAAAAATATTTCGGATGAATTGGCAAACGCTTCAAAAATTATTGAGTCGCTAATTTCATCGGTTTCCAATGTTACTTTACAGTTTTTGTTTGAGCAAATTATCCGTGAAGCAGGTGTTATTTCTTCCATCATGCAAAGCAAGGATAAGCATTGGCAATTGCAGGTACTTACGGCTTTATTTGATTTTATAAAAGAAGAAACGCACCGCAAACCTTTAATGCGTTTACAGGACCTCGTTACCTTGTTAGAATTAATGGAGCAAGAAAGTCTGCCCATTCCTTTGGTACAAGTGAGTGGAAGCGATAAAGGCGTAAACCTAATGACAGCACATGGTTCAAAAGGACTTGAATTTAAATACGTGTTTATCGTTGGCGCTAATGCTGATTTATGGGAGAAGAAAAGAGCCAATAACAAAGGATATAAAATTCCACCAAATGTTTTTGCATCTATTTCAAATGCCAAAGACAATGAAGAATTGAGGCGATTGTTTTATGTGGCGTTAACTCGAGCAGAACAGCATTTGTTTATTTCTTATAGCAAATTTAAAACAGATGGTAAAGAAATTGAACCGTCGATGTTTATTGCTGAAATTCAGGAAATATATAAGCTTCCAGTTGAAAAAATCACCCTCGACGATGAAACAATTGCTGAATTTACGGCGTTGAATTTTGGTGTTGGCGCTGCTCCAGAAATCGCAAAACTAGAAGAAGATATCATTACGCCTTTGCTCGATAAATTTGTAATGAACGTTACTGCTTTGAATGGTTATTTGAAATGTCCGTTGAGTTTTTATTACAACAATTTTATTCGCATCCCTTCGGCCAAAAATGAATCTACAGAATTTGGATCAGCTGTGCATTTTGCGTTAGAACAGTTGTTTAAAAAAATGACCGATCATCCCAATAAAGAATTTCCCACAAAAGAAACATTCAATAGTGCATTCGAATGGTACATGCACAGAAACCGTGAAAGCTTTTCGCAAGAGCAATTCAATCGCAGAATGGAATATGGCTTTGAAGTGTTGAGCAATTATTATGATACGCACATTGAATCATTTAATAAAGTAGTTGTAATAGAACATAGCATAAAAGGCGTTACCGTTGGCAATGTGCCCATCAAAGGAAAATTAGATAAAATTGAATTTGATGGAAAAAATGTAAATGTGGTGGATTACAAATCGGGTAACCCAGAAAATGGATTGAAAAAATTAGACCCGCCAAACGATAAAGAACCTAACGGTGGCGACTACTGGCGTCAAGCTGTGTTTTATAAAATATTAGTAGATAATAAATCAGGAAAAGATTGGAATGCAGTTAGTACCGAATTTGATTTTATAGAGCCAGATAAAAAGAAATCATACAAAAAGAAAAAACTGGTGATAACACCAGAGGACATTACAACCGTTACACAACAAATAACAACCACTTGGGAAAAAATTCAAAATAGAGAGTTTTACATCGGTTGCGGTAAAGAAGAATGTAACTGGTGCAATTTTGTGAAAACAAATAATTTGGCGGTTAAATTACACGATGAAGATGAATCGGAATAATGCCAAATGTTTCAAAAATAGAACATGATAAAACGGGGAATAATATTTATTGGCATTGTATTTACTTGTCAAATTTGTAGTTTGTTTATAACGGGTTGCGCTCAAATTGGTTCTCCAACCGGTGGCCCGAAAGATACATCCGCACCGGTTTTGATAAAAGCAACACCTTCAAATAATCAAACAAACTTTAGTGGAAATAAAATCACGCTCAGCTTTGATGAATATGTTGATTTACAAGACATACAATCTAATTTGCTGGTGTCTCCATCTCCAAAAAACAATCCCAGCATCAACAGCAATCTAAAAACAATTACCATAAAATTAAAAGACAGTCTTTTACCCAATACCACTTATGCCATCAACTTTTCGAATGCCATAAAAGACATTAACGAAGGGAATGTATTCAAGAATTTTGTGTACACCTTTTCAACTGGTGCATATATCGATTCACTAAAATTGGAAGGAAAATTGATGATGGCGGAAACGGGGAAAATTGACAGCTCATTAAATGTGTTATTATACAAAAATGCTAGCGATACAGATATCACTTCTCGAAGACCAGATTATGTAGCAAGGATAAAGGGAGACGGCAGTTTTACGTTTAAAAACTTACCATCAGGAAACTTTAAGATTTACGCCTTAAAAGACGGAGATGGCAATAAATACTACAATGCAGCTACGGAGCTATTTGCATTTTTGAATGACGAAATCAATACTTTAGACTCAAATCATAAAATTCAATTGTTTGCGTATAGTGAGAAAAAACAAGAGCAGAATGCTCCAACATCATCAAGAAGTGAAAAAGAAAAAAAATTGAAACTTATCAATAATTTCATTTCAGGAAAACAAGATTTATTAAACACATTGCAATTGACGAGCAATTTGCCATTAAAAAAATTTGAGGCAGATTCAATCATGTTGATGGATACCAATTTTGTAAAAATTAAAAATTACACAATAAGCATTGATAGTTTAAGAAAAAAAATAAGCATCAATTACAAATGGCCATCCAACGAACCTTTTAATTTGGTGGTTTTAAAAAATGGATTATCCGATTCTTCGGGTTTGAAATTATATAAAAACGATACCATTAAATTTTTTACAAAATCCATTTCTGAATATGGTTCACTGAAAATAACATTTAAAAATATTGAGCTCAATCAACATCCTGTGTTGTATTTTTTAGAAGGCGAAAACGTAAAAAACACATTTAACATTCAAAACGAAACATGGGAAAATAAAATGATGTTACCAGGTGATTTTTCAATGCGCATTTTATATGATAAAAATAATAATGGGCAATGGGATCCGGGCAATTACAAACTTAAGCTTCAACCTGAAATTTCAATTTCATTACCTGAAAAAATAAACATCAAAGCCGATTGGGAAAATGAACGAGAAATAGTTTTGTAACATTACGAATCCCTATTTTTACACCATGATATTTTCATCCTCTTTATTGGAAAAGGCAGTTAACGAATTGGCAAAGCTGCCGGGCATTGGAAAAAAAACTGCTTTGCGTTTGGCATTGCATTTATTAAAACAGCCAGAAAACGAGGTGGGTCATTTTTGTGAGTCGATTGAAAATATGCGAAAAGAAATAAAGTTTTGCAGTAGATGTTACAATATTTCGGATAAACATGTATGTAATATTTGTGATAACATTTCTCGAAAACAAGATATCATCTGTGTGGTTGAAAATATTCGCGATGTAATGGCGATTGAAAGTACACAACATTTCAACGGTGTTTTTCATGTGTTGGGCGGTATTATTTCACCGCTTGATGGTGTAGGTCCAGAACAATTAAATATTGAGCCGCTTATACAGCGCGTTCATGCCGAAAAAATTACAGAGATTGTCTTTGCTTTAAATCCAAATATTCAAGGCGATACCACCATTTATTATATTGGTAGAAAACTAAAAGAATATCCTGTAAAAATAACCACCATTGCTAGAGGCATTTCATTTGGAGGCGAATTGGAGTATGCTGATGAAATGACGTTAGCGAAAAGCATTACCAATCGCATACCGGTAGAGCGTTACATAAATCCCGTTTCATAATTTTTCTATTTCTTTTTTGATTTTACTTCATAACTGCATTATCTTTGAACTCTTGTAAGGTCAGATTTGTTTATTGTTCAACCCTTACAAACGTGTTTTAAAAATTGAACTAATAAACGACCTATTCTCCTCCTGAGTTTCTTCAGATTTGAATGACGTTTAATAGCCAACTTAATTTTTACAACAAATATTTCTTTTTAATTGTTATTAGAATTGTTCATTAGGGTTTATTTGAATCCTATAAAAACATAAAGCATTATGAATTATAACATCAAAGACCTTTTAAAAGAAAGGATTTTAATTATTGATGGCGCAATGGGTACGATGATTCAGCGTCATAAACTAGAGGAAGCCGATTATCGTGGCGAACGATTTGCGAATTGGCATAAAGATGTAAAAGGAAACAATGATTTATTGAGTATTACGCAACCCGATATAATTATTGGTATTCACAAACAATATCTTGATGCTGGTGCGGATATTATTGAAACCAATACATTTAGCAGTACAACCATTGCGCAAGCAGATTATGATATGCAAGAGCTGGCTTATGAATTGAACGTGGCTTCTGCAAAATGTGCACGTATAGCTGCGGATGAATATACTGCTCTAAACCCATCAAAACCTAGATTTGTGGCTGGTGCTATTGGCCCTTTGAATAAAACACTTTCACTTTCTCCGGATGTAAATAATCCTGGATATCGTGCGGTAACATTTGATGAAGTTGTCATTGCGTATGAAGAACAAATAAAAGGTTTGGTAGATGGTGGTGCAGATGTTTTATTGGTAGAAACCATTTTTGATACACTAAATGCTAAAGCGGCCATTTATGCGATTAAAGATTTCTTTAGAAAAAATAATTTACCTGAACTACCGATTATGATTAGTGGCACCATCACTGATGCCAGTGGTAGAACCCTAAGCGGGCAAACACTTGAAGCTTTTTATATTTCTGTAGTTCACGCAAACCCATTGAGCATTGGATTGAATTGCGCACTTGGGGCAAGCGAAATGCGTCCACATATTGAAGAGTTATCATCAATTGCAAAATGTTTTACATCGGCTTATCCCAATGCAGGATTACCAAATGCATTCGGTGAATATGATGAGCAACCACACGAAACAGCGCATATCATTGAAGAGTGGGCAAAAGAAGGATTTGTAAATATTGTTGGCGGATGCTGCGGTACAACGCCAGATCATATCAAACATATTGCTGAAGAGGTGAGTAAATTTAAACCAAGGGAATTACCGGTGGTTGTCGCGTAAACGCGAAGGGGGGGAAACACGAAGGCGCGAAGGGTTTGAAACACGAAGTCACGAAGGCACTAAGACACGAAGGAATAGGTTTGATTGACGCGGAGGGGTTTGAAACACGAAGGCGCGAAGACACAAAGACACGAAGGAATAGGTTTGATTGACGCGGAGGATTTTGAAACACGAAGGCGCGAAGACACGAAGGAAATACGATTGATTGACGCGTAAACGCGAAGGAGTTAGAAACACAAAGGCACCAAGACGCGAAGGTTTTTTGAAACATAGGAGGCGCAAAGACACGAAGAAGTAGGTTTAATTGGCGCGTAAACGCGGAGGGGTTTGAAACACGAAGACACGAAGACGCAAAGACACGAAGAACCAGGTTTGATTGACGCGGAGGATTTTGAAACACGAAGGCGCGAAGGTTTTTTGAAACATAGGAGGCGCAAAGACACGAAGAAGTAGGTTTAATTGGCGCGTAAACGCGGAGGGGTTTGAAACACGAAGACACGAAGACGCAAAGACACGAAGAACCAGGTTTGATTGACGCGGAGGATTTTGAAACACGAAGGCGCGAAGGTTTTTTGAAACATAGGAGGCGCAAAGACACGAAGAACTAGGTTTAATTGGCGCGTAGACGCGAAGGTTTTTGAAACACGAAGGCACAAAGACACGAAGGAATTAATAAATTGGATGGGGTAAAAAACGGGGATTTGTTGTTGTTTTTACTTAAAGAAATACTATTTCGAATACTATTTTTAAAGAAAAACAACTAACATGTTTGAAAATAATATAGAATTTTTGGCAAAAGAAATAGTGAACATTGCCTACAAAATACATTTTTCATTAGGTCCGGGTTTACTGGAAAGTGTATATGAAGTTTGTTTTTGTTATGAATTAGAAAAAAGAAATATCGCATTTGTATCTCAAAAAAAAGTGCCAATTTATTATGATGGTTTAGAATTTAGAGAGGGATTACGAGTAGATATTTTAGTAGATGATAAAATAATAATTGAGTTAAAAGCCCAAGAAACTTACCATCCCGTTTGGGAGGCTCAATTGTTAAGCTATTTAAAGTTATCAAATATGCACATTGGATTTATTATCAATTTCAATGTGCCAGTAATAAAACAAGGAATAAAAAGAATGGTGTTATAACATTTAAAATCAAAATTCAAAAATGCATTTTCTTCGTGCCTTCGTGCCTTCGTGCCTTCGTGTTCCAACACCTTCGCACAACAACGCTTTAGCGTTATCGCAACTTTATAATAACATACTATCAAAACTTCGTGCCTTCGTGTCTTCGTGCCTTCGTGTTCCAACACCTTCGCACAACAACGCTTTAGCGTTATCGCAACTTTATAAAAAAAACCAATCAAAACTTCGTGCCTTTGCGTCTTCGTGCCTTCGTGTTCCAACACCTTCGCACATCAACGCTTTAGCGTTATCGCAACTTTATAATAACATACTATCAAAACTTCGTGCCTTTGCGCCTTCGTGCCTTCGTGTTCCAACACCTTCGCACATCAACGCCTTGGCGTCTTCGCATCATCATAATAACATAAAATCAAAACTTCGTGCCTTCGTGTCTTTGTGCCTTCGTGTTCCAACACCTTCGCACAAAAACGCTTTAGCGTTATCGCAACTTTATAAAAAAAACCAATCAAAACTTCGTGCCTTTGCGTCTTCGTGCCTTCGTGTTCCAACACCTTCGCACAAAAACGCTTTAGCGTTCTCATACCTTAGTGGCAAAAAAAACTCAAATAATGACAAATAAAATCAACCCATACCTCAGATTAAGTGGCCTAGAACCATTAGTCATTCGCCCCGAAACTAACTTTGTAAACGTGGGAGAGCGTACTAACGTAACCGGTAGTAAAAAATTTGCGCGTTTAATTCGTGAGGGATTGTTTGAAGAAGCGCTTTCTGTTGCTCGGCAACAAGTAGAAAGTGGCGCTCAGATTTTGGATATCAATATGGATGATGCGTTGCTTGAAGGCGTTTCTGCAATGACTACATTTTTAAATCTGTTACAAGCAGAACCCGATATTGCAAAGATTCCAATCATGATTGACAGCAGTAAGTTTGAAATCATTGAAGCTGGATTAAAATGTGTACAGGGAAAATGTATTGTGAACTCTATTTCGATGAAGGAAGGAGAAGCAAAATTTATCGAGCAAGCGATTATCTGTAAAAACTTTGGCGCATCTGTTATTGT
>Ga0304730_1003002_pt1 | contig 11632 bp, 8 predicted proteins | sample M_130628_MF_Meta_FD_190474 | JGI IMG/M metagenome (GOLD analysis project Ga0304730, IMG submission 190474) | Freshwater microbial communities from Lake Montjoie, Canada to study carbon cycling - M_130628_MF_MetaG (v2) (version 2) | ecosystem: Environmental > Aquatic > Freshwater > Lake | place...
TGATTTAAGTTTGAGATTTAACATACGTTTAAATTTGTTGGTGAGTTTTCATATTGTGTAAAATTAAATAAATACCTCAATTGTTAAAGTAAATACTGATTATTTGGCAAAATAGTCACAAAAAAAAATTATTACACGCAATAATTTTGCAGAAAAATCGTATTTTTGTTTTAATCAGAATGCTGTAATCATTTACAATGAAATTGAAAAATACATCTATTGGCTGGCTGCCCTACATACTTCTTTTTTTTATTTCTTTTGGCTCCATAGCCCAACAAACATTAAGTTTCAAAGATCATACCCTACATTTCAGACAAGCAAAGGAATACTTTGATTCAAAGAATTATGTGGCGGCTCGAGAAGAATTTTCCGCATATTTAGGAAGTCTTGAGCCATTAAGCAATGAGCAATCAGGCCAAAAAGTACTTGCCGAATATTATATGACCATGTGTTCCTTATACATGAGTCAGCCCGAGGCAGAAATTTTAGCGGAACGATTTATTGCAAATAATCCAGAACATCCGCAGGCCGTTAAATTATTAAGGGGTATTGGTACTTTTTTTTATGACAATGGAGATTATGCCAAAGCAATAAAATACTTAAGCAGATCCTCTGAGACTAATTTAGAAGCCAAATTCAAATTAGCTATTTCTTATTTTGAATTAAAGAAATACCTAGAAGCATTACCCGTATTTAATGAGATAAAAGTGGAGCCTGAGGAAGAATATGCGCTTTCCGCGTCCTATTATGCAGGAGTCATTAATTTTGGTGAGAAAAGATATGGAGAAGCAGCGGTTGATTTCGCCAAAGCAGAAGCTAGTAGTAAATACAGAAAAGAGATTCCGAATTGGATCGGTTTATGTTATTTCAATCAATCCAAATTTTCCGAGTTATTGAAATATGCCGAACCTATCATTGCAAAGAAGAATACAGGATACCGATTAGATGAATTAGCCTTATTGGTCGCTGATGTACAATTTCAGTTAAATCAATTCGACAAATCGATTAAAAGTTATGAGGCATTTGGAAAAATGACGGGTTCCAAGTTCAGCCCATTAGCTCAATATCGATATGGATTTTCTTTATTTAAAACGAAAAAGTACAATGAGGCCACGGTTACATTAAAAGAATTGGTGGCTAAAAAAGACTCTTTAGGCCAATATGCAGCATTTACGACCGCATTAGCCCAACTAAGTGCTGGAAATTTAGTGGCTACCTTAGATGCGTTTCAGGTAGCTAGAAGTTTATCCTTTAATCCCGCGATTCAAGAAGATGCTTATTTTAATTATGCCAAAGTATTATTGGATTTAGGAAAAGGGTCGGAAACGATCAATGAGATTCAAGCCTTCAATATTAAATTCCCGAAAAGCAAGTATGCGGAGGAAGCCATTGAGTTAGTTGCCGATGCCTTTATTAATTCAGATAATTTAGAAGTGGCTGTTAATTATTTAAAAGGAATTAGTAATCGGTCACCTAAGCTCAACTTAGCCTATCAGACCTTATCGTATAATTTAGGTGTTAGGTCTTATAATGATAACCAATTTGAACCTGCTATTAAATTTTTCGATGAGGCAATTTTGGTTGCTGAAAAAGAAGACATTAAACTAAAAGCTTTATTAGGAAAAGCGGAAGCGTTATCTGTTCAAAAGAAATTTGAAGAAGCCATTCAAATTTATACGCCTTTGATGTCAAGTTCTAATAAATCAGAGGAGTTTGTACAGAAGATTAGAATTGGTTTAGCCTTCGCATATTTCAATACAAAGGAATTTAGCAAAGCAAATACTTTATTTAAGACGTATGTGGATCGATTAAAGTTGACGCCCAATGCCAAAAATAATCCAACCATATTATTAAGGCTTGCTGATACCTATTTGGTGTCTAGGAAGTATGAAGATGCCTTAAATTATTATAGTCAAGCGGCCGATATCGCAAAAACGGAAAAAGATTATGCCTTGTTTCAGAAAGGAATGACACTGATTTACTTAAATCGAGGCAATGAGGCTAGGGCAGCGATGAAACAAGTAAGACTTGGTTTCCCTGATTCTAAATTTGCGGATGAAGCATTTTATCAAGAGAATTTGATTTTGTTTAATGCCTCTAAATATGCAGAGGCTATACTAGGATTCACGGAAATAATTTCAGCAAGCAAAGCGAGTGAGTTTTTGGCCCAAGCTTTATTCAAAAGAGCTCAATCCTACACGAATAGTGATAAATTCGATTTGGCTATTTTAGACTATAAGCGAATCGTAAATGAATTCACCACGGAAAAAATCGCAAAAGATGCATTGGTAGGCCTTCAAGAGAATTTAATTAAAGTGGGTAAGCCCGAGGAATTTGGCCAAGTTCTAGATACTTATCAAAGTACCAACAAATCAGAGTCGGAAAATGACGCCATCGATTTAAAATATGGTGCGGCAAGAGCTATCTATGAAGGAAAGAAATTTGACAAAGCCATTAGTTCATTAAAAGATTTTATTGCCAAGTATCCGACGAATGAAAATATTGTAGAGGCGAATTACCTAGTGGCAGATGCGGCAGACCAAATAAATGATACATTAACTGCGATTCAATATTATCAAAAAGTGATGGATCAAAATGAACACCCACAGGTCAATAAAGTGATTTTGAGAGCTGCTGAATTATCATTTGGGCAAAAAAAGTATTCAGAGTCCATTCATTTTTACCGATTGTTTAAGTCGAAAAATACGGAGGTAGACCAACAAACCATGGCTATGAATAAAATCATTGCTATTACGTATGAAGCTAAAAATATGGATTCCATTGCTGCATTATTAAACGAATTAGAGCCATTAAACAATATCACGAAAGAAGAAAAAGCTAAGTTGACCCGCTCATTGGCCGATATGTTTAGCAGTGATTCAACCCAGATAGCTTTTAAAAGGCAATGGTTAGCCAAAGTAATTAGCTTAGATAAAAATGAAATAGGAGCGGAAGCGCAATATGAATTAGCCTTATTATTAAGTGGTGAAGGCAAGTTTAAGGAGTCAAACGATATGATTACGACTAAGTTCAAAAATGAATTCGCGGAAGCGTCTGACGCGGTGATCGGTAAATCATACATTCTATTAGCAGAAAACTTTGTTTCCTTAAAGAATTTACCCCAGGCTAAAGCCATTTTAAAATCGGTCATCGACAATTCAAGTGATACGTCGGTCATTGAATTAGCCAAAAACAAATTAAAAAGTCTACCCATTAAGTAATGAATATGACAATCAAAAAGACCACGTTATTCATCGGCTTATTGTTCATACTAGTAGGTATGCAATCGATCGTGTATGGCCAGCAAAAAAAAGAGGGCAATATTCAGAATGATGATATTATTTTAGAAAAAGAGCGTAAGATCGAGCTTAAGCCTGAAATATCTAGAAATTTCGAAGCTCTAGAGGAAGTTGAAAATACTAATAAGGGTAGAAAGATGACCTATAATTTTGTTGAAAGGAAATGGGAGGTGAAAAGCCCGGCTATTTTAACCACATCTATTATAGGACCAAGAGAAGGAGATGAATTAGTTTCGTCTTATGGGCCCAAGTTTAAAAATATGATTAAGTTGGGAGCAGGTAATTATGGCCATACGTTAATCAATGGACATTTTGGTCTATCACCAAAAGAGAATCAATATCAAGGCATTTACATTAATCATGATGCCAATAGAAGAGGGCCAGTGGGTACAGCGTTTTCTGCGCGAAATGAAAATGAAGTTAAACTATATAGTAAAACGTTCACTGGGAATTATTTATTGGACGGTTCCATTGGCTTCAAAAGAACTGAAGCGAATTTTTATGGAAGAGATGAAAGTAAATTCACAGGGAATTTAAATGATTTAAATATTGTCTATAATAAATTCCATTATACGGGAAGTATAGGAAATGCCCAAAAAGATGCCAAATACGATTATACGGCTACTTCTGGATTGAATTACTTGTCGACAAGCTTTGAGAATAGAGAGTGGATGTGGGAGAGTAAAATCCAATCGGTATTACATGTAACAGATCAAATTTCCGCCTATTTAAATGGGGATATGGTTTTATCTGAAATAACCACAAGTTCCACGAATAACCGACGTGAATTGTATCGAATTCGTCCTAGTTTTAATTACAAAAACAATCGTGTATCCATAACTGCTGGAATTAATATATCGAATGAAAAGGATAAAAATCTATCAATTAATCAAACGAGGCTATTTCCTGTAGTTAAATTAGATATTAAACCGACCGACTTTGTTCATATTTTTGCAGGCTTTGGTGCTGATACCTATTTTAATTCGATGAATCAGTTTGTCTCTGAAAATAATTGGATGGCCAATAATATCACGTTAAAAAATACCATTCAATCGAGTAATATTTATGGGGGTATCAAAGGTTCAAATGAGCGCAATTTTGATTTTGAAATCAAATTTGGGTATTCAGAATATAGTAATTTAGGATTTTTCATGGCGACAAAAGCTGATTCATCACGTTTTGATGTGGCTTATGCAGGAGGTGACAAAAAGGTTCAGGTGGTTAATTTATCTGGTCAAATTAATTATCAAATTTTTGACAAGATATTATCTATCTTAAAATATGATTTCAATACCTATGAAAATTTAGGCTCACTAGAAAAGCCATTTCATAAACCAGCGATGAATTTATCATTTACCAACTCCATTACGTTTAAAGATCGAATCATTGTTTCACCGGATGTATTTTATTTAGGAGGTTTATATGGATTTAATCCGCGGAATGGCCTAGCTGCAAAGATGCCTGATATCATTGACCTAAATTTAAAAGTGAATTATTTAATCACTAAAAAATTCAATGCATTTGTCAGTGCTAATAATATTTTAGGAAAAAGTTATGAACGCTATTTATTTTATCCTCAACAAAGCTTAAATTACACAGTGGGAGTGGCCTATTCATTTTAATTATGCAAAATATTGATTTTATTCAGGCGATTGAATCCTTGCTTTTGGAGCATGATTGTGTGATTATACCCAATTTTGGAGGATTTGTGATCAATGTACAGGATTTTAAATTCGACGAAAAAGAGGCTATTATTCATCCAAGAAAAAAATCCATCGCATTTAATGAACGATTAAAATCAGATGATGGGATATTAGCGATGCATATAGTTAAGCAACATGTTGTTTCGCAAAAAAAGGCATTTGAATCAGTGGCAGCGTTTGGAAAAGAAATGAAGGAAGGTTTGAGAAAAAATCAGTCATTAGCCTTCGGGAATTTAGGTACATTCTCATTAACGGAGGAATCTAAAATCATTTTCGAACCTAATAAGACGTTTAACTATGATTTAGACCAATTTGGTCTTTATTCAGTGTCGACGGGAGCAAGAAAAAAACCAGTTTTAGTTGAGGCCCCAGTCGAAAAATCACTGGAAGATCTTCCAATGCAGACAAAAGAAGAGGTTGAGGAAGTGCAAGAGCCAAGAAAAATCACATCGAAATTTTATGCCTACATACTTTTAGCGTTTATCGTTGGCGGAATGGGGGCATATATTTTAACCGAACCTAATTCGAAATTTGTAAATAGTTCTTTTTCGCCTTTGACGATACGAATTAAAAAAGAACCCAAGCAAGAAAAAATCATACCTGCTAAAAAAACTATTTCAGAACCTAAATCAAGTAATAATATAGATGATTTAGAAGCGGTCAAATTAAAAAATGTGGCATTAAAACCAACAGTCATATCAGAGGGTAATGAAGCTTCAGAGCATATATTCTTAGTTGCAGCCAGTTTTAAAACCTTAGAGAAAGCTGAATTAGGTAAATCTGAACTAATTCAAAAGGGTTTTCAGAATGCGGTTATTTTACCTAAGTTAGCAAATGAAACTTTTTATAGGATTAGTTTGGGAAGCGAAAAAAATATGGATTTGGCATATGAAGAAGCTGCTCACTTGAAAAAAGATAAAAAAATAGACATTTGGGTGTTTAAAAAAGATTAATATGAATGTTAGTTATCAAGCACAAAGAGAATTAGAACGTAAAAATCAAGTTAAAGCCTTGGTTATTACGATCATATTCAATGGATTGCTTTTTTTGCTTATTTGGTCAGTTAAAATTTGGAATGAAAATCCGAATGCGCCCTTGGTGCTCGAACCTGAAGGATCAAAGGGAGAAATCTCGTTTGAACAGGAGGCTCCAAGTCCCAAAAAAGAAGAAAAGAAAGAGATTATTCAATCAGAGACTGAGGTAGTCCAACAAAATACCGTTCCTCCGATAACAAGTAATGTAGAAAGTCCGGTTACGGTAAAAGCGACGGTTGTACCTCCACCTAAAGAAGTGGTTCCAGAAGAACCTGTTATAGATTTAAACCTTACGCTAGGTAAAAGAACGGCTAAATCAACTACTTCGGGATCAGGAACAGGTACTGGTTTAGGAAAAGGGGGGTCTGGAGGAGGAACAGGATCAGGAAATGGCAGTGGATCAGGTGGCAGTGGATCTGGGGCTGGGGATAAACCAATTGCTCAAAACTGGACATTCCCAACTTCAGTGATCAGCTCGATTGACAATGGTAATGAAACAGGTGAAATAACATTTTTTATCCGTGTCAATGAAAAAGGTCTAGTGACTGAAATTCGGATTGAAAAAACGAATGTAAAATTATCTCTTGCCGAAAAATATAAGAAAGCAATCAAGGGAGCTAAGTTCCAGCCCAAAGATGAAGGAAAAAGGGAAGGTGCCAGCGGCTTAAAGACAATTCGAATAGTTCCAACCAATTAATTCTTATTGGCCTAAGAGATGACCTATGATGAGGTAATCCATTTTTTATATAATTCCTTGCCTGTATTTCATAGGGAAGGGAAAAAAGCGTATAAGCCAGGTCTAGATAATATTATCACATTATGTGATCAGTTAAAAAATCCTCAACATTCATTTAAATCTTTGCATATAGCGGGAACGAATGGAAAGGGAAGTTCATCTCATTTTATTGCTTCCATTTTGCAAGAGCATGGGTTTAAGGTAGGCCTTTATACCTCTCCACATTTAAAATCATTTACAGAAAGAATTAAAATTAATGGAATAGAAGTTTCAAAAGATTGGGTTAGTTCTTTTGTAAGCGAGAAAAAAAACATTATTCAAGAAGTTAGTCCATCCTTTTTTGAATGGACGGTCGCCATGGCGTTTTGTTATTTTAAAGAACAGCAAGTGGACTGGGCCATCATTGAAACAGGATTAGGGGGAAGACTAGATTCTACCAACATCATTACGCCGTTAGGATGCTTAATTACGAATATTGGGTATGATCACCAGGATATTTTAGGAAATTCATTACAAGAAATCGCCTTTGAAAAAGCGGGAATAATTAAACAAGGGACACCTGTGACCATCAGTGAATTTCAACCAGAAATTTCAGGTATTTTTTTAGAAAAGGCGAATGAAAATCAGGCTCCTATACTATTTGCAAATGAAGACACTACATTAATCAAGGTTTCTAAGGGACAGGCCTTAGACATGGAAGTTGAAAGTAAACATTTCGGCGAATTTAAAATTTCCAGCCCATACATAGGAAACTATCAAATCAATAACATAATAGGTGTTTTGGCATGGTGCGGGCAATTGGCCTCCATGGGGATTATCGATTTGAAAAAGGACATGATTGAGTTGGGGATAAAAAATAGTCGAATAAATACTCAATTAAAAGGGCGATTTGAAATGATTAGTAATGATCCCAAAATAATTGCGGATACGGCCCATAATGAAAGTGGCATTCGCTTATTAATGGATCAGATAAAAAGCGAATTAACCTGTGATTTATGGATCATATTAGGCATGGTGGCCGATAAAGACCTAGATTTAGTTTTACAAATATTGCCCAAAAATGCAGGTTATATCTTTTGTGAATCACATAATCCTAGATCGTTAAAAGCTTCCAATTTATTATCACTTGCTCAAAAAAATGGATTAATGGGAATTGTTATCGAGGATGTGAATGAAGCCATAGCATTTGTGAAAAATAAAATGAAACAAGATGATTTAATCTTGGTCACCGGAAGTACCTATTTAATAGCAGAAATTGACGAACTAATTTAGTGGGTAGAAATAAGCATATAAAATATGAGTGGGCTGAGACATTAAATAATGTCATTCAGCATACCAAACCTGATTTTGGCCAACAAAAAGGACAATGGAATTCGAAGCAATTTTTAAATGACAATCCCATCGTATTGGAATTAGGTTGTGGAAGGGGTGAATATACCAATGGATTAGCTAAAATATTTTTAGATAAAAATTTTATTGGTGTTGACATTAAAGGGGATCGTTTAGCAGCAGCTGGTTTAGTGGCCCAACGAGAAAACCTAAATAACGTGGCATACTTACGAATCATGATGCAATTCATCGATGATTTTTTTGAAGAAAATCAGGTAGATGAAATTTGGCTTACTTTCCCTGATCCAAGACCGAAAGATCGAGACGAGAAAAAAAGATTAACGCATCCCAACTTTTTAAACAAATATAAGAGGGTTTTAAAGCCTGATGGAATTCTCCACCTCAAAACTGATTCCGCTCCGTTTTTTGATTATTCCATGGACAGCTTACCTGCGAATAAATTTGAAATCATCGCTAGTACAAATGACTTATATGAATCAACATGGAATAAAGATCATTTTGGAATAAAAACAAGGTTTGAGAAAATTTTCTATGAAAAAGGATTTCCGATCAATTACCTACGAGCGATAAATAAAAAAGAGGCCTAATTTCTTAGACCTCTCGATGATATCATTATTTGATTTCTTAACCTACGCGAGCAATTAAATCTGCAGCACGAGAAGAATATCCAAATTCATTGTCATACCAGCCTACAACTTTAACCAAGTTACCCATTGCAGTAGTCAAATTAGAATCTAGAATACATGAATGTGGGTTTCCAATAATATCAATAGAAACAATCTCATCCGTTGTATATTCTAAAATCCCCTTCATTGGACCATCAGCCGCTGCTTTCAAAGCTGCATTAATTTCAGCAACAGTAGCGTCGCGCTTTAATAAAGCTGTAAAATCAGTAACGGAACCATCTGGAGTAGGAACGCGCATCGCATTACCATCTAATTTACCTTTTAAATGAGGTAAAACTAAACCAACAGCCTTAGCAGCTCCGGTGGAAGTAGGAATAATGGAATAAGCAGCTGCTCGAGAACGACGTAAATCCGAATGAGGAGCATCTTGCAAATTCTGATCTGCTGTATAAGCATGAACAGTGGTCATAAACCCCTTTTCGATTCCAAAAGCATCATCTAAAACCTTAGCCATTGGAGCTAAACAGTTGGTCGTACATGAAGCATTTGAAATAATAGTCATTTCATCTGTTAAGGTTTCATCATTCACACCTAAAACTACAGTAGGAATATCTCCTTTAGCAGGAGCAGAGATAATAACTTTACGCGCTCCAGCCGTTAAATGCTGTCCAGCACCATCTTGATCAATAAACCTACCTGTAGATTCTAAAACTACATCTATCCCTAAAGAAGCCCAAGGTAATAATTTGGGATCACGCTCAGCAAAAGACTTTATTGCCTTACCATTAACTGTAATGCTATCCGCATCAGAACTAACAGTGCCATTGAAACGACCATGAACTGAATCGTATTTCAATAAGTGCGCCAAAGTTGCATTGTCAGTTAAATCATTGATAGCAACAATCTCCACATTTTCCTTTTCAAGCAATCTGCGAAAAGTAAGCCGACCTATGCGACCAAAACCATTAATAGCTACTTTAATTTTTTTCATTGAATAAATAATTTGATTTCATTATTAAAAATCAAAAATATGAAATAAATATAACTATTACAAGTTTTTAAAAGCCAATTGTGGCTATTTAAACGTTTTAAAATAAGATTCTTACAAATGTAAATCGTAATATTATTATTTATCTAAAATGCTAATTAATGTATTTTTACAAAATAAATCATGGATACGTTTTTTATTCAAACAATTTTGCTATATTTGTATAACAAAATACTTCAATCATTCGATGGGGTAGGAGAGTGACAGAATGTCATTTGTCAATTTAGCTAAATTCAAGGCTCTTAAATCACAAAATTATATTTCGTTTGTTTACATAAGTATATGAAAATCAGTTAGTTGATATATTAAAGTTTAAGCTAAATTTAATCAAGATTTTGGTATTAAAATCGACACAAAGGCTATTTGAGCGATCTTTTATTTTCTAAATCCATTGAGAATTTCATCATTTTACGCGTTCTTTGTCTTTCAATAATTGCATAAGATTTATATGAATACATTAGAAAAAATTATTTTAGAGGCTTGGGATAATCCTGAGTTAAGAAAAAACGCTGAAACGGTTAAAGCCATCGAAGATGTGGTTGAGTTGGTGGATAAGGGTCAGCTAAGAACTGCTGCACCTAAAGAAGATGGAACTTGGCAAGTTAACGAATGGGTAAAAAAGGCTATAGTGATGTATTTCCCTATTCGCCAGATGGAAGTAAGTGAAGTGGGCATATTTGAATATCATGATAAAATGCGCTTAAAGTCAAACTATAAGGAATTGGGTGTTAGAATAGTTCCTCCAGCTGTCGCTCGATATGGCGCATATTTAGCTAAAGGCACTATTTTGATGCCATCATATGTCAATATTGGTGCATTTGTGGACGAAGGAACCATGGTGGATACTTGGGCTACGGTTGGTAGTTGTGCACAAATCGGTAAAAATGTTCATTTAAGTGGTGGTGTAGGAATAGGTGGTGTTTTAGAACCGCCTCAAGCATCCCCTGTTATTATAGAAGATGGTGCATTTATTGGATCTCGTTGCATTGTAGTTGAAGGTGCGCATATAGGTAAAAAAGCAGTTTTAGGTGCTGGAGTAACTATTACTGGCTCATCAAAAATTATTGATGTATCTGGTCCGGAACCTATTGAGTACATTGGATTTGTGCCTGAAAACTCAGTGGTTATTCCTGGTAGTATTCAAAAAACATTCCCAGCGGGTACTTATGGAGTACCTTGCGCACTGATTATAGGCAAAAGAAAAGAAAGTACAGATTTGAAAACATCATTGAATCAAGCATTACGTGAAAACAATGTCGTAGTCTAATCCAAAATCAATGATTACCTTTACACCCGGTCTTATAAACCGGGTTTTTTTATGGAAAATGAATTGAAAATTGGCGAATACAATCGCCTACGTATAATTAAGGAAGTTCCTTTCGGACTTTACTTGGATGGTTATGAGGACGAAATATTGCTTCCTCTACAGTATGTACCTGAAACATACCAAATAGATGATATTTTAGAGGTATTTATCTATCGAGATTCTGAGGATCGGATCATTGCTACTACGCTAAAGCCTTTTGCGACTATTAACCAATTTGCTTATTTAGAAGTGCATTCAGTCACTCCTTTAGGTGTATTTTTAGAATGGGGATTAGCTAAACACTTATTTGTGCCTTTTAGCCAGCAATTTCAAAAAATGACCATTGGCAGATCTTATCTAGTCTACATTTACCTTGATGCACAAACTGATCGTATCGTAGCTTCCGCACGTGTAGAGAAATTTCTACCGGTTGTTGACGCAGAAAGCATGTTTACAATTGGCGACAAAATAGAAGTGATTCCATTTGAATACACAGATTTAGGTATCAAATGTTTAGTTAACAATTGTGA
>Ga0304730_1003004_pt1 | contig 11631 bp, 8 predicted proteins | sample M_130628_MF_Meta_FD_190474 | JGI IMG/M metagenome (GOLD analysis project Ga0304730, IMG submission 190474) | Freshwater microbial communities from Lake Montjoie, Canada to study carbon cycling - M_130628_MF_MetaG (v2) (version 2) | ecosystem: Environmental > Aquatic > Freshwater > Lake | place...
GTCATCATAGTAGTTGTTTGCATTGGCATCATAGTAGTAGGACCCATTGGCATCATAGTAGCAGTTTCCATTGGCATCATGGTAGTTGTTTGCATTGGCATCATAGTAGTAGGTCCCATTGGCATCATGGTAGTTGTTTGCATTGGCATCATAGTAGTAGGTCCCATTGGCATCATAGTAGAAGTTTCCATTGGCATCATGGTAGTAGGTCCCATTGGCATCATAGTAGCAGTTTCCATTGGCATCATGGTAGTTGTTTGCATTGGCATCATAGTAGTAGGTCCCATTGGCATCATAGTAGCAGTTTCCATTGGCATCATGGTAGTTGTTTGCATTGGCATCATGGTAGTAGGTTGCATTGGCATCATGGTAGTTGGTTCTATTGGCATCATGGTAGTAGGTTGCATTGGCATCATGGTAGTTGGTTCTATTGGCATCATGGTAGTTGGTCCCATTGGCATCATGGTAGTTGGTTCCATTGGCATCATGGTAGTTGGTTCTATTGGCATCATGGTAGTAGATTGTGTAATTGGAACAGATGAAGTTTCTACATTTATACTTAATTCCGGATTTAATAACATAATATTATTACCATTTAATTGTATACTTACATTCTGACCGGAAATAATATCAAAATCATTAAAAATAAAACTATTTGGATTTTTTAATAATAATGCATTTGTACTAAATTTATATAAAGGTATTGTTGATGATCGATCAAATATTTGAATAGATATAATTGAATCTGAAGAAATGGTACTACTAGTATTATATGATAAAGTAATATTTTTAACAGTACCTTTAAACGGAAATGTTCCCATACTAAAATTTTGAATAGTATTATTAACAGATAAACTAGTATTATTAATAGGTTTAAAAACTACATTTTGTACTGACGAAGGTTTTGTGGGTATCATAGTTGTAGGTTGAATTGTAGGTTGCATAGTTGTAGGTTGCATAGTTGTAGGTATTAATGTTTCTATAGGTGATATTGTGATGGTATCATCTGGAAGTTTATATGTAAAAGATATATTTGGTCTAAATAATTTTATATTATCACCATTAATGTTTAAAACCAATCTTGTATCTTTAGATACAATAATATTATTTATTTGGAATTCTATTGGCGATATAATAAAATTATCTATTGTTTGTTTATAAAATTCATTATTATTTGAATCTTTTAATATTAAATTTACAGATGCATTTGTAAAAACACTTTCATTGACGTTAAAAGAGAATGACATGCTAGTTAAAACAACAGATGCAGTAAAAGTTCCAAAAGTAAATGATTTTTGTATATTATTTGCTGATGAATAATCAATACCTGTATTTGAACTAAATGTTATAGTATTTTTTTGCGGACCTGCAGGTGTCGTTGTATTTTTATTATCTGTTGATTTCATATTTGTAAATGCTAAAACAGAGCCTACAATAAAAAGAACAGCTAAAGCTAAATATAAAAGTGGATGCATATTATTTATTATTATTAAATATTTTTTTATACATTTTTAATAAATAATTTTGTAGATTCTTCATTAAATATTGTTTCTATAAATTTTCCTTTAAGTCCTTGTAAAATCTCAATTGCGCGATTCGAGTACTTTTTAGACTCATTTTCAAGTTCTTTTGCTTTTTCTAAACAAGAAAGTGCTTCGTTAAGTATATCAAATTTTTCTAATGTTTCTTTCTTAAAAGTATACGCGGATTTTACTTTATTAAATTTTTCAATTATTTCATCATTATTTTCAGCAACTGAATTAATAAAAGGTTTTAATATATTTTTATCAGAATCATAAGTATTTTTAACATATGCAATTATAATATATACTATATCTTCATTATCACATTTATTGTAGATGTCTTTAATTTGAGAATTATAAAGGTATATAGAAAATTCTATATAAACCATAAATACTTTAAATTCGTTTTCAGAATTGGTTATATCTTTTAGAAAGTTTAAAAGATAAAAATCTTGAGATTTTACAAAATAATACTTAATCAGTAAATGAAGAGTGAAATAAAAAGGATTATCCTTAATTATATTTTTGCCTGTATTTACCAAATCAATATTTGAAAGTTTTAATAAAGACATATATAATATTATATTGTATTTTTAAATTATAATATAAATGAATATATTATAATATAATTAAGTTTATAAGTTATAGTCGTAAATATTATGAATATAAAATAGATTGGTCTACATTAGACCAAAAATTGAAGGAGGTTTTATTAAACCGTCATAAAAATAATACATCATCACTAGATATATTTTTACTATTAATTACTAATTCATATGCTTCGTAAAGAAAGGAGTTTTTCTGTTGTTCTATAATTGTTCTTATAATATCATTAAAATCGTTAGGGTTATTATCTAGACATTCTTTTATATTATCTTTTTTATTCTTAATCTCGGCTCTTTTTGGTTTAAATACTACTTTTACCCCTTTTTGTGTTAATTCTTTATATTTTTTTGTCTTTTTAAACGTTTTAAAATCTTCATATTCTCCTGAAATCGATAATTTTATTTTATCTTCTGATTCCGGAATAATAATATCATCAGCCTTTTCAGAATCTATATAAATTATTTTCTTTTTTGGCATATTTAAATCTATTTCATTAATTTCTATAATATCTTCTTCAAAAATAACTTCAGGTACTATATTTTTTGCACTTTCTCCAAATGCAACAGACAAACTCGATCCTGGATAGTATATATTTTCTTGAGGTTTATGATTTAAATGTATATGTCCTGATATTACTTGTGGATTTTCTATATCCCATCTATCCCCATCAATAGAATTAAATGCTCCCATTTTACAACCATAAAATTCTTGATGCGCAAAAATACATTTTGCATCTTTCCAATCAGTATCCAACAAATTCAAAGCTTCTTGAAAACGACCAACGTAAACATACGGGCAAAAAATAAATTTCATATCTTTAATTTCTTCGCTTATAATTCTATCCACTACAATAACATTAGTCCATTCTTTTAAAGCATTCAACCAATGATTTTCTGTCATAAATTGTTGATTATCTGACATATCATGGTTGCCAACTAATACATATGTTTTTGAAATTTTACGAATATTATCTATAAATCTATATGCTCTATTAAGAGGTATAGAGTGAATACGTTCATGAGTATCTAATAAATCTCCTAAAAGAACAACAAAATCTGGTTGTTTTTCTTGTATTAAATTTGTAATTCTAGAAATAAAAATATCAACTTCTTCAATATTATCAATTTTAAAATGTTGATCTCCAATAACAATAACTTTTAACATATTTAGATTTATAATACTTTGTAATAAATATAATCGTTTTTAATTTTATATAAAAGCATTATTCGAATTTGGGTTTTTACTTAAAAAATCATTATAATTTTCTTTTCTAATATTTTTATCAATATCTTGTTCAACGTATTTAAATAATGTAAAAGTTTTATTACATGTTAAACAATTTGATATAGAACCCCCATCATTTGTTATAGCAAAGTAATTTTTATTATTACAATAAGGACAATTACCATTATTATATATAACTTTTACCAAATTCTTTTCAGGAATAACTTTAGAATTTTTATTCATAAAATTAAACATTATTTTATTTAATTTAAAAATACTTTTAAATAAATAATGAATTATTTACATTTACCTCCGGGTCTTACTCGTCGCATGGCATATTCTAATTATCTTGAAAATAGAAGACGACGACGTTTTAATAATATATATTTACATATTTCACCAATAAGAAGACAAAATATAAATAGAGTAGATTTTAGTTATGAATTTCTTACTCAATTACAAGATGTTAAAATTGGGCTAGTCTCTAAAAATATACTTAACAAAACTAAAGTAAAGATAAATACAAATAATGATTTTTGTGTTATTTGTCAAGAAGATATTGAAAAAAATAGTATAATAAGAGAAATAAATTGTAAACATAATTTTCATATAAACTGTATTGATAACTGGTTTGTTGAAAATAAAAAATGTCCAATGTGTAAATATGAAATTTAACTTATTTTATATGTATCTATTATAAAACTTTCTTTTGGCATCTTAGTATAATCATATTCTTTTGTAAAAAAATCTGTCATAAAATATCCTGCTAAATAAAAAGCTGGATTTAATAATTGTATATTACTTGCAACTACGCCATTTATATATTTATTTACATATTTCTTAATTTTATTTTCAGAGTCAATTGGTATATTATATTTATGATGGAAAGCAGTACCTCCGGGTATCGAAACTCTTCTACCACCTACAAAAGTACGTATACAATCTTGAGTATCTACACAGAATTCAAAAGGCGGAATAATTTCAGGATTCATATAAAACTCTATATCATTTGAAGAGCTTGGTATATGCAAAGATTTTAAATATTCTTTCTGTTCATTTGTAAATTGTATTTCGCAATCTTTTATTTTATGACTTTTAACGTTAATTAAACTTCTGCATGGTTTACTTATTTTAACAGAGTCATCTATTTCAAGTAAATTATTTACATATTTATAATTACACCATACCATTGGAGGTAATAATTTAATAGGTTTAGGTTGATCTGTATCTCTTAACCAAAATATTTTGGAATTTAACGGACTTATTTCATTATTTACAATCATAAAATTTCTACTTGTCCCTTGCCATGTATTTTTTTTTGAAGTTAATAGTTTTGTGGTCGGATCTTGAACTATAGATACACCAAAATCATTAAGAACAAACATATGACCATAATTTGGTACATAAAAATCTCGTCCATGAATTATATAATGCCAATAACCTCCTGGTTTTACATTATAATATAAAATATTAGGTGCTTTTACATCTTTATTTATTAACTGGCAATGATACTGTATAGTATGTATTGCCGCCATTATTTGAAACAAAGCACTATATATTTCTTCATTTGTTCTATCTTTTTCTGTAAACCATTTATTCATATCTCCATTTGCAAGTTCTGTTATTGTTATAATGCATTCTTTTACATTATTATCTGCAAATTCGCATGTATTACATAAATATCCTTCTTGTAATAATGGAAGATTCGGACATATTCCTCTTTCAACTAACGGATTAATATAATCTTTTAAAATAAAAAATTCATGCCATGATTGTTCTTCTGGATTAAAAGGATTTTTGTAATGTCTTTTATTTATGAAAGAACTTAATTTTACTGCAAATTTATAAGAATTATCATCGCAAGGTTTTGGAGCACAAGCAGAATAAACATTACCAAAAGTACCAGTGCCTAATAGTTTATTGATTTGAATTTTTTCAAGAAGTTCAGCTTTATCTCCATGAATACATTGTTTTCCATAGATTTTAGTAACATCTTTTAAAATATTCTTAAGTTTGTGAATAATATTGACTCTGTCAAGGGTATTTAAATAAATATTATCATAATCTAATTTATCAGTAGAAGAAGAAAGAGATAAACTTGTGTGTAAAGTATTATCTTTATGTTTTAATAAACTTTTAATTATACTTTTCTTAGTTCGAGATCTTGTTCTTTTACTTATTCTACTTCTCTTCGATTTACTTCTTCTTCTTACTTTACTTATTCTACTTCTCTTCGATTTACTTCTTCTTACTTTACTTCTTTTTGATTTACTTCTTCTTACTTTACTTCTCTTCGATTTACTTCTTCTTACTTTACTTCTTCTACTTCTCTTCGATTTACTTCTTCTACTTCTTTTATTTCTTCTACTTCTTTTACTTCTTCTACTTCTCTTCAATTTACTTCTTCTACTTCTCTTCAATTTACTTCTTCTACTTCTCTTCAATTTACTTCTTCTATTTCTTTTACTTCTCTTAGATTTACTTCTTCTACTTCTTTTACTTCTTCTTACTTTACTTCTTATTTTACTTAACTTATTCATTATTTATTATATTAAAATATAATAAAATAGGTAGTAAAAAAATTGAAAATCTATATATAGATTTTATGTATCTTTTGACGTGTACAATGGATAATATTAATAAAAATGATATTAAGAATATAATTACTGAATATTCTAGAAAATTTGCAGATGTAGTTAATGACTATAATAGAGTAAATGCAATTACTACGATGAAACAAACAATCGATGTATTTAATAAAATATTAAAAGAAAAACCAACTACATTTAACGATGAGTTATTAATTTTTATTGAAAAGATGTGCGCAGATGTTCTCAGATTGCCAGAGCTAGAAGAAAATATTGAGTTGTTAACTGAAAACATTTTACATGAAGTTAATGCACATAATAATACTTGTAATAATCGTCATAACAACAATACACAAGATTATAATAATATTATTGAACATATCAAAAAAGATATGTTAACAGTAAAAGGCGATACTCAAGTTGGCAAAGAAAAATTTACAGTTATGACTGCTATATTACATATGTTTAAGGGTGTAATACCAGTTATTATAACACGTAATATAACTGGAGACGCTGAAAAACTTGAAAGAGGTGTAAATAACTATTTTAAATTATTAGAAACTCATATGAAAGAAAATAATAAAGACCTACCGTTCGAACTAAAATGTATTAAACCAAGTAAACTTTCTAAAGATTTAAACACAATACCATTAGTTATATGTCTTGGAAATGCAACACAATTAAAAAATGTGTATAATTTTATCAAAGAAACAAGAAAACGAGTACTTTTGTTAATTGACGAAATCGATCATGTTGATTATGGCGATTGTGATACATCAAAAATGATAGCAGATATTAATTCTATTTCTTATCAAAAAATAGGAATTTCTGCTACAGTTATGGATGTTGTGTTTTGTGAAAGTTCTTTAAAATCAAAGAATATTTTAGTTTTAAGTAAACCTGATGATTACAGAGGGTTAGTAGATATATTAGTAAAAATTTTAGAAAATGATACAAGAGGATTAAATAATGTAGTTACTAATTATCAAGAAATTTTAGATTCAGATTTAAACTTTGGTCCATTTTTAGAGAATTTTTCAAAAACAGAGCCTGATTATGCATTTATATTAAAAAAACATATACCAAATATTTGTTTGATAAAAAACACACGTATTAATTCCAACCAAGATCTGATATTTGATGGTATAATTAAAAAATATTGTAAAAAAATGGTAACGATTGTCTACAATGGTAATGGTATTAAGATGTATTATTATGGAATGACAGAAACTAAAATTAATAATAAAAATATATTACCAAAACAATATGCAGATATAGATATAACTTCTGCATTACAATATTTAAAGGATAGTGGTGGTGTAGAAAAATTTTCTAGAATTGTCATTATTTCTGGAGATTATGCAAGTAGATGTACTTCATTCGTTACAAGAGATTATGAATGGCATTTAACAGATATGTATTATAATCCAGCTGCGAGTACACCTATTTCAGAACAAATACAAAATGTTGGTCGGTTAACTGGTCGTAATAAAGGCAAATCTCATTTACATTTACATTGTACAAAAAAAGTAGCAAATGCTTTATTTTATGGATATCATTTTTGTAACGAGATAATTGACAGAGCAAAACAAACTCCTTTATTAAATGATGGTAATGAGGTGCAATTTAGTGAAAGTATAAAGTCAATTCAAATGAATAAAAAGAAATTTCCAGTTGGTAGAAAATTGTGTTCAAAAGCAGAAATTGTCAAGAGTGATTTTAATCTTGTAAATAAGGATGACGGAGGAAAAAATATTGAAGAGTATAAGTATAAAATTGATATTAATGAAATTAATGAAAAAATAGGTAAATTAAAAAAGACTGATACTAAAATTGATGGAGAAATAGATGGTGTAAAAATACAAAATTTAAAAAGATGGATGAAAGATGATTGTAATTTGCTTATTTCAAAAATTATAAAGTTTATATATTTAAATGGAAAACAATTAACTATAGAAGAAGTTATTAGCGGTATAGATTATAAAAGTTCAGAAAAACAATTTCGAAGTAATATTAGAAATGGTTTAAGTTTAAAATCACAATATGGTTTTATATGGATTTTTAAGAATCAAAAACTAAGTTTAAATAAAAACATTAGAGAGTATATTAATAAAATTTAATTTAATTACAATGCAAAATTTTTAAACTTTTTATAGTTTAAAAATTTTTAATAATTAACTCATTTACATGTTTATTTGAATATATTCTATATACAGGATATTCTATTATTTCATAATCTTTAAATATTTTTCTTATATTTTTTGTATCTGCTTGTGTCATTAACCATTTAACATCTTTATTATCTAATTTTTTTAATTCTTTTTGAAGTTCTTCTATGAAATTTATATCGATTTTCTGGTTAATATTATACATATGTGTATAATTATCAATATATGGTGGATCTAAAAATATAAAATCACCTTTTTTTGCCTTTTTTAAAATATTTTTATAATCAGTATTAAAAATTTGTCCATATGTATCGTTTAAAAACATATTAACATTTTCTAAATTATTATAATAATTTGGAGTTAAAAATGAATATCTATTATTATTATATATATTTTGTTCTAAACCCTTAAAATAAAACTTGTTATTTATGATAATTTCTCCCATATATGAACAAAATTTCATTAAAGTATATATACTAGCTCTTTCTATGTTGTAGTCCATATTTTTAATTATAGATACAATTTCTTTGCAAAAAGTTATCTTATCTTTATTTGTTAAAGGTTTAAATATTTTTCCAAATTCTTTAAATATATAAATAATAGAGTCTGGATCATCTAATACAGATTTCCACATATTAATATTATCTTTATTTATATCATTTATAATCCATTTATCAGGTTGAAGTTTTAAAAGTAATGCACCACTACCTAAAAAAGGTTCTATATAAGTATTATATTTATCGGGAATATACGGAATTATGTATTTTAAATATCTTGATTTGTTACCTGTCCATTTAATAAATGTTTTTAATTTCATTTTATTATTTGAAAGAAATTTATATTATATATAATAAAAATCCAGTTTTCTTCCGAAAAAAATTGAAAAAAAAAACAGATGTTATATTACATTTCAGGCTATTAACATGGATATTGATAAAAGAATTATGAATAAAACTATAACATTAACTTTTGCTGGTGGAGCTGAAAATCATGTAGGTATGGAACAATTAGGGGGTCTTGAAAATCGAGGGTTTACTTTAGATGATTTAATTTTTATAAAAGAAAAAATAGGTGGCGAAATAACGGAATTAAAGTTTGAAGATTTAGATGTAAAAAATAGGTTTTGCGGAGGAGATCATCCTGTTTATGGAATAGATGGTTGCGAAAATGAAGAGTGTACAGGTTTAGATATTTGCGTTGAGTGGTGTAAAACATGTCCGTATAAGCAAGATAGAAAATACAAATTTGAAGATGCTTATTTGTATATTTGTAGAAATGGAGTAAATAAATTAGTTGATTTAGAAAAATTAAAAGAAGAACAATTTAATTTAGAACCGGATAGAAAAGCATTTATGAAAGGTAGAGTAGTAAATAAACATGCAAGAGGAAATTTATGTTTTGCTGATGAAGGTCATGATGCAGATTATGAAAATAAAAAAGGTACAGTAGTAGAATTTAAAGATGTGCCATATACAAGTTTATTGAGAGAAAAATTACATGATTTATTAGGATATAAATTAACTGAAATTTTAGGAGAAAATAAAAAACTTTATTGTGAAGGTAATTATTATTTTGATATTAAAAAATGTGGTATAGGTTTTCATGGAGATAGTGAACGAAGAATTGTTATTGGTGTTAGATTAGGAGATACAATTCCATTGCATTATCAATGGTTTTATAGAAGTAAACCAATTGGAAAAAGAATAAAATTTGATTTAAATGATGGTGATATATATTTCATGTGTAAAAAAGCAGTAGGCACAGATTGGAAACGTAAAGTGTTTCCGACTTTAAGACATGCAGCAGGAGCAAAAAAGTATTTGAGTATTTAAGTATAATTATGCTTTAATATTTGTAAAATTTTGTAACATATTAAATGTTACAAAATGAATACTTAATATAGTTTATTTTTTAATTTTTATTTTATATTGTTATAAATAAAAATGGAACCCGATAACAGTTTTAATAATCCTGTTATAGTAACGAGTAATAAAATAGGTAATTATAATGGTACAGATTATGAATTTTGGAAAGATAATAAAGGCAATGCAACTATGACTGTTAGAGATAATGGAGCATTTACATGTAAATGGAATAATATTAATAATGTGTTGTTTAGAACTGGTAAAAAATTTGGAAAAAATAATAAAGTTTGGAGTACGTACGGAAATATTATTTTAAATTATACATGTAAAAATTATAAACCTTTAGGCAATTCGTATTTAGGAGTATACGGTTGGAGTACAAATCCTTTGATAGAATTTTATATTATAGATGATTGGGGTACTTGGAAACCTCCAGGAAAAAATAAATCAAAAGGAAGAATTGAAATTGACGGGGGAATATATGATATATATGAAACTACTAGAAGAAATCAACCTTCAATAAACGGTACGCAAACATTTCAACAATACTGGAGTGTTAGAACTGAAAAAAGAAAAAGTCTAAATTTAAATTCTGTAATATCTGTTTCCGATCATTTTAAATCTTGGGAGACATTAGGTATGAAATTAGGAAATTTATATGAAGTTTCATTAGTTGTAGAAGGTTACCAAAGTAATGGTGAAGCTGATATAGGAAAAGTAGTTATTGATATAAAAAATACTCTTACACCAGTTATTCCTATACCAACACCAGTTAATCCTATACCAACACCAGTTAATCCTATACCTTCAACTGGTGTTATTGTTACTTCTACTCCAAAAGATGTATGGTATGGAGGTTATGGTGGTGTTCTTACTATCGATAATAAAACAAATAATAAATATACAAACTGGGATATAATTTGCAATACTACATCCGCAATAAATTGGTCAGATAATTTAAAAATTGTTAAAGAAAATAATAAAATTACTTTAACTCCACAATCTTATTGTCCATCTATTAATCCAAATTCTAAATTACTTATTAATTTTGGAGGTAACGGAACTATACCGATTGACTTTACTTTTAACGAAAAAAGTAATTCACAACCTATAGATCCCATTAATCCATCTCAACCTATAGATCCCTTTATTCCAACGCAACCAGTTAATCCAGTCATAAAAAATAAGAAAACTTTTGGTTATTTTTCTGAATGGTCTATATATGGAAGAAAATTTAGTGTAGAACAAATACCTGCGCAAAATCTAACTCATATTATGTATGCTTTTATGTTACCTAATCCTAGTCAATCTGATTTAGATATATTTAAAAAATATAATTCATTTCCTCCTTTACCTTATTATCCTCCTCCGCAAAAACCTGAAGGAAGTTTAGTGACACACGATGAATATGCACATCAAATAAATATACAAAAACTTATTACATTAAAACAAAAATATCCACATATTAAATTAATAATGTCTGTAGGTGGTTGGACATTATCTTGGGCATTATCAAAAATAGTAAAAGATACAACATTAAGAAAAAATCTTGTTGATAGTTGTATAGATTTTTGTATTAAAAATAATTTTGATGGTATAGATATTGACTGGGAATATGTTGGAAAACAAGGTATAGGTTATAATTATGTTGATACTG
>Ga0304730_1003009_pt1 | contig 11617 bp, 12 predicted proteins | sample M_130628_MF_Meta_FD_190474 | JGI IMG/M metagenome (GOLD analysis project Ga0304730, IMG submission 190474) | Freshwater microbial communities from Lake Montjoie, Canada to study carbon cycling - M_130628_MF_MetaG (v2) (version 2) | ecosystem: Environmental > Aquatic > Freshwater > Lake | place...
TGCCGGCGCCGGTGTCGATCCGCACGAGGTGGGCGAACTCGTCAAACAGTTCGACGGCATGAGCGCGATGATGAAGGGCATGGCTGGACTGGGCATGCGAGAACGTCTCCGCGAAGTGCAGCGACTTCAGACGCAGATGACCAATCCTGCCGCGCGACTCGGCAGACCCAAGGGCGACACAGGCAAGCGACTCACGGCCGATGAGCGTCGCAAACAGAAGAAGCAACGCGAAAAGGACGCTCGCCGTAAGAAGCGCGGGTGAGGACCGGCGGTCCCCCCGCCGCGGCGGCTAGGCGGCAAAAACACCGGAAAAACCGCAGCCTGCAAGGTGGGCTTGGGTTCCGGCGCCGGTCGGGTACTCTAAGGGGCTCGATCAATCCTTTCCGAGGAGACTGCTCTGTGGCTGTGGCGATTCGAATGAAGCGGATGGGCCGGAAGAACCGTGCCTTCTACAGGATTTGTGCAACCGACCGGCGGAGCCCGCGGGATGGCCGCGTGATCGAGGTGCTCGGCACCTACGATCCCTCCGTCCCCGACACCGATGCCCGCTGCCTGCTCAACAGCGAGCGGGTCAACTACTGGCTGAGCGTCGGCGCCCAGCCGAGCGACGCCGTGCGGGTGCTCGTCAAAAAGTACGGCCACAACGGCACTCGCCTCAAGGAAATGGAACTGGCCCGCGCCAAGCTTTCCATGCCCAGGGTCATTCCCGAAGCCGGTGAGCCGGTGTTCGTTCCCGAGCCCAAGGCGGAGCCGGGTGCTGCCGCTGCGGTTGCGGTTGCGGAAACCGCGGCACCTGCCGAAGCGGCTGCCGAGTCGGTGGTCGATGCTCCGGCGGCCGATGCCGCCAGCCCCGCGGCCGAAGCCGGTGGGGAATCGCAGCCAGAGCAAGCCTGATGATGCCTCTGCCGATCCCATGCGCATCGATATCCTCACCCTGTTCCCAGAGATGTTCACGGGCTTCCTCGATGGAAGCTTGCTCGGTGAGGCACGCCGTTCGCGCTTGATCGACGTCTGCCTGACGAACATTCGCGACTTCGCCGAGGGTGTGCATCGACAGGTCGATGACCGGCCCTATGGCGGAGGTCCAGGGATGCTGCTCATGCCCGGTCCGGTCGTGTCGTGTGTCGAGGCCGTGCAGCAGCAGGCCGCAGTGCCGGGGCATGTCGTGATGCTCACGCCCGGCGGACGACGGCTCGATCAGGCGGGTGTCGAGGAACTGGCCCGCAAGGAACGGCTCGTGCTGCTCTGCGGCCGCTACGAGGGCTTCGACGACCGGGTTCGAGAAACGCTCTCGCCCGATCAAGTCTCCATCGGCGACTATGTGCTTTCCGGCGGCGAAGTGGCGGCGATGGTGATCGTCGACGCCGTCGCCCGGCTCCTGCCCGGCGTGCTGGGCGACGAGGAGAGCGCCCGCCAGGATTCCTTCTCGGGCGCCGACCGCCTGGTGGAAGGCCCACAATACACCCGGCCGCGAGAGTTTCGCGGCCTGCGCGTGCCCGACGTGCTGCTCTCGGGCGACCATGGCCGGATCGCTCGCTGGCGGCACGAACAGGCCATCGACGCAACCCGCCGCCGAGTCCCAACCAACCTGTCCCCCTCCCGTTCCTGAAGGAGCCGTCGTGAGCCAGAAGATCCTCGCCAAGGTCGAAGCATCCAGCCTCAAGTCAGAGGTGCCCCAGTTCGCCATCGGCGATACCGTCGACGTGCACACCCGGATCCTGGAAGGTGAGAAGGAGCGGGTCCAGATTTTCAACGGCGTGGTCATCGCCAAGAGCGGATCCGGCAGCCGTGAGACATTCACCGTCCGGCGGATCGTGGCCGGCGAGGGCGTCGAGCGGAAGTTTCCGATCCATTCGCCAAAGATCGCCAAGGTCGAGGTGAAGCGGTCGGGCGTCGCGCGTCGGGCCAAGCTCTACTACCTCCGCGATCGTGTTGGCAAGTCGGTCCGCCTCCGTGAGAAGCGTGACGATGTTGCCGCCGCCGAGGCCACCGCGAAGAAGGCGGCCGGCAAGAAGGCCGCGGCCAAGGCCTGACGACCTAGGTTCGACATTCTCCATCTCCGTGTCCCGGCGGCAGCCATGACAGCGCGTGATCCGAGGCAGGCGTTGGGCCAGCGGGGCGAGGCGGAGGCCGAGAAATGTCTGCGGGCGTTGGGCTACCGGATCGTGGGCCGGCGGGAGCGGGTGCTCCGCGGTGACATCGATCTGGTGGCCCTCGACGGCCGCACGGTTGTCTTCGTCGAGGTGCGGTCGCGGAGCGACACGGTCCACGGGCATCCGGCCGAAACCGTCGGCCCGCAAAAGCAGCGGCGGATCGCCGAACTCGCCACCGCCTACATCCGTCGCCACCGCCTCGAGGATTGCCAGGTGCGGATCGACGTGGTGACCGTCACCTTCGGGCCAGAGGGCTCCCGTCCGGTCGTTGAACACTTTCAAAATGCCTTCGACAGCCCCTTGTAGGGGGAATTGCGATGGGCATGGGCCGTTTCCGAATCAGGAAGGATCGCCGGCGATGTCGTGGGTGTATCTCCTTATCGCGATCGTGGCCGAGGTGGTCGGCACGAGTTTCCTGCGGGCCTCGCAGGGATTCACAAAGCCCATGCCGAGCGTCATGGTGGTGCTTGGCTACGGGCTGGCGTTCTTCTTCCTGTCGCTGACGCTCAAGGATATTCCCGTCGGCATCGCCTACGCCGTCTGGAGCGGCGCTGGGGTGACGCTGATCGCCGCGATCGGCTGGCTCTTTCTGGGCCAGAAACTCGACGCCGCGGCGATCCTCGGCATGCTGCTGATCGTTGCAGGCGTCGTCGTACTCAATCTGTTTTCGAAGGCCGGTGGCCACTGAACCGGCCACGGAACAGAGGCCGGAAATTCTGCGCCGCGAATTAGGCGGCATCCTCGAGCAGCCGGCCATCCAGCCAGATCCGCACCGCCTGATCCCTCGCAAAGGACATCGTGCCCGCCGTGATCGCCTCGCAGGCCACCAGCGGTATCGCGGGCAGCCCGGCCTTGCGGAGAATAGCCGCTCGTCTTGCCGCGCGAACCACGTCGTCCGAGTCGGCTGTGGCCGACACCTCGGCCACCACGTAGGTCGGCTCCCCGGCGACGATGCCCTTCGCTACCGCGTCCGTCTGCAGAAAGTCTTCCGCCTCGCGTGGGTCGACCTTCGATTCGATCTCCTCAAGCAGGTCGGCCGCGGCGAGTAGGCGTCCACGCCGAAGAAAGAGCCCCAGATACGAGGTCAGACGGTCGCGAAACTGCAGTTCAAGCGTACGGCCAACGACCTTGTCGGTGCGGATCGACAACCGTTCCACGGTGGCCGCCAGCGATTGCAAGCTGCTCTCAGTCCGCTTCTGCGCTTCCGATAGTTCCTTCTGAGAATCTGCGAGTTCCTCGACGCGGCTCTCGGTACGGTTCTGCGCCACCGTCAGTTCCCCGATGCGGCTCTCAGTACGTTTCTGGGCTTCGGCGAGTTCTTCGACGCGGCTCTCGGTGCGTTTCTGCGCCACGGTCAGTTCCTCGACGCGGCTCTCGGTACGTTTTTGGGCTTCGGCGAGTTCTTCGACGCGGTTCTCGGTGCGTTTCTGCGCCACTGTCAGTTCTTCAACGCTGCTCTCGGTGCGACCTTGAGCCTCCGCGAGACCGACGATGGCGGTATCGAGCCGCGAGATGTTGCCATCAATCGATTCCCGGAGGATCCGAAAGTCCTCTTTTGTGACCGTGTTTTTCAGCTCCTCGAACATCGTGCCGAGCGTCTGTGCCAGCGACTTCGCTGCCGCTTCGCCAAGTGACTCCCGGAATTCTTCGTAGATGCGGTAGGTGTTCACGGTTCGAAGCTCCTTCTGATGAACGGGCAGGGGGAAGGGCTGACGCGATGAAACTGAGTGTCGCTTGTGGAGCGACCGCATGCCACAAAGTGTACAGGCGTACTGTATGTGGTCAAGGCGTGCAGTACTCAGCCGGTCGCGTCGCAGCCACGCCTCCAAGCATCCCCGTCCCTTACAGTCCCAGTGGCCGGCCCAGCAGTTTGACGCTGGCAAACACCAGCACGCCGGCCATCAGCAGTCGCAGCGTGCGCACCGGCAGCCGGAACGCGCCCCAGTGCGAGCCGATCGCACCGCCGAGCACGGCGGCCGCGATCACGGGCAGGCTCACCGACTGCAGCGGTCGGCCGGCGAACAGGCCTCCTGCCAGTCCGGCCAACGAATTCACCAGGATGAACGGGGCCGTGACGGCGGCAATGTTTTTGACGGGTGCCGCCTGCAGGGCGAGCAGCGCTGGCGTGAGAAACACGCCCCCGCCGACGCCGGTGAGACCTGACAGCAGACCGATCCCGCCGCCGAGCGCCCCCAGCGACACCGCCCTTCCCTGCCACGCGTTGCCTGCCACAGAGGCCTGCTCGTGAATGGCGGGCGCGGCTATCTCCCGGAGGGTCTTGCGGATGATCTGGACAGCGGACGCCAGCAGCACGCCGCCGAGCACCGCCTCGAAGGCGGCCGTGGGTAGCGTGACCGTGCCGCCGAGGAACGCGCACGGCACGCTCGCCACCGCCAGCGGCCCGAAGAGCCGGGGTCGAAAATGACCGGCACGTAAAAACTCCGCGGTGGCGATCGTTGCCACGACCACATTGAGCACGAGCGCCGTCGGACGGACCGTGGCCGCGGGCATCTCCAGCAGCGTCATCACCGCGATGTAGCCCGTGGCGCCGGCATGGCCCACGGAGGAATAGAGCAGGGCGACAAGTCCGATGGCCAGCGGCAGGATGTCGTGCATGCGGAGCGGGTCTTCAGGTCGACGGGAAGGCGTGCTTCTTGAGCAGTTCGAAGGGAACGATATCGAGCGCCTTTTCGTGCGTTGCCTCGAGCACCACCGGCGGCGCCCGACCCTCCCGGGCCGCTTCCAGCCAACGCGAGGCGCACAGGCACCAACGGTCGCCTTCGACGAGTCCGGGAAATCCCCACTCCGGTCGGGGCGTGACCAGGTCGTTGCCCGCGGCCACTGTGAAGTGCAGAAAGTCTTTCGTCATCACGGCGCAGACGGTGTGTTGGCCGACGTCGTCGGGTCCGGTGCGGCAGCAGCCGTCCCGAAAGAATCCGGTGAGTGGCTGGCTGGAACAGGGGGCCAGCGGCAGCCCCAGCACGTTGCGGTCGGGTTTCTTGTCGCGACTGGTATCGGCGGGGCGGTCGAAGGCGATCATGCGAACGGTTCCGGTATGCCGGGGAAGGCTTCAGTGGCAGGCAGTATGATGCACGGTGAAGATTGATGCACGGACAACCCCTGGCCCCGCCAACATCGCTCGCATGCTCAGCCTGCAATCAGCCACCGACGCCCGCTGGCTCGCCCAGGTGGACACACACCTCGACGACGTTCTCATCGACCACGCCCACTGCGAGAAGAAGGCGGCGGGCGTGGCGATGAACCTGCTCTTTTCCTACGTTGACCATGTGCCGCTCGCCCGCGCCATGACGGAGATCGTCAACGAGGAATTAGCGCATTTTCACCTCGTGCTCGATCTCCTCGAACGGCGGGGCATCCGCTTCCGGAAGCTCTCCCCTTCCAGCTACGGCCAGCGGCTCCACGCCTGTGTCCGCAAGCAGGAGCCCGCACGGGCGATCGACCGGCTGCTGGTGGCCGGTCTCATCGAGGCCCGCAGTTGCGAACGGTTCGCCCTGCTCCGCGACCATCTTGCCGACGTCGAACTGCGGGAATTTTACGGAAGCTTGTTCGAATCTGAGGCCCGACATCACGCCACATATGTCCGCCTGGCCTGCGACGTGGCCCCCGAAGGCACGGTGCGTGCGCGGCTCCAGGAGTTGTCAGCAGAGGAAGCTGCGATCATTTCCCAGGGCGATCTGTGCGCCCGCATGCACAGCTGACCGGGATCAGCTCTGGAATCAGCACGCGACCACATGCGACAGAAAACGGATCTCTTGCCATGACCACACGCACCACGTCCACCGCGCCGGGCACGCCCGCCTCCCACCCACTGCCGATCAACGAACTGATCGCCGTCGGTGCGCTTGTGTCCCTGGCGGCCTGGGCGGTCATCACCTGGTCGGGTCGCGGGGCGACACCGGTGCCGCTTGGGCCAATTGATCCTGCCCGCTGGTTTCCTGGCCGTGGCCTCACGCTGGCCGACATGCCGCTGGTGGCGATGCTTGTGTTGGGGGGTGTGCCGCTGGTGTGGGATCTCGTCGCCAAGCTGTGTGCCGGCACGTTTGGCTCCGACCTGCTGGCCGGCATATCAATCGTCACGAGTATTCTCCTTGGGGAATACCTTGCTGGCGTGCTGGTCGTGCTGATGCTCTCGGGAGGGGAGGCGCTTGAATCACGAGCCGTCAGCCGGGCCGGGGATGTGCTCAACGCGCTGGCCCGCCGCATGCCGACGCTCGCCCATCGCAAGACGGCCGCCGGCCTGGCCGACATCAGGCTCATCGAGGTGGCTGTGGGAGACCTGATCGTGGTCCTACCGCACGAGATCTGTCCGGTGGACGGCACGGTGGTGTCGGGCCGCGGCTCGATGGACGAAAGCTATCTCACCGGCGAGCCCTACCGAATGGCGAAGGCTCCGGGGTCGACCGTGCTCTCCGGCGCGATCAACGGGCAGGCCGCGCTCGAAGTCCGCACCGACCGCGTGGCCGGCGACAGCCGCTACGCCAAGATCATGGACGTGCTTCGAGCCAGCGAGGAGCAGCGGCCGCAGCTCCGGCGGATGGCCGACATGCTCGGCGCTTTCTACACGCCGCTGGCGGTGGCGATCGCCGCTGCAGCCTGGTGGTTTAGCGGCAGCGCCACGCGGTTTCTCGCCGTGCTCGTCGTCGCCACCCCCTGCCCGCTCCTGATCGCGATCCCGGTGGCGATCATCGGCGCCGTGTCGTTGGCGGCCAAACGCGGCATCGTGATCCGTGACCCAGCCATTCTCGAACGTCTCGACACCTGCCGCACGGCGATCTTCGACAAGACAGGAACGCTCACCTATGGCGAGCCCAGCCTCACCGACGTCGTGCTGTTGGGAGGTTTGTCCCAGACCGAGGTGCTGGCACTGGCCGCGAGCCTCGAAACCTACTCCAAGCATCCACTCTCCGCGGCCGTGGTGCAGGCCGCCGCAGCACAGTCGGTCCGTTTGCTGGATGTCGAGGCGCTCGCCGAGAAGCCTGGGCTGGGGCTGGTTGGACAGGTGAAAAAGCTCAATGGCGCCGCGTTGGTGCACGAGGTGGCGATCACCAGCCGCCAGAAGCTATCGACCGTCGATGCCGAAGGTGTCGCCAAGCTGCCTGCGGTCAGTGGCGGCCTCGAATGCGTGGTGGTGGTGGATGGGAAGACCGAAGCCCTGCTCCGCTTTCGCGACTCGCCGCGGGCCGACGGCCGACCGTTTGTCAGCCACTTGAAACCGGCCCATGGGCTTTCCCGGGTGATGCTCGTCTCCGGTGACCGCGAGAGCGAGGTCCGCTGGCTCGCCGATCTGGTCGGCATCACCGAGGTGCACGCCGGCATCCAGCCCGAGGGTAAGCTCAGAATCGTGGAGCAGGCGACGGCTGAGGCGCCGACGCTCTTTGTCGGCGATGGCATCAACGACGCGCCGGCACTGGCGGCGGCGACGGTCGGCATCGCGATGGGCGCAGCGAGCGACGTCACCAGTGAGGCGGCCGGTGCCGTGGTGATGGACACGGCGCTGGAACGGATCGACGAACTGCTTCACATCGGCCGCCGACTGCGGTCGATCGCGCTGCAAAGCGCCGTGGGCGGAATGGCGGCCAGCCTGATCGGCATGGGCCTGGCTTCAGCCGGTTTTCTATCCCCGGCGATGGGCGCGCTGTTCCAGGAGGCGATCGACGTGGTAGCGGTGCTCAACGCCCTCCGCGTGTCATGGGATCCGGGAACGCTCTCGGACTATCACGAACGTGGCTGACGCTGGACAACAGCCGTCGCCACCTTCGTGGCCAGTCCGCCACCTGCCCAGACCGCAGCGCCTGCCAGCGCTCCGGTGATCACGCCGCCCGGTCCGGCCGGCAGACCGGCCAGGGCACAAGCGGCGGCGGAGGTAGCAAGCCCTGCGGCCTCCCCGGCCCGGCGGCTGTCGGCGGAGGAACGTCCGGCATGGTTGGCCGCCCACTCGGCGGCCAGTGCCGCAGCCTCGCCGGCGATGGCCGCGGGCACGAGCGTCCTCAAGCCGAGTCGTACCGTGGTACCCAGCGCCGTCCGAACGGCGATCCGCTCGGCAGCACCCACCGCAGCGGTCGACAGCAGCCCACGGGCCGACACGGCTGCCGCCACCCGTGCCGCCGCACCGCTGATCCGCCCGAGCACGATCTCCACCTGGCGGCTCGACCGCTCACCCGTCGCGCACCATGTGGCGAAGTGCTCGCAGTTGTCGATCACCGGACAGTAGCCCTCCCGGCCGACGTGGGCGAGTGCCCGCGCCACGATCTCGGCGGGTGGATGCTTGGCGACTGGCTCTGTCGTGACGAGCACTGCGGTTCCACCGGCAAACTCCGCCAGGCTTGTCCGTTCCACCCGGCCCCCTGCCAGCGGCCGCCGGAAGTCGTCTGGCCGCGCGTGAACGACCGTGCCGTCACCAACGTCGATGCCGTGGTGCATGTACGCCACGTTCGAGCCGGCTAGCCGTCGTTCCACCCGCAAGCGATCACCAGTCGCCATCCGTTGATTCTCCTTGTGGCCCATGGTGTGGGCGATGCCGATCTATGGCCTGCACCGGCCAAAACATTCTACGCACCCACGGTCGCCCCGGTTCGCCGGAGCACTGCCAGGGGGCATTCTCCCGCACGCGGCGCCCAAGCGTGAGAATTTCAGAGTGTGAGAATTTCATAAGGCCCCGATTGTCACTTGTATCGGGCCCACGGTGGCCGTAGTTTCATCTCCCTTTCTTCTCAGGGAACCAGACGCAGAAAGCAGCCGCCATGGAAATCCTGGAAGTCTTCAACACGCTCGGCACGGGGCAGCTCTTCTTGCTGCTTGTCGCCCTGGTGATCGCCTTTGGTTTCGAGGTCATCAACGGCTTCCACGACACGGCCAACGCCGTGGCCACGGTGATCTACACCAAGTCGATGAAGCCGACCCCCGCCGTCATCTGGTCGGGGCTCTGGAACTTCATCGGCGTGCATGCCGGCGGCATCGGTGTCGCCTTTAGCATCGTGCACCTGCTGCCGGTCGACCTGCTGGTCAACATCAAGACCGGACGTGGGCTGGCGATGGTGCTGTCGCTGTTGGGCGCAGCGATCATCTGGAATTTCGCCACCTGGTACCGAGGCCTGCCGGCCTCCAGTTCCCATTCGCTTATCGGCTCGATCATGGGCGTGGGGATGATGAACGCCCTGATGGAGCACGGCTCGATGGCCCGCGGGATCAATTGGCACAAGGCCACCGAGGTGGGGATCGCCCTGCTCCTCTCGCCGGCGATCGGCTTTGGTCTGGCAGCGGCACTCCTCTTGATCAGCAAGAAGCTGATCCCCGCCAAAGAACTCTACGAGCCGCCGCACGGCGATCGGCCGCCGCCGTGGTGGATTCGCGGTCTGCTCATCGGCACCTGCACCGGCGTCAGCTTTGCCCACGGCTCCAACGACGGCCAGAAGGGGATGGGGCTGATCATGCTGGTGCTGATCGGCATCGTGCCGGCCGCCTTCGCCCTCAACATGAATTCGTCGACGGCCGATCTCACGGCCACGGTCGCGGCTGCCAGGCAACTCGAGGCCGAACTTTCCGATCCGCAGTTGGCAGGCATGATGACGGCTCTCAAGGACCAGCATCTCGCCGAATCGCGGGTCGAACGGCTCTCGCGGAGTGAAACTGTGTCGGCCGCGGAAGTGATCGAGTCGACGCTGGTGGACGACGTCCTCGATCCCTATCCGGCCAACGATGTCGTGCTCGCGACGCTCGATCCGCTGCCGCTGGTGAAGGGCGTGCTGACGAGCCTCGAGGGCCGCCAGAGCTTCGACGAACTGCAGGCCGACGAGCGCTGGCAGCTGCGGACGAATCTGGTCGAGCTCGGCGCCTCCGTCCGCACGCTCCTGCGTCAGTTTGGCGACCGGCTGGCGGAGGATCGCCGCAAGGTGCTCAAGGGCCTGGCCGGCCAACTGGCCAAGCCGGTGGAATACGTGCCGGAGTGGGTTGTGATGGGTGTGGCCCTCTGTCTGGGGATCGGCACGATGTTCGGCTGGGAGCGGATCGTGAAGACGGTGGGCGAGAAGATCGGCAAGACCCACCTCACCTATGCCCAGGGAGGCGCGGCCGAGCTGGTCGCCGCCACGACGATCGCGATGGCCGACCATCTGGGCATGCCGGTGAGCACGACGCACGTGCTCTCCAGCGGCGTGGCGGGCACGATGTGGGCCAACAAGTCGGGCATTCAGCCGGAGACGGTCCGCGAAATCGCGTTGGCGTGGATCCTCACGCTGCCCGTGGCGATGGCCCTCTCAGGCAGCCTCTACTGGCTGGCGACCTGGTTTGTGGGGTAGGTGGCACGACACGCCATCGGCACTGCGCCGCCGGGACGGCAGAAGTCTCCTTCGCGGGGACTTTCGCCGTTGGGCGTGTTGGCAGTGCAAACCTCAAAAGGGCGAAATTCCAACGCTCGTCGAGCTTCCGCCGATCCCGGCTCCCTCCACGACTGCTTCGCAGGATGCGAAGCGCAGCACCGGCACACTGCGTTTGCCAAGTGAAAACGGCAGGATGCCGTGTTTCGCGTGTAGACAGATGCTGAGGAGCCGGTCGGAGGCACGCGCAGGAGCCGGTGCACTTTGCCTGCAACCCAGGACTGACCATCATCCAAGAGCATGCAACGGCACACCGCAGGTGGGTCGGAGACCTCAAGTCCGCCGGCGACGAGCATGCCGCAGCCGGCGAACCAAAGCGGGTCAATGCTGCCACGTCTCTGTTTTGGCCGCAGCGAACGTCCGGCGACGGGGCATGGGCGGCCCCGAACCGTGCCAGCTCACCCGCGGCCGCGTTGGCGGAAATACTTGAGCCCCGGGACGAAAAAGCAGAGTCCGCTTACGACGCCGAAGATGATGTGCGCAAACGTCCCCGACACGCACATCACCAGCGCCGTCGCGAAGAGCACCGCCGCCTGGATATAAAACTCCCCGGACAGGATCCCGGCCTTGGCGAAGAACACGAGCCCGGCCAAGAGCGGCAGCACGGGCGAGAGCTTGAGCACCGGCAGGTCGAGCAGTGCCTCGACCCAGAAGAGCATCACGCTGGCGATCACGCTGCCGCCCCAGATGTGTGCGATCTGGCGTTCGACCGCGGTCACCGGGCCCGTGCGATGCCGCAGCGCCCAAAAGATCGGCGCCCAGAGCGCGAGTCCCCCAGCCCAGAGAATGAGATATGGCCAGCGGGTCGTCACGCCCTGCCAGGCCAGCAGATCGGTCGTCACGCAGAGCGCGAGGATCACGACCGAGTGCCACATCCAGAGCAGTCCCCAGTTCTCGAGCACGACGGCGTGGTGGGTCTCCCGGAACAGTCGGGCGACGATGTCTGCAAAGCCGCCGTGCCGGGCAGCCACGGGCTCGCCCGCGAGGAACGCCCGCAGATCGGCCGCCAGATCGGCCGCCGAGGCGTAGCGAAGTTCCTGTGGCTTTTGCAGTGTCTTCAGCGCGATCATC
>Ga0304730_1003014_pt1 | contig 11604 bp, 9 predicted proteins | sample M_130628_MF_Meta_FD_190474 | JGI IMG/M metagenome (GOLD analysis project Ga0304730, IMG submission 190474) | Freshwater microbial communities from Lake Montjoie, Canada to study carbon cycling - M_130628_MF_MetaG (v2) (version 2) | ecosystem: Environmental > Aquatic > Freshwater > Lake | place...
GTGGGCGAGATAAACCACATCGAACGCACCCTGCGCACCGGACTGTCCCGTCATCGGGACACCGTCGTGGTGGCCAACTGCGATGACGTGTTGATGACCTCGGCGGCCTACGACTGTCCGAATGTGGTGTGGGTCGCTGCCGGTGGCGGCTGGGCGGGCGATTCGGTGAGTTGTCCGCGCAGCGGCGAGGTGATCGTGCGTGAAGGCCGGCATTGGCGCTCCAGTGGAGCCGAATTCGAGCGGCCCACGCCGCAGTGGTGGTACGACACCGAAAAGCTTTATGGCCCAGATGGTTTGGCGCTGCCGATGCGGCTGTCGCTGCCGGGGACGGTGAACCGCGGTAACGCCGCGCAGGCAGTGGCGGCAGCGGTGACCATGGGCGCCGACCCGACGGCGGCGGTCGCGGCGGTATCGGGTGTCGACGAGGTGGCCGGCCGGTACCGGACGGTCCAGATCGGGAACCACACCGCCCGGATGCTGCTGGCCAAGAACCCGGCGGGGTGGCAGGAGGCGCTGTCGATGGTGGATAAGACCGCCGCGGGAGTGGTGATTTCGGTCAACGGTCAGGTTCCCGACGGTGAGGACCTGTCGTGGTTGTGGGATGTGCGGTTTGAGCATTTCGCCCCCACGACGGTGGTGGCCTCGGGTGAGCGAGGAACCGATCTGGCGGTTCGACTGGGTTACGCCGGAGTGGAACACACCCTGGTTCACGACACCGTCGAGGCCATCGCCTCCTGCCCACCCGGTCATGTCGAGGTCGTGGCCAACTACACCGCGTTCCTGCAGTTGCAACGGGCCGTGGAGCGCTCCGGGTGAGCGAATCCACGGTGCGGATCGGCCTGGTGCTACCCGATGTGATGGGCACCTACGGCGATGGCGGAAATGCCGTCGTGCTGCAGCAGCGGTTGTTGCTCCGCGGGATCGCCGCCGAGATCATCGAGATCACCCTGAAGGACCCGGTGCCGGATTCGCTGGACCTCTACACCCTCGGCGGTGCCGAGGATTACGCCCAGCGACTTGCCACCGCACACCTGGTGCGCCATCAGGGCCTGCAGCGCGCCACCGCCCGAGGAGCATCGGTGCTGGCGATCTGCGCGGCGATCCAGGTGCTGGGGCACTGGTACGAAACCTCTGCCGGTGAACGGGTCGAGGGCGTGGGACTGCTGGATGTGACTACCTCCCCCCAGCCGGAGCGCACGATCGGTGAGGTGGTCGCCACGCCGTTGATCGACGGGCTGACTGAGCCACTGACCGGATTCGAAAACCACCGTGGCGGAACGGTTCTGGGTCCTCATGCCCGTCCCCTGGCGGCGGTGGTCAAGGGTGCCGGCAATCGCATGGGCGACGGGTTCGACGGTGCGGTTCAGGGCAGCGTGGTGGCCACCTATCTGCACGGGCCGTGCCTGGCCCGCAATCCTGCACTGGCCGACCTACTGCTGTCCCGCGCAGTCGGTCCGCTTGCGCCCCTGGAATTGCCCGAGGTCGATCGGTTGCGTCGGGAGCGTCTGGCTGCCCCCCGCCGGATGTGACGCGGCGTCGGTGCTACTTCGTCGTGGTGCGGGCGGCGGCCGACTTCCGCGCTGGGGTGGACGGCGCCGTGCGAGCGGCCGCCCGGCTGGTGCGTAGGGCGGCAGCGCCGCCGATGCGGTTTTGGTTGATGGCGATGCCCGTTCCCACCTGGGTGACGGTCTGGTCGGTCTGGAAAATCGACCCCGCGAGGGCGAAGGGGCCCGGCCCTGCTGTCACCGTGTTGCCGGAGCCGAAGATGCCGAATCCCGCGGTGCGGATGCCGGATGCCGCACCTCCGGTCACGGCGTTGTTGGTACCGCCGAGAGTGAGCGCCAGGTTGCCGTTAGCGCCCACGCCTCCCGACGTCAAAATGTTCTGGCGACCGAGGATGTTGACGGCGTTGTTGCTGTTGGAGCCGGTGGCACCCAACGCGTTGCCGGAGCCGCCGAAGTTGCTGGCGGTGTTCTGCAAACCGCCGACGGTCACCACTAGGTTGTCGCTGCCCAACCAGTTCCGGGCGCCGCCCAGGGTGCCGCCGGTGACCGTGACCGTGTTGATATTGCCGAGGAGAGAGGTGCCGATGTTGCCGGCGCCCGACGTGAGGGTGACTGTGTTGTCGCTGCCGAGGAGGATGGTGGCGGTGTTGGCGTTACCGACGTCCGTTGTCGCAGTGTTCCCGTTGCCGAAGAAGTTGCGTGCTGAGTTGCCGAGGCCGCCCTCCCCTCTCACGGTGTTGCCGCTGCCGAAGATGTTGATCGACCGATTGAGAAAGCCGGTGCCGGAGAACACCGTGTTGTTGTCACCGCCCACATTGAGGGCGATGTCCAGCGTCCCCTGCGAATTGACCGCGTGCGATCCAGCCGAACTGGCCCGCCCGAAGAGGTTCGCGGCCAGATTGCCGATCCCCGCCGCGGTGACGGTATTGTTACTGATGTCGTCGGCGCTGCCCAGGTTGAGAGCGATGTTGAGCCCGAGATTGCCTAAAGTTCCGGAACCCTGCGTCGTCGCGGAGCCGTTGCTGCCCACCTGGGTGGCGATACCGAACAACCCAGTCGCCGAGGCAGTCGCCGCGTCACCGAATGCGGTCGCGAAGGTGAACGCGTCGCCGGTCTGGGCGGCCGAGTTGGTTCCCAGCGCGATGGCCGCCCCGAAAAGTCCGTCGGCATTGGCGGTAGCGCCGTCGCCGATGGCGATCGCAGCGCCAAAGATTGAGCTGGTGCAGCCGCCCCCGTTACCGATGCCGAAAATTGAGGCGCAGGTGGCGTTGGCGGCGGGTGCCGTGCCCAGGCCAGTTCCGGCCAGGGCTGCTGCGCACACACCCGCGGCGACTGCGGCGATGGCGGTACGGCGGGCGGGGGTAGTGGGCGAGGTCATAATTGTCCTTACATCGGTGGTCTGCGGCTTCGGTGCGAACACGGTCAAGCTAATTAACCACAATTGACTACGGTCGCCGGACTGTACCTCAGCAAACACCATCAACGCCACTTTAGCGGGGTTGAGCGGGTCGTGACCTCGTTCGGCGCTGCAGGCCACGCCGCCGTCAACGGCATCGTGGCCGCGCAGACATCCCTGGCCAGCTAAGCGCCACTAAGACCATCGCGCGGCGCCCGGACAGTGCCCGGCCCAGGGTCAGTTCGTCGGCGAATTCAAGGTCGCCGACGGTGACTAGAGCCGAGCGATGGGCGGCGGCTGCCAACGACCGTCCAGTGCTGGCTCATGTGGCAGGTACAGCCGCATGTAGGCGCTGAAGCTGCCGCGGGGAACCGGCAGCCAATTAACAGTGGTGTCGCCTGGATCGTCCCGGGACAGGACGATCACGACTGAACCATCCGGCCTACGCACCAACTCGTCGGGTCGGCTGCTGCTCACGCTGTAACGGTTGATCGGATTGGCCACCAGGCTGCCATCGGGGTCATAGACGGTGACTGACCAGAACGCGTCAGTCGGCGGTTCTTGTCCTGGCGCGAAGTAGATCTGGTAGCTGTTGCACCCATTCAAGGGGCGCAGGGTTTGATCAAGCAGACCGCCGAGATAGATGGCCTCGTCACGAATGTTCGCCCAGGGCCCTACGAAGAACACCCCGGCGCGCAACTTGTAGTCGGTGCCGTAGTTGCCGATCGCGGATGGCGGTGCCGCCCACCCGTGATTCCCGAGAGCCGCCAGGTACTGGTTGCTCGCCGTCCGAAACGAAGCCGCCGCAAACCCGGCGCGCACGGCCAAATCCACGGCGATTCTCGCCAACGGACCAAGGCCGGAATCGGCGACCCGCAGCCCCGGGCCGACGCCGATCCGCGCGATCGCCTGCAATACAGCGGCATCGCTTCCCGGCGGCGGGTTGAGTTCCATGGCGGCGCTGATCGCGTCCAGCATGGCCAGTCCGGAGGGCATCGGGGTCTGGGGGGGCGGGCTGCCGGTGGGGCCGGAGGGCGTCAGGCTGTACTGATCCATCAGTGCGATGGCCTGCCGCTGGTCGGCCGCGTCGCCGGCGAGTGTGCGACCGAGTAGCACGATGTTGCGGTAGGGCACGGTCACCGTTTGGGCGCCCTCGACGGCGACCTGGGGTCCGCCGTCCCAGGTGATGGCGTACCGGCCGGGACCGGAACCCGTTGTGCGGGTGCCGATGTAGGAGATCGCGTTGGTATAGGGGTCGTTGAGTTGAAAGCTGAAGTAGCGGTCTCCCATGTCTGGGATGGACAACACCACCGGCCCGCCACTCAGATCCAGTGTCGCGCGGGAGTAGAGGGTATCGGTGTTAGGGCGCCAGATGGGCACCACGTCCGGTGCCGCGAAACCGGTCTGGGATCTGATGATGTTCAGTCCCGGCGTCTCGGACCTGAATCTCTCGAACTCGAGCAGCGGATAGCCGTACGTGAGGGCCTGCACCGCAAGAATGGCGGACCGTATCGGGCCCGGGGCGAAGACGGCGGTGAGACCCGTTGGAAACGAATCGGTTCCGGTCGCAGCCGTCGCGACAGTCATCGACAGCGCGCGCCGCAGCGCGGCCGACCGGTGCAGTGCGGCAGGCCTGGCCGCTTCTCCTGCCAGCGCCCGGTTGACCCGATTCACCGACGGTGCCGGGCGCGCCGGTGTGGCCCTTGCGCCGTGGGCCGCGGGGGATACCGAAGTTCCGGCAGCTTCAGTCGCGGCGGATACATCCGATCCATCAGGTCGGGGGGCAGCCGCGGCATCGCCGGCGCCGCCAATCAACGCAGTCCCACCGAGTGCGGCGGTGAGGACGCCGACCCACAGCCACCGCGCCCCCGGCGCGACGCGTACCCCTCGCTTCATCACAATCTCTGTGAGGTACATCTGTTGAACACTATTACGACCCACCGCCCCGTGGAGCGAAAGACAGTGGTCTGATCCGGTCAAACCATCGCGCGGCGGCCGGCGAGCGCACGGCCCAATGTCAATTCGTCAGCGAACTCGAGGTCACCGCCCATCGGCAGCCCGGACGCAATGCGGCTGACGGTCAGACCCGGGATGTCGCGCAGGATGCGCAGAAGATAGGTGGCTGTGGCCTCGCCCTCGGTGTTGGGGTCGGTCGCGATGATCACCTCGGTGATGTCGACTCCGTCGACCCGTTCGCCAATCCGGTTGAGCAACTGGCGGATTCGCAATTGGTCCGGGCCGATTCCGGACAGCGGGTCCAGTGCTCCACCGAGGACGTGGTAGCGGCCACGGAACTCCCGGGTGCGCTCGACGGCCTGCACATCCTTGGGTTCCTCGACGACACACACCTGGGTACCGTCGCGGCGCGAGTCGGCGCAGATCCGGCACCGCTCGGCTTCCGAGACGTTGCCGCACACCTCGCAGAACTGCACACCATCGCGTACCCGTGACAACACCGCGGTGAGCCGGTCGATATCCGGCGGTTCGACCGAGAGCAGGTGGAAGGCGATCCGTTGCGCGCTCTTCGGCCCGATGCCCGGCAGCTTGCCGAACTCGTCGATGAGATCCTGGACGGGACCCTCAAACATGACGCAACAAGTCAGGACCCCGGCAGCTGTTGCCCGGTGGCTGCCGCCAGTGGTCCGAGGATCGTCTTCACCGTGTCACGCATGTTCTCTGCGGCGTCATCGAGTGCTCCGATGACCAAGTCCTGCAGCGTCTCCACGTCATTGGGGTCGACGACGCTCGGGTCGATGCGCACCGCAACCACCTTGCCCTGGCCGTTGAGCGTGACCTCGACCAACCCGCCGCCGGCCTGGCCCTGCACCTCGGTTTCGGCGATCTGCTGCTGGGCCACGAGCAGGTGCTGCTGCATGTGCTGGGCCTGGGCCAGCGCCGCCTGAAGATTGCCCAGAGCCTGCTGGGCTTGCTGCGCCTGCTGAGCCTGCTGAGCCTGACTGCCGAAAGCCCCCAAATCACCGGGGTCGCCGGGGTTTATGCCGGGTTGCATGACGGTCTCCTTGCATCTCGGTCTCGACTACGTTGCAGCCTGGCGTTCAGGCCGCCGCTGACTTTCCAGCCTAGACGCCGGAGGATTACCGTGACGCCCGTGCTGAAGTTCCCCCCTATGCGTGTCGTGGCCGCAACATCCACCGCACTGCTACTCGCCGCATCCTCGCTGACGGCACCAGCAAGCCACGCCGTGCCGGGCAGCGTCGCGGGCATGATCGTGTTCCTGGATCCAGGCCACAACGGTGCCAATGACGCGTCCATGACCCGCCAGGTACCCACCGGCCGCGGCGGCACCAAGGACTGCCAGGCCAGCGGCACCAACACCGAGAGCGGCTACGCCGAGCACACGTTCACGTGGGACACCACGCTGCGGATCCGGGCCGCCCTGAACGCGCTGGGCGTGCGCACCGCGATGTCGCGCGGCAATGACGACGCTGTGGGTCCGTGCGTAGACGAGCGTGCCGCGATGGCCAACGCGTTGGCGCCCAACGCGGTGGTGTCGATCCACGGTGACGGCGGCCCCGCCACCGGACGCGGGTTCCACATCCTCTACTCCAGCCCGCCACTGAACGCCGCGCAGGCCGGCCCGTCGATTCAATTCGCCCGAATGATGCGTGATCAGCTGTCCAACTCGGGCATCCCGCCGTCGACTTACATCGGCAGCGATGGCCTCAATCCCCGCGCCGATATCGCCGGGCTCAACCTGGCGCAGTACCCATCGATCCTGGTTGAGCTCGGCAATATGAAGAACCCGCTGGACTCAAACTTGATGGAGAGCGAGGAGGGCCGCCAGAAGTACGCGAACGCCGTCGCGCAGGGTGTGGTCGCGTTCCTGGCGACCCAACCGCCCCGAACTATCTAGGCCCTAACCACTCGTACTCTCGACCGCTCTCTTGAGGTTGGCGAGCACCTCGGCCTGGATCTTGCGCAGGCCACCCGGTGCGAAGCTGCGCTCGAAGAAACCGCCGATACCGGAGGCGCCCGTCCAGGTGGTCTTCACGGTCACGCTGGACCCGGCGGTACCGGCCGGAGCCACCGTCCAGTTGGTGACCAGTGTCGAGTTGGCGTCCTTCTCGATGACGGTGCGCCCCGCGACATCGACGGTGGCGCGAATCTCGCGCGACCGCGATTTCGTCGCCTGCAGTGTCCAACTCGCGACGGTGCCGCGGCCCTGGCCGCCCTCCAACACCCGGTATTGGCTGTAATGCCGGGACAGGATCTTCGGGCGAACAGTCTGATAGTCAGCGACGGCGTCCAACACGACGGTGGGCTCGGCGTCGATCAGGATGCTGCTCGATGCGCTGACCTGTGCCATCAATCTCCTCGGTAGTCGCGATGTCCATCCGGGCTGTGATGCGGCGCGGCCAAGCGTACGTGCCGAAAGTCAGCCGTCGATGCGTCGCGCGCCCAGTTCGGTCTGCAACAGCTCCAGCGCAGCTTCTTCGGGATCGCGCCGCGGCGCGGCATCGTCGCGACCCACTTCAGCGATCATGCCGTCCTCCTCGGCTCGACGTTCGTCGACAGGGTCCGACTCGGGTTCCGGCGCGACCGCGTCCGCTTCCGCCGCCGGCATGCCCACACCGAGTTCGCACCGCACCCGCCAATCCACCCCGAGCAAGTCTTTGAGGGCATCGCGGATGACATCGGCATTGCGCTGCTCGGACAGCCGCTTGGCCAGCGGGGCCGACTCGTGGGCCAGGATCAGCGTGCCGTCCTGCACCACCCGAACGATTGCGCCGGACAGCATCACCTCGGTGGTGCGGCTCCGCTCGCGGACCTTGTCACGCACTGTTGACCACACTTTGCGAACGTCCGCCGCGCTCGGCTCAGCCGGACCGCCGGCCGACGTTGCCGACGTTGCCGACGCGGCGGCGGGTGCGGTGGCGGGCTCGGGCTCCGGTGCGGGCGGCTCCGATGCGGGCAGCGGCGGTTGGGGCGGCGGTTCGGATTCAGGTTCGATCTGCAGTCCGGGTTCAGGTTCGGGTTCAGGTTCAGGGGTCGGTGACGGTGCGGAAATCGGTCTGGCTGGCGGCGCATCCGGTGTCGCCGTCTGTGGCGTGAGAGCCGGTGTCTTTCGGGTGTACTGCTTGTCGGCAAGCGGTGGGGCGGCACTGACAGCGGCCTCGCCGGCCGGAATCGAGATATCCAACCGGGTCTCGATGCGCTCAACCCGTTGTAGCAGGGCTGCCTCGGTGTCGCTGGCCGACGGCATCAGCAGCCGTGCGCAGACCACCTCGAGCAGTAGCCGGGGGGCCGTCGCACCACGCATCTCGCCCAACCCGGCGTGCACCACCTCGGCGTAGCGCGCCAGTGTGGCGGGGCCGACACGGACCATCTGCTCGCGCATCCGGTCCAACACGTCGCCGGGTGCATCCACCACACCACGACTGGCAGCATCCGGAACGGCTTGCAGCACAATGAGATCGCGAAAGCGCTCCAGCAGGTCAATGGCGAACCGGCGTGGGTCATGCCCGGCATCGACCACCGATTCGACCGCTCCGAATAGTGCGGCGGCATCTCCTGCGGCCAGTGCGTCGACGGCATCGTCGATCAGCGCGACATCGGTGGCTCCCAGCAGTGCCAGGGCCTGCGGGTAGTGCACCCGGTTGCCGTCGGCCCCGGCCAGCAGTTGGTCGAGCACGCTCAGGGTGTCCCGAGGTGAGCCGCCGCCGGCCCGAATGACCAGTGGGAATACCGCGTCGTCGATCTCGACATCCTCGGAGGCCAGGATGCCCTCGATGAGGCCACGCATAGTTCGGGGTGCCAGCAACCGGAAGGGATAGTGATGCGTGCGCGACCGGATGGTGGCCAGCACCTTGTCCGGTTCGGTGGTGGCGAACACGAAGATCAGGTGCTCGGGCGGCTCCTCGACGATCTTCAGCAGCGCGTTGAATCCCTCCTTACTCACCATGTGCGCTTCGTCGATGATGAAGATGCGGTAGCGCGATTGGGCCGGGGTGTAGAACGCGTGCTCGCGTAGTTCGCGGGTGTCGTTGACGCCGCCGTGGCTGGCGGCGTCGAGTTCGACGACGTCGACCGAGCCGGGGCCATTGGGTGCCAGGGCGACACAGGAGTCGCACTCCCCGCACGGCGTCGGAGTCGGACCCTGCTCGCAGTTCAGTGAGCGGGCCAGAATGCGGGCCGACGATGTCTTGCCGCACCCACGCGGCCCGGAGAACAGGTAGGCGTGGTTAATCCGGTGGGCCGCCAATGCCGTCGACAGTGGTTCGGTGACGTGCTCCTGGCCGACCACCTCGGCAAAGGTCGCCGGTCGGTATTTCCGGTAGAGCGCCACCTCAGCAGGCTACCGACAACATCAGACGGCTTGCGGGCGCAGCAGCGATTCGGTTGCCGCCAGCAGGGCACAGGTAGCCAGGCCGTCGATCGCCGCGGTCAGTTCGGCGATGGTCGGGAAACTTGGCGCGATCCGAATGTTCTTGTCCTCCGGGTCTTTCCGATACGGGAACGCCGCTCCGGCCTCCGTCACGGCGATGCCGGCGTCCTTGGCCAGCGCGATAGTCCGCTTCGCCGTCCCCGGCAGCACGTCAAGGCTGATGAAGTAGCCGCCCGTTGGTTCGGTCCAGGAGGCGATCTTGGAGTCCGCCAGCCGCCGGTTGAGAATATCGAGGACCAAAGCGAACTTGGGCGCCAGCACCTTCTGATGGCGCAGCATGAGCGAGCGCACCCCATCGGCGTCGCCGAAGTACCGCAGATGCCGCAGTTGGTTCACCTTGTCGGGACCGATCGTCTTCTTCGCGACATGCTTCAGATACCAGGCGATGTTGTCCTGTGACCCACCGAGGAAGCTGACCCCCGCGCCGGCAAAGGTGATCTTGGACGTCGAGGCGAACACATGCGGGCGGTTCGGGTGTCCTGCCGCCGCAGCCAACTCCAACACATCAATCTGCCGGGGAAAATCAGGCGTGAGAGTGTGCACCGCATACGCGTTGTCCCAGAAAATCCGGAAATCGGTTGCGGCGGTTCGCATCTGGACCAGTCGGCGCACCACCTCCGACGAGTAGACGGTGCCGGTGGGGTTGGAGTACAGCGGCACACACCACATTCCCTTGATCGCGGAGTCGGCGGCTACGAGCTCTTCGATCATGTCAACGTCGGGGCCGTCGTCGCGCATCGGGACGGCGATCATCTCGATACCCAGGCTTTCGGTGATCGCGAAGTGGCGGTCATAGCCCGGCGAGGGACACAGGAACTTCAGTACCGGTTCCTGAATCCAGGGTCTCGGCGAATCGACACCGCCGTGCAGCATCGAGAACACCGCGATGTCGTGCATCAGTTCCAGGCTGGAGTTGTTCGCGGCGACCAGGTTGGGCACACCGATGCCGAGCAGTTCACCGAAAATGGCGCGCAGGCCCGGCAGTCCCTGCAGGCCGCCGTAGTTGCGGGTGTCGGTGCCCTCATCGTCGCGGTAGTCACCGCTGCCAGGTAAAGCCAGCAGTGCGTTGGACAGGTCGAGTTGTTCACCGGAGGGCTTGCCGCGGGTGAGGTCCAGAGACAACGTCTTGGCCTGAAGACCGGCGTAGTTACGCAGTTCAAGTTCATGCTGCGCCTGGAGTTCGTCACGGGCCAGGGACTGAAACGACACCATGAGCCTTTCGTCAACGCCGCGAGTTCGCCGGGCCCGGCGAGAAGGGGACCCCGCGCACCCGCCAGAGCCCGTTGACCCTTGCTGCCTTCCAGCCCTGGGGGAGTTCACAGGTTGGACGCCGCGCGGGGTCCACCGCGAGTCTAATACCCGCCATCCCGGCCGGGACAGCCAGCCGAAACAGCAGACCCGTCCGGTCGGCTACGATTGCCGACGGAGGATTCGCCTAGTGGCCTATGGCGCTCGCCTGGAACGCGGGTTGGGTTAATAGCCCTCAGGGGTTCAAATCCCCTATCCTCCGCCACCCTTCCGAGGTGTGAATACGACTGTGTCTGTCCACACCTCAGATCGCACCTATCCCTAGGAGAGGTATGCAGCGGCGCGCCGCGACGACACTGCACCTCGCCCTGTCAGTGCTCGGCGCCATCCTCTATGTCCTATTCGTCCTACCCCGCTGGTGGGTCCTGACGGGTGACTTCCCCGGCACGCTGGCGACCGTCGGTCGAGTCGCCGCTGGCGTGCCGATCGCCTTGGCTGCCATACCCGTTGTGCTCAGCCTGCGGCAGTCGATCAAGCCGGAGTTGGGTACTCCCGAACTGGCACTGCGACTGCGTGCCTGGTCTGCGGTCCTGCATGTGGCAGCCGGCGTCGTGATCATCCTGACAGCCATCGCGGAGATCTGGATCACGAGCGACACCGCCGGCCCGTGGCTGTTCGCCGTCTACGGGGCGGCCGCGGCGATCGCGGTGCTGGCGATCGCGGCCTACTACTTGTCGGCCGTAGCCGAAAAGCCTCCCGCTGCAGAAAAACCCGCGAAGCCTCTGGAAGAGAAGGCGGTCAAAGCGCGGACGTGGAAGCGCGGCAGAAAGACCGGCGATGAGGTCACTGCGGCGGAGTCGGCGACGGTGCCCGTTGAGGATGTTGACGAAAACATCGACGACACCATCGACACGACTGTCGACACGGCTGTCGATGCATCATCCGAGGACGACGTAACAACGGCTGACAGCGCGGCAGCGGTCAGCGATGCCGCACCCGAAGTCGTCGAGACCGAAGTCACCGAGATCGAGGCTGTCCGGCGCGCGGAC
>Ga0304730_1003019_pt1 | contig 11593 bp, 7 predicted proteins | sample M_130628_MF_Meta_FD_190474 | JGI IMG/M metagenome (GOLD analysis project Ga0304730, IMG submission 190474) | Freshwater microbial communities from Lake Montjoie, Canada to study carbon cycling - M_130628_MF_MetaG (v2) (version 2) | ecosystem: Environmental > Aquatic > Freshwater > Lake | place...
CAAGCTGTTCCGCAAGCTCAGAGCGCCTTCTTGCCGGTTCCACGCGCCAGCCAAATCACCGCCAGCAAGAATGCCATGCCCCAAAGCTTCAGGATCGAATGGCGGGGCCATCGTAGCCCGCTCCTGACCCGCGCCGCCGAGCGGTTCGAACAGAGCTGGACCCGCCGCCTCCAGACGGTGACAAGCCCCGGTCCACGCGCCGTCCTGATCATTGAGTGCCGCTCAGACGATCCCGGATTTCTGCAGCCAACCCAAAAGGAGGCCTATAGCCTCACCCTCAAGGACGGGCAGGTTCACTTGGTCGCCGATGGACCGGCAGGCGTGCTCTATGGCCTCGCCAGCCTGCGTCAGGCCGTGATTGACGGGCCAGCCGGTCCTCATCTCGCGCTTGGTACGATTCAAGATGCGCCCCGATTTGTCTGGCGCGGGATCATGATCGATGTGGCGCGCCACTTTATGAGCCCAGACAGCCTCAAGCGGCAGATCGATGCGATGGAGCAGGTCAAACTCAATGTCCTCCACCTGCATCTCAGCGACAATGAAGGCTTCCGTGTCGAAAGCCGCCTCTATCCCAAACTTCATGAGGTGGGCGCTCACGGCCAATATTATAGCCAAGCGCAGATTCGCGAACTGGTGGCCTACGCCCGCGATCGCGGTATTCGCATCGTACCGGAATTTGATGTGCCCGGTCACACCCTGGCCATCTTGAATGCCTATCCAGAACTGGCCTCAGGGCCAACGGCGGGGGCCAACTATATTAGCGCCATGAACTCAGCGCTGAACCCCACGATCCCCGAGACCTACGCCTTTCTCGATGGTCTGTTCAGTGAGATGGCGGGCCTGTTCCCAGACCCCTATTTCCATGTCGGCGGCGATGAGGTTACCGGCGAACATTGGGCCAAGAACCCGCAGATCCAAGCCTTCATGGCCACTAAGGGCCTGAAATCGAAGGTCGAGTTGGAAGGCTATTTCCACGATCAACTGGCCGCCCAACTGCGACGACGCGGTAAGATCGTCATTGGCTGGGAGGAGATTGGACGGGTCGAAACCGGCAAGGATACGGTCATCCAAGCTTGGCGCGGATCGGGCTCTATGGCCAAGGCCACCGCCTTAGGCCATCCGGTCATCGTCTCGGCTGGCTACTATCTGGACCTATTGGAGCCCGCCATCAGCGCTTACCGGGTCGATCCTCAAGACCCCGCCGCCAGCGGTCTGGATCCTGAACAGGCCGCTACGGTAAGAAAACATCCGATCTTTGGCCCCCGCCTCGCGGAAGAGATGGTCAAGAACCCAGACCTCAAACTGACGGAAGCCCAAAAGGCTCTGGTGCTGGGCGGAGAGGCCGCCCTCTGGTCTGAACTGGTCACCGATGAGATCCTCGACCAAAGGCTATGGCCCCGCGCCGCCGCTGTGGCTGAGCGCCTTTGGTCCCCGGCAGAGGTCCGCGATGAGGCAGACCTCTATCGTCGCCTATTCATTGCCCAAGAGGGGCTGCGTCGCTCCGGCCTAAAGGACGAGACCCATAGGGCGGCCATGATCGCAAACCTTGCTCCCACGGGAACCGACACGGTCAGGGCGCTCCTCGATCTCGTCGCGCCTTTGCGAAACCACGCCCATAACCATGTCTTGCGAGGCCTTTTGACCTTCAAGGCCTTTCCACCGCAGGATTTCAAGGGGCTCGCGGATATTGCGGCGCCGGATAGTCTCGAAGTCACCCGATTTGATCGCGCGGTGGATAGGCTATTGGCCGGTGATGTCACGAGCGCCCAGTCCCTGCGCGATCAACTTCAATCTTGGAAGGCTATAGCGTCAGGCTTCAGCGCACTTGCCGCGTCAAACACAGCCTTGGCAGAGGCCTCGCCGATCGCCGCGGACATTCAAGACCTGTCACAGATTGGGCTTGAGGCCCTGTCCGCCATTGAGACCAACACCCCTTCGGCTGCAGACTGGACCCAGCGCGGCGAGGCGGCTCTGGCCAAGCAAGCCACTGCTGAAAAGGCGTCAGCGACCATGTTTGCGGGTCTGTCGTCGAAGGAGCAGCCACCAGCCGATCTGCTCATCCTCTTCGTTCCATCGCTCCAGCGTCTGGTTGAAGCCGCGCGATAAATGTCCACAGAAGATAGATTGGGCTTGGAATTGAGGGCTCTGTCATTTTAAGGTGCTTCAAGGCCGTTTTAGGGGCGAACAAGGGGGACAGGATGGTCGGTTCAAAAACGGCGGCGAGCCTAATGGCCATCGCGGCCATGGTCAGCCTTTCCAGTTGTCAGACGCCGGACACGACTGCGGCTTCAACCTCCCCGCGTGGCAGCAGCAGCGAAACGGCGGCTCTCAGCCACCCCAATATCGTGATCATCCTTGCCGACGATATGGGCTGGCGCGACGTCGGCTATCACGGCAGTGAGATCAAGACCCCGAACATCGATAGCTTAGCGGCCAAGGGGGTCATCCTAGATCGCTACTATGCCCAACCGACCTGTAGCCCCACGCGCTCAGCCCTTATGACGGGCCACTCGCCCATGAGGTTGGGCGTGGTTCAGCCCCTGTCCAAGATCGCGCCCACCGGCCTACCCTTGAGCGAAAAGCTGCTGCCACAATATCTCAAAGAGGCGAACTACCAGACGGTTATGACCGGCAAGTGGCACCTTGGCGGACGCCAAAGGGCCTATCTGCCCAATGCGCGCGGATTCGATCAATTCTATGGCTATGTGAACGGCGGCATCGGCTATTGGGACCACGTCCACGGCGGCGGGCTCGACTGGCAGCGCAATGGCAAGACCTTGCGCGAAGAGGGCTATTCCACCGATCTGTTGGCCGATCAGGCTATCAAGCTCGTACGCGGTCGTGACAAGAGCCGCCCCCTGATGCTGTATGCGGCCTTTGGCGCGCCGCACCTGCCGAACGAGGCCCCCGAAGCGGCCATCGCGCAATATGCAGACATCAAGAACCCACACAGACGCACCCACGCGGCTATGGTGACGCAATTGGACTCGGCCATTGGTCGGCTCGTTGAAACGCTGCAATCCGAAGGCATGCTCGACAATACGATCATCTGGTTCATGAGCGACAATGGCGGCCTGATCGCCTCGCCGCCGCCCTCCTTTACAGTCCTTGGACAGCAGATTGCGAAGATGGAGGCCGCGGCGGGTACCAAATTGACACCCCGCTTTATGGAGTTCCTACGGGTCAACAATACTGAAGGAGGATCTGACAATCTGCCGCTCAAGGGGGGTAAGTCGAGCGTCTATGAAGGGGCCGCGCGCGTGCCGTCCTTCGTCTATTGGCAAGGCAAGCTTTCCCCGAAGACGTCAGCCCAGATGATCACGGCCCAAGACGTCTTGCCGACCCTCTTGCAGGGCGCAGGCTTGAAGGTTCCCTCGCGTTTGGATGGGCGCAGCCTTTGGCCCGCCCTCACCAAGGCCAAAGCCCTGCCCGTATCGGACTATGTCATTCAGGCCAGTAAGGGGCTGGGACAAGATGAGGCCTATTACCGCTATCCTTGGAAGTTGGTTCGCATCGATGGTGCCCCTGAGGCGCTCTATAATGTTGAGCAGGACCCCAGCGAAAAAACCGACCTCGCCGCGCGCCATCCTGAACGGGTCAAAACCCTTTCGGCCGCCCTCACCGCCTTTCCACGCGGGCCAAGCGTGCAGGTCTCGATGAAGGATGCGATCCTCGATCCAGACTTCTTCGGGGGAAAAGAGGATCGGCCGCCTTGGGCAGATACGGTGCTGGGGCCACCGCCGTCAGAGGATTGACGTCAGCCATAACCTCGAAGGTTATTGCCTAGTCCCATTGCCCCGCCCTAGTCTGTGGTCCTTACAAGGGTGGAGGATAAGACAATGTTGGCTTTTCGCGTGATGCTCGGTCTGATCTTGATCAACCTATCGGCCTATACCGGTAAGGTCCTCAGCACAGACGGCCTTACCCTGTTCCAAGTCTTTTTCGGGGATCTGGCCAAATTACAATGGCCCGGGCAGTTCAACCTCGACTTCATGTTTATGCTAAGCCTGTCGGCGGTGTGGGTCGCATGGCGCAACCGGTTCACGCCAAAGGGGCTTGGATTAGCGGTCTTAGCCTTTTTCCTCGGCTCCGCTTTCCTCGGGGTTTACCTAATGATTTTGAGTTTCCAACCCGGCGCAACCGGAAAATCCATTCTGATTGGCACGGATCGAGAATAGTTCTAGTCAACGCCCGATGGCAAAGAGGCCATATCTATCTCGAAAATATATTAGCAATATCGTATTTTAGACCTTTAATATTGACAATTATGGTTCCCAACGGTTTGGATGAGCTCAACAGAGGCGCATCCCGATCATGAACCTATCCACCAATTCCAATATAGTCCTAACGCCTAAGGCGTTGCGGGATGGTCAAAATCGACTGAGGGCCAGTTTAGAGTCGCTCAAGGGTCGCCTCATCAGCCCAGAGGCTCTGCTTCAAGGGCAGCAGAGGGTGCTAGAGCTGGTCGCGCGGAACGCTTCGCTCAAGGAAACCCTTTCTGAAATCGCGCGCCTCGCCGAAGAAGCCTTTCCGGACATGTCGGCCTCTATCCTCTATTTCGATCCCGTGGCGCAGGTTCTCCGTGCGGGCGGCTATGGCCGCCTGCCCAACTCCTTTGCCGAGATCGTGGAGGGCATGGTTCCCGGACCCAATATGGGCAGTTGCGGAACCTGCGCCTTTACGCGGGAACCGATCATCAGCGTTGATGTTTTTGAAGACCCTCTATGGATCGATTTTGTCGGTCTATGCAAGGAATATGGTATTCGCTCCGCCTGGTCGACGCCCCTTATCGATGAACGCAATGGGTCGTTGCTCGGGGTATTCGGCATGTATTATCCGACCACCTGGTCGGCTGAGCGGGCGATCGACATCTCGTTTGCGCAGGATTTTCACCAGCTCGCAACCATCGCCACCGAGCGTCATCGCGATGAGGAACGGTCTCGCTTTTTGGCTACCCACGATGCCCACACAGGCCTCGGCAATCGCAACCTTCTGCTCGAGCAGGGCGAAATGCTGGTCAACCGCGCCGTCTCAACGGGCTCGCCTCTAACCTTAGCCTTTATCGACCTTGATCGCTTCAAGCCGGTGCGGCAGCAGTTTGGTCACGCTCAAAGCGACGTGATTTTCGCCCAGATCGCCACACGGATGCGCACGCGATTGCATTGCGCCGAGCTATTGATCCGGTTCGACGGTGACGAATTTGTTGCCTTACTTCCGATGGCGATGGCCGAAGCAAAGGCTCTGGTGGGTCAGTTGGCGAAAGATATGGCCATAGGCTTCGAAATGGCCGAACTGAACCTTCAGATCACCTTCTCCTGCGGTCTGTCGACCTATGACCATGACACCAGCGACTTAAACATGATCCTGGTTATGGCCGACGAAGCCGCGCGGGTCGCCAAGCAACTGGGCGGCGATATGATCGTTATCGCGGACCAAACCCTCGCTGCCCGCGCCAAGAGCCGACGCAGCATCCGCAAGTTGCTGGACCAGGCGCTCGAGACTGATGCCATTCAGCCCTTCTATCAGCCCATCATGAACCTGACGACGGGACGCGCCAAAGGCTTCGAAGCCCTGATGCGAATTACCGATGAAAAGCTGAAAACCGTTCCAATTCAAGATCTCATCGCTGTTGCAGAAGAGACCGGCCAGATCCACCGCATCGGTTTGAAGATGTTTGAATCCGCCTGTAAGGCAGTGGCAGATCCCAGCGATCCCCTGAAGGGGCTGTCGGTCAACGTCAACATTTCCGTCGCCCAGCTTTTAAAGGTCGGGACCACGGAACAGATCCTAAACATCCTTGCCCGGTACGGGGCAGACCCATCGCGTCTATGCCTCGAGCTTACGGAAAGCCAGTGGCTAGACGGTGATGGCGCCGGTCGCCGCGCGCTGACGGAACTGCATGAGGCGGGCCTGAATCTCGCGCTTGATGACTTCGGGACGGGCTATGCCTCGCTGAACTACCTCCGCTCCCTGCCCTTCGACATCATCAAGGTCGATCAGAGCTTCGTGAAACTGATTGGACAGGATCGCCAGGCCGACGCCCTTTGCGAAACCGTTCTGGCCCTTGGCAAGGCCTGCGGACTCGATGTGGTTGCCGAGGGGGTTGAGACACCCGAACAGCTCAAGGCCCTCACCGACATGGGCTTCGAGCTTGGCCAAGGTTATCTCTGGGCCAAGGCCATGCCTGTCGATATTGCGTCTAAATGGCTGACCGACAGCTTCAACTAGGCTGAGAAAAAGCGCCTCTCGCGGTCAATTCGTCTCAGGCTGATTAAGAACAGTCTGAGGTATGCCACTGATTTCAATACGATACTTCTTACGAAGATCGGCCAAGAAGGTTGCGTTGCGAGCCTTGCGCGCCTGCTCTTGATAGGCGGCTAAAACATCGGGCCGCACCTCATCAAGCGTTGGCGTCTTGGCGCTCATGCGGGAATCTACCTTGATCAGGTGATAGCCATAGGCCGAAGCGATAGGACCAGACCATTGGTTCAGCGGAACCCTGATCAACGCGCTGGCAAAATCCTGCCCATAGTCCTTATTGATATCGATCAGGCTGGCATCGCTATAGCCGAGGGGCAGGAGGAATGGCTCACCGAGCGCGTCACCCTGAGTTGAAGCAACCTTACCAAGCGCCAGCTTGGCTCGGGCAAGGGCCTGATCCTTGCCACGGTCTGAATTGAAGAATTGGTGGCGGAAGGTGACACGGGGCGGCGCTTGATAGTCAGCCTTGGTCTTTTCAAAGAACGCCTTGAGGACCGCCTCGTCCGGCTCAGGCAAATTGGCTGTATCCTCACTGGCGAAGGTCATTTTTTGGGCCAAGCGCCGACGGACGATCATGTCATCCTTGTCGAGCCCGAGGCGAAGGGCTTCTCGGGCTAGGACCTCTTCGTCCACCCGCTCATGGATGATGCCCTGCAGTTCCTCATTGGTCGGGTCGCGTTGCATCTGGGTCGACCAGTAACCCGCCAATTGGCCAAGCTCCTGCGCATCAATACGGACGACCGGTCGCTGTAGCGATCGAGCCACCTGAACGCCGACAAAAAGCAGCGCGCCAATCAAGAGGAAATGGACCAGCGGTTCACGCCCAGCCCGCACGATGATCGCACGAACTGGGCTCTGTTTAGACAATGACTCGGTCACACTGGCCTTTGAGGTCTAGAGACTGGGCGCATACCAGATGGGAGATGACCAGACACGCTCCTGAATGGTCGGGAGCAGTTTGGGATTGGGCGGTGTACCATTACGGATGGCATCCCAAGTCGACCAACGGCAGGAGGGATTCTCAAGCACCCGAGCATAATAGAAGGCCCGCTGATTGGGCTTGAACGTCGGGTCGCGCCACAAGGTCTTCATTTCTGCGTCCCCCTTAAACTTGGTGGGCTCACAGTTGCTCAAATCCACCTTCGCACCATTGTCCGGGCAACGGCCCGTCGCCGGATCGATTGCGAGATGGTCCGAACAGGCAACATCGAACACGGCCTCTTTGGCGACACCGTTCTCAACCCAACCCTTGACGATCTGCGCGCGCTGGAGATAGCCCGAATTGGGGTCACGCATCGCCCAAAGGATGAACTGCGGGGCCTTACCCTTTGAAGGCATCAGGTCGCCGCCCATCGGCACGCCACTGCGATAGGCCACGGTCGCCAGATCAGAGCGCTTCAAGATATTCTGCGGATAGTCATAGGCTGCGAAGAACCGAACCCGCATACGGGGGCCAGAGGTCGCAAAGGTCTCCTTGCGGCGCATCGCCGAATAGATCGCGTCGCGGCTATTTTCTTCCGCCCAGACCCCCGCTATGCCGGAAGCCCCCCAAGACTGGAACCGGCCCAGATTGCCGTTCGGATCAGCGGTTGGAATATCCCAAGCCTTTCGGCCCTCTGCGGGGATAGATCCCCGCTGTTCAGGCTTTCCGTCTGTCCGGCCGACCTTGCTGAAATAGTTGCGGTCTTCAACCGATCCCGGCGCTGCATTGTGGGTATCGCTGGAGCCGATGAAACCGAACTTAAAGGGGTTAAAGCCTTTGGTGTCCTGCATAAGGATGCCGGACTTCAGAGCATCACGTACATAGCCGCCCGAGAACTTGGTGATCGCCTTGGCGCGGCCAATATAGCTTTCCATGATCTCTGAAATTTGCCCACTCGTCATTGGGTGACAATGAGGGATGGGTTTCGGATGTCCCCTTGATCTGAGTGATCTCAGCAATGGGCTCATTACGCATACGAAGGTCTGAATAGGCCTTGTCCATCGCCCGCCCGTCGCGGCGGGTTTGCTCGAACATCAAGCCATCGCTGCCGTTCATATTGTGCGGGATCGCCAAGACCTCGATACCCGCCTTGCGCCAGCTATCCATCTGGTGCCAGAGATTTTCAGGATCCTGCGACTGCACGGCTGAATAGGGCAGTTCTGGGACCTTGGCGCTCTTAAAGATAACGTTGCGGTGCAGGTTTCGACCGTCGGGCGCGGAGGTAAACTCATAGCCAACGAAGGTGGTGAAGTGCCCGGGATCGTTATTTCGTTCGGCCGCGTCTTGGATCTCTTTCCAAGCCTTGGAGGCGATCTTCTTATCGCCAAACTCCTTGGGCAGGCTGTTGGTGCCCATGGCCTCGACCACGCGGGTAAAGGCTGCACCGATCTTCACAGGATCGGTACTGAACAGGCCCTCAACGATTGGGAGCCTATTCAGGGGGCTGTTCTTATCCGCCGCCTCTTGCAGCGCGCCGATATATTCGGAGTGATCCGTTACCGCGACGAAATCCAAGGGCCCGCCCGACAGTCGGATATTGAACCCGCTCGAGTGCCCAATCGTATCGCCCTTCGCAAAGCGATAGGCGTCATCGGGAGAGGCGCGAACGTTGAAGATGTAGGCGTCGAAGGACAGCTTGGTGTGAACATGCAGGTCGCCGAAATAGGCGTTCCGCTCGGTGTTGTAGCCCGGCAGATGCGACGAAGCCGCCGCCTTCTTGGCCACGACCGGGGGCTTGGCCGCGACCGATCCAGTGACGGCCGACCCCGACCCAGCCGTTGAACCTGGAAAAGCCGCCAGAACCACAGCCATTGCTGTGAGGCTTCCTGCCGTCATACGCCATCTGTTGCCCATGGTCTCGTCCCTATAAATCATTGCCCATCAGGTCTATGCCTGAATGCTGTAGGAAACATTGCCCTGCCCTTCGGTCGCTGTCAAAGTCTCGCCATAAACAAAGGTGCATTCATCTTGGCTATTCCAAAGTTATTTTTACGGCCCACTCTACAACGTTCCGGCAACACCATCATGAGTGGCTTAGCGGTGATGATGGGCTTGGTCCTATCGGTGGGTTTGGCCAATGCCAGCCTCGCCCACGAGATAAGACCCGCAGCCCTACAGATCAGCGAATCCACACCCGGAACCTATGAGGCCGTGTGGAAACAGCCCGCCGTCGGCGACATGGCCATCCGCCTCGCCCCTCACCTTTCAAGCGGCAGTTTGGACAAGGAGCCAACGACTCAGTCCTTGGAGCCCGGCAAGATCATTAAGCGTTGGTCGGTCAAGGGTGGTGCGGCTTTGGATCAACAGACCCTCACCGTCGAAGGGCTCTCAGAATCGGTTACGGACGTTTTGGTCAGTGTGACATCACCAAGCGGCAAGACCATCACCGCCGTCCTACGCCCCTCGGCACCGTCGATGGTACTGGGCTTGAGCGGCCCTAAGGGACTGTCGACCCCGGCCTATCTGCGATTAGGGGTCGAGCACATCCTCACCGGCTTTGATCACCTGCTGTTTGTCCTAGGCCTGCTGTTACTGGTCGGAACCAACTGGAAGATCGTCAAGACCGTGTCAGCCTTTACCGTCGCCCACAGCATCACCTTAGCGCTGGCAGCCTTGGGTCTGGTTCATTTTCCAAGCGCCCTGATCGAAGCCCTGATCGCCCTCAGCATCGTCTTTGTCGCCTATGAACTGATCCCCAGACGCGATGGTACGAGCACCCTCACCCGCCAGAAGCCTTGGCTCGTAGCGTTCGTTTTCGGCCTATTCCACGGTCTCGCCTTTGCCGGGACCCTCAGCTCTGTCGGCCTGCCCGCAGGCGGAACGATTCCCGCCCTGCTGCTGTTCAATGTCGGGGTTGAAATCGGGCAACTGGCCTTTATCGCCGTGGCTATCGGCGTCATCGTGGGCCTGCGCCGCGTGAGCCGCCATCTTCCCGCCAGCTATGGGGCGGTTTCGACCTATGCACCGGCCTATGTGATTGGGGGATTGGCCAGTTACTGGCTGATCGAGCGGACCATCGCCGCTGTTTTGGTCCCTTAGGACCGATCGCCCAGACGGCTGGAGACCAGCCGCCTGGGGTCGTTAGGTCAATCTATCTTAGAAGATTTCGAACAGACCGGCGCCGCCTTGGCCGCCACCGATACACATGGTCACAACGCCCCACTTGGCACCGCGACGACGACCTTCTTGCAGCAGGTGACCGGTGCAGCGTGCACCTGTCATGCCGAAGGGGTGACCGATCGAGATCGAACCGCCATTGACGTTGTACTTCGCAGGATCGATGCCGAGCTTGTCGCGGCTATAGAGGCACTGCGAGGCGAAGGCTTCGTTTAGTTCCCACAGGTCGATATCGTCGACCGTCAGGCCCTGACGCTTCAGCAGCTTTGGCACGGCGAACACCGGACCAATACCCATCTCATCAGGCTCACAGCCAGCAGCGGCCCATGAGACGAAACGGCCCAAAGGCTCTAGACCGCGACGCTCAGCTTCCTTGGCTTCCATCAGCACGACGGCAGCGGCGCCATCGGACAGCTGCGAGGCGTTACCCGCAGTGACGAACTTACCTTCACCCATAACAGGCTTAAGCGAAGCGAGGCCTTCGAGCGTGGTTTCAGGACGGTTGCATTCGTCACGATCGACCACATAGTCCACCAAGCTCTCTTCCTTGGTTTCCTTATTGACGACCTTCATCTTGGTCGCCATCGGCACGATTTCGTCAGCGAACAGGTTGGCCTTCTGAGCGGCGGCCATGCGGCGCTGAGATTCCAACGAATATTCGTCCTGATAATCACGGCTCAGGCCGTAACGCTGAGCGACGATATCAGCCGTGTCGATCATGGCCATGAAGATCGCAGGCGCGATGTTCGCCAGTTCAGGATCGATGGACTCGCGTGGCATACCGCCGCCGGGGATCGAGATGCTTTCGACGCCGCCCGCGACGACGCAATCGGCATTGTCACCGCGAATGTGGTTGGCTGCCATAGCGATGGACTGAAGGCCCGACGAACAGAAACGGTTGATCGAGACGCCGCCCGTGGTCTTGGGCATCCCGGCCAGCAGAGCGGCCAGACGCGCGATGTTTGGGGCTGCGTGGGCATTGTTGCCCAGATAGCAGTCTTCGACGAAGTCCACCTCAACGCCCGAGCGCGCGACAGCGTGCTTGATCGCATGGGCCGCCATCGACATGGGGGCAGTCACATTGAACCCGCCCCGGCCAGCCTTGGCCAGGCCCGTCCGGGCGTAAGAAACGATAACAGCGTCGCGCATAGAACTCTCCTGAGGTTTTTCCCTAGGCCGCCAAACTATGACGGCTGTCCCAAAGATTGAAGCGGTAATCGCCGTTAGCCTGCA
>Ga0304730_1003021_pt1 | contig 11590 bp, 15 predicted proteins | sample M_130628_MF_Meta_FD_190474 | JGI IMG/M metagenome (GOLD analysis project Ga0304730, IMG submission 190474) | Freshwater microbial communities from Lake Montjoie, Canada to study carbon cycling - M_130628_MF_MetaG (v2) (version 2) | ecosystem: Environmental > Aquatic > Freshwater > Lake | place...
CAACATACTTGAAATCAAGATCAATGCGCATCGGACCAATTGTCGTGCTCTTCTCGGTCAGATTTAACTGACCCTTGTCGCGAAGGTAGTCGCAATACAGCCTATAGAACTCATCCATATCGTCCTCCGCAATACGCCAGGAACCCGAAGTTCCCTCCATACCGTTGTGGGTGTCCAATCCACTTCCCTTTTCGGACTTGCGAGATTTCTTATCTAAATCGGTGTCTTTCCCCGTACCATTGAGGAAATCTGAAAGCTTTGACTTAAGCATCCTGTGATAAATAGGGCCGATTAGTTTGTGGCAAACTTTCCATTTTGAACGCGGGTCCCCCTTATAAAAAATGGAACTCCTTATAGACAAGGAGACCTAACTACACAATGAAGTTCTGTAGTCAATGCGATAATATGATGTATAGCATCGAAGAGCGAGATGGGTCAGCCTTTCTCAAGTGCCGTCAGTGTCCTTACGAGGAGCAGATTACCAGGGACACTCCCGTAGTGTATGATCACGACCTCTTACAGGATACATCAATTCAGTATTCAATTAACCCGTATCTCAAACATGATCCGACACTTCCTCGATTCGCAAATATGAAGTGTCCTAACATCATGTGCTCTACAAAGGGAAAGGAGTCCAACATTGTAGGCATCAAGTTGGATGCCAAAAATGTGGTTTGGATGTATCAGTGTGCAGTCTGTGATGCTACATGGAAGCAGAGTGCTAGGGGGCCTTAACCAGTCACCTTTGTATCAATACGAGCCAGTTGAGGTGTTGGAGCATATACACCTGACCATTTAGCAGCAGTCTGAGGAAGACCACCTACTTGCTGGAACTTACCGGAACTCAAAGTTCCCGAACGAGTAACCGCAGATAAATTTTTAGGTTGGTTGACATATCCCACTCCGACAAACGGGCGAACGCGAGGAATCACACCATTGACAGCGATGACAGATGCATTTCGCGGTGTTATAATTGCGGCTGCCTGACTTGCAAGAAGCTGAGCATTCATGATGGACTGTGTGGGGACAACCTGGTCGCTGGTCTGAATCTTCTTAGGGATCGCGCCGTTGCGGTAGGACTGCGACGCAGCCTGCATCTTAATAAAGTTAGTGTAGTCGGACGCCGAGAGGTTAGGCATTTGTGATTACTTGAGGAAAATACGCCCACCGGCAAATGCAGGCGACGTCCATCTTGGAGTTGCAAGGACACTTCCCCTTCCAACGAACTCTGCCTTAGCGATCGGTCCAATGTCGTATTTGACAGGTGCTACGAATGTTCGTGACTTTTTCTCCGGGTCTGTCACGTAAGTTGCAGCAACACGTGCAAGTCGCGTAAGATCTGACGGCTGTGTAGGTATAATCGGCATTTATTATCTATAGTTGCAAAAGTTTGGTGGCGGCAGGGTCTGCTTCACGTGATCGAAATACTTAGGAAGGATTCGATGGAAGATTTTTCCCATTACTTCGACCCACTCCAGTGGATACTCTTTGCTTTCGTTGTAGCATGATCCATCGGTTGCAGGATGCTCCTTCAAGTCTTCCAGCTTGGAATCTAGTAACTTGTTGACCTCATTGAACCACTCTTCGGTCAGTGCTGTCCGCGGGCGACAGATAAATGCACAACAGATCACCAGCTGTCGCCAAATAGGTATGTGCGGTGACCAACCGACAGACCACTCACCCAGTTCCTGGGATCCGTTAATCCAGTCGGTGTCATCAAATGCAGAAACCCACGAATCCTTCACTTCTTTGATATCGACATATCCACCGCCGTGAACGTGCATCATATAGGCTCGGATGTAATCACTCTTGTGGTTGAGCGAAAGATACTCATATGCCGGATGAAGGGGAAATTCCGGTACAATAAACTCGTGAAGGTTCTTGGACGTGATCAGAACAACCGGTACGCCGATGTTAACACGAATTGATTCAAGACAACGAATCCGATTGGGTGTCATTTCATTCTCCCCTGTCCAACAGCAATAGACCACGCGAGGGATCTCCATACTCCACACTGTTAAAATGGACAAAAGAAGTCCAACGCAAGAGTAAGTATGGATCTCCACCCTGAAGTTAAGCCTGTATTCCGAAAGGAGGTTGCAGAGATGGTCAAGCAACCAAGAATTACGCAGCCGTTCTTTACCAAATACGAGTATACAGCTCTGATTGCCACACGCGCTCAACAGCTTGCGGAGGGCGCGAAGCCGTTGGTGGATCTTAAGGGACTCAAGACATCCGACCCCATGTTTCTGTGGACGGTTGCCAAATTAGAAATTGCGCAGAGGAAGTTGCCATATATTATTCGGCGCCAGCTTCCCAATAATACATCAGAGTTTTGGAGCGTTCAAGAAATGGAAATCATGTGGTAGATGATTTTAAATGGGTGTAGATTGGTGTGGACTAGAGGCAATCTTGCTCTCTCTTAAATATTGTACATCCAAACAAAAAGCACTCACGCTTGGAAGACAGTGGATTTTTCTGAATGATGATCAAATAACAGCACTTTTTTCAAAATATGGAGTTCAGTACATAAACCATGACTTAAAAGACTTCAGTGAGTGTTTATTTCAGCATTTAGGATTTGAAAGTGTATTTTCACTTGACAATTCTTCATATGAAGGAGCATCGATCATCCATAATATGAATAAGCCCATTTCGCTTGACCAAAAATATAACTATATTTTCGACGGAGGAACAACTGAACATATTTTTAATGCACCACAGGTCTATGAGAACATTATCAATATGTTAGAGGTTGGAGGTATGTTTTGCTCTATAGTTCCTAACAATAACTGTTCCGGTCATGGAATGTACCAGTTTAGTCCAGAGTTCTTTCTTTCAATTTTTACTGAAAAATATGGAATGGAGATCAAGCATCTATACCTGATTCGCTATGGGGATTATCTAGAGAACAGTATTGATGTGAATGGGTATAAGAGCGCTCATATGAAAGAATTTGGACGAAATAATGCTAAGTTCGATACATCAATCCACGTAATGATTGTAACAATTGCACAAAAGATCTCCAATGAACGAGTCAGCTTACTTGAGGATCCACCCAATCAATATAGTTACGAGAACCATTCTTGGTAATTACTTGACAGCAATTGCAACTACGAGTGCCAATAGCATATAAATAAGTCCTTCGTTCCATCCATGAGCAGGGCTAAAGAAAGGAGATCCAAACATATCTGCAAATCCACCACCAACTGTGTGGAGCAATGCAATGATCACAATTACAATAAGTAACCACTTTTTGAATGTGCTCATTTGTTATTCACCTGAGAGTTTAGCCAGGTCCTCGGCTGATGGAGGAAACAGAAGCAGTGGAGGGACTTCCTGAGGAGGGTTAAGCATTCGAGGGGGATCATGCGTTAGAATCTTCATAGCCATAGAGAGATCGATTGACTCACTTGGAGTAAACCGAGCATTAACCTTTGCCACATCAGAATCAATCTTCTGTTGGAGACGATTTGGTGTCGCCGTGATGTATGCAAACGCAATAATGACTGCAATTACAAGGGCTGCCAGCAGCCATTTCTTAGGGATCTTCATTGTTCTTCGGGCAGACAAGAAAAACGGAAGCGTGTTCATCAAGATAAGAGAAGACACAATGGATTTTCCTATTCCTATTCGATGCTACACGTGTAATCTTCCTATTGCGGGTAAGTGGAAAGAGTTTCTCAGACTTGTTGCGAAGTATCGCAAGGAGGATGGGCGAAAAGAGAATGATGATTTAGTATATCTTACTAAGACGACTACCGTCACTGCTGAGGGGAGGGCTATGAATGATCTTGGGCTTAGGCGAGAATGTTGTCGGCGACACCTCTTCACTCATCCGGGCGTGTAAACAATCTTTACAGTATTTAGTCTTTGTTAGTTCAATGCAACTACTTCTAGCGCAGTATGAAATATTTGGGATGCGGATCCGCAGTTTTACCCGCTCCATTTCTTTTTTACCTAGAGGATAAGAGTAAATGTCGTCTTACAGTGAATACCTTGGACGTATGAAACAGCGAATGGTCACGATCACGGATACACGTCCTCATCGCGACGCAGGACACCAGACTGAGATCGTTCGCCGTCTTGCTGCATCTGGAAACCTGGAAACCCGTGTCGCCAATACTGCCTGTGCTCTTGTTTTGAATGCACCCTCAACTCGTTCTGAAGCCGGATACTTACACGGTGGTGGTCATACAGTTCAGGATGCCCCGATGTATGCAGAATACACTGCAGGACAGGCGGTTGCACAGGGTGAAAAGAGATCTAATGCAAAGGCCTCGCAGATCACGAATACAATGCCGTGCCTGTCATCCTCTCAGCTTCCGGAACTCAACGATAAGCTTGCAGCAGATGCTGAATTGTCCAAGATCCAGGCAGCTCGTCAGACATATGGCAATGGATATTACAGTAACTGCTGCTTGACATGTAAGAAGTCCCTTCTTGCTGGACCTTGTAACTGTCGTCTGACTGTTGCACAAGCGGCTGGATTGAAGAGCACAATACAGTGGCCTCATACGGCTGATCCTAACGCTTAAAGATGATAGAGTAAGTTAAGTATGTTGACGGTGTATACCTACAAAATACCCAAACCATCTGGTTGTTTTGATTTATCAATTCTTCCACTTGACAAGTGGATGGAAACCGTTCTAGATATAACCGCACATCAGACAACTGGTATTCTTTGGTTTGGATATTTAGATGGGTGGATGTTGACTCCACATGAAGAAGTTGTGTTACGAAAAGCGATCCGTCAGTTTGACTGTATTTTAATAACACAGTTCCCATTTTCACTGTCTCAGGCCTGGAAAAACGAAATCGATTGGGTCTACACAGTTGAACCCAATGGATCAGCCAACACTCACAACAATGGTCGTATTATACACGATGGGAGTTCGCCTCAACACAGACACGTTAGTTCAGGACCTCCCACTTACGGACTCAATCATCAAGATCGAAAAGCAGGGAGTTCTGAAGAGGGGATCGTCAAAGCGCGACCTCATAAAGCGAAGGGCAAAGACAACTCCACCTAAGCGAACAACAGGATTTGGACATAACTCAATTACAGTCGTCGTCATGTCTGACGGCGATGGCAAGTTTCCTCGAAAGGAGATTACTGTTAAAATCTTCCAGAACGGCGTATTTCATATCACGGGCGTTCTAGACGAAACCTATGACCGAGATGTCACTACGCGGTTGCGTGGACACATCATGGAACATTGTCCTGGAGCTGTGATTTCGGGAGAATGGACTAACACGCGTCGTGTAGTGCTGATGAACTACAAGACAAAGCTAGTGGATACAAAGAATCTATCGCGTGATGCGTTATATGCATCCTTGCGGGGAAAGGGAGTTACAACAGTGTATGAACCAGCGGTCTATCCTGCAGTGAAGATCTACTTTCCAGAAACCAAGTGGATTGCAAAGGTCTTTCGCACGGGTCAGATTATCTTGACTGGAATGACTACTCATGATGAGTGTGCGTCATTAATGACAAAGTTAAAGCCACTGGTCGGAGTATAGGTATGCCCCAAACAACTCGTGAATTGACTGAAGCTGAAGTGATCGCCGGATCCCGTGGAATCAATGATGAAGATCTTACCGCCACACAACTTCAAGCACATGTTCGTAATATGGATGCGTCCAAGGAGAAATGGGCTCATCTGAAGTCAAATAAGATCCAATACGAGGAGAAGCTTCAAGAGGACAATAAGGTCCTCTATTTCAACTATCCTTCCCTTTTTCAGATGCACGCGGAGGATCGTCTTGATTCAACCTTTTTTGAAATGCTTGCTTTGAAGCGAAAGATTGAGAAGGGTGAGATTACTGCAGAGCAAGCTACTCAGATCATCGGAACTAGGCTGTCTCAGCGATTTGTTCCTGAACTGGCGCAGGGGCAACCGCAGGCATCGACGATGTCATATGCTGATTACTATAGGCAGACTCGCTAGAGTTCCAGACCTCGTGTGCATCGGTGCTCTTGTAGACCAAAAAGAAGTACTTGTAGAGCTGATCCCAAGTGCAGTCGGACATTGCATAGCACTTCATCCGACTTAGCTTGAGTCCATCAAGGATCCCACAAAGGTCTTCTTTTGTCATACTATTCTCCAAAACCAAGAAATCGTTCTCGGGGTTTTCATAGAGGGTGCGAACTTCCTCTATGCATTCCATCAGACATCTATACCCAAGAATACAGTATTGCTTTTTGTAGTTCAGATTGATCAGAGCATTACAATACTTATTGGTGAAGTTCTCGCGCTTCCACATCGGCAAAGTCCACCAGTTCTCTGTGGGCTCTTCAAATCCACCTTTTGCACGCATGACATCATCTACTTTGAGTTCACTATATGCCTGTGGAACAATAAACTGTGGTCCAAGACGATTAATCTCAGAGTTTCGGATCAGTGAAAAGTTGTTCCATCCATCGTTCATATACTGAATATATGCAAGCTTTGGGATATGAGCCATCTTGGTCTTCACTGCAGTGTGTAATAGGATTTCCTGGTCATCACAAATAGGCAAGAACTCTGAGTAGTTTCCAAGTTCATGAAGTGTAGAGCTACGCCAGATTCGCGGATGGTTCGGGACGCCTACGATATGAGAAAGGCTGTAATTATTGATGTTAGGTGTCGCAATCACATTCACCCACTTATCATTGTATTTCTGACAGTAGTATCCGGCATACCCAAGACCAAAATGATCACCGTAAGAGTGAGTATTTCCATTCTCGTAGAGATGTGCTGTCTCCATGTAGACGAATCCAATTGACTCATCTTCAAAAACTTTTACAGCATCGGATAGACACTCAGGGAGAATCTCATCATCATGATCCAACTCAAGTATATACTGTCCTCTACAAAGACTGACAGCCTCATTCTTCACATTGCCAATATTTCCACTGTTCTCTGCTCGGCGGTAAAGGCGAATGCGACGATCCTTCTTTGCAATCGCCCGGAGAAACTCAAAATGCTTATCATCAGGAGAGTCATCCAGAACAACCCACTCCCAGTCGTGAAAGACTTGTGTCTTCAGACTGTTGTAAGGACGATAGAACTTCTGATAGGAGTTATAGCATGTTGTAAAAACTGAAAAGATAGGGCGTGTGATCTTACGAGGTAGAAGACAGTTATGGATATAGCAGTAGTTTACACCACGATTAAAGGCATCAATGTCCTTGATATTCTCATAAAAGTGAAGCCAACGAAGACGAAACCGATTTACCATATGACCCATCCGTCCATAGTATTCGGCTTCCGACTTTCCATAGGTCACGATTAGGTGATAATTAGGATCAAAAAGTTTGAGAACATCCTCTGGATTGGATGTTGGATTAACTGTACAGTTGAGTTTCTCTTCGTTCGCTGCAAGAAATGTATCAATTGCAGAATACTCTTCATCGCGGAAGAAGAGGATATTTGGATATTTCATTATTCTATTTCACTTGTTTACTCCGTAAGTTCTGTCCGCAGTTCCATAAGAATCTTACCAAGGACATTCTTACCAGGCCACTTGGATGGATCATTTGCCTTAGATGTATCAGCAGAGGTTCCAATACCCCAATACTTATCACGAGCAGAAGCCTCACCAATCGGGCGCTTTCCAGTCTCTAATAGCTTCGTCTTGAGATCCGGGTGTTGAATGAACTTGGCCTTGACCGCCATGCGCATAATGCCATCCTTCGTCTTGTCCCACTCTTCCTTCACAAAGTCCTTGACCTTCTTACCAAGTGCCTTGACTGCCTTGGGTGAAGGTGTCTTCAGAATCTTGTCAGCAATGGCTCCATCACCAAACTGCTTAGCCTTTGCCCATTGGAAGTAGTGCTCAACCGTTGGAAATGTAATGGAGTCGATCTGGAAGGGAGCCTCGTGCATATTGGAGAGCACACGCCATTCACCCTTACCCTCATCCGCTCCGAAGAACAAGACTGGCTCAGCACCGGGCTCAGCAACCTTCTTGATGATCTTCTTTTTGGGAAGTGCCTTGGCTTCAGATGGCTTCTCTTGCTCAGAACGCTCATCCTTAACCTCGGGTTCAGGCGGTGCAAATGGGAGTGTAACCTCTTGCTTCTCAGTCTCCTTAGGCTTACGAGGTTCCTTGGACCTCTCAAAGACGAAGCTCCTATGAAGGAAGCTAAATGCTTGATGCTCCTGGGTTAGGGTCACTCCATTCTGATCAGAGTAGTGATCAGCAAACATCGTGCTTCCAACCAAATCATATCCAGCCTCCTTGAGGACAGCCGTCATCTTCTCAAACGGCACCAGATACTCCTTTTGAGGCTGCTCAAAGCTCTCCAACTTGACTGAGATCGCTTGACCGAACTCTTCTGTCCATCCAGTTCCATCATCATAGTCCTTAACAAACTCACCAAAGATCTGGCGACCCGCACGGAACATGTGGCTCTTCTTTCCGAGCATGAGTGAATAGACTGCAGCACCATCCAAGCACGTTCCAAAGAACATACCCTTTCCGTGGTTCTCTAGGTTAGATACGAAGACCTTGAACGTCTCCTCAGACTCACACGCATAGTGGATTGCCATCTGGCAGGAAATAGCATCAAACTCAGTGTGTCCAGAAAACTTGGACAAGTAAGGTGTGGGTGCAGGCTCAGTTCCAGTGATAATGTTTGCATACTTGTTGTCACCTTCAAAGAGAGGCTTGGTCATATCACCGTTAATGAACAGCACTGGAGGCAGATACTCATTTGGATGATTCATCTTCTCTTTCAGGTAGCGAACACACGCCCCCTGACGAGGTGAGAGAAGGCACGATGAAGATGAGTCTATACCTACAACCAGTGACGGCTTAGTCCTCTTCCACTTTAGCAGGTCACCCGCACGACCCACTGCAAGCTCTAGCAGGGAATCACCGGACTTGATGCAGGAGCGATACAAACTGTCCTTAATCCGATTGTGGAATCCGTAGACATCCTTGAGAATCCTGTCACGTGCATCTAGATTATCACGGTAATACAGATCATCCTCAAAGGTTGAGTCTGGGGGATTTGCGACCAGATCACGAATCATCTCTTCCGTGATCGGCACGTGAATGTTGGTCCAGATCGAATCGGCAACTGAAATATCATTACCAAACTGTGGGCGACCCAGGACCCGATACTGATGTGTCTTGTCATAGCGGGTGCGCATGATAATCCAGCGCCCCTTGTCGGTGTCATAAGCGCACTCAATGATCGTATTATCCTCTACACGATTTCCATCCTGATCAATCGGCACACCCTTCTCATTCAAAGGCAATGCAACGATATGTGCATCGGGAGCCTTGGGAACCATCGGCTGAAACGGAGACGGAACGCGATCTTGACCACGGTGCTCCGGAGGAATCTCGGGTGGTGTGTATTCACCTGTCATCGTCTCACAGGGATACACGATATCGCCCGGAGTTCGTGAAACATACAAGGTTCCCTTGACTACCCGCTTCTCCAGAACAGTATCAAAGCTCTCACCAGGCTTGAACTTGACCAGGAAGTCAATACTGTTATGGCTTGCAGGCTTCCACTTGTAGAGGTTCAGCCATGTTCGTCCCTTGCGCTCCTTCTCTGGAGCAACTGGTGAAGACTTGGGTGTGAAGATAAGACCATCCGTTGGATACTCAAATGCTGTATCCAGGATCTTGCGGATTGCCTCTTGCATTGCAGGACCATCACCCGCAAGGAACATCTTGGTGACAACCCGCAACGGCTTATTGGAAGGAAGAGCCGTAAAGTCTGTTGAGATCTGAGCAACAAAGTCACGGGCGCATCCAAGACGTGACGGCCCATCTGCAAGCAAGGGCAGGCGACGAACATCCTTGTTGCGGAACCAGTAGACATCAAAGATGCAGAACATATTACGGTCAGCAAGGTACTCACCGTCAATAATATCACCGATGTGGATGTCATTTGTAGCCGTCAGTCCTGTCCAGGTTACCACTGAACTAGGTGTGATACGAAGAACACGCTTGTCTCGCATCACGACAAGGAAACAGCGCTCACCGTCTGCCTTATTGGTGACCGTATAGCCGGTCAGAATATTGTTTGAGCGATCGACTTGAAGATGGCGACGCTCTAAGGTCACTGGATTGATGAAAGGTGTGCGTGTCATCTCGAACTCCATCGCATAGCGCTTCGAGTCAGCATTGGACAGAAGGAACTGAGATCCCTGGAAAGCTGAGAGGACCGGAGCAATGTGCTTGATCATCGACTCAGTGATGACCTCTGCAGATTTGGTGCGATCTAAAACCTCCAACTCAAGCTCATAGCTGGGTGTCTGCTTAAGGATCTCTGCAAAGGTCTTGGTCTGCTTTGTCTTGGACTTGCTCTGAGAGAAATCATAACGCACAACGCCGTCCAAGCTGGTCCAGGACTTGCGGTGCAGGATACGGACGTGAGAAGCAGCATCCATAGGGGCGCCTGAGAAATCCTTACGAAGATGCTCCTCGTGGCGAAGTGTGAAGCGGACTGAAGCGTCAGGAAGGTCAATCATATCGGCCTTACCAGAGATTGCTGTGACAACCTCAAAGTAGCGACGCTTTCGCTCAACTTCCAGAGGAACCCCCCTGAAACTGCCTGTTGTACAGACTTTGTGAATGTTCTCAGCTCCAACGACGACTACACGAAGTCCGTCGGAATATGAGAAGGTTGCGCGATGCTCCTCCACTGGAGCACCACGGGAATATAACTGGATAGTAGAGACGATGCGATCTGCAACGTCCTTAGTGTGAATCTGACTGGGAAGAATTTTGCACTCGAGTTCTGCGTGGGTGTCCTTCTTAACGAGCGAAGCAAACTCTTTGAGGTTGTTTCGTGCGGTAGAAGGGAGAAGGGACTCCATTTGCCTTATCTTTAGGTGTGAAGGATTTACATCCATTTTAACTCCTACGTTCATAGGTCTTTCGTTCGAGTGCATCAGCTTCCATCATCTTGTGTTGATCAATGTAAAAAGCAATCATTTTTTCGATCTCGAGTATGCACTCATCTGGTAGAACATCTGATGAGACGAGAACGCCTGTTTGTGTTTTTGTGAATGATTCGGTATACTTTTTGATAATCCCGAAAACCTGAGCATGTTCATTTGCATCAAGGAGTTCCAGTCGTTCCTTCACTTTTTCCTTCCGGCTTCGGTTCATTTGTAGAAGGAGCAACAGTACGAACCATCTTCTTCCTCCGCGCCTCGCCAGGTGCCTTTGTCTTGTCGAGTGAGACGGTCACAGTGCGCTTCTCGGAATCACCAGTGCCAACCGGTGCGGCGATCACCTGTTGTGCCTCGGGCTCGGCTTCCTCCTTCTGGACAGCTGGGCGAATAACCTCCAGAAGCTTTCCAAGGACTACAATGGTCTCATCACCCTGCTGAAATCGGCTTCCAACAACCTCAAATTCAATCGTCTGTCCCACATCAACCTCATCAAAGTCGGGGTTTCCGATGTGAAGGTCGCGAGGCAATAGAACCTTGATTGGATCTGTCTCGGCGTGTAGACCAATCTTACTCTTGAGGGTTACAGGCGCCCTGAACTTCTGTCCGGCGTGAGGGAGGCATAGATCTGCTTGGAACCTAACACTGTAATCGAGACCGCCCTTGAGGATGTTTGTCCGACCAAA
>Ga0304730_1003022_pt1 | contig 11585 bp, 5 predicted proteins | sample M_130628_MF_Meta_FD_190474 | JGI IMG/M metagenome (GOLD analysis project Ga0304730, IMG submission 190474) | Freshwater microbial communities from Lake Montjoie, Canada to study carbon cycling - M_130628_MF_MetaG (v2) (version 2) | ecosystem: Environmental > Aquatic > Freshwater > Lake | place...
TCGGTGCGCTGTTTAAATGTGTCTGGTAGTACTAGCGTGCCTTGATTTACCTTGCTAAGCATGCGTGTGAACGCTAGTAATTGTTGGTTCTGCTGGTCAGCGTACTTGTTTGCCGCGGCTTCTTTAGCCCGAGCTTCTGGCACAGAAATGCCGGCCAGTACTGTTTGCATGGGAGCGGTCTCTTCACCTTTGCCCGTTGTTTCAGTTTCTTTTAGTGCGCGAAGCTTCTCAATAATGCCGCGTGATACGTCATTGTCTTTAACACCGCCTTGTTTTGATTTGCCGCTGGCTTCTCGGGCAACAGCTAACTGAGTCAGCAAATCACTGCGCTCACGCATCGTGCCGCCACCCAGACCTTGGAACACTTGGCCGGGGGTAATCATGCCACCTTTAGGTAGCGTATCAATTAGATTCTGAACAAGCGTTTCTTCTTGTGCGGTGCGGTTTTTGTTGGCTTCGTACGATTGACGCAGGGCTTGTGCTGGGCTGTATTCAGGAGTCTGACCAAGCCTTCGTATGCCTTCAACTTCTGGCGTGACTACACGAGAACGAGCTTCGTCAGCCACACGCTGTTGTTCCGCAGCCTGCACGGCAGGCATTTGCGCCGCAGCTCCCATGAGTTCAGCGCCGGGAGTTGTACCGGCCATCTGGCCACGTACACGTTCTAACTGCTTCGCTTGCTGTTTAGCCTGCTCAGCTTGTTGCTCATCAAGTTCATTGATTTGCAACTGCATATCGTCATACAGATCGTTTAGCTCTTTGCGCTTAAAGCCCGGCAACGCAACTCTGTTTGCAATCAACTGACGCGCCATGTCGGGGTCTTGCATCAAGTACTCTACGTAATCCGAAGTCTCAGCATACGGGCGCTGGGACTGTAACAACGAGACGCGTTGCGTTATGTATTTTGTTACTGGGTCTTGTTGTTGAACGCCAGCAAACGGATCGCCTTCTATGGGTGTGGCCTTTGCAGGGACAGCAATACCCTGCTGTGCCGCGGCTTGCTCTGCCGCATACTCTTCAGGAGTCATACCAGCAATACGCTGTTTCTCAAACTCTTGAGCACGCAGTGCCGCAGTGCGGCGGTACTCAGGAACAATCTCTTGCAGTTGTTTGTTTAGCGCAGTTAGCTGATCCTGTGCATCTTTGTACTCGGCTTTTTCTACAGGCGTAGCATCCTTGCCGGGTTTTTTGATTGCTGTTTTTTGTGTCTTAAACTGTTCAAGTAACGTGTCATACTGCTGGCCAATTTTGATGGCGTAATCAGGGGTTTGTTTTTCTTGTTCAAGCGCTTGAGCTGCGGCTTGTTCCTGTGCTTGTTGCTGTTGAGCGGCAAGCTGTGCTTGCTGGTTTGCTAATGTTCGGCGCTGTTGTGCCTGTGCAGTAGCGTCTTGTTCCGTTACAGTGCGTGCGCCAGCTCTTTCGTGCAAGCCAATACCGCCGCCAAGTGGGGCGGCAAGCAACATAGTCAGCGCTGTGTTGCGGTAGTCTTTAATAGCGTCGTCGTCAGCCAAAGGCTTGCCAATAGCGGCGCGGTCTACAACGTCTTGCAACACTTCGGTTGGCAACTCACCGATGGCAAACCCACCAATACCGCGGCCAATAGTCTCAAGCGTACCGCGCTTGGCAACCTTCTGGGCTTCTGACAATAACGCGGCTCTGGCTATGTCATCTGCTTCTGCGGCAACCTTTTGGCCAATCGCCTTTTTAAACACAGCCGGCATGGCAACTTTAGTACCAATAAGGTTTAGAGCCGCATTGGCTCCTGCGTATGGCAATAGCTCTGCTGTATCAACGTCAATCTTTTGGCCAGCTTTTAACTGCTCCTGTGCTTTTTCTTGAGCTTGTCCACCCAAAGCTTGAATAGCGTTAACTAAAAATGTTGTGCCGTACTGACCAATCTCAGCGCCAACATCTGCTGCGCCTTTACTTTTACCAAGCAATGCACCTAAAGCACCACCACCTACACGGCCAACTTTGGCAAGCGCCATCTCCTGAGCCATGGAGGGGGCAAGACTAGCAATAGCAGAGGGAATTTGTTTAACCGCTTCGCCTGCCGCAGTTCCGTACTCGCCTTGTTCAAAAGGCTGGGTAATTTTTTCTAAATCAAGTCCTGATTTGTACTTGTCTTGTGTTGCTTGCTGGCGCTTAAGCCCTTCGGCTACTGCTAGATTGCTGTCGCCTGTTAATGATGCAAGACCTGTGCGGCCAAGGTTTAAAAGATTAGATGCGCTGCCCGCCAAGTCCGCCATGATTCCTGTTTTGGGGGCAGGTTTGCTTTCTGCAAAAGCTTCTGGAAACTTTTGTTTAGCCAGCGCTACGGCTTCGTCATACCCCATTTCATCGGGAACTTTAAGGGATGCGCCGTTAGGTAGGGGTAGGTATTTAGCCATGGTTTTTAAATTGTAGACCACACATTTTTAGCGCCCCAGCGGGTCAGACTGGGGGTTTTTAAGACACCGTTATGGTGTTAAATCATACACTTCTTTGCCTGTTGGTGCATTAGAAAAACCAATGTTTGTACCAAGGTGTGCCAAATGTGGATTTAGATTTAGCGCATTACGCATAGCGTCAATTTCCATTTGTGCGCGTTGTGTAGCATTTGCAGTCACGTAATCCGTACTCTTTCTCAGATCACCAAGCGTTTTGTTTTGAAGCGCAATATAGTCTTTGCGTTCTTTAGCCATTTTAGAATCTGCATTTGCCAGCATTTGGTTGCGTTGATAACCGGGGCCTGCAGCAATTTCGTGCCCTTTGATCTGCGTGTAGCTGCTCAACATGGTTTTGGCTTCGTCACGGCTAACGTCGTATTCTTTCATGGCAAAGTCGGTTAGAGCTCTAATACCTGCGTTGGCCGTTTTGTCAATGTCTCTTTGGGCGTCTCGCAACTCTTTGGCGTTCATGTTCTTCTGGTTAAAGCGAACATCTTCTATGCGGCCATACGCGTCTTCCAACTTGTCTCGAGCATCCGTGAGGCGCTTTTGGCTTTCACGATAAGCAGCTGTACCGCGCATAGCGCCTTGACCAATGTTGGCTAAAGCATTAGGTGATGTTCCAGACATGATAGCAAGACCGGCTTCCAAAAGCGCTAAGCCCCCAGACTGCCCTTCTTCTTTGCCAAGGCGTTCTTCACGGGTTTTAAGTTTAGCTTCGCGGTCTTTGCCGTACTCACCCTGAGCTTCTTGGTCGGCTTTAATTTTTTCAGCATATTTTTTGGCCGCAAGAGTCTCTGCTCCTGCAAGACTGCCTAGCTGACTACGGACGGCATCCAGCTTGGCTTGACGCTCTTCTGGAGAACCAGCAAACTTGCTGTACATGCTTTGAATATCTGCAGAACTGGTTACTTTGGGGCCAGCAAGTGTTGGCGTTTTGTCAGTATCGGCACCAGCCGCAGCAGCGCCTGCATTTGCGGCTGGGGGTGTTTGATCTGCAGGAGTGTTTGCCGCTGGTGTAGCTGCTGCCGCTGCAGCCGCTTCTGCTTTTTTAGTTTCCGCAGGCGTTGCTTGTGGGTGGGCTTTCTTCCAAGCTTTTAAAGCTTCACCTTCTTGGTCAATAAATGATGAGGCGGTGCCACCAGCTAAGCCGCCAACAAGTGTGCCACCGGGGCCAAACAAAGAGCCTACACCAGCAGTCACTATAGGTAAACCTGCACGCGTAGCTGTGCGGGTTGCTTGCAAAGCTTTGTCCACAGAAGAAACATTTGGGTCGTTGTAAAAATCACCGGCTTTATAGCCTTCATACAACCCTTGACCCACGCCAACTACACCTGCTGTAGCCGCGCCAGCGCCTAATGGCAGTTTGCTTGTTTTTGTTGTGCCAATATCAGACAGCTTATCCCCTACACTTTTAAGAGTAGGGCCGAATTTTTGGCCAAGTTCAAAAGCCTTACTTGAGGCGGCAGATGGTGCCGCCGATGCGCCTGCCGCTGGGCCAGATGATGGAGAAGCCGCACCAAGGCGCTCTTGCACAAGCTTGTCCACAGTCTGTTTAGTGGTTGGATCGTTCAAGTATTTCTGAGGAGATTCGCCAAGTTCTTGCAAAACAGCGCGAACCATTTCCGTGTAACCCGCACCACCGCCAGCCATACGCACTACACCTGTGCTGGAGTCAGCTTCGCCACCATCAGCAAACGCAACAATACCGCCACCGGCCATGTTTTGAATGTTAGGCGCAGGCAATCGGGCAATACCTCTATGTTCAGGCAAACCGCCTGCGGCGTACCCAGTCACATTACCCATAATGTCCACAGCAGGAGCATCCATTTCCGCAATATTTGTGTCGGCTACTTTCTGCTGTGGCTGGCCGGCCATCTTGGCTTGTGCTTGCGAGCGTACTTGCTTACGGGCGTTGCTCTCGGCAATAGCCATTGGCAAAATGTACGGATCGTTCTTGTGCATTGAAGCGTACTGCTTCAACTGCGCATCGCCCATTGTGCGCAAAATGGATGTAATCTGGTTAACGTTTGGGATTGCCATGTTTTTTCCTTACGCCATGTTTGAAATGGCCAACTCAGCCAGACCGGCAGGACGCTCTTTAATACTTCCGCCTTTAGCAATTTTACTCACGCCGTATGCTGCTGTACCCAAACCTGCCAATTGAGACACAACTGAAGGGGTGCTGTTGTACATCGTGTTAACAGTGCCCATAGGCGTGCCGCGCATGAGGCCAGACATAAACTCAAGCTGCTGATACGGATAGCGCTGTTGGTTCTGGAAGTCAGTGTACTGGTTGTTAAGAATGTTCTGCACCTGCTGCTGTTGCTGAGTGCCGTACTGATTTTGCAAGCCGATGTTGCCCATGTTCTGGTTGTATAAGTTCTGACCCTGAGCGCCAAGGTTTTGATAGCCAGACATGCCAGCCTGCAATCCTTGCAGACCTAAGCCCGCGCCATACTGCGCTTGCTGTGCGTTAAGTTGGTTTGCCGCTTGGCCGTATTGCGCCATGTTTTGAGCGTTACTCATTTGCTGGCCATACCCGTACTGGCGAGCCTGCTCAGCCATCTGCTGGGCGTTCATACCATACTGTTGGTTAGCCAGTTGAGCCTGCATGTTCTGACCAGAATTAAGTTGCTGTTGAGCCAGTTGAGCTTGCAAGTTTGTGTTGCCGACGTTGTAGCCCATGTTTTGATTAGCCAGCATAGCTTGCTGTGCCAACTGTGGGTTTTGCATAGCGGCGGCTTGATTGAACTGCCCTTGCTGAAGTCCGTACTGACCCGCCAAAGACTGGTTAGCCAAGCCAAATTGATTTTGCGCCTGTTGATTAGCCAAACCAAACTGGTTCTGCGCTTGTTGATTGGCTTGGTTAGCTTGTTGACCGAACTGGCCTTGTTGCATACCGTACTGCCCAGCAAGCGCTTGATTAGCCAAATTAGCCTGCTGTTGGTTGGCGGTGTTTGCCATACCAGTTTGCTGTGCCATCTGTGCGTTTTGCAGTCCGTACTGACCACCCAAAGATTGGTTGGCAAGGTTAGCCTGTTGTTGTAACTGTGCGTTTTGCAGACCTGTGTTGTACTGCATCTGCTGATTGGCTTGACCCGCTTGCAATCCCGCAGACTGATTAGCCAACAAAGCCTGAAGACCTGTAGCTTGGTTCAGTTGCTGTGCTTGCATGCCTGTCTGCGCACCTAAACCTTGGGTCTGAAGACCCGCGCTTAAATTTTGCAAGTTAGCTTGTTGTTGGTTCTGTTGATTAGCCAGCGCTGCTTGCAATGCTTGAGACGAAGACATGCCGCTAGCTTGCAGACGATTAGCTTCATTTTGAACAGAGGCTTGCTGTTGGTTATTTAAGTTAGCCATAGCAGTCTGCAGACCGATTTGACCTGCGCCTAACTGCTGAACGCCCAACTGGGCGGCTAAATTTTGCTGGCCAACAGTTAAACCTGCTTGCTGGTTCTGTCCTGCGGCTTGCAACTGACGCGCTTGGTCAGCGTTAAACTGGGTTTGTGCTTGTGAGTAAGCGTCTTGCAGACCTCTGGCCTGAATGTCGCCCTTTTGAGTGGCCAAGTTACGTGCAGCTTCCGCATCCATAATGGCTTGACGGCTACCGCCAAACGCACCGGCTTTAACTGCTTGAGCGTTGGTTTGTGTCTTGGCAATATCTGCCGCACGTTGAGCTTCCCTCTGCTGAATACCCACCACACTTTGCATGTAGGGAGACATGTACTGTTCAGCACTTCTTTGCCCAAAGTCCTGCGCAGAAATGCGCTCGGCTGGCCCCATTTGGAACTGCTGAAGCTGTGGGTTATAGCCAGACTGCGCGGCTTGGATGTCACGGGACTGCACACCTTGAGACGACACATCTCCAGCCGCCTGCATGCTGAGCGCTTGCAATTGAGGAGCGTTGACTCGTTCAGCCGCAACACGGTCAGCCTGCAAACCGGCAGGGCCTTGGAACTGAGCGGCGTTGACCATAGGTGCGGGGCCTGCTTGTGCGGCTGTTCCCATGGCGGCTTGTGCCTGTGGGGCATTACCCATCTGAGCCGCTTGCATGTTTTGGGCTGTAGCGTTTTGTGCAGTGGCCATGGGTGCCGCACCCAGTTGCGCGGCACTAGCTTGTTGACCCTGTACATCTTGGGGGCCTTGCATTTGGTAGTTCTGCGTCTGCGGGGCGTACACTTGCTGAGCGCTAAACTGACCGGGGGTATACGCGCTCTGGCCTGAGTATGGGTTGGCAAACTGTTGTGCGTTGTAGCCATAGTTACCGGCTCTTTGAGCCAAAGACTGCAAACCTTGTGCAGAGGCAACGGAAGAGGGGTCATAGCCAAGGTTGTTAGCAGATTCAAACGCTTTCTTTTGCAGGGGCATGAACTGCGCTTGACGATCTTGCTGGAACGTCTGATATGGCGACTGTGCTAATGCAGCGCCCTGTCCCAGTACTTCTTTGGCATACGGTTTTGCCCAATCTGGTACGTCAGATACTTGGGTTGAGGTTGCGGATGATGGTTGTGATGATGAGCACATATCTGTACCTTAAAAGGTGTAAATCATTTGAGTAGCAACTTCCTTAAAACCCATGCGGCTCCAAAGTTTGGCAACTCGTAAATCAGTCATGGCAGAAACAAGCACACGTTTAACTTTACGTTTGCGCAAGTCATCAAGGGCGTAATTTACAAGCTTCTTGCCAACACCGTTACGGTGGTCTTTAGTTACAAAAATTGTGTCTTCTTGCGCAATTAAATCTTGGTTGTGCATGTCTCGTGTAAGGTACACGTTACTATAGCCACACGCTTCACCATCAATTCGTAGCACAAAAGTCAGCAGATCCCCGCGCTCACAAGCCTCACCGTACTCGTGTAAACGTGGATTGTACGGAGAAAGCTCCACGCCGTCACCTTTTAAACGCTCTTGCATTTCGGCGTAGTGTTGCCGATACAGGGGTTCTAACTCCCTGTACGTATCGGTAAATTTCTCAACACTAAACTCGTATGTCATACGGGCATCATTTTATCAGTGCGGCTGTTAACTGCAACACGGTTTTTACCTGTGGTTTTCTTACGTGCCGCTTGAATTCTGTCCATCATTTGATACAGCTTACGCGCGCCTGCATCGGTTGATCCATTACCTAACTCAGACACAATCCGTGCAGGAATTACAAATTCACCATCGGCAAGGCGTGCGGGTTGTTTTTTACCAATCATAGCGGGGATGCTGTCAGACACGCCATCACCGGGGCCTTTGAGCAAACGGCCACCATCAGAGTAGCTGCCTAGATTGCTAATACCGCCAGTGGCGTACTGGGGTAACATCCCGCCGTGAGCAAACGCTTGGTCGTCAAACATATCCATGTAGTTGCCGCCGCCAAACTCACCGCCCCCCATACCGACATTTGTAACGCCCCCACCACCGCCACCAAAATCACCATAGTCGCCACCAGCATCGCCAACTTCAACAAAGTTTTCATTATCGGGATTGATTGCGGTTTGCGTGTTTTCTTGATTACTGATGTTGTCCGCAGGAAGTGTGACCGTTGCGCTACCATCAATATTATCTTGTACTGCTGGTTGTTGCTGAATCACAGTATCGTCTGGTGCAATATAGTCTGGCATAGTGACTGTTACACCACCATCAGTGGTTTCTTGTACTGGCGATTCTCTTGTAGTTACAACAGCGCCGCCATCAGTGGTTTCTTGTACTGTAGGCTGGTTATCCACGGCTATTGTGGCATTATCAATGTCTGTGGCGTTAGCGCTTTCTGCAAGTGTGGCGTCAGGCGTTTCCTGTACCGCGGGCTGATATATGTCCATTGGAGGCGCGGCAGCATCCCTTGCGTCTATATACTGGTTGGTTTCTGGAGGAGTATAGGCATCCATTGGGGGAACGTAAGCGTCCCTTGCAGTAATGTACGAATCATCCATTTGCGGCTGGTATACATCCATTGGGGGAACGTAAGCGTCCCTTGCAGTAATGTACGAATCATCTTCATACGTATCCATCGGGGGAACGTATGCATCTCTTGCAGTAATTGACGGGTCATCTACATACGTATCCACAGGCTCAGGCTCAGGCTCAGGCTCAGGGTCGGTATCAATCTCAGCCTCATACGGATCCGGCTCTGGCTGGAAGATGTAAGGGTCAGCCGTGTATTTGGGCTCAGTATCAATTACTGGAATACTAGTGGTGGGCTCTGGAACAAGCAAGTTAGTAATACCACCTTCAACGTCTTGACCGGGATTATAAGCCGCTGGTAAAGACGATTTAGTAAACACAGGTGGGCGGTAACCGGGGCCGTTGCCCATCAAATAATCATATGCTTGGCGAGATGCGCCTGCAAGGTCGTTGGTTTTACCTGCTTGATCTGTATTCATTAAGTATTTTTGTGCATCATCCGATGACTGTGTTTGACCACCATCAGCGTACAAACGGGTATATTTAGGTGCAAACCATTGACGTTCACCTGTAGGTGCGCCTGTATAACTTCCTTGTGGGTCAGGATTACGGTTGGGGTCGTAAGAATACCTGTGTTGTTCTGTGTCAGGCTTGTACGGCGTGCCTGCAGGTGGTGTAAGCAAAGGCCCTGCCATTGCAGCAGCTCCGTATTTAGCCAGACCACCCAGACCTCCAACACCGGTGGCCTCAACGCCCTCTTTACCAGCTTGGCCAAGGAACGCATTGCGTCCTGCTTCGCTGTCAAACAAACTTGTCAAACCTCTTCCGGCTTGCTTAAAGTTGTCTGTCATTGTTGCATCGGCTGCTTGACTCTGAAATGCGTTTTTGGCTGTTTCAGTGCCGTATGCAGGTGAGTATGTAGGTGCTGGAGCAGGGGTTGCCGCAGCAAGCGGAGTAGTAGGCGCAGGGGCTGCGGCTTCGGGAGTAGGTAAATCTGTTAACTGCCAAGGATTAGCCACTTGTTCAGCAACCGCTGGCGTTCCACCAAAAGCGCTAAGGTTTGTAGGAGTGGCCTCAAATCTTGTATATGCTGCCGGGTCTGTTGCAAACGCAGACGTAGCTTCAGCGGCTACAGGGGCGGCTCCGGGGACAGATGCTTGGGCTGCGCCAGCGGCAGAAAGACCTGAACCTAGACCCGCGCCACCATAAGCGCCAAGACCCGCCATCAACCCCTTAGATAGACTTCCACTAGCGATACCATATCCGGCCCCGGTAATACCTGCGGCCATCAAGGGAGTCAGCGCACCGCCAGAAGCAATAGACAAACCTGCACCAATCAAAGTGGGCAACAAGTTAGACAAAAAGCCGGCTTCGGGTAAACCAGTAGTAGGGTTAATTGTCAAAGAGCCACCATGCGCCATAGCCAAAGACTGCAGACCAGCAACCTCACGAGGGGCCATGTGCACCAGCATTGAGTCTGGGCCGCGGCCTTGGGAGGCCATATTAGTTGCAAGGGCTTGTAGGCTCATGTTAAACCTTTACTTTCAGTACGTTTCCGGCAGTAGTGTCATAGTAAACATCCCCCGCTCGAAGGTTAGCGTAGTCAGCTTGCGTCGGCAAACTTATAACAAACAGGCCGGGTGTGGTTGGGCTTGGTTGAGAAAAACTCAAACCTGCTGATATTTTAGTGCCATTACGTTGTGTTGCGGCAGAAATTGGGCCCGGATTATCTAGTTGATTGAAATACAAACGTAGCACCCGCAGGAGCTGCTCCATATAGGCCTGTGTGTATTCTTGTTGCGGGTTGGGTAGACGCGGTGCTACGACGTTTGCTTGTGCCATTAACCACCCCTTCGGCCATCAGGCCGGATATCCATACGAGGAGCGCCTAGTTGCCACGTCACGCCAAGCGCATCGGAATCAATTTTGAACGCCATCTGGCGCCCACGCACGCGTGTATTGATCTGCCCTGTGAACTGCTCAACTGGAATAACCGCAGTGCGCGTCACAACACCATTATCACTACCGCCAACAGAGGCGGGGTCATTATATCCAGAACCTGAGTTTTGCAAAGGCATCAAGTACATCGTTGCCTGTGGGTTGGTTGTAGTAGAGCCCCGGAAAGTTAAGTCAGGCAGTATGCGCCACACAAAACCAAAGTTATGGCCATCACCAATGTCAAACTCAGAAGACGTAATGTACGCTTCAATAGGCAGTTCTGTGCCGGTTATATTGTCATCCACACCTTGTTCATGGTTCACAATGTTGTAGTTGTATGTAGCCGCAATTGGGTAGTTGCGCAGGCCAGAGTCAAGCCACGCTGTGCGTGCCATAGTGCCGTAGTACCAAACATCTTCTTGGTAGTTATACACCACGTACTTGTCAATTGCATTAGAGTTTGCTGAACAATAGAACCACCAGACCTCGTTAAAGCCTTCATTGGTACTGGCAAACACTTGCTCGTACTGGGCTTGGTTGATATCACTAAAAATGTATTCCCGCAAGTCACAGCGCAGGGTTTGTGTACGGCCATCGTATTTGTAAAACTTGTCTACGCCCATCCAGTAAACTACACCAGAAGCAAGCGCCGTAGCGTTAGGGCCTACGATTGAGATATTGTCTGCAAGGAGTTGAGAGCTCCACACATACGGGGGGCCGAGGTACTGAAGTGAGTACACTGAAGCGTCTGTCCAAACAACAATTTCTTGGCGTGACTGCATAGCGGTCACAATTCTTGATCCATGCGAGAGACGTATACTACCTGCTTGGTTGGTAATTGATGGTGTCCACTGCACGGCATCCTCTTGGTCAGACCAGCGAATAAGCATGGGGTCAAGGATTGTGTCACCTAGTTCATTAGTACCAAAAGCAAGCACAAAGCGGCTGGCATCTGAGATCAGCATGTAGTTTTGATAAAGTGGCACGCCAGACGCGCCGGGCAAAGAAGACAGTAGCACACCACGTGTAGTTAAGCCTGATGCCGCATCCCAGTAGTACAGCCCGCCACCACGTGGGCCAAAAATCAAATCCTGACCGAAGTTGTTCTGGTTCCAGATACGTAAAGCGTCTGTAGATGTGGAGCCAATACCCCAAGCACCAGACCCCCAAGCACCAGCGCCCCAACCCACTAAAGGCAACGCATACGCAGGGCCGGGATTAACTTGATATGCCGCTAGGACAGAAGCGCCCCCGCCCACAGCCGTAGAAGAAGCTTGGCTAGCTGCTGTAATTGTGTACGTAGTGGCGCTGGTGCCAATGGTTGAT
>Ga0304730_1003024_pt1 | contig 11569 bp, 7 predicted proteins | sample M_130628_MF_Meta_FD_190474 | JGI IMG/M metagenome (GOLD analysis project Ga0304730, IMG submission 190474) | Freshwater microbial communities from Lake Montjoie, Canada to study carbon cycling - M_130628_MF_MetaG (v2) (version 2) | ecosystem: Environmental > Aquatic > Freshwater > Lake | place...
CTGGTCGTGAGGAGGATGAGCCTTGTCGGCGATGCGATCAGCCACGCCGTGCTGCCGGGAATCGCGGTGGCCGTGCTGGCCGGCGGGCGTCCGGGCGGGCCGCTCGTCTTTCTGGGGGCGGTGGCTGCCGCCATGCTCACCGTCTGGCTGACGCAGGGGCTGCGAGCAGCCGGCGGTCTCGCAGAGGACGCCGGGGCGGGCGTCGTGTTTACGACGCTGTTTGCCATCGGCGTGGTGCTCGTCGGCCTGGCCCCCCCCGGCACCCACCTCGATGCCGCGTGCGTGCTGTACGGTGAACTCGCCTTCCTGCCGTTCGACACGATCACCATCGCGGGCCAGGCCGTGCCGCGGGCCTTCGTGGCGGGATCGGTCGTCCTGGCGGGCCTCGTCGCAGCGGCGGTGGCGACGTGGAAGTTGCAGGTCTTCACGGCGTTTGATCCTGCCGGCGCCCGGATGGCAGGCATTCCGGTGGCCGGTGTGACGACCGGTCTTCTCGCCGCCACGGCGGTGGCCACGGTGGCGAGCTTCGACGCCGTGGGCGCCGTGCTCGTCGTGGCAATGCTCGTGGCGCCGGCAGCAGCCGCAGAACTCCTCACGCGCCGACTCCACCGTATGGTGGTGGTGGCGATGACGCTCGGTGCCGTGGCCGCGTGCGTCGGCTATCTCGCGGCCTGGCGACTCCACACCAGCGCTGCGGGCATGATCGCCGTGGTGCTCGGTCTCGAATACGCTGCCGCGGCGGTGCTTGCCCCGGATGACGGGCTCGTGGCCCGGCTGATCGGCCGCGTGCAGCTCGCATGGCGGGTGGCCCGCGAGGACCGGCTTGCCACCGTCTGGCGGGCGGAAGAGTCGGGTAACCGCGTCGCGGCGCGGCCGCACACGCCCCATGAGGCGGTGGTCGTTCGTTGGCTGGAGTTCACCGGCCACCTTCTCCGCGACGGCTCGTCGTGGCGGCTCTCGCCGACGGGCCGTCGCGAGGCTGAGAACGTGGTGCGGTCGCACCGGCTTTGGGAAGCCTGGCTCGGCCGGCACGCCGACCTCCCGCTCGATCATCTGCATCCGCCGGCTGAATGGGTGGAGCACCACCTCGGCACCGAGATGCGGGAACGGCTGGAGGCCGACATGGACGAGCGGGCCGCCGACCCGCACGGCCGCGAGATTCCACCCGAGGCGTGATGGCTCGCTGCTCGGGGCTGCATCGTCTTCCCGTAGCACAGGTTTCCAACCTGTGGCTGTCTGGTTCGCGCCGCTCGGGGCTACCCATGCCCCGTCGCCGGACGTTCGCCTCGGCCATCGTGGCCTCGGCTCACTGCATGTCCGCTGCGCTTCGCCATCGTGGCTTCGCTTGCTCCCATAGCCCGGCTCTGGGGCACGGGCAGCCCCTCGCTTGATCAACTCGTAGCCGCAGGTTGGCAACCTGCGGGAGTGAATAGGCACAGGTTGAAAACCTGTGCTACGGAAAACCTGTGCTACGCGTGGAGCCGACGCAGGGTCGCGAGGTTGCGGCGGTCGACCTTGGGGCAGGGCTTGCCGTCGGGGCCTTCCTTCGGCGTCTCGAGGATGAACGGAATGCCCGCGAGCTTCGGGTGATTGATCAGCAGCCGAAATGCCTCGCGACCAATCTTGCCTTTGCCGATGGCCTCGTGGCGATCGACCCGCGACCCAAACTCCCGCTTTGAGTCGTTGGCGTGGATCACCTTCAACCGCTCGAGGCCGATGTGGCGGTCGAAGGCCCGCAGCGTGTCGTCGAGTGCCACCGCCGGCGCAAGCGGGTAGCCGGCCGCAAACACGTGGCAGGTGTCGAGGCACACGCCCACCCGCTTCTTGAGACCGGGCTTGGCGTCGATCGTGTCGAGCATCGCTCCGATCTCCTCGAACGAGGCACCGAGGCACGAGCCCTGGCCCGCCGTCGTCTCGATGAGAATTCCACCGGCGAGGCCGGCGGTCTTCGTCAGGGCCTCCGCGATGCCCGCTGCCGCCCGTGCCACCGCCACGTCGACCGGTTGCTCGCCGGCGGCGCCAGGATGGGCCACGACCCACGGGATCCCGAGTCGGTCGGCACGCCGCACCTCCTCGGCAAGGGCGGCGATCGACTTCTTGCGGAGTGTGGCGTCGGCAGAGGCGGGATTGATCAGGTAGGAGTCGTGAGCGATGACGAGCTTCAGACCCGCGGCATCGACGGCCTTCTGGAAGGCATCGGCCTCCGCTTCGTCGAGCGGCGAGATGGCCCACTGGTTGATGTTGCGGGTAAACACCTGCAGGCAGTCGCAGCCTGTCTCAACGGCCCGCTCGACGGCCCGGCAGAACCCTCCGGCGATCGAGTGGTGGGCGCCGAGGGGCGGGAGGTGTCTGGCGGCGGCAGGGCGGGGCATCGGGATTCTCCGGGGTTACACCGGCAGTCTACGGGGAGATATCGATTTGGCCTGTCCGGGCCGGCCTCCTACACTGGTGTCCGGCGGCCGAGGGCCGTACCGGAGGCTCTGCGATGGACTACATGCTCGTACACGTGGCGATCACGGCCTGCATCGCCGCTGTGGCCGGAGCCGCTGCGATGATCGCGATGCGGCCGCTGCGGGTCGCCCGGCAGGCCGACCGGCTCGCCCGGGCGCAGCGGGATTTCCACCGCCAGAGGGAGCCGCTGGAAGCCAAGTTCATCGAACTGGCGGCGGCCACTGGCAAGCCCCGAGGGCTGCGGTGGGTCGATGTCCAGTTTGACGACGACGTTCTCTATGCCCGCGATCGCAAAAGCCGCTTACTCAAGGCGCTCGTCGCCATCGAGGTGAGTTTCGAGGCGGTGGAGGGGGGCGGCATGGAGGAGGTGGAGGCTGTCTCGCGAGTGCGTGCGGCCACCGCCGAGTTCATCCACGACGGCGACCGGTGGGCGACCAAGGGCCGCGTCTACTTCAACCTCGCCCCCTCAGCCGCGGTGAAGTATCTCGCCAGCGACCTCGAACTGGTCGCCGAAGAGCACGCGGCGGAGCGGCAGTGACACGTCAGCGTTGGAGCGCGAGCGGGTAGTCGGTTGTTCCCGGGACGATCTCGACGACCAACGGCGTCGTCGCCAGAGAGCTGTAGCGTTCGGGGATCGGCCGGTTCGCCAGCGCTGAGTAATAGGCCTTCTGTCTCGCCGGCGTGTCGGCCCGATATTCCTGCATGTCGGCGGGCGGCGGTTGCTCATGCACCGTCACCTTGTAGGTTCCGGCGCACAGGCCCTCGCCGACTCCACTGGTCGCACGGAACGCTGCGTCGTCTCCAGCCTCGGCCATTCCCAACAGGTCGCCACCGAAGCCGGCAAAGGCCGGGGTGAACTCGAGCCGCACCTTGGGCAGCGGCCTGCCGTCGAGCGTCACCGTGCCAGTTGTCCGCACCAGCGGTGGCCGCGACCGCCCGCAGCCGCCCTGGAGCATGGCAAAAACCGCGACCGCGACGACAACGCACGGCCACCGGGCGATCACTTCATGGGCCCTCATGGCAGCATCGCCGGTTGGCCATCGGAGGGATTGGTGAGCCGGCGGAAAAGGTCGAGTGAATCGGTGTCGGCCCCGTCAAGTTTCAGGAACTGCACGCTACCATCGCCCATGACGTAGCCAGAGATCTCGCCGTGCCCGCTTCCGAAGGCGTGCACTCGCAGGCGGTTGTAGGTGACGTTACCGCGGCCGTTGGCGGGGATCGTCCAGTTGGCGGGCACGCGGGAACCGGCGAACAGGTCGAGGCCGGACCGCGAGTTGTTCCAGGCCCAACCGCGGCAGCTCGGCAGATCGACGCAGGCCATGCCGGAGGCCTGGACGAAGTTGTCATCCTTGGAGAATCTCTCGCCCGCCATAATCGTCTTGGTGAGCCCGTCGGAGACGTCCTTCATCGTCCGCCGCTGGTTGATCTGAAACATCCCATTGAACCATTCCTTGGCATTGATCGTTTCGTTGAGCCAGTCCCAGTGGTTCTGCCCTGCATTCCCGACATAACTGTTCACAGAAAAGAAACTTGATTGGTAGGTGATCGGGTTCGCCGGAACGAAGTCCGAAGGGCAGACAAGGTGCGACACGCGCTGCGCGCCCGGCGCCGTTGCCGAGTTCGAGGTGGAGTTGCTCGCCGACGACGTTCGCAGATCGAGTTGCGAGTAGAGCGTTGCATGCTCAGAAAACGGGAGCGAGAAGATGAACAGGTTGCCAAACTGCCCAGGAATCGGCGGCGTGGTGGTGATGAGCTTTTGTGTAACCGGCGGGCTGGTTGCCAGCAGGTCGGGGACGTTCAGCCCCGGCGGGAACATCTTGCGGGCATCGTGGTAGGAGAGGAAAGAGAGCCCAAGTTGCCGCAGGTTGTTGCCGCAGTTCGACCGCCGGGCCGCCTCGCGAGCGCTCTGTACGGCCGGCAGGAGCAGCCCAATGAGCGTGGCGATGATCGCGATCACCACCAAGAGTTCGACGAGGGTGAACCCCGGGGACCGTTGGTTTCTCAGCTTCCACATGGGTTTTTCCGCCGCGGCGGGGGATGGAGCGGGCACTAAAACAATTTGTCGCGGAGTTTACACAAGCTGGATGAACTTGTCGCCCGGCCTCCCGACCACCCTCACACGAGCCACATGATTGCAACGAGTTTGCGGGTTGTGCCGTAAAAACGGCTGGTTGCTGCGGGCTTTGGACGATAACGATCCTCGGTCGATCCGGCGGGAGGGACGCCATGCAGAGGAGGGGTTTGTGGTCCGCAGTCGCCGGGGTGGCCATGGCCGTGGCTGGTGGCCTTCATGCGGCCGCCGGTCCCATGCCGCCCGGTGCCGCGCCACCGGCGGATCCGGCACAGGAAGCCAAGCAGGCGGCCCAGCGGCACCTACGGCTTGCCCGCGAGCATCTCACCGCGTCGTGCGAGATGCTGAAGAAGTGCGATCGCCACGCCGTGGATGGCTACTACCTGGCCTGCCAGGAGGCGTGGAACGCGGCGTGGACCGATCCCGAAGATCGTGATCTGCTCATCGACGCCGCCGACGCATACGCCGACGCGCTCGCCGGCCTTCTCGAGGCCGCGAGACGCCACGATCGGCTCGGAAATGGCGGGTTATGGGTGGGGCCACGTGGTCGGGCCGTGCTCGTGCCCTTTCGGCCGCAGGCGCTCGCTGTCGATCCGGCGTGCATCGCGTCGATCGAGCCGCAGGGGCAGGCGGACGACAAGCGGCTCAGCCGCCGCCACCTCCGCGACGGCTTCGGGCTGCCGGTGGTGGTCCGCGTGGCGAACGGTTCCACCCCGGAGGAACCGCAGGGCTTTGCCGCCCCGCGGCAGTCGCTCGCCGCCACCGCCGTGCTCCGCTTCGCCGTTCCGGGCAAAGAAAACGTCCTGCAGAAGTTCGCCGGCCCGGTGGCCCGCGACCACGCGCCCGCGGTGCTCGACCTCGCAAACCCCGTCGAGATCGCCGCCGTTCGCATTGGTCCCACCAAGCCCCACCTTGCCGCCGACCTCTCGGCACCGCTTCTGGACGTGCTCGATGGGACGCCGAAATCGAGTATTGCGGGCTTCCTCCAGCCCTTCGGCGATGGCAGCACACGGCCGCATCTCGAGATGCTCGAGCCACACCAGCCGGGCAGAATTCCGGTGGTGTTCATCCACGGCCTCGCCAGCGATGAAGGCACGTGGTTCGACATGATCAACGAGCTCCGTGCCTGGCCCGAGTTTCACCGGCGGTACGAGCCGTGGGTGTTCCACTATCCCACCGGCGCCGCCTTTCTTCAGTCGTCGGCCGAATTGCGCGAGCAGCTCACCGCGGCCGTGCGGCAGTGCGATCCCCAGGGTCGGGATCCCGCGATGCGCAACCTCGTGCTCGTCGGGCACAGCATGGGGGGGCTGCACGCGAAGCTGCAGGTCGTCGATCCGGGCGATCGTATCTGGCAGGCGGTGGCCAAGGTGCCGTTCGAACAGATTCGACTGCGGAAAGAACTGCGGCGGCAGGTGTCTCGCGCCTACTTCTTCGAACCGCTCCCGTTCGTCAACCGCATCGTCTGCATCGCCACGCCACACAAGGGATCGGTGCTCGCCTCGCTCGGGCTCGGGCGGCTCGCCTCGCTCTCCGTCCGCACGCCCCCCGAATCAAAGCTGATTCACGACGAGGCCGTGCGACTTAATCCGGGAAAGTTTCAACCCGAGTACGAGCGGGCAACGCCGACGAGCGTCGATCTGCTGCAGCCCGACTCGCTGATGCTGAAGTCGATCGCTCGGCTCCGTCCACCATGCTGGGTCACGGTGCACAGCGTCGTCGGCGACGGCCACTCGTGGTTCGTCGGCGTCCGCGACGACTGCGTGGTGTCGGTCGAGAGCGCCCACACCGAGGGGGCGGTGAGCGAGGTCTACGTGCCCGCGACGCACACCAAGGTGCACCATCACCCGCGAACGATCGCGGAGGTGCGGCGGATTCTCGTGCAACACCTGGCCGAGACGAGCCAGGCCACGGCTATGAGGCCCGCGGACAGCCCCGGCTCGGGCACCGCCGCGACTGGGTTCGGGGGTACCTCAACGCCGTAAGACGCGGCGACTTGCCCGACGACCGGGTTGTAGTTCCCGGTGTCGTAGAGGCCCGTACCGAAGAAGTCGGAGGCGTCGAGGACGTCCACCACGCGGTCGTAGTTGAAGTCGCCCTCCAGCCAGGTCGCTGGAAGCCCGGTGTCGTACTTGCCGAACGACAGGAAGTTGCTCGCGTCGAGGACGTCGACCTGCCAGTCGAGGTTGGTGTCGCCGGGCGCCGCAAACGCAGCCGTCATCGAGCCGTCGCCGTTGTCGAGCCAGCCCACTGCCCGCGGGATGCTCAAGGCCACGTCGGTCGCGGCCACGCTCGACGTGATCCCACTCGTGCCGTTCCAGGAACCGTCGGCCCGCCCCTGGATGATCCGGGCGACGAGTGCGGCCGAAGAGACGCCGGAGGCGATGGTGATCCCACCCGACGTCACGTCCACGAGGCCTGTCGCCGCAAGCGAAAGGCCGTTTACGTTCACCTGCGTCGCCGGGGCCATGGCGAGCGTCGCGCCTCCCGCCACGGTGACGTTGCTCAACGCCAGGATCCCGGGGGCGGCGATCCGCAGCGTGCCTTCGGCAACGCGAGTGGGCCCTGAGACGGTGCCACCACAGGCGAGCGTGAGCGTCTGGTCGCCAGCCTTCGTGAAGCCCGCGTTGGTCGGGGCGACGAGCGAACCCGCCAGGATCAACTCGCCGGTGCCGCCCGCGGTGTTCGTGACGGCAAAGGTGGCGTCTCCTCCAAGAGTCACGGTGCCGGTGGAGGTGGTCGTGCCCTGGTAGCGAATCGGAGGCAAGGAGGGGCTTGCGAACGCGCCGCGGTAGTCGAGCGTGAACGTGCTGGAAGTGGCGATCGTGATTGGGCAGTCGAATCCAGTGGTGACGTGGTTGCCGGGTGATCCTGTCCGGCGGATCGCCAGCGTGCCGTTGCCTTCGACCACGATCGCAGCCCCGGTGAGCCGCGTGCCGGCGCCGCTGGTTGCCGAGAGTTCGAGCGTGCCGCCGGCGAGTTCGACCACGTTTCCCGCGCCGAGCATACTTGTGATCGAACTGCCAGACCTGTCGAGGGTGACGATCCCAGCCTCGGCGCGGAGGGTGAAGGAGGGCCCGATGGAACCGGACTGAGAGAGGATCAGGCGACCGCTGCCCCGCTGCGTGAGCGTGCCTTCGCCAGCCACGGTGCCCTGGAAGGAGACGTCATCGCTGCGGTCGAACACGAGCGACGTGCCGACCCCGAGATCAAGGGGGCCGCTTGGCGAGATTGATCCAGCGGTGCCGCCATCGCCGACGACCAGCGTGCCGGCGAACAGCGTGGTGCCAGCCCTGTATGAGTTTGCACCGGTCAGGGTGACGGTGTTGCCCCCCTCCTTGAAAAACCCGCCGCTCCCCGAGAGCACGTTTGCCACCGTCAGGTCATCGGAGCGATCGATCACCACCGCGGTGTCGGCTGCGACGACCGCGATCGGGCCGGCAACCGAACCGACGTCGCCACCGGCGCCAAGACGGACCCAGCCGCCGGCTACGGTGGTGGTGCCCGAGAATGTGTTGTTGCCTGCAAGCACGAGGTCGCCCGATCCAGACTTGAGGATGCCACCTGCACCCGCGATCGTGCCCGAGATCAGGACCGACGCAGCCTGTCCGGCGTTGAACGTCGTGGTGCCTCCCGACGTCTGGGTCAGCGCCGAACTCACGCTCACCGAGACGCCATCGGCGGCGGCCACGCTCGCCGTGGCAGGCAGGCGGATGGTGCCTCCCGAGAGCGAGTATCCATCGACCGCGAAGGCCAGGCCTCCGGCCGAGACGGTTCCCCCGATCGTCACGACGCCGGATGTGCCGGCGAATACGGCCGTTGCCGACGTCGCGAGCGTGCCGACGGCCGTGCCATCGACGGTCGTGGCAAAGGTGGCACTGTTTGCCGTCCACGTGCCCGATCCGCCGATTCCGGCTCCCGGAGTGGGATCCCAGTAGGTGCCGTTGACCGAGGGCGTGCTCCCCGACACGAGGAGCGAGAAGGCGTCGATGCCGAGGGCCTGGCCGTTGGTGCTTCCGCCGACGCCGGTGTAGTCCCAGCGAAGGTAATAGGCAGATCCCGGTGCCACGGAGAGGCTCGGAATCCGCAACGGGCTCACGGTGCTCGACGCGATCGCGATCGGGTTGTTGTTCGCGTCGGCCGGATACGACTTGTCGCCGCCGGAGAGGCTCGTCCACGTCGATCCGTCGCTCGACCCGTAAAACTTCCAGTCAAACGCCCGGGTGCCGTTGCGGTATTTCTCATAGGTCCAGCCGACGTCCAGACCCGAGATCGTGCTGCCGGTGTCGTTGGTCATCCCAAAGAGGATCGACCGCGGGCTCGTGAAGCCGCTGCTGGTGAGGAACCCGATGGCCTTGTCGGTGCCCGATGCCGCCGTGCCGTTCACGAACAGATACGCGCCCCCGGCGCTCGTGCTCGTGAGCGTGCCGCTACCGACTGTGCCCGCGTACTGCGTGGTCGAGGTAAGCGTGCCGCTCGTCCAAGTGGGGGCCGTTCCCGACGCGAACACCCATCCGGACGGCAGGGCCGAGGTGGCGGTGTTCGTCATGCCGTCGAACGACTGGGCGTATGATCCGCTGGTCAGGGAGAAGGGCGTCGCGGCGGTTGCCGACGGGTTCCACCACGTCGCGAACGCGGCAGCGAGAAACATTGCGAGCCAGCGACGGCATGGATCACTCATCGCCGAATCGTCCTTTTCTCGAAAACCGGTGGTCACGCAACGCCGCGGCGGCGCGTCTTGGCGACGTTGGTGTCGGTGGACTCGTAGGACGCTGCAAATGCTGCCCAGGCGGTATTCACGGCCGGGGTGTTCCCGCCGCTACGGATGGGCGACGAGGCGGGGGTCGACCGGACCAGCGTGGCCGCGGCGGAGACTGACCTGGTGCCCGTGGCAAGCCACTTTGCGAACGTGTTCCACCCAGTTGCCTGGCAAAACGCCGCGGCGTCGGTGGCGTAGGTGGCGAGGTAGGCATCGCTCGAGGTGGTCGGCAGGTAGACCGAGATGCCGGAACTTGATCGCTGGTCGGCCGTCTTGCCGAGGATCACCCCGCCGATCGCCGCCGTCACCGCCGTGGCGGCCGTGCGGAGCGTCTGAGGCAGGCTCGTCGCGGCTGCCACCTTTGCCATGAAGCTGCCGAGGTCGCGGAAGGGCGTGGTGTCATAGGTCACGCTGCCATTGGCCGCAGTCACCAGCGTGGTGCGGTTCGCGGTGGTGAGGGACGCGGTGGCGTCAACGAACTGCTTGATCGCCGTCGCCAATGCGGTGTACCCCGAAGCGGCTGCGGTGGAGAACGTGTCGCACTTCCCCGAGTCGCCCTGATACTGGGTCTGGTAGCTCGCGACCATGCCAGCGGCGATCTGCGACGCCGTGACCGACGCGGGGTCAGCAACCTTGAGGGCCGAGTAGGCGGTCGTGTAGTCCTGCCCGGTGCCGTTGATGAGCTCCTCCGAGGCCACGAACACGCCCGCTACCTTTGGGGCGATCGCCACGCCCAACTCGGCCATCGCCATCAGGCAGTTGTCGTACGACACCAGGTCGATCGTCGGCATGCCAGTGGCACCTAGCGCCGATGCCATCTCGCCGATCGTCAGGGCGTCGTCGCCAGACTCGCTGTCGAACTGGCTGCCGTCGGTGCCGCCGCCATGGCCCCACATCTGCAGGATATAGTGCTGGGCGGGCGCCTGCTGCACGCCCCACTTCACGAAGTCAACGAGCGTGGCTGGGTCGCCGGTGTTCTTTTCGCCGAAGGAAAGGTTGAAGGTCGACGCGATCGTCGTGGTGCTGGCATCGGCCTTGAGAATGGAGCGGCCGTAGGTTCGCCAGGCCGACTGCGTACCGCCGCCGGTGGCGTAGGCCGTGCCTACCGACGACTTCGGCTGATCCCAGGAGACGACGATCTTCACGCTGCCCGGCAGCGACCCCAGCGCCTTTTCCATCTCGTTGATGTCGTCGCGGGCGTCGGTGTTGAGGTTCTCGCCGGTCATGTAGACGAGGATCGTCCACGAACCGCCAGACGGCGTCGGGGGCGTGACGGGTGGCACATCCTTGATGGTGGCGGTAGCGGTGGCCGGGGTGCCGACCGCTGCGCCGGTAGCCGACAGGATCCGCATCTGCAAGGTCTCGTCCGATTCCACGACCGAGTCGGTCTGCGTAGCCACCGAGATCTGCTTTAAGGTCTCGCCCACGGCGAACGTGAGGGAGCCAGTGGCCGCGGTGTAATCCGACACCGACGAGGCCGTCAGGTCGCTCGTGGCATACGACACCGTCACCGGAACCGTCGCCGCACCCGAGAGGCTGAACGTGAATGTGGCCGCCACACCCTCGTTCACTCCGGTCTGCGGACCCGTCACGGTGACGCTGCGGGCGAGGTTGTCGTCGTCGAGGATCGTGCCGGTTGCCGTTGCCCGGCCGAGCGTCGCGCCGGTTGCGGACGAGAGCACGATCTGAAACGTCTCGTCTGCCTCGACGATGCGGTCGCCCCGGATGGGCACGGCAATCATCGCCGTCCGCTGACCTGGACGAAACGTGATCGTGCCGGATACCGCGGCGTAATCACCGTTGGCGACCGTGGCTGTTCCGTCGAGGGTCTGGTAACGGACCGACGTAGTCTGCTGGGCTGCGGCCGAAAGCGAGACGACGAACGACAGCGTCCGCGAGCCGAAGTTCCCTTCGTCAGCACTTGCATCGGCGATCGAAACCGTCGGCACGGCCGCGAGCATGGCTCGCGATTCGAACCGCTCGAACCCTGACAACCGTCGGGACTGGCGGCGGCTCATGGCATCTTCTCCGTGACGACGAGGATCAACCTCAAGGCGAACTCGTCAAACTCTAGATCGCTGTCGTCTGGCCAGCAAGAGTGATGCCCCGACGGCAATGAGCCCGGCCGTTGCCAACGAGGGCTCCGGCACAGCTGCCACGGCCCCGGCGCTCCCCGCGGGGGTGTTGTAGTTCCCGGTGTCGTAGAGGCCGGTGCCGAAGAAGTCGGCGGCGTCTTGAATGTCCACGACGCCGTCGTAGTTGAAGTCGCCCTCCAGCCAGGTCGACGGCAG
>Ga0304730_1003026_pt1 | contig 11563 bp, 14 predicted proteins | sample M_130628_MF_Meta_FD_190474 | JGI IMG/M metagenome (GOLD analysis project Ga0304730, IMG submission 190474) | Freshwater microbial communities from Lake Montjoie, Canada to study carbon cycling - M_130628_MF_MetaG (v2) (version 2) | ecosystem: Environmental > Aquatic > Freshwater > Lake | place...
CTTAAAATTTGAATTTTAAAAAAAAATAAAAAATATTATAAAAACTTCTCGATTTTGAAAATCGCAAAATACTTTTAATATTTCTCAAATATTTAGTTGTAAGAATAAGCAATTCTGGTCTTTTATGCATTTTGGCTTAAATATAAATAAGTGTACAATAATTAAATAAATAACTCACCAAACTTTATTATATATTTTTTGCTGGGATTAAGAAGTTAGTTTTGTAAACTCAAATTGTCTGATTAGTCAAATTCAACCAATTCCTTGAAAGTCAAAAATTAAACAATAAGAAAATTTCATTTAAATGTAATTACTTTATGAAAAAATACTTAGTAAATTCCACTCAAATTAATTATTTTAAATATTATAAATGCTTTTAAAGAAGGGTAAATATGTAGTTTGTATACCTAAAGGATGTGGATTCAATGATGTTCTATGTCAAATTAATGAAGCCTACAAATTCTCCAAAATAAGTAATAGAACTCTTCTTATTGACACGCGTCTTTCTGGACTTGCAGATTCTTTATCCAACTATTTTGACCTACTAATTCCAGACCATAGAATTAAATTAAATTTGAGAGATGAAGATTTATTTAAATTAAACAAACTCACGTGCTTCCCAAATGAATTTGAAGGTAAAATAGACTGGATATATCACCGATTTGCAGCAATTGACTCAAAAAAAATGGATACCTGGAGATATTTCAATTCAATCCACAACCTAATCAAGCTGTTATTTTATGTGTTCAAAAATGTCAAACTCAATTCTATTTCATTGAAATTTAAATTCATAGCGAACTACCTATATATCCGAAAAAAGAAAATTTGTATTCAGTTTGATAATATAGAAACTCATCCAGCAGAATTAATTGTTCATCATATGTCTGGAGGTGGTGAGGAATCCATTGAAACATTGAGTATTCTTAAATTAAAAAATGAAATAATAAATAAAATTAATCTTAAAATTAATTTTTTGGGGGTTGATTATGATGCTATACATATCCGAAATACAGACTATAAGTCTGAATATGCCACTTTCTTAGAACAAGTAAAACTGAAAACTTTAGGTAGAAAGATTTTCTTATGTACGGACAATCCAGATATAATTCGTGTTGCAAAAGAAACAATGGACCAAACTCAAATCGTATTGATTGAAAAATATTTCCCAAGGAGCAAAACAAATAGTAGTCCGACTCATTTCCAGTGGGGATTATCGAAAGAAGCAATTCACTTGAATAACATAAATATGTTAGCGGATCTTATAGGAATGGCAAAGTCGAAAAATCTATTTTACCCAAATTTGACTGAAAATATACATGTGGCTAAATTCTCTGGCTTTTCTTTATTAGCTGAAAATCTCAAATCAAGACCCGTACTTGTAAATCAATTAATGGGAGGTAAACATATAGCTCAAAGTTTCAATTGATTTCCAATATCAGACAATAGATTGTAATTATGAGTAATAACAATTGTTGTAATTTTCATTTGCTTGATATAGGCTAAAATATCGAGAACACTTTTCTCATCTAAGTTTTTATCTGGCTCATCCAATACTAATATTTCTGGTTTTCTAATTAACGCTCTTGCAATAGCCAATCTTTGTTTCTGTCCACCAGAAATTTTATTACCACTATTCCCTATCTCTGTTTGATATCCATAAGGCAAAGAAATTATAAAATCATGAATCAAGCATTTATGGCAATAAAATTCAATTACAGCCTGATCAATATCATCTAAACCGTAAACTAAATTTTCATAAATCGTACCCGTAAAAAACATGGGGTCTTGAGGAAGAAAACCAATCTGCTTTCTAAATTCCTGAAAATTTAACTTATCAATATTTTGCCCATCAATTAAAATTTGACCTCTATATACAGGATAGGCTCCAAGAAGTAATTTTATTAAGGTTGTTTTTCCAGAACCAGATTCACCTGAAATTCCAAAAATCTGTTGCTTTTTTATTTCAAAATTAATATTTTTTAAAATTTGTAAGTCACCATAAGAAAACTCAACTTCTTTAAAACAAATAGATTCTTGAAACCTGAAATTAATTGACGATGTGGCTTCTAGCTCCTCGTTATCTAAAATAGTATCCAAAGATTTAATTGAATTTTACCCTTCAACCAAAACTGGAATAAATGTAATTATGGTTTTAAAATATCCACTAGTGATGCTTAATACAACATAAAACGAAATAAGTGCTCCAAGAGAAATTTTCCCATTCATTACTTGATACCCTCCTAATAGCAATACAACAAAACCACCAATGACTATTAAATTGCCTTGTATTGTATTAAAAGTATTCGCATTCCAAGCCACATTTTTGCTTAATTTTTGAACGGATTTAAGTAACGATTTTTGCTTGGAATATTCTTTCATCTCTGCACTCGAATTTTTTATTAACTCGTAAAATTTCAAAATAAATGTTACTCCTGCAGAAAATTTGGCAAAATCTTCATGATAATTGTGAATAGATAATTTCATTTTCTTACTTAGAAAAACACCTACTAAATACACAATTGGAAGAAAAACCAATAACAATATATATAGACTAAAATTCAAATATATTAGAACTCCTGAAAGACCTATAATCACTATTACAGATGGAATTAGTTGGGTAAGTAAAGCCGCCGCCATATTATCAAGCCTCTCAGTATCTTGAACGATTTGGCTATGAATTTTATCAAGGTCTTCGCTTACATAAAAATGAGCATTTAGAAAGAGTAATTTATGAACTAGCTTTTCTCTAATATCCGATATGAAACTTTTTATAAGAGTTAATGAAATGTGCTTGTTATAAAGCACAACTACTGTATTAAATAAAATTAATATAATAGATAATAGAATACCTATAGGAAGTGCTTTAAGGTTTGCCTTATCATGAACATGATCAAATAAATATTGAACAATTAAACCAAGTGGAAGTAGGCTAATTGACTGAGTAATCGATAAGAAAATACTTAGGATCACGCTCCTTTTATCAAAATAATAAAGTGACAAGAAGATGCCAAAATTTGAATTCACAATTTAGTATTAGTTATAAAACACAAATATGATTCAAAAAAACCTAAAAAGGACTATTTTTGTTGATCATTGTTCCAAATCAAAACTAATGTATGTCTATTATTTCACCTCAAATTAGTGTTATTATACCGATTTATAATGATGCCCTATATATACAAGAGGCTCTAACAAGTGTATTGTCACAGGGAATTGAGAAACTCGAAATTATAGTAATCGATGATGGGTCAACGGATAATTTTGAAGAAAAAATAAAAGGCTTCAATGACCCGCGTATCCGACTAATCAAACAAATCAATTCAGGCGCCTCTGCAGCAAGAAATAATGGCATCAGACATGCCAATGGCGAATATATTGCATTTTTAGATGCCGATGACATTTGGGCTTCTAACAAATTAAAACTTCAGTTAGAGGTCTTGATTAATCGAACTGACATTAATATGGTCTATGGACAAGTGAAAGAATTTTATGATTCTTCGATTAAAGGGCATACAGATCTTCAAAAAGAGGTTAAGACTTTTTTAGGTTATAGTCCAATAGCTCTTTTAATTTCTAAAAACGATTTTCTGCGGGTGGGGGATTTTCAATCTAAATGGAAGGTAGCTGAGTTTATCGACTGGTATGATAGAGCTAAATATGTAGGACTATCAGAGTTTTTACTTCCTGATGTGCTTGCGTTTAGAAGAATACATTCTGGGAATATTGATCGATTACACAGGCCCGACGCCAAACAATATGTGGCTGTTTTAAAAGAAGCGTTAGACCGTAAAAGAAGTCAACAATAAATTATGGAAAATAAATTTTCAATTGAATTAAGCCAGGGAATTCCATTCGGAATATTAAAATTCAAGCCTACTGATGAGGAATTGGAGATTTTGAAATTGATTTCATCTGAAGAAGGTGACGCAATCAAGCATTGGGAACAGTTGTGGAAAAATACTGACGACTACGAAGATTTACTCTTTTCTTGCAAAGAGCTAATGCCTTCTGCCGTAAGAAAAATTCAAACTAGCTGTGAAGATGGTCAATGGAAACAATTTGTTCCGAAGAACGCACAATTCTTGGCCGGCCTTCCTAGGTACACTTGGACAAAAAATCAATATATTATTAATGAATATCAAAAGATAGCTGCTGTACTTGATAAAGAGAAAATTGAATTTTTAGCATTAAAAGGAGTATGTGAAATGTTAGACGATAGCCCACTTGCATATATGCGCACTTCACGCGATATAGATTTATTGATACATGAAGAAGACTGGGAGAAATGCAGGCAGATATTTGAAAATTTAGGTTGGAATAAATCTGAGAAATCACGTAAATGGGCTTATTTAAATAGTCCAATAAAGTCACATGCAGAAACTTTTCAAAAATTAGAAAGAATTTTTGATTTAGATGTGCACTTTGCAGCTATTCCTGGAGCTAAATCCGCTTCTCAAATATTTACTAAAAACCTCTGGAAGCGAAAGGTCCGTGCAAAAAAATATCCCTCTTGCTACATTCCCTCAATAGAAGATAGGTATATCATCACCGTTGCAAATGCATTTAATCTTCATAATTGGAAACGAGGACACACGACCAAGTATGTTTATGATTTGAACAGTATTGCGAGCCATTTCGATAAAAAACGATTAATGGCATTAACAATAGATGCGGAAGGTTTATTAAAACTGGGAAAATTCGTAGAACAATCTATCAAAATTGTAAATAAAATTAATGAAAAAGAGTTTGATCATACTGAATATAGAAAATATAAATTAATGTTTTCTGTCAGTCAAAATTTCTTGATTTATATCATACACTTATTAATACTAATTCATCTGGTTAAAATGATTGATAAGGTTAGTCAAGCAATTCATGTAATAACTTATTTAACTTCAAGAGTATTATCGAAGGTGTTTAATCTATTTCGAATGAATCCCTTTTCGAATCCAAAGGGTTCAGAAAATAAAGTTTATCAGTCCATCAATCAGTTTGAATTATATCTATTCCCTCACTAATTTTTGGTAATAACCTGTTGGTTTAGCCCATAATATTGTTGAGCTACCCTTTCTGAAGAAAATTTATCAATTACATTTTTCCTACCTGCTGATGCCAACTTTTTGGCAAGCCCTTCTTTTAAAAATATCCAATGTAAATGAGCAATCGAAGCCTGATGAGCATTTATCGTGTCAACAATCCATCCACTTATTTATCCATAAGATTCCAAAATTATATTTTTACCAAGTTTCTGTTTTTGATTCGACGTCAAAAAACCATGAATATAAATTAATTGCGCATGAGGGTCTTTGGGTTGAACGACCAAAATACTCTCGTCCATAGATATTTTTAAGAATAGTGAACATTTGACAAGGAATTGGCTGAGTCTTTAACGCGTGATAAATAAAATATGATTAGAAGCCCTTGCAGCACCGTCAAAAGACTCATAAGTTGTCAAATGCAATACTTCAAGAACCTTCATTTGATCTTGATTTATGAATACTGTCTCTTACTATTTGCAACATACGCTCATCCATACCACTAAAACTTACCCATTCAATCCGGTTATCTGCGACTTCGTCTAAGCATATCGAAGTGGGATGGGTCAATGGAAATTTTACATCTATGGGATTCGCATAAATTTCTCCCATATTGGCCCCAGTATATGCATTATCCTTTTGAATATACGTAATCAAATGATGAGTATGAGTCGCATCCTTCCCAAATCCAACATTTGAAATCATGTTTACCCTTGAACGAATGGAAAGACCTTTATGCAACCAGCAGCTATAATTAAGTGCAAAATCCCATGTGTCCAATCCATTTTTCATTTGATCAAACACACGACTCCAATATGCTACAGCATTAGAAGCTTTTAAGATTTTATTCAACCAGTTAGAATTCTTAAGTTCTGGCCATTGACTCATGCTCAAATCATATTTAGCCCATTTTTCTTTCCAAGTGGCCCAGCCCCAAATACTTGGGTATTTAGAGAAATAATAACTCTCTGTACCTAATTCGTTTGGCCCATCGCTCCTATGTCCACCTATGGTCATTACACACTCATCATGTTTATAAAGAGATAATAATTCTTCGCAATAAGGGAAAAAACTTGGTTGAGGGATACAATCATCCTCTAAAATAATACATGTATCTACGTGTTCAAATACCCAGTTTAAGCCGTTAGGGATACTCTCTCTGCAACCCATATTTGAAGAAGCATATAGCTTTAAAATAGTACATGGCCAATCTATAGTGTCAATAACTGCACGTGTTTGTTCACAAAGCTCAATATCACTTGCATTTCGCGGACCATCAGCAATTACAAATAGATGAGCAGGCTTAACGACAGCCAACGCATACACCAACTGTTCTGTGCAATGTGGTCGATTAAATATAAATATGGCTACGGGAGTTTGAATCATAAGTATTTACATTTACCAATAGGCGCCATTATCCGTTAAAACAGATTTATTTTCAGGGTGATATTTTTTAGGCATTTCAATCCAGTGTTCATTGATATAATTGGTTGTCCAAAATTCATCTTTACTCCATCGGCCACCACCAATCCCAAATAATACTTGTAAATGTCCCCCAAGAGAAATTGCAATTTTACCTTGATTTTTTAAATGAGCGGCAATTGGAAGCCCCAAAGCTCCAGCCCCTATAAAAGCAACATCAAAGTCCACCTCTTTAATATTAGTACAAATTGAATCAAATAAAGTCATTGAATTTGTATATTTTTTATATGTATTAACTGAAGTTACATAAGAATAAGGAATTTCATAAGAACTGACTTCACTGGGACCAAACCAACTCTTATGAATATTACTCCAAACCGACTCGAATGTATCTTTATTTGCCCTACTTTTTAATAAATCTGCAAAAGGCGATATAAATAGTATTTTCTTGCCCTCAAAAAATCGCAAATAGCAATTAGATTCACTTGCTGGTATAGACCTATCTGGTTCGGTAAATTGATATGGAATGAAGAGCGCATTTATTTCATTTTCTTTAATAATCTTTTCTTCTTGATCTGCCTGAAAAAGACCAAGAATATCTATTTGCTGGATATTTTTGGTATAAAATTGAGCAAATTCATTTAAAAAAGAAGTATCAGTTGGAAATATGCCAAACATATATTCACAATGGTAACGTAACATGGCTTCATATGCCTTTAATTGAACAGCACTAGGATTAGTATCCTTAAAGGGCAAATAACCCAAAAGAAACTGTTCCGAAAAGCCCAGTTTCCCCAAAGCGAACCCTTTATTTTGTTCAACAGATTCCTTTAATTTTTGAATCAGGTCAATTCGTTCAATGAAATTCATATGTTCAATTATCCCCTTTTAGATTTTAGCTTTAAACGTAAAAGTTTTAATAATTCGCGCCCATAGATATCTTCATCGACCGAATTGTATGAAATATTATTTTTGTGAACCCTTTTATTTAAGACGACACGATCCAATAGGCAAATCTCATCTTTTAAATCTTTTACCTTGCTAAACCAAATAATATCACTAGCGATTTTCCATTCCGTTTCAAAATATCCAATTCTATTAAATATTTCTTTGCGTCCCATAAAACATCCTGGCATATAGGCTAGATGAGATTTTTCTAATAAGGAAAGTTTAAATTCGGGTGGAGGAGTTTGTTTTTTTTCTAAAAAGAATTTTACATGTCCAACTGATCCTAACTTTTCGGGATGACTTAGTAATGCATTCACGTGATCTGACAAAGTGGTAGACTCCCAAATATCATCGCTATCTATAATTGCAACAAACTCGCCAGTGCACATTTGAATACCTTGATTCCAAGCATCAAAAAGTCCTTTCCCATTTTGTGTGATGAACGATACTTTTGGGAAAGAATTGGCAACTTCTTTGGTATTGTCTGTTGAGCCCCCGTCAATAACCAAAACTTCAAAATTTTGATACGTCTGATTCGAAATGCTTCTAAGTGCCTCATGCAAATATTTGCGAGCATTTAGCGTTGCAATAATGACGCTCACTAAAGGGTCTTTATTTACATTTACCATAATCTTACTTTTTGCTTTGGTTCATTAGAATAAGCGACCATCAATCCCATAAATTTAAATGTACTACCCATTTTTTTATAATTATTTGGTGTGCCATTTGCACCTCTTTTAGCGCTATCTAGAGTTGTTAATGAAATTCTAAATTTTTCAAATTGGGGAACTGGTTTTTCTAAAATAACAGCTTGAATCCGTTCCTTGTTACACCATTGATCATATGTTTGAACGTGAAATGAATTATCCCCAAAGCAAATATGAATCACTCCAGAAGTATCATCTGCAATAATAAAAAAACCAATAATCATTCCATCATCCAATGAAGTTTCAAAAGTATATGCATAACCCATTTGAATATACTTAATCAAACCCCTAAATCTTGCTTTTATTAAGAGTTCAGAAGTATCTTGAAGCAATGATTCAGGAAGAACAATTTGCGTATATCGAAAGCTACTATCAAGTCTAGTGTTAGGTTGACTAAAATCATCAGTCCCAATATTTAATATTGAGATTAATGCTTTCATGATTAAATCTGAATAAATTAATGCTCCTTGATTCGTCGTATGCACTCCATCATATAGGATATCTGATACTTGAAAGTCCTTATCCAGAATACCTAAATTGATTTTTTCGTGGACATTGATGGATGGTATCTTATAATAATCCAAAACTTCTTCATACTCCCATATAATTTCATCTGATCGTTCAGGTGATGTATGATTACTATAGAGGTGAAGAAAACAAATTTTAGTAGATAATGAAATTAGTTTTTGTATAATGCCTTCTAACGCTGGTTTTAAATATTGAGGAGGAGTTGCATAGCCAATATCAGCAACTGTACATTCAACGAAACAGAAATCCGGTTGATGGCGGAGAACAAAGTCTTCGATCAAAAAACAAGATGCTAACGAACCTATTCCGCCTATTCCAGCATAGATAAATTCATGAGAAGGGGGGTAATAGTCATTAATTTGGCTTGCTAATTGGTGCGCATATCCTTCTTTTTGAGCGGTTACGCTATTACCCAAAAATGCAATTTTACATGCCCTGATTTGCAAATCGGTATTAAATGATTGAAAACCTTTTCTGTGTTGAAAGTAAGTATTCATTTTAATACCTAGATTTTTTCAAGGTTGAAATAAAATTAGCTAACGTATCTACTATTAGGCTTGGATTATTTCCTAAGTTGAACCTGTAGCAAGGCGTTTGATGTAAAATGGATGATAATATGTGAAACATTTCGTTCCCAGCATTAGGAAGCAAATTTTTCGTTGAGGAGCATATAACACTCAATGCTTTAGCAAAAGAAATTTTTTGAAAACCAATTGCCAATGTAAGATCTTGATGCGGAATTATAATAGCCTTAATTTTCCCTGATTTTGGAAGTTGTGACTTAAATTGATCATAAAAGAAATAAACTTCTTTTTCATAAAATTCTTCGAAATGACTATAGATTGAAGAAGTTAAGGCTGGGAAAAATTTTAAATCGGAACTTAATGTTTTGCCGGATGAATAAATGCCATGGACTGTAGGATTGTTATTCTTATTCGAAATCGCACATATATCATCTCCCAGATAAAACATGCCTCCAGCAAGACTCCTGAGAGCAGTGGATGATTTACCTGCGCCACTATTGCCCCCAATTATTACACACCCATCAGTTGTTCCAACAGACGCTGCGTGAATCATGGCCGTGTCATTTCGACGTAAAATCCAACTTAGGATGCCTCTTAAAGGGCAAGCAAGTTCAAAAGCCGGAATATCTGAACTGGTTGCCAAACATACTACACCATGTTTTGAGTCATGATCGATGACTGTCAACATGCGCGCATGTGTAAAGAAAGCGGCTTCATATCGTTTAGAAATAAAACCATCTAATTCTCCACGAACTAAAATATCATCGATTCCGCAAGGAGCGATTGGGAAATCTATATTAGTGGACTCACTGTCCCAAATATCAATTGTGTATTCAATTATGCCAGCCTCTGCATCAACAATTAGGTGTTCTAAAGCAGGCATAATAACAGGTATGAGGGCAACACCGGCAAATCGACATTGAATCATCATATCTCCAACAAATATTTGTCGAATTTCAACCTCTGAATTCAAAGCAAAAACCTTATCAGTTTGATTATAAACTGATTTATAAAATAGATTTATATCCCCCATAATGTAAACTAGGAAGCGGTATCCGAATTTTTAGTGATGGGCCACCCTGCTTTATCGACATCATGGACAGGATCGAGGAGTAAAATCTCTTGCATGTCAGAAAATGTTTCAAGTACCGGTGACGTATAGGGTACCAAAATTTCTTTTGAATTAAATTCAATTGACTTTTTCTCGGTCTCTGAGGCAATTTTAATGATTTTGTCTTCAAGTAATTGAGTAAAAAACAGATTAATGTCAGACATCAAATCATTTTCATCAACCCTATAAATTTGAATCAAATCAGCAAATATTTCAGTTGGGGAATATTGATTAATTAATCTAATCCAAATTTGAGCGGCGGAATACCTTAAACTATAATAAACTCCAGATTCTAAGTTTACAAGAACAACCTCTTCACCAAATACATCGCTAATAATATTATTATCATAAATATTATACCTTCTTAAATTTTCCATCATAAAAATTAATTAATTGAACACTTTTATGGCTAAAAATAATAAAAAATCATCTAATATCCGATATCTTATTTTTTCAACTCATTGTTAACCGAAGTTATTTTACGGGGTCTAATAAATTTCAAATAGAATAAATAGCAAAAAAGTGAGCACAAGAGAGTGATTTTAACTTCCACTAATCATATTTAATAAGTCAAAGAAATTGGGATAGAATAATCCTGTAATTTATTGATCCAATTAAAATTTGATCGTAGCCGTATCGACTCAACTTATGTTTCGCAGCGCTTAAATCACATGTATTCGATTAGCAAAAATTAAAGCGCTATCTTTGTGAAAATTATGAGGATGATGTTTTATTTCTCATAGCACACATTCTTATAAAATTTATGACATTTGAATCATTAAGCCTCATTGAGCCAATTTTACGGGCGCTCAAAGAAGAGGGATATAGTATACCCACACCCATCCAGGCACAAGCTATCCCCATTGTTCTTAAAGGAGCAGATTTATTGGGCTGCGCACAAACAGGAACTGGAAAAACAGCTGCATTTACTTTACCAATCATACAAAGATTATTGTCAAATAGACCTCAAGGAGTCCGTAGGACAGTAAAAGGTTTAATTGTTACCCCCACTCGGGAACTTGCCATACAAATCGGCGAAAGCTTTAACGCTTATGCCCGACATACAAATTTAAAATGTACGGTTATTTTTGGCGGTGTAGGTCAAAGTCCTCAAGTTTCTGCCTTGCGCAATGGGGTAGATGTGGTTATCGCAACTCCAGGCCGATTATTAGACCTGATGAATCAAAAGCATTTAAGTTTACAAGATGTCGAATATTTTGTGCTTGATGAAGCTGATCGAATGCTTGACATGGGTTTCATCCATGATGTTAAGAAGTACTAGCCGTT
>Ga0304730_1003031_pt1 | contig 11552 bp, 12 predicted proteins | sample M_130628_MF_Meta_FD_190474 | JGI IMG/M metagenome (GOLD analysis project Ga0304730, IMG submission 190474) | Freshwater microbial communities from Lake Montjoie, Canada to study carbon cycling - M_130628_MF_MetaG (v2) (version 2) | ecosystem: Environmental > Aquatic > Freshwater > Lake | place...
ATCCTGATTGGGATCACTTTGAGCATGAATGCGACGGCGATCTTGCTCCGGAGACGAGCCCAGAGGAACATTGTTTGGTGAGCACGACCTCTCAACTCTCCTCCTTATCCGGGAAGGAGCTTGTGCCATCCGAAGTAGATGTTGCCGCCAAAGTTCAGATCCGCGGATTGAATTTCTTTTACGGCAATCATCAAGTGCTGCGCAGCGTAACCATGGATGTGCCTGCACTCCAAGTTACTGCCTTAATCGGTCCTTCGGGATGTGGAAAAACGACTCTGTTGCGGTGCCTGAACCGAATGCACGACCTTTACCCGGGCAACCGGTACGAAGGTTCAATTCATGTGCAACCCGATGGAGCCGATATTCTGGGGGCGGGCGTGGATCCCATTCAGGTGCGGATGCGGTTTGGCATGGTTTTTCAGAAGCCGAATCCGTTTCCCAAGAGCATTTATGAAAATGTGGCCTACGGGTTGCGGCTTCAGGGGGTGAATCAACGGAGGGAATTGGACGAGAGGGTGGAGAAAGCGTTGCGGGAAGCGGCCCTTTGGGATGAAGCCAAGAGCCGATTGCATCAGATGGCACACAATCTTTCGGGGGGACAACAGCAGCGACTGTGTATTGCTCGCGCCATTGCGACCGATCCGGATGTAGTCCTCTTTGACGAGCCGACGAGTGCGCTCGATCCGATTGCGACATCAAAGATTGAGGAGTTGATTGTGGAGATGAAGAAGCGGGTGACGGTAATGATTGTAACCCACAACCTGCAGCAAGCAGGACGAATTTCAGACATGACCGCGTTCATGTATCTGGGGGAACTGATTGAGTTAGGTGAAACAAACCGGATGTTTACCAACCCGGCGAAGCCCCAGACGGAAGATTATATTTCCGGTCGATTTGGATAAAAGAGTGCAAGCGATTGACTTGCATACTAGAAGGAGTACGGAATAGAGCATGAACACGAAGGTTCCCGAGGGGACAGATGAAAAGCTGGAGCGGGTACGGAGTTATTTCCGAGGAGACTTGCTGGTGCTTCGGGAGACCCTCTTGCGGATGGCCAGCTTGGCTCACAACAATTTAAGTCTGGCCTTAGAATCGTTGGTGGAACGCAATGCGGAAAAGGCCAAAAAGGCCATCGAGGATGATATGGAGATTGATCGGCTGGAGGTGGAGGTGGATGAGTTGGTGGCTGGTTTTATGGCGACCCAAGCCCCCGTTGCCCTCGCCTGCCGTCTTATGCTCACGGCTTCGAAGTTGTCAGGAGATCTCGAGAGGATCGGAGATCAGGCGGTTTCGATTGCGCGAAGAAGTCTAATTCTAATGGATGAGCCACCCTTGAAACCCTTATTGGACATTCCGAGAATGGGGGGAGATGTCTTGGCGATGATTCGTGCGGCGACGGATGCGTTTGTGGAAATCGCACCTGAAAAGTGTGGTGAGATTATTCGGATGGATGTTCGTGTGGACGACATCAACCGACAATTGGAGAGGGAGTTGACCTGCTTTATGGTCGAGAGTCCCAAGACGATCACTCGGGCATTGAATTTGATGTTGGTCGCTCGATTTTTTGAGCGCGCGGCTGATCATGCCAAGAATATCTCTGAATTAGTCTACTACCTTTACACAGGTAAGGACATCCGGCACGAAGCGGAATTTTCGAAAAACTAGCGACGGACGGGATTCAGGGGGTGGGATAGGAGTTCGGCGACATCGAGCTGGATCTGTTCGGCCAAGGATCGGGCATCGGGGAATTTCTTTTCCGGACGAAGAAAGCGATGGAACTCGAGATCGAGCTCCTGGCCTCGAAGAGGCTCGGAAAAATTCGGGAGATGAGCTTCTACTTTTCGGTTTTTCCCGCCAAAGGTGGGGCAAGTTCCCAAATTGATCGCGGCGGGTCGTTGCCGACCATCTGGCAGGATGGCTTGACCGGCGTACACGCCGTCGGGCGGCAGGCACTCGTCTTGGGTGGCGAGATTAGCGGTGGGAAAACCGAGGCCCTGACCGCGACCCTCTCCGCTTTCGACTTGGCCGAGGATGGTGAACGGGCGACCCAGCATAGCGGATGCTTCCGTCAGGTTTCCTGCCTGGATGGAGGTACGGATCCGGCTGCTACTAATTCTTTCCCCCTCATAGAGGACAGGTTCGGGATTATCCAAGGAAATTGAGCGTTTTGAACACCATTGGGAGAGAAGGGTTACGTCTCCTGTGCGGTTCTTCCCGAACCGCCAGTTTGGTCCAACCGAAAGGCTTTGAAGATTGGGAAAAGCTTGAGCGAGTTCCTCCAGAAAGGCGGCAGGTTCTTGCTGGGATCGGGCGGAATCAAAGGGCAGAGCGATTGTTAGGCTGATACGCCAACGTTCGAGGAGGCGGAGTTTATGGGGAAGTCCGGTGATCAGGGCAGGATGTTTTTCAGGATGAAGAACGGATAGGGGGTGATCGCGAAAAGTGAATACAGCGGTGGTCTCCGGGGGGTACGAGGGTTTGGCGCCGAAGATGATGCGTTGATGGCCGAGGTGAAGACCGTCGAAAAATCCGAGGGCGAGGTGTCGAATGGCCTTTCCGATTGGGGAGAAGGCGAGAGAGTCGGCCTGATTCACGTACGGCGGATGCGTGAGATTTCAGGAAGGGAGATAAGATGGCGGGCTAGATAATCGGCTCCCTCGGCTGATTCAAGGTCGGGCCAGCGCACCGCTTTCGAGAGCTCAAAATTACCTGAGCGAGTTCGAGTCAGTGCGGACATATGGCCACCGCAACCGAGGAGGGTGCCGAGGTCGTGGCAGTAGGTCCGAACATAGAAACCTTTTGTGCAGTGGATTCGGAAGCGGATCGTGGGAATGGAGATTTCGAGAATCTCGAACTTATCGACGCGAACGCGCCGTGGGGGGCGATCGATCGTCTTTCCTTCGCGGGCCAATTTGTAAAGGGGCACGCCATCTTTCTTGATGGCCGAAACCATGGGAGGAATTTGGTCGAACTCGCCCGAGAACTTTTGGAAGGCAGCTTCGATGGCGGCTTGATCGAGAGGGGGGACAGGGCGGGATTCGAGGATTTTTCCTGCGGCGTCCTGGGTGTCGGTGGTTTCTCCGAGCTTGAGGGTTCCTTCGTACTCCTTGTCTTCAGCCATCAGGAGATCTTGAACGCGGGTGGCCCGACCGACGACGAGCATGAGAAGCCCGGTTGCGATGGGGTCGAGAGTACCGCAGTGGCCGACCTTTCGTTGCTGGAAGCGGCGGCGGACAAAATCGACGATATCGTGGGAGGTGCGTCCGGGTGGTTTATCGACCAAGAGAAGGCCGTCGAGTTGTGGAATCATGAGATTTGGGTTGGAACCAAAGTGAAGTAGTTAGAATGCGAAGGAGGTTAGGAAATAGCAAGGATTAGGGCTTGGAAAGAGCCTGAGTGATGGCGGCGAGGACGAGGTCACGATTCTTTTCGGCATCTTTCGCAAAGCGGATTCCCGCCGCCGCCTTGTGGCCCCCACCCCCGAAAGAGGAGGCAATCGAATTAACGTCGATCTTGCCCTTGCTCCTGAGGCTTACCCGGAGACCCCCGTCAGGCATAAACTCAAATAGAGAACCGACTTCAACGCCTTGAATCGAAGATACATCTTCTATGATTCCCTCGGTATCTTCGCTTTTAGCACCGCTTTTTTTATAAAAATCAGGCAAAATAGTTAAAAAAGCAGACTTTTTATTATCCTTTATCGATATAGTATCTGAAACTAGCCTTCGTAGGGCATGTCTTTCGTGGGTAATAGATAAGTAGCACTGTTTTGCTATTTCCGAAGGGTCTGCGCCAAGTTCTACTAGAGTAGCCGCCGCGTGAAGGGTGTGGGCGTCGGTACCGCGGTAACGAAATGACCCCGTATCTGTGGTGAGACCGGTGTAGAGGCAGGTGGCTGCTGCTGGGGTAATTTTCCATGCCGCTTGCTGGAATATCTCGAACAGGACTCCGCCGGTGGCGGGTATTTCCGAGACGATCAGATTCAATTTTCCGTAGCCTGGATTGCTAATGTGGTGATCAATGACGATGTCGATGGGCTGAGGCCACGAGAGGGTTTTTTGACCGAGTCGTTCTCGAGTCGAGGTATCGAGGGCGATCAAGCAGTCGCTCTTTTCAGGTAGTTGAGAGGGGAGATCTTGAACGAGATCCGCTCCAGGAAGGAATCGGTACATCGGAATCATTCCTCCTTCGATATAGCAGGTCGGATTTTGACCCCGTTCCTTAAGAACGTGAGCGAGGCCCAAGACGCTTCCGAAAGCGTCTCCGTCGGGTCGAATATGAGCGAGCAGGACAGGGTGTTGGGCTGAGGCAAGGCGATCGATAATCTTTTGGGTGAGCGCCTTGTCCATCGCGTGATTTTAGAAAAGGAAGAAGGGGAAGTCGAGGCATCCCAAGGGACACTTGCGAGGGGCGGGGGGCGAAGGTAAATTTGAAAGATGCAAACGGTGGCAAAAATTCTCTGCGTAGCTCTGGTAGTTGGGGCGCTCGGATTCGTTTCTGCGGAAGCTTGCCCTACCTGCAAGGATAGTTTCACGAAAGAGGATACGGGAAACGGCACGAAATTGGTTTCGAAGGAGTTGAATTCGACGGGGCTGGGATTTGGATGGAGCGTTCTTTTTATGTTGGCGGCGCCAGCTTCGGTTGCGAGTGGTCTGGTTTGGTTGGTGGTTAAAAACGGCCGGGAACCCATGGGGAACAGACCCTCCTGATCCCGGATTGCGGGGCCCATCCATGACCCTGCGTGAATTTTCCAAACTGACAGGGCCCGCGAAAGGGTTCGTTCGGGCACAGCTCATTGCCCGGCGGGAGCAGACGGCAAGAAACGGAAAACCTTTTCTCCGGGTTGAACTGGCCGATGAAACGGAGCGTTTGGGGTTGAACATGTTTTCTGGTTCGAGCGCCTACGAATATTTTCATTCTGCTGAAGTGGGGGAGTGTCTGGAGTTAACGGGAGTGTTTGGACCGAGCGACTACGGTCCGAATGTGGAGGGACCTTCAGCCCGGGCTCTGAAACCGACTGAGGTTGAGGCATTTTTCGACGGTGGGGAGGAGCGTCGGGTTCAGATCCAGCAAGCATGGAGCAGTTGTTTGGGTTGGGCAGAAGAGATGAAGGATCCAAGGCTTCGCTGGATTTGTCAGCGGGTTTTGGAGAAGTATGCGGAGAAGTGGAGGAGGGCAGCTGCGGCGAGAAAAAATCATCATGCGCGAAGAGGTGGGTTGCTGGATCACACCGCGCAGATGTGGCGCGTGGCACGGGTGTTGGCCCCCCTTTATCCGGAAGTGGACGGGGATTTGCTCGGTGCGGGGGTTCTCTTTCACGACGTTGGGAAACTTTGGGAAAATGACACGGGGGAAAAAGGATTTGGGTCGGTCCCCAGCCGGCGGGGAGAAATGATTGGGCATATTTCTTTGGGGATCGAAGTCGTGAATGCGTTGTGGCGGGAGGGAGAGACGGCCGAGGGGAAATCTTGGGGGGAGTTGAAGCCGGCTTCGGAAGAGTTACGGGATCATCTTTTGCATCTGATCGCGTCTCATCATGGTACGAAAGAGTTTGGTTCTCCAGTGGCACCGAAGACCCCCGAGGCTTTTCTTCTACATCATATCGACAACATCGATGCGAAAATGGAGATGTTGCGGCTGAGCTATGCTCGTGGAAAAGGGGAGGGGGTGGGGCTGGTGGAAGCACATCGGCCGTTGGAGGGTCCGTTGCCTTGGCCGATTAGCGGAAAAGTGGTGTCGCCCGGGGAGGCAGCTCCTTGAAGTTTGTGATTTTGGCTTTTGTTAGTGTTGGAGGGTTGTTTGGATTGAACGCGATGGCTTATGAAGCTGCTTATCCGATGACGGCGGCGGGAGTTTGTGAAATCAAGACCTTGCCTGCAGGGGTGTTGTTGGAAGCGAGGTCGGAGGGGGAATATTTTCGGGAAAATAACGGGTTGTTTCGGCGCTTGTTTGAGGTGATTCAGAAAAATCAGGTTCCGATGACGACACCGGTCGAAGCGGGAGTTCGGCCTGGAACGATGGTTTTTTATCTCGATCCGAAATCGGCAAAGAGAACGGATCTGGTCTTGCAGGGTGGGGTGAGACGGCGCGAGGTGGAAGAACGGGTGGTGGCTTCGATCGGGATTCGGGGTGGATATTCGAAGGAGAGTTTTGAGGAAAATGCACGGAAAATAGGAGAGTGGATCAAAACGCAGCCGGGCTGGAGACCGGCGGGAGAACCTTACGTCGTTTATTGGAACAGTCCTTTTATGATCTGGTTTCTGAAGAGATCGGAAGTGCATCTTCCTGTCCGTAAGGGATAAGGAAATTGGGAGAAGATTGATTTTAAAGAGCGAACCCTTTTGCTCTTTGGCTAGTTTAATCCATATGGATAAATTCATTTTGAGGCGGGTATTTCAAGGGGGGCTTGGCTTACTTCTGGCGGGAAACCTTTTCGCTCATCCCGGCCATCAGGAGGATATTGTGACAGCGGCGGGCGGGGCTTCCTCTCTGCCTGCCCCGCAAGTGAGCATAACGGAAGAGGGCGGATATCGGGTGATCAAGGCCAACGGGGTTCCGAACCATGAGATTGGTCAGTTCCCCGGGCCGGGGTGTCCGAACGCAGCTTCGGCCCAGAGTTATACTTTCCGCATGCCCCTTCATCCGAAAACCAATGCGACTTTTACCAAGCTGAAGCAGCAGGCGATCGGAGTGGCGGTCAACGGAGTGCCTTTTGATCCCGGAACGGCGGAGTACTGGAAGAATGACCGAACTTCAGGATGGCATATTGAGGCAATCGGAGGTGGAAAGAGTCTTGGATTGGATCGGAACAATGCCCACGTTCAGCCGAACGGAGCCTATCACTATCACGGGATTCCCACGGGCCTGCTCTCGACTCTGAGCGGAAACGGGATTCAGAGTTTGATCGGGTATGCGGCGGACGGGTTCCCGATTTACGCGCAGACTTCTGAAAACAGATCGAGTTATGAATTGAAAAAAGGGTCCCGTCCCTCGGGATCGGCTGGACCGGGGGGAACCTACGACGGGACTTATGAGGCGGATTATGAATTCGTCCAAGGATCGGGCGATCTGGACGAGGCCAATGGGAAAACCGGTGTGACCTCTGAATATCCGGGAGGAACTTACTACTATGTGGCCACGGCGGAATTTCCTTTTTATCCGCGGATGTTGAAAGGAACTCCCGATGCGAGCTTTCATCGAGGACCGCCTGGAGGGGGGCCAGTAGGGGGCAGTCAGATGAAGGGTTCGGGTGGGCCCGTGGGACAACAAGGAGGAAAATCTCCAGGCCTGGGGCAGGCGGGTGGAGGAAGCCCAATTCAGAGATTTGATAAAAATGGGGATGGCAAAATTTCGATGGAGGAAGCTCCTCCGCCGATGAAGGCCAACTTTTCTCAGCATGACACCAATGGGGACGGGTTTATTGATGCAGATGAGGCGAAGTCCCTGCCAACTCCTGGAAGACAGGGAGGTGGACCTGGGGGCGGAGGCCAACCTCCACAGTGAAAGATTTTCGATTTATTGTTCTGCTTGGTTTTAGTTGGGTGGGGCTGGCTTCCGCCCATTTGATCGAAGATGCGGATTATCAGGCGATGAAAAAGAAATCATCCGCCCAGACAGGTGCGGCACCGAAAACGGCTGAACCCTTTCTGAAGTTTCCCGATGCTGTGCTTGTGGATTGGGATGAGAAATATCTCTATGTGGGTTCCGATGGTCTTCCAGATCATCCCTTAATGATTGGAATCACGGCTTGGCAGCAGCAGGTTCCGTTGCCCCAATCCTACTACGGGGGAAACGCATGGCCGATCCCGCTGCATCCGATCCCGTCGACTAATGGCATGTCGGCGAAGACAAACTTTTTCAGGGGAGCTATAGCCGTGGCGGCAAACGGAATTCCAATTTTTAACCCGATCAAGAATGATGGACGAACAGATACTTATTTGGCGGGAGAGCTGGACCAATATGGGGGGCATTGCGGAAGGGCAGACGATTACCATTACCATGTGGCACCTTGGCATCTGGCGGAGAGGTTGGGGCCGAGCCTGCCTTTGGCGTACGCCTTGGATGGGTATCCGATCTATGGGTTGAGCGAACCGGATGGAGGGAGTGTGGCCAGACTGGACTCTTTCCAAGGTCATACTAACGGGTTGGGTGAGTATCATTATCACGCAAGTAAAAGTTACCCCTACATCAACGGGGGCTTTCACGGGGAGGTTTCTGTTCAGGGCGGAGGAGTGGAGCCCCAACCGAATGCAACTCCGGTTCGACAGGCAACAGCTCCTTTGCCTGGAGCTAAGATCACCGGCTTTGAAATGTCGGCTGATAAGAAAAAATACCAGCTGGAATACGTGCAAAACGGAAAGAAGGGCTCAGTGAGCTATGAAATTCTTTCGGGCGGGAATGTGCAATTCAGCTTTAAAAATCCCGACGGAACGACTTCCGAATCAAACGGAAAGACGGGGCGAACAGGTGGGGGTGGGAACCGGCCTCCACCGCCAGACGGAAAACAGCGTGGGGAAGGACCTCCGATGGAGGGGAACGGGCAACCTCGCAAGCCATGGATTGAAAATCATCTTACGGAAATGGATGGCAATCGGGACGGCAAGCTGAGCCAGGAAGAGATGATGGAGGAAGTGAGTAAGACTTTTACAGGATATGATGCGGATCGGAACGGAAAGATCAGTCAGAGCGAGGCAAACGGGCCAGGAGTCCGGTCTGCGATGGCCGGTTTTGTGAAGCAACATTTTGCCGAGGTGGACAAAGACGCGAATGGGGCGATCTCTCTGGAAGAATTGAAGACCCTGGCGATGAAGATGTGGGAAAAATATTCGTGGGGGGAGGGATCTGGTTCATCCCAGCGCCCCCCTCCTCAAAACTGATGATCAGAAAATCATTCGTGCTTGGAGTTTTGTGGGTCGGGCTGGCTTTTGGGGAAACGGAGAAGCCGAATGTGGTAATCGTCGTCGCGGACGATGAGGGGTGGGGAGATATCGGATGGAACAATCCTGAGGTCAAGACGCCGAATTTGGATCGCTTGGCGTCGGAGGGAATTCGACTTGAACATTTCTATGCCAACCCCATCTGCAGTGTGACCCGGGCCGCTCTTATGACCGGAATGCACACCCTGCGGACGGGGGTGGAGAATTTTAGCGGGCTGGATTTGAAATATCAGACTCTTCCTCAGGCCTTGCATGATGCGGGGTACCAAACATGGATGTGCGGAAAATGGCATTTGGGCGGGGCGAAGGAAAACAGCCATCCGGAACCGGAATATCTTCCAACCAATCGCGGATTCGATCATCACTACGGACTGTTGGGGGGTGCGGTTGATTACAACACGCACATGAAGCCGAGAACGCAGGAGCTGGACTGGTGGCGGAATGGACAACCTGTGCAAGAGGAGGGCTATTCAACCGACCTGCTCGCAAATGAGGCGATCGGCCTAATTCAAAAACGGGACAAAGACCGGCCGTTTCTCCTTTATCTGGCTTTCAACGCGATTCACGGTCCGATTTCCATACCGCCTGGGCAGAGCGTTGGAGGGCGGGGGCGGGGAAGGGAAACCCTTCTAGCGGCGATGAGCGGTCTAGATTCGGCCGTGGGGCGAGTTCTTCAGGAGTTGGAAAAGCAGGGGTTAAGAAAAAATACGTTGGTGATTTTCTTTTCAGATAACGGCGGAGATGTCAGCAAAGGCTCAACCAATCTTTCTTTGCGCGATGGAAAGGGGACGGTCTTTGAGGGAGGCATTCATGTTCCGGCGGCGATGAACTGGCCCGGAGTTCTTGCCCCCGGCCAGAAGAGTGAGCAGTTCCTTTGTGTGGCTGATCTTTTCCCCACGATTCTGGACGTCACAGGGGTCAAGATGGCGTCTCCGCCAAGTTTTGACGGAAAAGATATCTGGCCCGCGTTGAAGGGAGGGCAGACGACAGAGCGGCCTGTTTTTTTTATGGGAAACAAAGAGATCGCGGTTTTCCGCCCCCCTTGGAAGTTGATTACTTCTCGCCAGGCTCAGGGAGCGGCACCGATGTTGTTTAATGTGCTGTCCGATCCCTCAGAGAAGAACGATCTTTCAAGCCAGCATCCGGAGATTGTTCAGGAACTTACGCAGGCTTTGCAAGAGTATGTGAAAGATATCCCCCAGAAATCTAGACGTGGTCCTGGGGGCGGTGCGGGGGGCGGGAAAAAGCGACCGACCAGTCAGCAGAATTAGGGGAGGAGTTTGCCTACAAGGGCGCTGAGAGCCCGGTTGTCAGCCCGGCCAGCGGCTTTTGTCTGGCAGGCTTTCATCACGGCACCCATGGCTTTTTTCTCGGTGGCACCTAGCTCAGCGATGACGTCTTTCACCAATTTTTCGAGGTCTGCGTCTGACATGGCAGCGGGAAGGTAAGCCTCGAGGATTTTCATTTCCGCCTTTTCTTTGCTCGCTTGGTCGGGGCGGCCACCCTTCTCAAAAGCTTCGATCGAATCTTGCCGTTTCTTGATTTCTTTACGGACGGCGGCCAGCACATCCTCGTCCTTCGCTTCTCCTTCCGCCCCATATTTTTCGATCACGGCATATTTCATGGCCGACTTCAGCATGCGGAGGACCCCCAAGCGGTCGGCGTCCTTGGCTTTCATGGCTTCTTTGATCTGTTCGTCGATTTTGAGGGCTAATGACATGGTCTTACTCAACCATCGAAAGGGCGGGGGTCAAATGGGAAGCACACAATCTTTGCGACTTTTCTGTGGGTTGGTTAGAGTCGGGGATGAGCCTACTGCCTGAAAGTCGAGAAGCCCGAATGGCTTTAGGCTGGATTGGCGTCCTGACCCTTTTTCGGCTCTGGTTTGTACCTCACTTGGATCTGGTGGGGGATGAGGCGCACTACTGGGAATGTGGTCGGTCTTTGGATTGGAATCATTATGGCAAGGGTCCGGGGGCTGCCTTCGTCATTCGCGTGTTCACCCTTCTTCTGGGAGATCATGTTTGGGCGTTGAGACTTCCAGCCGTTTTGCTTTCGGCGGGAACAGGTTGGATGATTTTTGTTTTAGCCCGAAACTTATACAGCGAGAGGGTGGGACTGGTGGCGGTGGTGGCGGCTTCGGTTATGCCTCTTTTTGCGATTGGCAGCATCCTGATGACTATCGATCCGCTCAGCGTTTTTTTCTGGGTCGCCACAGCGCTCTCCTTTTGGGAAGGGGTGCAGACAAAGAAGAAGCGTTTTTGGGTACTGACTGGCTTATGGATAGGCCTCGGTTTTCAGGCAAAGTACACGAATGCGGCTGAGCTGATTTCTTTCGCGGCTTTTCTTCTTCTTTCTCCTGGAAGAAGGAAGCTGCTTTTTTCAGGAAGAATGGTTCTTTTGCTCGGAACCTTTGTCCTCCTCGCCCTGCCCATTGTTTTCTGGAACGCATTTTATGGGTGGATCACTGCGATGCACCTTTTTGAAGGTGGAGATTTGAACCGAGGATTTCAGATGAACTGGGGGAAATTTGCAGGATTTTGGCTTCTGCAGGCGATCGTAGTTTCCCCCATTCTTTTTATCTTCATGTTGATCGGGGCAATCCGTCCGCCGACC
>Ga0304730_1003033_pt1 | contig 11548 bp, 16 predicted proteins | sample M_130628_MF_Meta_FD_190474 | JGI IMG/M metagenome (GOLD analysis project Ga0304730, IMG submission 190474) | Freshwater microbial communities from Lake Montjoie, Canada to study carbon cycling - M_130628_MF_MetaG (v2) (version 2) | ecosystem: Environmental > Aquatic > Freshwater > Lake | place...
CATTTAATTAAGGTTTAATACGTTTATTTACTCATATATAAATATATCGTAAAATAAAAAAGGGGATAGTAGCGAACTTCCCCTTTATTTTGTTACCATCACTGATAACGGTCCTAAACGTCCCCAATGGTGGGGTTTATTTTTCCTTAACTAAGATTAGACATCTTTTAAGGTATTCTTTTGCTCTTGAAGATGGGTCAGGGTGTCCTAATACTTTTTCAATATCTTTAACAAGTTCTTCACCGTGTTCGTTTTCTTTGTATAGTTCAATTACTTTATCCATTGCTTTTAAACATTCCCCATTAGTTTCGTCAAAATAGTTTTTGTTTCTAAAAGTATTGATGTGATTCATTAAGTTATATGCTAAATGGTCTCCTTTGTCTTCAATACCGTTGTGTAATCTTAAAGTTCTTAACACATCTAAAGTATCAACCATTCCGTTAATTCCACCATCTCGTTTTAAAACACTTGAAGTATAGTTACTAAAATTATCTGATGGTCCAATCATCATATCCAATGGTATTACATTACCTGCAACACATCTTGGTTTTTGTTCTTTTTCTGAATCTTGTTCAATCAAATGTTTTCTAATTGATTGTTTAAGTTCTCTTTCGTTAATCGATATATTTTTCATAAATGAAATGTTTTTATACTATAAATATAGTGATAAATGAATTTATTTACTTAACTCAATTAAGTTCTCTATTTTTTTTCGTCCTTTATCACCAATAGGAATTGCGTTTCCACCTTCATCAATCATAACAAACTTTATATTTGTCCTTAAAACGATAACTTGGTTACCTGTATAAACATTGTGAGCTCTTGCCTCCATATATAAGGTAACAGACGTATTACCAATTGCTGATGGATGACCATATATTTTCAATATTTGACCTTCTCTTGCTGGTTTCTCAAAAAAACATTTATCAATTGCGACCGTAACCATTCTTGGTGAGCCACATAATTGCATAGCATAACCTGCGGCTCCCGAATCTATAAATTTTAATAATGTTCCTCCAAAGAGGTTTCCGTGAAATCCTAAGTCGGATTTTTTAATTGGGTGTGTTGATATTAATTCCATATCTTAATTATAATAAAAAATTCCAATATAAAAAACATTATTTGATTATAAAAGTATTTATAGTTATGATAAGTGAAAAGATAATTAATTTAATAAATAAAATTGTTTCTAAAGAGACATTTAAATACACCGGTGAATTAATTCAAGGTGTTGACCAACCTGCGGATATTGATTATAAATTTAGAATAACCGGTCATAGAAAAATGATGAGTGTTGGTGAATATTATGATTATTTATTACTTGAAGTTACAATTACAGGAGTTAACGACCCTATAAGTAAAATGATATTTACACCTCAACCAACGGATACAGTTAAAGCGGTTGCTAGAATGTTTGAGAGTCAATTATATGGATTTTATTCAAGATTAAATCAAGAAATTATGGATTATTTGAGATATTTTAATGATTCCGGAGAAGAATTTGTAAGAACAACAATTGATGAATTAAAATTTGATTTGAAAAAACCTGAAAACATAACAGAATCAAGAATGAGTAGAGTCGCAATTAGAACGACTGTTACGGATATTGTTAATATATTAAAAAAGGGTGAGGAAGGTTTTTTTATGTTACCGGATGAAGATGGTGGAGAATACTCATTTGTAAATTTACCTTTTAAATATGGTGTGGAGTTAACCCTTGAAATTGATGATGAAATGGATGGGTATAAAATGAATGGTGAATATTCTTACGAATATGATGATACTATTAGTGTAATTGAATTGATTATTAGATATAATCCAAAAACATTAAGAAGAAATTTTTACAATATTATTGGAGAATTAAATGAAATTGTTGCTCACGAATTAGAACACGCATTCCAATATAATCGTGATGGACATATTAGACAAGAACGACCTATAGAATCATTAAAATATTACACCCAACCACACGAAATAACTGCTCAAAGAGCTGGATTCAGACGAGTTGCCAAATTAAGAAAATTACCATTTAATGATGTGGTTAGAGATTGGTTTGATGACCATAAAGACGTTCACGGATTAACAGACGATGAAATGGAAAAAGTAATTAAAATTATTATTGATGCTAAGTAATTCTCAAAAATTAAGGGGTGTTATAACATATCTATCTAAATTAACACACACAGTTGATTCGTTTAGATTTAAATTTATTAATATTGAGGTTAATTATGTGACTAGAGGTATAATATCTGAATCCGAAATTCAATATGATTTAGACATCACCCCAAAACATCCGGACACTCCTTATTTATGGGATTTTTTCAATTGCAAATCAAAAGACATTATAAAAGATGGTTGTCGGATGACAAGTATTAATTGGAACAATCTTTTTACTAATGTTAATAACATCTATTATAATGGTGAGAAATTAAGTAGATACGGTGGAAATATTCCTCAATCATTTATTCAAAAAATATCGAATAAAATACAAGAATTAGGACCAAAACAAATAAGTGCTTATTTTAATTGTGGGGGTCAAAGAAAACTAACTTTAAATATTACTTATGAACTTTCAGATGTCTATATAGATGATGGAATGACCACAGATGTTTCAGTTTATTGTCATCAAGCATTAGTTGAGGGTGAACCTTTAGAAAACATACCTCAAGACCTTGCGGAAACTATTGTTGGATTTATGTCAGAAGTTGATTCTCTTAGAGAGCCGTTAGATGGGATTGTTTGGAATGAAATTACTCAGTATATGGATTTAGCGGATTGTGAGATATGGACACATACTTACACTTTTATTAGAACTATTGGTGATGTTGTGGTTGATGATTGTAACTATGTTAATTATTCAACATTCTCAAGTAAAATGTGTGATTTTATGACGGGAGATTATTAACCTCTAAATCTTTTAATAACTTTAATCATAATTTCTTTAAAAGTTGAACTTGAAATAGTAATAACTCCGTAAGATAATAATATTGTTATAATTTTATTGATATCCGTTATAGATAATTTACCGGAAGAAATTTGATGAATATAAGGTAGTAATGGAATTAAAAATGAGAATCCTAATACATTACTTACTTTAAATAATGTAATGTTTAAACTTTCCATAAAATCAAAAAATGTATCTTTTAATTCTTGAGTTTTAGATAATGCAACTTCAAATTCAGAATCTAAATTTTTTTCACTAATTTTGTTTTTAATTTTTTGAATTATTTTTGGACTATTATAAAAGAATGTTGCAATTACTCCTGTAAGTAATAAACTAATCTCAACATCATTCATAGATGGGTATTTACCCGAAAGAAAATCTCCTACCGGACCCATAAGACCACCAATAGACGCTCCAAAAGTTAATAAACCTATTTTATCATTACCGGTTATTTCTTTAATTTGTGAGGATATTAGTTTACCAATATCACTATTTTGTCTTAAAATGTTACCAAATTCATTGCCGATTGACTCGGTAAGTATCATTTTTTCTTGGGATTCGGTGATTAAAATACTCATTTTCATAATTATAAATACTTTAATTATATTTATTGTTATATAGAATATAAAAAAATATGAATCCAAAATTAAAAAAAGGTGATAGAGTATCTCTCTTATATATGTCAGGTGAGATATCAATGAGCCCTGGTGAATGTGGTACGGTAACAAGTGTTGATAATGTATTTGGTGATACTCAATATGGTGTAAATTGGGATAATGGTAGTCGTTTGGCATTATTAACCGACACTGACGCATGGAAATATGAAAAAAAACAAATAAAAGAAAATGAGCTTGCAAAAATGAGTTTTGCGAATAAAAATGAGGATATGTTTCGTTTTTTTAAAATTGGTTTTTTCCGTAAATACTTATTGGCAATTAGAAAATCCGGAATTGTTAATATGTTTGAGGCACCACCTTATTTATGGATGGGTAAAGAACGAATTGAACACGAATTTAAATATAAACGTATCCCAAATGAAGAAGGTTTTGAGGAAGTATTAGATATGGCCAATCAAGCTCAAGCTGAAATGATTAATGGGGTTATCAAATATTTGGAGGAGAATGAAATTGATGAAAATATGGATAATATTAACAGATATTTAAGAAGATTTGCACCTAAAATTGTGGAGTCCTATATTAGATTTTGATAATTCAATAAACAATTATATTTATAAATAAAACAAACAATATGAACGCATATTTTTTTAAAATGACAAACGAGGAAAGAGATAACATCCTTGACCAACATAAAACAATTTATGATGGGTACGTAACAAGTTACGCTCAACCAGCAAAAGAACAACCATTATATACACAAGATTTTGCAAACGATAAACAAGGTCTTACAGTAAATAATAAAGGTGTTGTAACAGCATATAAGAATATGGGTATTAATGAGATGAAATATGATGGGAAATCTACCGGTTTATTCTCTGAAGAAGAACCAAAAGAACAAGGTCATATTTCCGGTGGTAGTATATACGAACCTGAAGAATCTTTTGAATCTGAAATGGACGAAGAATACTATGTTTCATTAGGAGAACAATTAGATATGATTGGAGATGGTGATGAAGATTTAGAACACGGGACATTTGGACACGAAGACGAGTCAGATATGGTCTTAGTTAGTCCTGAATTTGACGAATACGAAGACGAAAATGAAGATGAATTTATGGATTATGATGGGGATGACGCATCAACTTGGCCGGGAGCTAATTACGGTGATGAAGATGAGGATGAATTAGTATTTAATCTTGGTGATGGAATATTTGATGATGAAGATGATATTGATGATGAAGAAGTTGAAGGATTATTTGATGATTTAAGAGAATCATTGGATATGTTTAAAAGATTTACAAAATATAACTAATATGAAAAAAGTAATTAAATTAAAAGAAAGTGATTTAATGAACATTATTAGACGTATCATTAAAGAACAAGAAATGGAAGAGGATAGGTTAGATTTTGCTAATATGTCTGATGACGAATTACACGATTTACACCCGGAAATCAAAAGACACCCAAAACATTTTAAAAATTTCACACCAACATCAGAGTATTTAGGATGGAGAGGTGAGGTGGATAAAAGAGGAATATATAAACGACGTGGAAAATTTCACAACGCTTTTCCTGATAACAAAAAAGAAGATTAAAAAAAATGGAAATTAAAGAGTTAGAGTCGTTTTATATAAATGAGACATCCCAAACTTTAGATGTTACTTTTAGAATTTATTCAGATAATGAAGACGAAATTAGAACCGACCAAATAGATTTATCCGAAACAAAAACATTTGGGTATAGTTTAACAAATCAACCATCTTCAGATTTTTTTGATGATGAAGAATATGAGGGTATTTTTGACGATAATGATGAGACAGAATTAGATGAGGAAGAAATAATCTTATTTTTAAATGAGTATTATTTAATTTATCCTAATAAATTACCAATAACACAATTATATTAAAAAAACCCCTCTTTACCGGAGGGGTTTTACATTTTAAAAGATATTTATAAATTATGAGAACAGATGTTGATTATATTATTTCCTTAATGAAGGAATATACACCAAAATCCGACGGTGAATTAGGAGAACAAGACGCTGGTACATCTCCATCAGGTGGTTCAGGTGGTGGAGAAGGTTATCCAACCGTATCTCATTGGGAAGAATTACACACAATAACAAGAGGTAAATCCAATCCATTAGGTAAATCCGGAGAAAAATGGGTGAGTGGTCTTAATAGAGGGGTTGCAAATCAAATAAATTAAAATATTAGATATTTATACTAAAAATAATATGAGAGAATATACATTAAATGAGGGTAATGAGGTTTTAAATAGGTCTCTACTTATGATGAAGTATGATAATCGTAAAACTTTAACTGAAAATGTTAATACAGACTCTGATGTAGTAATAACAAATTGGTTATCTCCTGACGAAAATTATACAATATTTCTTGATGAATTATACGATATTAAAAATAAAAAACTAATTGGGAACATATGGGAAAATTTTGATAATTTTAAATTTTTCCTAAAACATTCTTTTGAAGTTTCCAAAACAGTTCCTCAAGACATTAGAGAATCAGTTTTAAACACAATCTCTAAATTAGTTATATCCGAATCAAAACAAAATATTACTCATTTAAAACCTATGTTTAAACAATATTTGAAAGAAGGTTGGGGAACGGACGCATTAGATTGGGTTAAAAAAACAGGTGACAATACTGTTAAAGGACTTAAAGATTTTGTGTCAAAAACATATTCAGGTGGAAAACAATTAGTCAGTGCAATATCTGACGGTGATTTATCCCAAGTTATGGATTTAATCGGTAAGGGGGCATTATATGTTGCTAGAAAAATTAGAGAAGCGTTATATACACCTGTAGGTATGATATTAGACGCAATTTTAATTGCAACCGGAATTGGGAAAGCCGCTCAATTTGTTATTTGGGGTATTGTAGTTGCTTTAGACATTTATGAAATTGTTAGTGGTGACTATGAAGATAAAAATGAAAGTTTTTTAATAAGATTATTATTTACAGGAATTGATTTGGTTGGTTTAGTTTTTGCGGGAGCGGCGGCTAAAGCAGGTAAGGGTGTGATTGCCGGAGTTTTAAGAAAATTTGGTACATCAACAAAAGGATTGTCAAAAGCGGCTAAAAGTAGTCCAGCATTTAAAAGTCTCCTTGAATCAATGCAAGCCGGTGCAAAAGGAGCGTCATCAATAATGGGTAAAGTTGGTAATTATTTACAAAAAAGTTCACCAACAATTTATAAATGGTTTAGTGGTATTATTGGTGGTCTTGGTAAAGTTGCCAATAGAGTTGCAACATCGGTTGAATCTATTTTAGGTGGAACTATGAAAGCGGTTAGTAAACCGGGTCAAGTAGTTAAAAAAGCGTTAGGTGGTGGAAGATTAGGGTCTGGTGCTCAAGCTGCATTAAACACCACTGCAATAGTTGGTGGTATTGGAGTTTATGGACAACATAAACAATCCGGAGAAGAGGATGAATTAATATCAAAAACTACAAGTACAAATAATAAAGCGGATTATTCCGATATGCTATAAAAAAATATAAAAATGGAGAAAAAAATCTTAGAAGAATTAGATAAATTTAGATTATTATCTAATTACGATAATAATAAAACTTTAAACGAAAATTACACCTCAATAATTTCTGAGGATGGGATTGTTAAAAATGTTTTAAAAACAGGTAAAGAAGTTGAGGCTGCTAAAGCGGCGTTATCTGCGGATAAATCTTTATTAAAGGCCGGAGTTAAAGTTGATGGTGTTGCATTAAAAAGTGCTGACGATATTTTAAATGCGTTAAAGGCGGAAAAAATTACCGGAACAGAGTTGGCTAAAGTCAATAAATCGTTATTGAATAGTACTGAGACTAGTTTAAAACTTAAAAATGCAATTGCGAAAGATATATCATTAAGTCCTAAATTTTTAGAAGATTACAGTAAATTAACTGAACAAGAAGCGTTAAATAAATTAATGTCTAAAGGATATACTACCGAACAAGCCAATATGATTACTGGTCAATATAAGAAAAGTGGTAAATCTTTTGGTGGTGAAGTATCTAAAGGAATAAATAACACTGTTACCAAAGAAGGTGATATTATTGTTAAAGGTAACAACAATACTGTTATTATTACAAAAGACGGTTCAAGTGCTAAAGTGGTTAATAATGAAACAAAAGAAATTACTCAAATTAACAAAGGTCAAAAAATAAAACGAAAATACAATTGTGTTAAAAGAGTTTGTAATGGTGGTAAAGGTAGTGTAGAATTAGTTGCAACTGAATTACCAACTGTAAAAATAGCGGAAGAATTAGATACAATGAATGCAGGATTACTTGAGGCCTCTCTTAAAGCAATGACACCTGGTTTTAATTGGAAACGATTAGTTGCGTGGGCAGCAGGTTTAGGGATTGGAGCGGGATTATTGTGGTGGTACTTCGCAACTAATGATAAAAAAGTTCCGGATGATATTCCAACAACACCACCAAAAGATGGTGATAATGGTGGTGGAAGTGACTTCCCATTAGAAGACGGAGCTTACACAACACCAGGAGACCCTTATCAATATAAAGTGGTTGAATGTGTTTGGTACACAAAAAGTTGGAAAAACAGAGGAAAAATAATTAAAGATTGGATTTCATTGGCGAATAATAAAAAAGCAACGGATATTCTTGATGGTAGACATCCTGATGCTAGAAAAAATTGTAATGGTAACACAACACCACAACCTGTTGTAACTACCGGTAGTACATCAACTCAAGATGTTGTAAATCAACAATATGGTGTATCACCACAACCAAATGCTCAAGCTGAGGTTCAAACAACAAATGACGATATAAATAATTATTAATTATGAGAAAAATATTAAAAGAACAAACACAACAAGTGGTTAATGCACCAAAAGATGAGTACGATGTATTAACAAAAACTCCATTATATCAACGTAGAGGTACTTTAGTTAATTTATGTCGTTCAGCAAATGGTTTACCTACAGTTGTTAGAATTGGAGGTAAAACATATTTTGCGGCTATTAAAACAGATAAAAATAATTACTTATTATATGATGGTAGAGTTGCGACAAGAACATCAGAAACAACTTGTCAATACCAATATGCTACGAAAGATGGTAAAATAGTTCAATTAAATGGGATTGCACCACAAACATTACAATTACAATATTTAGATGTATTAAAACAATTTGGTATTGACCCAATGGACCCAAATGTTGATTTTTATTTTAAATTGAAAAGTATTACAGACGCATTTAAAGGTTTAATTTCTAAAGGAGCTGTTTCACCAACATTTAAAAGATGGAATAATTTATTAACTTATTATTATCCAAATACATATGAAACTGAGAAGTTAATACCTAAGAATGAAGAAAAAACATTAGAAATACCTCAAAACACAACAATATTAAGTCAAAAATACAATCTAATACCAAACATGGGTAAATATGGTATTAACATTGATGGTAAAGATATTCAAGTTTACTTACCTCAAAATGTGGTTCCTGACATACAAACTCAAAGTACAAAAAGAGACTCTGGTGAATGTATAACAGCTTTAGAACAATATTTAGGTACAGCATTTAATTTTGAGGCTCAAAGTAACACAAATGTTAATCAAGATGTAATTGATAGTCGAAAATATCTTAGAGGTTGTTACGCAAATGGAGCTTATCAATCAATTAATTTAAAACCTGAGGATATGAAACCTTATTTAGATGTTGCAAATGAAGATTCTCCGTTTAGAACAGGATTTTTAGGTAATTTATCTAAAATGGGTAAAAGTTTAGATATTGATAACATTAAAAAATTATTATCAGGAAAAAGTAAATTTTTACCTGCAGGAAGTAATCCCTATGTACCGTTTTATTTAAGACCAAAAGACGCAATGAATGAGTCATCAGTTAATCTTAAAAAAATTATCAAAGAAAATTTAAATGAAATTTCCAATCAGAAAAAAACATTATTTAAAGAAGAACGTAGTATAATTAAAAATAGAGTTAAAATGTTAGTGGAAGGTAGAGTTATTGAAACAAAACCTCAATTAAAAAAATTCGCAGTAGAAATTTTTAGTGAGGCGCTTTATTTAAACCAACAAGGTTTTAATAAAGAATTAATCAATGAAAGTTTTTGGGATACTTTAAAAGGACTTTTTACCGGTGTCGGTGTTGATTCTATTGGTCAATACTTTAAAGAACAGGTCGCAAAATATATTATAGGTAAAATAGCCCCTGGTGAAGAGAATGGATGGATTGCCGGTGTTATTGAAAAATTAATTGGTAATACACCTATTTTAGAAATCCCAAAATTACTTAATTGTGATTATTTAATACCTAAATTGTCCGAATCTATTGTTGAAGAAGTAATTGATAAAACTAAAAATTCTATCGGACTATCAGGTGCTATCTCTGATATTATAAGAAATGGTCTTGTAACGTCTTTAAATAAAACTGAATTGGCTAAAAGTTTAGAAAAATCATTAACAAGTGTTGTTTGTCCATCATTAAGTAAAGTATCTGATAAATTAATGGATGTTGCTGGTACTATGAAAGATAAAGCGTTGACGGCTTAAACGTACCTCCGGAGTAGAGTCCGGACGGGATTAACCATCTAAAAGAAAGGGGAGAATTCAAAATCTAGCAAGAGGGTGTCGTGAGACACCTTTTTGTTGCCCAAAACTTTTTTTAAAATAAATTTGTTTAATTAAAAAACTTATATTACTTTTGTCCTATGAAAACATTTGATGATTTAGTATTTAAACCACACCCAATGGGTAGAGGAGCCGTTATGGCGAGATTGGACTTAGGAAACGATATTGAAGTTTCCGTGGTTGGTGGTCCAAACTTATACGGAAATGGAACGACTTCATTTGAAGTTGCTGCGTTCTATATAACTCTCGGTAAGTTTGTACCATTTGAAGATGGTCAAGATGTTTCAGGATGGAACTCAAAAGAAGAAGTAACAAAAATTATTAACAAATTAGAAAATTTATAAATTATGCCAGATTTTAGTACAGAAATTGATATTGAACCTTACGAATATATATCGGCGTGTTCAAAAAGAGATATTGACGATTTAATTAAAAGTCTTATCGAGGATGGTCATTTAGACTCATTCAACGGGCAAGTTAAACCAAAAAGAGAAGGGGCGACAGTAATGGAGTTAGAGTGGGATGAATTAATGATGAAAATTAGAAATTCTAAACATTTACTATCAAATGAAGATGAAAGTAGAATAATTGATATTGCAAACAAATTAGTTTAAAGATATGTGGGTAATAGTAAAAATGGTGAAACATCATACCGGAGTTGAATTACCGGTTATATTAGTGGATTCTTATTCAGAAATAATGAGTTTTGATACAGAGGGTGAAGCGTTAAAAATGAAAGAAATTTTTGAAGCAAATTCAGATTCAGGTCATAAATATATTGTTAAAAAACATTAATTAAAAAAAATATTTGACTTTTATTAAACTTTTCGTAAGTTTGTGATAGTTATAAGAAACAAGGTAGAGATACCACAAAAAAAAGAAAAATGAAAAATATTAATAAACATATGAATGTCTCGATTTGGAACCAACAATTTAGTAATTGTTCGTATCCGCGTATCTCGCATACAAGTTCAGATGATTTATCAAGTGATTTAATTTTATACTAAAGATTAAACCAACAATATAAGATAAAGTCCTGAACTCAAAAAGTTCAGGATTTTTTTTTTATAAAAAATTAGGAAGTTAAAAAAAAAGGATTACCTTTGTCCCATCAAAATAAAGGAATAAGTTATTTGAAATATTGGTAAGAAATGGAAGGCGGCCGAATGGACGAGGAGCTTGTCTTGAAAACAAGTAGCGGGTAACACCGTTGTGGGTTCGATTCCCATGTCTTCCTCAATTTTGCCCCCTCGTATAACGGTTAGTACACGTAGTTTTGGTCTACGCGGAAGTGGTTCGATTCCATTGGGGGTAACAAAAATGGTGATATGGTCGATTGGTTTAGGCGCTGGATTGCAAA
>Ga0304730_1003035_pt1 | contig 11545 bp, 10 predicted proteins | sample M_130628_MF_Meta_FD_190474 | JGI IMG/M metagenome (GOLD analysis project Ga0304730, IMG submission 190474) | Freshwater microbial communities from Lake Montjoie, Canada to study carbon cycling - M_130628_MF_MetaG (v2) (version 2) | ecosystem: Environmental > Aquatic > Freshwater > Lake | place...
CATTTAATACTAAAACAAGCGTTTCTGATAGTGCAGGAGGGTTTGTGAATACTTTAGTACCATACTACACTTGCTGGGCTGAATTGGTCACTAATACCAATTCTAGGACTAATATAGCAGGTAAGGATAGTATTAATGATGGAGCTACATTTAGGATCAGATATACAACAGGTAAGGTATTTAATAATGCTCTTGTAATAACTTGGAAGTCAAGGACTTATATGATTAACTCTATTATTAACGAAGCTGACTTGAATCAATATTATTTAATAGGTTGTGCAACACTTAAGTAATGGAGCTAAAAATAAGGGGAATAGATAAATTAAAGTTGAAATTTGCTAATGGATATGAGCAATTTAAGCAGCATACTATTAACGAATTAAATGTAATGGTAGCTAATATAGCTCAAGAGGCTAGAGCAGATGCTGCGGATTTACCACCTATTCCTACAGGAGCAAAGAACCCATATAAGAGAACAGGATTCTTATCAAGAAGCATTAATTCAATGCCTTATAATGGAAATTTTGCAGAGGTTATAGTTAATGCCAAATATGGCCCTTATGTGGAGTTTGGTACAGGTAGTGGGTTTAATGTGCCAAAAAGAAAATATAATATAGCCAATAAGAATATTTTGCCATACGCATCTATTTTTAGAGGAAGAGGTTTAAGAAATAATAATATGCCATATAGGTCATATTTGTTTTCTAACTTTGATATAGAGTACCCAAAGGCATTAAAAAGAATCAGGGCATTTAAAATCAAGTAAAAAGAAATATAAATATATTTCATTAAATTTGTACCAAAATGAAGGACTGCGGATATACATTAAGGAAAGCTTATTATGATAAGTTTATTTCGGCTTCCTACTCATTAGCTGCCTATGATACCATAGCACCTGACACAGTAGAACCGCCTTTTTTGATTATCAGTAGTCAGACACAAGTGGACAATAGTAATAAACAGAGCTATGCTTTCGATGTTACTATCCAATTTGACATAGTTTATAGAACTTTTAAAGCAGGAGAAGTAGGGCAAAAAACTGTTGATACTTATGCAAATGAGTTATTGGAGATAATAGGTGTTAGACCGCCAAGTTATCCTAATACGGCACCTGACTTTAAAATCGTTACTTGTAAGGTTGCTAGTAATATTGCTACCTTTGACTATGTGGATGAGGCTTATGTGTTTAGAAGGGTTATAACAATGGATCATTTCGTGAATCAATTAACATAAAAGAAAAATAAAATAAAATGGCAACAACAAGTGTATTTAACGGAACTTCATTAGTAGTTCTAATTGGAACAGAAGTAATAGCATTTGCAACTTCATGTTCTTTAAGCATTGCTATCGATGCTCCAGACGCATCTACTAAACAAAGTTTAGGATGGGCTGATGAGATTGGTGGACAAAAGTCTTGGTCTTTAACAACTGATGGATTGGCTACAGTAGTGCCTGGTGCAGTTGCTACTTACATAAGCACAACCGAATTATCTAATTTAGCAATCGCTAGAACTGCGGTTACTGTTAAATTTACTACAGTAAATAATGATACAGTTGGTGGTGTAACTCCAGTTTTAGGTGATACTATTTATTCAGGTTCAGCGTTTATTGAGAGTGTAGATATGACTGCTGATATGGAGAATCCAGTTACTTACTCAGTTTCTTTCAAAGGAACAGGGCCATTAACTATCGGAACCAACGCATAGTAAAAACAAACCAAACAAACCAAACATATGAGAGGACAATTTGAACTAACTCTTTCCGATGGAAAGAAGATACCGATGCGTTTTTGTACTTGGAGTCTTAAAAGATTCTGTCAATTACAAGGGATAGGGCCTTCTGACATAGGAGAAGCTTTAAGTGGCAAAGATTCACTTGATGCTATTGTTAACTTGATGAAATCGGCTGCCGAATATCCATTATATTCACAAGGCATTACTCCAAACTTTACAGAAATGGAAGTGTGTGATTGGATAGATGATATGGGTGGCATGACTGGACAAAAGTTCCAAGATGTCATGAAGACACTTTCGGATAGTATGAATAGCGGTATAGATGATAAGCAAACAAAGTCAAGTAAAAAAGATGGAGTAAAAAAAAATTAGAGTGGATTGACATAGAAAGATATACAATGGGGGAGTGCAAAGTGCTTCCCCATTTGTTTTGGGAGATGACCATGGGTGAATTAGATTTTGTATGGTATGGATATAGGCATGAAGAGGAACAAAAATGGATTAGAACTAGATGGCAGACAACGCTACTAATTAACATTCAACTACCAAAAGGTAAGAAAGTAAAGCCACAAGAGCTTATTGAATTAGACTGCGATACTCGTAACTTTGTAAAACAAAGAGTAATGACAGAAGATGAACTAAAACAAGTTCTAGAAAAATATAAAATCGTTAAACCGACAATATAATGGCAGAAGATGATTTAATGAAAATTAGGATTACGGCAGATTTTAAAGAAGCTGAAGGTGCGTTTTTAAAAATGGCTAAAGTAGCTACTGCTTTTGAAAGTGACTTTAGAAGAATTGCAGGTGGATTAAATAAAGAGTTTAATAAAATTAATGGGATGGCTCAATTATTTGGCAATTCTACTAATGTTGTTAAGGATAAGATGGATGCTCTTAAAAGGTCAATGGAGCAATTAATGACATTGGGGCTTCAGCCAATGAATCCAGAAGTACAAAAACTAAAGGCACAATACGATGGCTTAGCAGCAACTTTACAAAAAACTGAACAAGCAGCTACTAAATCTAATGCTGCCATAAAAGGTAGTATAGATCCTGCTAAAAAATCTAATCAGCAAATGATGAATTTTGCGTTGGTTTTACAAGATTTACCATATGGATTTAGAGGTATTCAAAATAACTTACCTGCTCTTATAGGAGGATTTGCTGGTATGACAGGGGCGTTATATTTAGTTGGATCAGCGGTTATTGCTTTTTTTACTGCATGGGATAACGGAATGATTAAGTTTGGTAATACCTTAACTTCCGTAGAACTTAAACAAAAGGCATATAATGATGTTTTAGATAAATCTAAAAATTCTTATACAGAGGCTAAGACTCAAGTAATGTTATTAAATGACCAAGTAGCAGAGGCTGCTGGGAAAAAAGATTTAGAAAGAAAGGCGGTTAAGGATTATAATGATACAATAGGCGAATCCTTAGGTAAATTAAAAACATTTAAAGAAGTACAATCTTCGTTAATAGATCAAGGAGATAAATACATTGATTATATATTTAAGTTAAATATGGCTAACACCGCTGCTTCTAAAGTAGCGGAGGAGTCTGCAAATATGTTAATTGCATCATTTAAAAAGCCATTAGACTTTGTTAATAATATTGATAAGCTTTTTGCTGTTCAATTTAATATGTTTGGTGATTTAGCCGCAGCAGCTACAGGTACTGCAAAAAAATTATACCAATCAGGTAAGGAAAACCAACAAGAGGCTATTCAAGGTTTTGGTAAATCTGCCGTAGCTGCCGAGGAGGTTATGAAAATTTTTAGGCAACAGGCAAAAGAAGCTAAAAAGCTTCTTAGTTTTGGGACATTTGATGATGGTAAAAAAGGAGCTAAGCAAAAAGATACCTATACATTAGATAAATTAAAAGCTCAACAACAAGCATACAAAGATGATATATACGCATTTAGGGCTTATGGAATTCTTATAATAAATGAAGAAGAAAGATTAGCCGTAGAAAGAGCAAAAGCAGATGGTACATATTTACAAAATAAAAAAGACATTCATGCTAGGTATGAAGCAGATAGATTAACTAATGCTAATTTATTTGAACAAAATCTAAATAAGGTACTAGATGATAATGAAAAAATAAGAACGGCACAAGAAAAAAAGGAATTAGAAATACAGGCTGCTAATAGGTTAAATATAGGCCATGCTATTTTAGCTATTAATAAACAATTTGCAGAAGATGACTTAAGAAATGCTATTTTATTTGCTAAAAAACAAACATCAAATATTGAAACAGAATTAGGTGTTCAAGATAAATTAAATAAAAATAGCTTAAGTCTTAGAATAGAAGATACAAAACAAGCCTTAGCTAAATTAGCAGTATTGGCTGCTTTTACATTTGACCCAGCGGTGCTTGGTATTTACTTAGATGCTATTGATAAAATGACTGCTAAGCTAAAGGGGTTAGGCACTACATGGGAGGAAACAACCAAGGCAATGGATAGCATTATTAAAAGTTTTATTAATGACTCTTTATTTGCATTAGGTGATTCAATAGGTAAAGCTTTAATGGGAGAAAATGTAGATGCCTTAGATACCTTTGGTACTTTACTTGCAGATGCTATACAAGCATTAGGAAAGCAATTAATAGCATATGGAACTGTTAAATTAGCTGCTTTAGAGGCCTTAGAAACTACAACTCCAATGGGAGCGTTATTAGCAATAGCCGCTGGTATTGCAGCAGTAGCAGCAGGAGCTGCTTTAAAATCAAGTTTAAAACAATCTACCACAAGTGGGATTAATAGTGGTAGTAGCTCAAATGCACCAAGAAAGTTTGCTAATGGTGGCATTATTAGTGGGCCTACAATGGGCTTAATGGGTGAGTATCCTGGTGCTAGAGCAAACCCTGAAGTAGTTGCTCCTTTAGACAAGCTCAAAGATATGATTGGTGGAGGTGGAGGTGGAACTTTTATGTTAAGAGGACAAGACTTACTTTTGTCTGTAAATAGGGCACAAAAGGCATCAAATCTTAAAGGACAAAATATAAGTTTAGTATAATGGCATACGGATTAAGATATACATTAACTCAAGTACTTCGTAATGGTTCAACATTAGTTGTAAATATTTACGAAAAAGACCCAGTAGTAGCTACTGTTAAAACATATCAGCCTACAAATATATTATTACAACCTAATTCTAATGAAGAAGATCCTTTAGGTGGAATCATATCATCTCAATTAAATGTTTCTTTTTTAATATCAACTCAGGATGATTATGATAATTTTCCTGATTTATTAAATGCAGATGATAGAAAATATTATGTAGAGTTGGTAAATGTTGTAGGAGCAAGTACAAATATAAAATGGAAGGGATTTTTATTTAATGATTACATAAATCTACCATTTACAACAGGTAATCAAGAGGTTAATTTTGTATGCGTAGATGCGTTATCTTATTTAAAATATACTATATATACTGGATTAGAAGGTAATATAAACGAAACAACAAACCTATTAAGCGTATTAAATACGGCATTATATAGCATCGGGTACGATTCTTATACTTACCTATATTCTTGTTGCTCTTATTTTGCAGAAGGGATGATGGATAGGGCGACTTCTACGGATAACGAACCATTCGTACAAACATATCAATTTAGAAGAGATTTTGTAGGGTTAGATTACTTTACAATAGTAGATAATATTGTTAAATCTTTTGGTTGTAGATTATTCCAATACCAAGGTAATTGGTGGATTATGTCTATAAATGAAATGGCTGGTACAACAAACTATTATACAAAATACTTGTTAGATACCGTTGTTTATTTAACAGAATCAGGAACATTAACTACAGGTATTTCTATTGATCCTTATAGTGAAGGCAATGTGCACTTTATTAATAATAGTCAAACCAAAATAACAAAAAAGGGGTATTCTAGGCTTAAGGTAACAACACCATATTCCTATGCTAAAAACTATATAAACGATGGTGATTTTAAGCAATATATAAACTCTACTACTGCTCCAGTTGGATTTACTGCTACATTATCTGGAACAGGCTCTTTAACTGTTTATGAGTATCCAGATGATGAATTTAATGATGTTAGAATACAACAATCAGGCTCAGGTGTTGCATTGTTTAAAACAACTGGTGATATAGGTGCTCTTGGTTATTTACCTAAAATGGGCAATTATAATGCAACATTATCTTTTAGATATAATCTATATTCTACATTAGGTTTTGGAACTGTAGGTATTTGTTATTTATTTGTAAGATTATTTGTTGGTTCTAATGAATATCGTTTAAATTCAAATGGCGAATGGTCAAATGATGTAAATACATATATTATAATACCACCATCAGATCCGCTTATTGGAGGCATAAGCGATAGAAGGCCAAGACAATCATATTCCTTAGAGATACCATTTGGTAAAAACACTCTTAATAATGTTGATATAGCAATAGGATATGTAAGTATAAACTTTTTAGTAAGTACTGCTTCTAGTTTATTTAGATTTAATAATCTATCCTTAACTCAATCAACTTCTGTATTTAATGGGCTTGAGATTCAAAGAAAATTAGGCACAAACGAAGCCTTATTAAAAGAAATAGAAACTCCATATGGAGCAAACTATCCTGAATTAACAGTATCTAATAATGTTGGTTCATTGTTTAGTAGCTCATTAGTTAAATTACAGAATTGGTATAGATATGGCAAGGCTGGAACATATAGTACTTTAACACAATTAATATGCAGACAATACTCAAACATATTTAATAAAAACCTTGCTACATTAGAAGGTGATTTAGGTATATCTGAATCTACTAATAGTACCATATATTTGAATAAGAAATATGCAGTAGTGGATTCTGCTACAGATGCCTTAAGCTATAATAATAAAACATTTATGGCCAATAGATTAACTGTAGATAGTTATGGAGATAGAACAACATCATTGCAATTATTAGAGATTACAAATACCGATAACGCATCAGTAGAAACAATAAAATATTTAGGCTCTTAAATAACTTTAATTATGGCATCAGTAATAAATGGAACGAATATAGTTTTATATGAATATGATAGCAACGCTATCTATTACTTTAATGGAGGTACTGCACAAGGCACTTTTGATAGTATTGTGTGTAAGGAATTAAGCAGAAGCCAAGTGGCAGGTACTTCAGTTGACTTCACTAAAACAGGAGCAGGTACAATAGCTTCGTTTATTACGGATGCTCTTGATCCTGGTGTTACAACCATACCAGCAGGTACTTGGACTTTTAGTGCTTATTATTCTATTGCTACTGCCTTTGCAGGTGCTCAGGTTAAGTATGAATTATATAAATATAATGGTAGTGTTGCAACCTTATTGTTTACATCGGCAACAACGACCTTAACAACCCTAACAAAGACCTTATATTCTACGGCAATGACAGTCACTCAAACGACTATAGCTGCCACAGATAGGCTTCTAATTAAGGTTATTTACCTAGGTACAACTACCAACCAAATTACGCTTTATACTCAATCTACTAATGTAGCTCAAGTAACTACAACTATACCACTAGGAACTCCAATGGGAGCTTCTACAAGTTGCTCATTTGAGGCATCTACGGAACAAGTAGAAGTAACCTCTCAGACATCAGCTTGGTTCAGAGAGTTTAAAAATGACATTACTTCATGGACAGTTAATTGTGATGGGTTTATAGCCTTAAGTGGTTATTCCTATCTTGCTTTAATGCAAAAGCAATTAAACAGGGCTTCAATAGATGTTAGATTCTCAATAGACAATGACAATGCAGATGCTAGTGGTACTTATGGCTACTCAATAGTAAGTGGTACTGCCAATATCACATCAATCAGCTTAAGTGCTCCTGTAGAGGGTGCGTCTACTTATTCATTGGCATTACAAGGAACAGGTGCTTATGCAATCACAGGAACTCAAGTTATAGACGGAGGTTCTACAATATCAACTTCAAGCGTGAATAGTTTTTCTTATACGGCAGCAGGTGGTGAAACAAGTGTTACTTTCTCAGGTGCAATCGGATCTACTTGTATATCGGTTACAAGAGGTGGTGTAGAGGTTAGAACGATAGCTACAAGCGGTACTCCTACGGATGAGAATGTTAGCTTTAATAGTGCCACAGGAGTTCTTACCTTTGCAACGGCAAGACCACTAGAAGTGGATGAGTTTGTAAGAATGATTACTAAATAATTAATTAGAAATAGAATGAGTCAACAGATACAGATTACTGGAGGTGCGAAAGTTAGAGATTTACAAGATGTCATTATTGGCACAAGTGGAGTATTAAGCTCTGTAGCTTTTGATGTGGCTAATGGTGTACCTAGACTTGATGTCAATGGTAAGATTTTAGTATCTCAATTACCTAACTCGGTAATGGAGTACAAAGGAACTTGGAATGCTGCTACTAACACACCAACTCTTGTAAATGGTACAGGAAATCAAGGGGATGTTTACTTATGTAATGTGGCAGGTACTGTTAACTTCGGTGCTGGTGCGATAGCTTTTGTAGTAGGAGACCAAGTTATTTATAGCGGTTCTATTTGGCAAAGGGCTTCAGGTGCAACAGGAACAGTTACGAGTGTAGCGATTACTGAAAGCGGAGATTCTTTAAATATCACAGGCTCACCAATTACTACAAGCGGAACGATTAACATAGGATTCAACGGAACTAATTTACAATATGTAAACGGAGCAGGAAACTTAACAACCTTCCCTACATTAACAGGCTATGTTCCCTACACAGGTGCAACGCAAGATGTTGATTTAGGTGCGTTTAAATTGAATGCTCAATCTTTACATATTAAGGGAACGGCAGGGAATGGACATTTAGGATTAAAGCATCAATCAGCAAGTGCAACCGCATCGGCTAATGAGGTGTCTTTATTTGCTGATAGTCTTGGGGATTTAAGTTGGTTAAATGGTAACTTATATTTAAGCAAGTTTATTACATCAGGTAATACTGCTGCAAGGTCATATACATTCCCTAATGCAAATGGAACAGTTGCCTTAACAAGTGATTTAGGTAATTATGTAACTTTAGCTACAACCCAAACAATCACAGGTGCTAAAACCTTTAGCGGTTACACAACCTTTACATCAACAGTAGATATTACAAGCGGATTAACTTTTAGTAATTCAGGGTTTACTTTGGTATTACAACCGCCTACATTAAGTGTAAATAGGACAGTTACTTTACCAAACGGAACAGGAACTTTAGCTTTAACAAGCGATTTAACTTCTTATGTAACTTTAACAACTGCTCAAACAATTAGTGGAGTTAAAACATTTAGCACTTATCCATTATTAGATGCAGGTATTTTAATAAAACATACAGGCATTCTTACTGCAAGTGGTTATACAGGTATTACTGCAACAACAACAGGATTGGTTTTAAGTTTAGGTGCAGGTGGTGGAGGTTCATTAATATTTCAATCAACATCATATTCTTACACATTCCCAGCTGCAACAGGAACTTTAGCCCTTACAACTGATTTAGGTGCTTACCTACCATTAGCAGGGGGAACTTTAACAGGTGCATTGGGTGGAACAAGTGCAAGTTTTTCGGGTGCAATGAATGCTGATTCTTATGGAATGGCAGGAGCAGCACAAGCAATGACTTGGACTACAAATACTTTAAGATTAGGACAAGGTAGTTATTGGAATAATATAGAATTATGGGATGGTAGTACTATTAGATTAAAAATGTTAAGTGGAGGCAATGTATTAATAGGAACTACTACTGATTCAGGATACAAGCTAGATGTTAATGGTACAGGAAGGTTTACAAATACAAGCGACCATAATTTAGTTTTAAATTCAACAGGAAGATTTACATCATTAGATTTTTCAAATAATGGGACATTAAAAGCTCAAATATTTTGGGACAATACAACTGCGGAATCTTATTTTTATTCAGGAAGTGGTTATATGAAAATGAGCAACACAGGAGCAGCTACATTCTCTAGTTCATTACAAACAAATTCATATCAAATTATTAATGGAGTTGCAGGAGGTACAAGTACATATTTACAATTTAATAATAATGGAACTGCAATAGGATATGTAGGAAGTTCTGCTGCTATTAATAGCGGAGCAAGTACATCAGTAACTTTAGGTGTGGCAAGTGGTGCAGGTCTTACCATAGCATCCACAGGAGCAGCTACATTCTCTAGCGATATAACAGGTAAAGGTTCATTTAATGGTTATGTAGGTGCTACGCAAAACTTATTTATAGATTGGTCTGCTTCTTCTCAAATAGTAACATTGACAAATACTGAATTATTCTTTGGTACAAATGCTCAAAGAAGAATGACCATTACAAGTGGAGGGAATGTATTAATAGGAACTACTACTGATTCAGGCTACAAGCTAGATGTTAATGGTACAGGAAGGTTTAGTGGGGCTGCTAATACTATGCTAACTTTAGATAGTACAAATACTAATGGTTATACCGCAACTCAAATAAATTATTCAGGTAGTGCTAAAGCATTAATTGGCTATGGTACTTATTTAACAACGGATGGCGGTGTTGCAATTAGAACGGCTGCAAGTACACCATTTACAATAGCAATAGGAGGTGCAACTCCAAATTTTACCATAGCATCCACAGGAGCAGCTACATTCTCAAGTAGTGTAACGGCAGGTGGTGCTTTTATTAGTTCAATGGGGAATAGCACACAAATATTTTTAAGCAATTCTGCTACAACAGGATATCAATATGCTACAATTAGTAATACAGGTGCTAACTTAAATTTTGGTATTGAAAGAAGTACAGGTGGTGCTTTATCAAATGGAAGTTTAGCTTATGCTTCATTAATCCAAACAAGCAATTCAACTGCTTTACAATTTGGTACTAATAATAATATAAGAGCAACTATTGATGCTAGTGGCAATGTAGGTATAAATACATCTACACCAATGACATTTGGTGGTTTTACTAATTTAACTATTCGTTCTTCATCTGCAAGTAATCAAGCAGCAATATTCTTACTTAATTCTACTGAAACAATAAGAGGTAGTTGGTATTCAAATGGAGCAACACAAGTAAATTTTGGAACTGCATCTTCTCACCCATTAGTATTTGATACTAATGATGCGGAAAGAATGCGTATTACAAGTGGAGGCAATGTATTAATAGGAACTACTACTGATGCAACAGGTAAACTTCAAGTTAATGGTACTATTTATGCCACGGGTTTTTACGAAAGTTCTGATATAAGATTTAAGAATATACTAGAAACAAACCCTAATATAAACTTATCAGGCATAGATGTAATTAAGTTTACTCGTAAAGACAACGATGCTAATCAAGTAAGATATGGTTACTCCGCTCAACAAGTTCAGTCAATATTACCTGATGCAGTTACAGGAACTGATTTCTTAAATGTAAACTATTTAGATATTCACACTTTAAAAATTGCACAATTAGAACAAGAGATTAAAGAACTAAAAGCTAAAATGAATTAATATGGCAAGTACTTGGAATGGAACGGCAAATAATGAATTAATATCAGGTGCGGCATTAAGAGATGGTGCAGGTGTTACAGGCTTATATACAGTTGATGTAACTATACCAACAGGGGATAATACAAGATTATGTACTTCACAATACATAACCGACCATACCACCGCATCAGGTGTTCAAACTGCATTAATGATGACAAGCAAAAGTGCATTTTTAAGTCAATTCTAAAATATAAAATATGAAACAAATTTCTCCTATCCAAAGTTGGATAAACGGAAAATCAGTAACGGCAACAATCTTTAATATGTATGTAATCGGTGGGGTGCTAAGTTCATCTGCATCGTTTTACTATTCATTA
>Ga0304730_1003037_pt1 | contig 11539 bp, 10 predicted proteins | sample M_130628_MF_Meta_FD_190474 | JGI IMG/M metagenome (GOLD analysis project Ga0304730, IMG submission 190474) | Freshwater microbial communities from Lake Montjoie, Canada to study carbon cycling - M_130628_MF_MetaG (v2) (version 2) | ecosystem: Environmental > Aquatic > Freshwater > Lake | place...
TATGAAGACACTGAGTTAGCTGATGGCAGAGGAACCAATGTTGCCATCATGGTTAACCCTCAAGGTGAACTAATTGCTTACACACCTAAACTTCACATTCCAGTTACCGCTGGTTACTACGAAGATAAATACTTTGCACCAGGACCTAACACTGCTGATGGCTACCCGGTGTATGAACTTGAGGTTGGCGAAGATGCAACCCTTGCTAGCTTTGGTCTTCCTACCTGCTGGGATGAATGGTTCCCTGAGGTAGCAAGAGCGTATTCACTTGCAGGTGCAGAAGTGCTGGTTTATCCAACTGCAATAGGTTCTGAGCCTGATCATCCTGACTTTGATACCGCACCACTGTGGCAACAGGTAATTGTTGGTAACGGTATTGCCAATGGAACTTTCATGATTGTGCCTAATCGTTGGGGTAACGAAGGTTCATTGAACTTCTATGGCAGCTCATTTATCTCTGACCCTTATGGTCGTGTGCTAGCCAGTGCTTCCAGAGATGAAGATGAAGTCTTGGTTGTAGATCTAGACCTAGACCAAAGAAGAGACTGGCTAGATCTCTTCCCATTCCTTGCTACCAGAAGACCAGACACCTACCAAGCTTTACTAAAGCCAGTTGTGAATCACAGAACAGATTCTGGTGATGGTATCGATGGTGGCATTGCTGGAGTTGAGCAGAACAACACAGAGGATCTGCAATGAGCTGGAAGATGCCTGCCGAGTGGGTCAAGCACGAACGAACATGGTTAGCCTGGCCTGCTGCTGACTACGCCCAAGAAGAAGATGCATTCCTAGCCTGGGCAGAGGTAGCCAACACTGCAGCCGAATATGAACCAGTAACTGTTCTGGTTAATGAAAGACATTTAGCAACTGCAAAGAATTATCTATCTAGAGACATTGAACTACTTACATGTGCTCTTGATGACTCATGGATTAGAGACTCCGGCGCAACTTTCGTAACAAACACTGAAACCAATCAACTAGGAGCTATCGATTGGGTCTTCAACGGTTGGGGTGCCCAAAGTTGGTCACAGTATGAACTAGATGACAAAGTCGCATCTTTCATGGCTAAGCATGTAAATGCAGAAATCATCAAAAGTGAAATGGTTAATGAAGGTGGTGGCATCCACACCAACGGATCGGGTTTGCTGCTGGCAACCGAAACTGTCCAACTGGGAATTGAAAGAAATCCTGATTGGTCTAGAGCTGAAGTTGAAGCAGAGCTGAATTCAAAGCTTGGCACCGAAAAAGTCATCTGGATTAGACGAGGACTCACCAGAGATTACGAAACATTTGGAACCAAAGGTCACATCGATATTGTTGCTTGCTTCGCAAATGAGAACACTCTCCTGGTACATGATCAACAAGATGCTTCACACCCAGATAACTCAGTAACCCATGAAGTTATAGCTCGCCTTGAAGAGCAGACAAATGCTCGAATCATCAAGGTGCCTGCCCCAAAGCTTCTAAAGGATGATTTAGGGTTTGTGGACTATTCATACATCAACCACTACATCCTCAATGGAGCAGTGTTGTTGTGTGCCTTTGATGACCCTAGCGATCAGGTAGCCCAAGGCATCCTTGAAGATGTCTACCCAGGTCGCGAAATCAGGCTTGTTGATGCCAGACCTATCTTCGATAGGGGTGGCGGTATCCACTGCATAACCCAGCAGCAGCCTGCTATCTAACGATTTCGGCGTGGGGTCAATTCCAGACTCATATCTGGCGTAAATTATCCATATGCCTCAAACCCCTTTACACGCTGAACATGCCCGTCTTGGTGCTAGCTTCACAGATTTCGGTGGTTGGGATATGCCGGTTAGGTACTCCAGTGATCTAGCAGAGCATGAGGCAGTAAGAACAAATGCAGGTCTTTTCGACATCAGCCACATGGCAGAAATCTTTGTCCAAGGTACTGGCTCCGCAACATTCCTTGACTACTCACTGGTAGGTCAAGCGTCTCTAATTGAAAACGGCAAAGCCAAGTACTCGCTGATCTGTAACCAAGATGGCGGCATCATCGATGACCTTATTGTTTATCGATTAGCAGACGAATCTTTCCTTGTTATCGCGAACGCGGGAAACAGAACTGCCGTTGTTGAAGCACTGAAGTCCCGAGCGGCAACTCTTGGCTTTGTTGGAGTAACCGATGAGAGCGACGATTACGCTCTTCTTGCCATTCAAGGACCACACGCCACAAAGATCTTGCAGAGCGTGACCGACACTGACCTTTCAACACTTCCTTACTACTCAATCGGTGAGGGAACAGTTAGTGGAGTTCATACTTATCTCTGCAGAACTGGATATACCGGTGAAGATGGTTTTGAAGTTCTATTTAACAATTCAGAAGCAGTGAATGTTTTCAATGCTCTTATCGAGGCAGGAGCTGTTCCTTGTGGGCTAGCTTCTAGAGATACTTTGAGATTGGAAGCAGGAATGCCTCTATACGGACATGAACTAAACCTTGATGTAAATCCCTATGAGGCAGGCTTTGCAAGAGTTGTCAGATTAGACCGTGATGACTTTGTTGGAAGAGATGCACTTCTTGAGCTATCTACCAAGACGCCCTCTAGAAAACTTGTCGGCTTAGTGGGTGAAGGCAAGCGAGCAGCACGAGCTGATTACCCGTTGTACTCAGATAGCGAATCAACAGTGCAGATTGGCATCATCACCTCAGGAGCACTATCTCCTACCCTGGGTTACCCAGTAGCCATGGGATACCTTGAGACAGATCAGTCTGAATTAGGAAACACCGTCAGTGTTGATATCAGAGGAACCCGCCTACCAATGACTATTGTCAAACTACCTTTCTACAAACGTTCAAAATAACCCAAAAGGAAAATCATGAGCAATCCAACTAACCGCAGTTACACCGCAGAGCACGAATGGGTCCTAGTAGAAGGCGATGTTGCCACTATCGGTATCACCGCTTACGCTGCTGAGAAGCTAGGAGACGTAGTTTTCGTAGATCTTCCAAAGATTGGCACCTCAACCACTTACATGAAGATTTGTGGCGAGATTGAATCAACCAAGTCTGTTGGTGAACTATACGCGCCTCTTGATGGTGAAGTAGTTGAGATCAACGATGTAGTTGTCTCTGCTCCTGAAACAGTGAACACAGACCCTTTCGGTGCTGGTTGGCTAATCAAGGTCAAGTTCACAACACTTCCTGAACTTATGACGGCAGAACAGTACGACGCTTTGACAGGTGAAGGCTAAACATCAATGGTGCTTGCTCACGAAGATTTCCAATACCGTCACATCGGACCTAACGCTCAAGACCAGAAAGACATGTTGGCTACCCTCGGGTATCCAACTCTTGCTGAACTACTTGATGCAGCGCTACCTGAAGCTATCCGATTTGATGGTGATTCACTTCTTCCAGCAGCAATCTCAGAGGCTGAAGCAATTGCTGAACTCAGAAAGATCGCTTCAAAGAACCGAGTAACAACATCTCTAATGGGTCAGGGTTACTACGGTACAAACACCCCAACAGTTATCAAAAGAAACGTTCTAGAGAATCCTTCTTGGTATACCGCTTACACTCCTTACCAACCCGAGATTTCCCAAGGTCGCCTAGAAGCAATCATTAACTTCCAAACCATGGTCACTGACCTAACAGGCATGAAGACCGCTAACGGCTCAATGCTTGATGAAGGAACAGCTGCTGTTGAAGCAATGCTTATCGCTAGACGTTCATCATCAATTGAATCAAACATCTTTTATGTTTCAAGTGACATCTTCCCGCAGACCAAGGCTCTCCTAGATCACAGAGCTGAGCCTGTGAACATTGAAGTTCGATACTTTGATCTAGCAGAAACTTCAAAGAACCCAGAACTACTAACCGAAGAGTTCTTTGGTGTATTTGCTCAATACCCTGGAGCATCAGGTCAGATCTATGACCTAACTGCCCTCTTTGCTAAAGCTAAGGCTCACAACGCTATTGCTGTTGCAGCAGCCGATCTACTAGCGCTAACTCTTTACACACCTCCAGGTGAGATGGGTGCTGATGTTGTTATCGGCTCAACCCAGCGCTTTGGTGTTCCTATGGGCTTTGGTGGTCCGCACGCAGGCTATCTAGCAGTTAGAGAAGATCTAGAGCGTTCAATGCCAGGTCGTCTTGTAGGAGTATCAATTACCTCAGATGGCTCCCCTGCATATCGTTTGACTCTGCAAACCAGAGAGCAACACATTAGACGTGAACGTGCTACCTCTAACATTTGTACAGCTCAAGTTCTTCTTGCAGTTATGGCTGGCATGTATGCCGTCTATCACGGTCCAGCAAGACTAAAAGCAATAGCAACTGAAGTTCTAAATAAGGCTCATTCACTTGCCAACACCCTCAGAGATGCTGGCCTAGAAGTTTCTCATGGAAACTTCTTCGACACCTTTACTGTTTCAAACGTTGATGCTCACAAAGTCTTCGATTCGGCTAGATCTAAAAACATCACAATGCTTGTTCTAAATGAGAAGACCATAGGTCTTTCAGTTGATGAAACAACTTCAACTAAGACTCTTGAAGACGTTCTTGCATCCTTTGGAGTGACTAAAGCTCTTTCTTCAAGCAAGGTAGAAATCCAGCTTGCAAGAAAGTCTGATTACCTAACTCACGAGGTTTTCAACTCTTACCATTCTGAAACAGCGATGTTGAGATACCTCAAACGTCTTGCTGATTATGACTTCGCTTTGGACAGAGGAATGATTCCGCTAGGTTCTTGCACCATGAAGTTGAACTCAACAACTGAAATGGAAGCTGTAACTTGGCCTGAGTTTGCAGGCTTACACCCATTCGCCCCTAAAGAAGATGTTCAGGGTTATCTAGAACTCATTGGTCAGCTAACTTCATGGCTCTCTGATGTCACAGGTTATGAAGAAGTATCTCTGCAACCAAATGCTGGTAGCCAAGGTGAACTTGCTGGTCTATTAGCCATTCGTGGTTATCACCTATCCAGAGGAGATAAGCAGAGAACTGTTTGTCTAATTCCTTCAAGTGCTCACGGCACTAACGCAGCTTCTGCTGTTCTTGCTGGTATGGAAGTAGTTGTTGTTGCCTGTGATGAAAATGGAAACGTTGACGTTGCAGTTCTTCAATCAAAGATTGCTGCTACCGGAGACAAGCTTGCTGCTCTTATGGTTACCTACCCAAGCACCCACGGTGTTTATGAAGAAGCCATTGTTGATATCTGTGATCAGGTTCACGCGGCCGGTGGACAGGTATACATCGATGGAGCTAACACTAACGCTGTTGTTGGTTATGCAAAGTTCGGTCTATTTGGTGGCGATGTTAGCCACCTAAACCTACACAAGACTTTCTGTATTCCTCACGGTGGTGGCGGCCCAGGTGTTGGCCCAGTTGCTGCTAGATCTCACCTAAAGGAATTCCTGCCAGGTCACGAAAGAGCACAGTCAACACTTCCTAACTATGGGCCAGTGTCTGCTGCTCCTTATGGTTCAGCGAGCATTCTTCCAATCTCTTGGGCATACATCAGAATGATGGGATCTCATGGTTTACAGAATGCAACCGCAGTTGCTGTTCTTTCAGCGAACTACATTGCTAAAAAGCTTGATCACGCCTTCCCTCTTTTATACACAGGTAAGAATGGCTTGATTGCTCACGAGTGCATCATCGACATCAGAGGTATCACTAAAGATACTGGTGTTACCGGAGAAGATGTTGCTAAGCGATTGATTGACTATGGCTTCCACGCTCCAACCATGTCATTCCCTGTTGCTGGAACGCTAATGATTGAGCCAACTGAATCTGAACCTAAAGAAGAAGTTGATCGCTTCATATCTGCGATGCTTGCAATCAAAGCTGAGATTGATGAGGTTGCCTCAGGCAAGTATTCAATTGAAGAGTCACCACTAAGGAACGCTCCTCACACAGCCAAGAACATTGCATCTGAATGGAACAGGAAGTATGACCGTGAGGTTGCTGTCTTCCCTGCCAAACAGTTCAGAAACAAGTACTGGCCTATCGTGAACCGCATTGACAACGTCTATGGAGATAGGAACCTAGTGTGTTCATGTCCTCCTACTGAGTCCTTCGCCTAAGCGTACAACGTCCTCAATATCCCTGAGTGTTTGATGTACACTCGAACCAACTTATGGGAATGGGGTTCCAGATGGGAAAGACAACTAAGTCTTTAGCTGCACTAGCACTTATCGCTTCTATGTTTTCCGGTACAGGCGCTAATGCAGCTAGCGAAGTAGTGACTGTCACAAATCCAGGCGCTACGAAATCCTATGTTGTGCCTAATAATCTGAAGTGGTCAAAGAGTGCATTAGCTGCAGCAACTGCAGCTCAGAACATTGTTTATGAAGATCTAAAAGCAGGTATCGAGCTGTTAGTAAACAACGGTGCGACCCGTTTAGTCAAAGTAAAAAACAATTGGCAAACTTCAGAGTTTCCGGATTGGAAGAAATACGTTCCCGATGTTATTTCATACAACCTCAAAGGCTATGACGGAAACACACTAGTTATGACCTACGAAGATGCGCATGCAGGACCAGAACTAGCAAGCAGACTTATTTACTTGAAACAAAGCAGCTGCTCATTTAGCAAATTCAATTCGATGTCGTTCAAAGCTTGGTCAGCCAAATACTGTCCAATAGTGATTGGTTCGAAAGAGGACTACCTGAGGGCGTCTATCAGGGTATTTATGTCAATGTCAGAAAGCTACTTTTCGTCAGCATTCACCGCAAAAAGTATTGTGACTGAATGTCTAACTAAGAAATACAAGTTCACGATCAAAAACAACATTTTTTCCTGCCCTAAATCCAGTTACACCTGGCTCAAGACATTCCCCCTCACCGAACGGCTACACGACGGTGGTTATCAAATAAAGGTTGATGTAAAGACAAATAAGGCAACATTCACTTATCTAGAGCCACTCTGGCAAGAATGGGCGAACCGCTCCAGATTCCAAGACAGCGCTGTGATCAATTATTAGTTCTTTGGAGATTGCTCTACTCTCACTGTCTGAAAACCTCTGACAGCAGCCAGTGAATGTATAGCCAGCAAATCAACTGACTATTGGAAAAGAAGGCCAGCACTTGTGGTGCAAGGCCATTTGGGCGCTTTCTCCCTCGGGTAGAATCTAGACATGAATACTCCCTCAATGAACGTTCCCTTAGAAGTCTGGCTGATTACAGCCACAATAATCACGGCAATTATCGTGGTAGATCTACTTTTTCAGGTAAAGCGCAAGGGCGACCCTACTTTCAAGGAATCGGCAATCTTCACCAGCATTTTTCTAGCTGCAGCGATTGGCTTTTACTTCTTTGTAGATCAGGTCTGGGGTAAGCCTTATGGCAGTGAGTACCTAGCAGGTTTTATTACCGAGTACAGCCTGTCCATTGACAACCTATTCATCTTCCTAATCATCTTCACTAAGCTTGCTGTCCCTGAAAAGGCAAAGCGTCAAGCTCTTACAATCGGTATCTTGATTGCCCTGGTACTTCGGTTCATCTTCATCGCAGTTGGTGCAGTTGCTATCGCCAGATTCTCATGGGTGTTCTACCTATTCGGTGCATTCTTGATTTACACCGCATACACCTTGGTTCGCGATCACTTCAAGGCACACAGTTCTGACGATGCCCCTGGTGGAAAGTTCATTGAATTCATCAAGAGAAGAGTGAACGCAACAGACGATTTCCACGGTTCAAAGATTTCTATCAAGAAAGATGGCAAGCGTTTCTATACACCACTGCTATTCGCCATGATTGCAATCGGTAGCGCTGACCTTCTGTTTGCTCTAGACAGCATCCCAGCGGTTTATGGTCTAACCAAAGAACCATATATTGTCTTCACTGCCAACGCATTTGCGCTACTTGGTCTTCGCCATCTGTTCTTCTTACTAAGCGGACTGCTTTCAAGACTTGTCTATCTAGGTATCGGACTATCTGTGATCCTTGCTTGGATTGGTGTCAAGCTAGTTATTCACGCATTGCACGAGAACGAGCTTCCATTCATTAACGGTGGAAAGCACTTCGAAGGCCTACCTGAGATAAGCACTAACACTTCTCTAGGTGTGATTCTGGTAACAATAACGATTGCAACTGTTGCATCGCTAATCAAAACCAGAGTTAAGAAATAGTGCTCACTCTTCCTCAAACAGACCTAAAGGTTTCCAACCTTTGCTTCGGTGGAAACGTTTTTGGCTGGACAGCAGATCAAGATCAATCCTTTGAGTTACTGAACTACTTCACGGAGCATGGTGGTAACTTCATCGACACTGCTGATGTTTACTCAGCTTGGAAAGAAGGCAACCACGGCGGAGAAAGCGAAACCGTCATTGGTAACTACCTCAAGCAATCTGGCAAAAGAGCAGATCTAGTAATCGCCACCAAGGTTGCGATGCTAGAAACTAGAAAAGGCCTAAGCGCTAAGAACATTGCACTTGCTTGTGAAGACAGCCTTAGAAGACTAAACACCGATTACATCGACATTTACTATGCACACAGCGATGATCTAGAAACAGATCTCGAGGAAACTCTCTCTGCATTCAATGAACTAGTTGTTGCAGGAAAAGTTAGATACATCGCTGCCTCTAACTACACATACGGCCGTTTAGCTGAGGCTCTAAGAATCAGTGAAGCCAATGGATTTGCCAAGTACATGGCCTTACAAAACAGATACAGTCTGGTAGCTAGAGAGCCTTATGAATCTGATGGTGCTAAATCTGTGCAGGACTTTGGAATATCTGGCTTACCTTATTCCACTCTCGGCAGTGGCTTCCTCTCTGGTAAATATAGAGAAGGACAGACAGTAGATTCAGCTCGGGCAGTGGCGGTTGGTAATAACTACGCCAATTCTGAGAACTACGCCTTACTAGGCAGAGTTGAAGAGATTGCCAAGAACCACTCAGTTTCAAACACAGCAGTAGCTCTTGAATGGCTAAGAAACCAACCTGGTGTTACAGTGCCTATTGCTTCTGGCAGAACAGTTGAACAGCTAAGTGCTCTTATGCAGAATGTGGTCCTAAGTGCGGAGGATGTGTACTTCCTAACCGGAAGTAACTAGATCTATTTAGCTAGATTTGCTTCGATTGCTTCAATGATTGGAGCAGCATCTGGCTTAGTAGTTGGTCTAAAGCGCATTACTTGACCATCAGCTAACACTAGGAACTTTTCAAAGTTCCACTTCACATTGCCAGCATTACCTTCAGCATCTTCTGCCTTGGTTAGCTCCTTATACAAAGGATGAGCATTCTTGCCGTTTAGTTTGGCCTTCTCTGTCATCGGGAAGGTTACTCCCCAGGTGGTTGAGCAATACTCTGAAATGTCATCTGAAGACTTTAGTTCTTGGAAGAACTGGTTAGATGGCACACCGATAACAGTAAAACCCTTGTCTTTGTACTTCTTCTGCATGGCTTCAAGAGTTTCATACTGTGGGCTAAGTCCACATCGAGAGGCAACGTTAACAACCATGGTCACTTTGCCTTGAACATCACCAAAAGTCTTGGTTGATCCATCGAGCATTACAAGTTCAATTTCTTTTAGAGTCATGCTCTAACGCTACCTCAGAGAGAGCCAGAGTTTAACTCCAACTTCTGCTTTATGCGCCTGTTATGGAAGCTTTGTAGCTTTTACCCATTTGATTACAGCATCGGCAAAGACACCTGGCTGTTCTTCTTGAGGCAGGTGGCCACTCTTATCAACAATGACTAGCTGGTTGTTCTTGATAATTGTGGCTAGCTTTTCTGTGTCAGCCGTTGGAACTACCACATCGTATTTACCTGTGATTAGAAGAGTTGGTTGAGTTATCGATGTTAGGTTTTGAGCCAACTGGTTATCTCTAGGGGCAGTGGAGAATTCCCAGAATGCTTTTTCCCAACCCTTAATTTGAAGAGGCTTGAAATAGCCTTCAGCAACTTCATCAGTTAGCTGCGCCTTATCGTAATAACTTCTTTGCAGCAGGTCTTTGCCACTAGAGGCTACTCCCCTGACCAGGAATGGGCCTAGGCGATCAACCTGAGGAATAACCTTTAGAGAGTTGATCCAAGAGCTTCCAGTGCCGGTTGTAAGAATTGCTGGGTCAACCAGGATCAAGCGTTGAACTTTATCTGGGTTCACTCTGGCGTACTCAGCTGCTATCTGACCTCCTGCGGAATGACCACCAAGAATAATCTCTTGGCCTTTTCCATACTTCTCAATAAGAGCTGAAATCAGTTCGAAGTTACCTTCAAAGCCATAAGGGTTTGCTCCAGTCCAACTAGTTGGACGCTCTGTATAACCAAAGGCAGGTCTGTCGTAGGCAAGCACATCGCCTTGAGTGCTCAGTGACTTCATCACAAAACGCCATGAGTGAGTGCTGGCACCAAAGCCATGAAGGAGTATGAATATCGGCACATCTGCTTTGCTTGTGCCTGAATACTCTTCTCTAGCGATGTGGACTTGAAGTCCATTTACTTCAGCAAACTCTTCCCCATTTCCAGCTGCTTCAACATTGGTAAGAGTGCCGCTGGATTCAAATGGAATGACCATAGGAACGATGAGGAAAGCTGCAATGCCCAAAAGTAGGGCTCTAGTCATGAATCTTCGGAATGCTCGCATAGCCCTTAGTTTATGGTTCCCTATGCAGAAAAGGTGTAAGTGGAAAAACCTTACTTCTTTGGGTTATTTGGCTTCTTAGTCGCGTAGGCAAATATCGCAAGGCCTGTAACAAGCGCTCCGGCACCTAAACCATAGGCAACTACCTCGTTGGCTCTATCTGTATCAACAAATACACCGACAAAGATAACTGCGATGATGGCAACTACTACACCAATAAGCTTGGACTTTAGATCATCTAGGTCTTTGACTTCCAACCAAACTGGTACCTCTAGATCGGTATCAACAAACAGCTCATACAGACCGTAACCAATAACCAAGAGAACTGTTCCAAGCAGAATCGCATCAACTGCAGTTAGGACCTCAACGATAGCTACCTTCAAATAAGACTTGCCGGTAACACTATCGATAACAGCCTTGATCATTTCAACAGAACCTTGGCCCATAAGAACCAAAGCACCAATGATTGAAGCTATCGCTGGAATAAAGACTACGTAACGGGTTAGACCTAGTATTTTTCTCATGTTGCCTAGTCTATTGTCGGGAAGTGGCTACCTTAGGGAAGGTCTTTGGCCCTTTTTTGGACGGCGCAATAGTGCTGAGAACTGCCTTTATGGGAATTCATTGAACCTTTGTTGAACGTTTTTCAGTATCTTGCCTAATTGGCGCTAAATATAGGCAAAGATTGGTAAATGATGAAAATAGGCGTAATCAAAGAGCAAGCCGGTGAGACTCGTGTTTCGGCTACCCCGACCACAGTAAAGGCCATTACCGATCTTGGCTATCAGGTCATCGTTGAATCCCAAGCTGGAGTGCTATCAACTTTTCCAGACTCTGCATACGTGCAGGCTGGAGCAACTATCGGCTCTACTAAGGAAGCTTGGTCAAGCCAAGTTGTCCTGAAAGTTGCAGCACCAACCGATGAAGAAATTACTCAGCTAAGCGATAACGCAATCATCGTTAGCTTGATGACTCCTTCTCTCCGTCC
>Ga0304730_1003039_pt1 | contig 11533 bp, 7 predicted proteins | sample M_130628_MF_Meta_FD_190474 | JGI IMG/M metagenome (GOLD analysis project Ga0304730, IMG submission 190474) | Freshwater microbial communities from Lake Montjoie, Canada to study carbon cycling - M_130628_MF_MetaG (v2) (version 2) | ecosystem: Environmental > Aquatic > Freshwater > Lake | place...
TCCGCGTTGTCCTCGCCGGGGATGAACACGCGCAGTTCGCCGGTGTCCCGCTCGCGAAGCAGGATGTCGTTGTTGTTCTTGTTCCGGAAGTTGCCGGTCAGGACGAGCCAATCCCCATCGGGCAGCTCGTATTCGTCCGCGCCGGTCAGCGCGCCGCCGGAGATGTGCCAGACGGTGAGGAGCGAGGGGTCGAGGACGCCGCGGAGCAGGATGTCCGGCTTGCTGTCGGCATCGAAGTCGCCCACGGCGATCGCGTCGAAGCCCGTGGGCAGCTCGTCGACCACGTTCGTGGAGAGGATCTTGTTGGCGTCGCGCTTCCAGTAGCGCAGCACCTCGTTCGAATCGACGAAGACGATGTCGCCGGAGCGGTCGCCGTTCAGGTCGATGGTGCCGACGTAGCGCGCGCCCGCGGGGAGCTTGCCGACCGTCTGGAACTTCGGCTTCACCCCGGCGTGCTTGCCGTCGGTCTGCAGGATGGAGATCTTCCCGTTCTTCAGCGTCACCGCGCTGCCCTTGATGGCGCCCCAGCTGTAGACGATCGGCGTCAGGGGGAGGACCGGCGATGCGGAGCCGTCGCCGGTGGACGGCGAGCCGCCGTTGTTCACGCTGCCGCCGGTGTTGCCGCTGCCGTCGCCGGGCGTGCTGCCGTCGTTGGGGTTGCCGTCCTCGTCGAGCTGGCCGGAGGCCGGTCCTGCCACCTCGCCCACGCCGGTCCCGATGGGACCGTTGACGTAGCGGAACGGGTAGACGGTGCCCAGGCTCGAGGTCGGGGTCTCCGCACCGGCCATCGAGTACAGCAGCGACGACGGGGCCGTGGCGACCGCGCGGCCGATGTTCGAATTCGATCCGACGCGCGCGCTCCAGAGATCGCCCGTTGCGCCGACGGTCCCGCGGATGGCCCACGGATTGTCGCCGGCACCGCTGCGCGTGAACGCGAACGCCGTGCCGGAGTTCGCCACCTGCAGCAGGTCCGGCGGGTTGTTCGGGTCGACGATCGCGGTGTCGAAGCCCGGCGATCCGACGATCGCCTGCGGCGGATCGGTCAGGGAGAGTGCCACTGCGTAGCCGAAGGCGTTGTTGACGTTGTCGGAGCGCGGAAGCAGGGTTCCGTCCGGGGTCCAGGTGGACCCGTGGTCATCGCTGCGGAACATGTACGCCACGCCGTTGCCGGACACGTCGCTCGAGTTGCCCGAGTCGCGCGCCGGTGCGCCGACGAGGAGCCACGCCGCGTCGTTGCCGTCCACCACCGCCACGGATGCGCCGAAGCCGGCGTTCGCCGTGGGGGTTTCCTCGGTGACCTTCGACGACAGGGTCCACGCGGAGCTTCCTGCCGCGCGTGCGTAGACGCGCGCGTTGCCGGCGTGGATCCTGCCCTGGATGTTCTTGTTCTGGACGCCGGCCACGAGGAGGTTGCCGTGCAGCGACAGCTTGGTCCCGAGCTGGTCGTTCGCGCCGCCGTCCAGGTCCTCGATCTTCTGCGTCTGCGCGTAGTTGCCGTCCCCGGCACGCTCGAAGACGTAGATGGCGCCGGTGTTGCTGGTGCCCGAGAGCGGGCAGCCGACGGCCACCGTGCCGTCGTGGGCTGCCACGGAGAAGCCGAACTGATCGATCTGCTGCAGGTCCTCGGGGGCGAGCGTCTGGTCGGGCAGCCGCGTGTACGCGCCGTACCGTTCGGCGGTCGACACGCCGTTCGGGCCGGCGCCGCCGCCCGGATTTGCGTATCCCCAGCTGTCGCCGGCGCCCTTGCGGTAGACGAACGCGGAGCCGCCGAAGAGCGCCACCGCGTCGTAGCCCCATGCACCCACCACGATGTCCTTCGTGACGGGGTCGATGGCCACGCTGCAGCCGGTCTGTGCCAGGGTGCGGGTCGGCGCGATGAGGCGCTGGACGAAGTCCCACTGGTTGGTGCCTGCGGTGCGCTTGAAGACGAAGGCCGCTCCCGCTCCGTTGGACCCAGAGTTGGTCTTCAGGTCCACCAGGCGCACGTCGGGCGCGCCGATGACCGCGTACTCCTCCGTCATGGCCATCGCGAACCCGAACCGGCATCCGCTGTTGAGGGCTTCCTTGAGGGACGTTCCCACCTGGACCTTCGCTCCCGGCGCCCATCCATCGATGTTCTGCACCGCGAACGACGGTGCGGAGGCGGCGAGGGTTGCCGCCGTGGCAACGATCGCGAGGCTGGCAGGGCGGAGTTGGCGGAGGCGGTTGAGCATGTGCTGGGGAACTTCCTTGGCGCTGGGGAGGCGTGCTGCCTTCCCTATTGTTACTTATGATCTGAACCACCCGTTGGGATCGCTGGTATCCGTGAAATTGGGAGAAATCCCCGACATAGATCGTCACGGTCAACGTTTGGCGTCCAACTGGCATTTCGCGGGCGTGCGCCCGTTTCTGCAAAGTCCGAGAATCAGGAACCGATCCATGAACCCGTTTATCCGCTTTTCGTCCTTTCGTCGCGCCGCATCGCTTGCCGTGATTGCGGTGTTGGCGGCGGAATCGGTGCTGTCCGTCGCACATGCGCAGCAGGGCGGCCCGCCGCAGGGGCAGGGCCAGGGTCAGGGCGGAGGTCGCGGTGGCCAAGGCGGCGGCGGCGGCGGAATGATGCGCGGCATGGGCCGCATGGGCATCCAGAACCAGATCCGCGATGCCTTCGAGCCCGACTTCGTTCGCCGGGACATCCCGCTCTTCAAGGAGCAGCTCACCCTCGAGGAAGCGCAGATGGCCGTGGCCGAGCAGTTGATGCGCGATTACGAAGACGCCTTCGAGCCGGCGCGCGACGAGGTCATGAACTCCATGCAGGAGATCGGCCGCCAGATGATGGCTCCGATGATGGCTCCGGAGATGCAGGAGAAGTGGCGCGGCGCGATGGACGAGGCGCGCCAGCAGATGGAGCAGATGGCGCAGGAGAAGGGCGCCGAGCTCACGCCCGAGGAGCGCCAGCAGTTCTTCCGCACCCAGATGGACAAGCTCGGCGAGCAGGTGCAGAAGGACATGAAGGCCAGCGGTGCGTTCGACCAGATGCGCGCCTCGCTCGGCACCATGGTCACCGACTTCAACAAGTGGCAGGAGACCAAGACGCGCCTGCGCAAGTCGTTCGTGGACGGGCTGCAGGCATCGCTCTCCGATCCGCAGGCCAAGAAGTGGCCCGCGTTCGATCGCTTCCTGGTGCGCGAGAAGACCCTCTCGCGCGGCGTCATGAGCGGCGAGAACGTCAACCTGTTCATCGTCCTCGACGAAGCGGGCCTTTCCAAGGAGACGTTCGCCAAGCTGCAGACCATCATGGACGACTATGAGCTCCAGCTCGACGGGGCGCTCAGGGCGCGCAACGATTTCCTGGCGGCCAACGAGGGCAAGTACCTCTCCTCCATCCAGAGCGGCGATGCCGATGCCGCGAAGCGCTTCGCAACGCGTTCCGTGGAGCTCCGCGAGAAGGTGCGCGACGTGAACGACCGCTACCGCGAGGCGATCTGCGCGGAACTCTCGCCCGACGATGCCAAGCGCGTGCGCAGCGCGGCCCTCGCCGCGGCATACGAGCGCGTGTACGGGCAGAACCGCGTGCAGCGTGCCTTCGAGGCGGCGCTGAAGCTGGAGGGGCTGGAGGCGTCCGTGACGGGGGCCATCAACGATCTCCTGGCGCAGTATTCGGTGGAAGTCGTCCCGATGAACGACCGCATCGTGCAGGCGCTCCGCAAGGAGGAGCCCGTCAACCAGACCGAGGAGATGACCCGCGTGGTCGGCTTCATGTCCGGTGACGTGCCGATGTCGCAGATGTTCCGGCGCGGCGGCGGTGGTGCCGGCAGCGGGCGCGGCGAGTCGCAGGAGCTGTTCGACAAGCGCAACGAGACCAACGACACCTACATGGAGCGGCTCGAGAAGCTGCTCACGCCCGAGCAGTTCGAGTCGCTGCCCAAGGGCAATCGCGGTGGCCAGGGCGGCATGGGCGGCATGTGGGGCAACAATGGCCCGATCAAGCTCTCCGACCTGCCGCAGCAGGCGCAGGACCGCATGAAGCAGTACGACAAGAACAACGACGGCACCATCGACGATGCCGAGCGCCAGGCCATGATGGAGGACTTCCGCCAGCGCGGTGGCCCCGGCATGATGATCGGCGGCGGCGGTGGCCCCGGCGGCGGCGGTGGCCCCGGTGGCCAGGGCGGCGGCCGCGGCAACCGTGGCGGCCGCGGTGGCAATGGCGGCCCCGGCGGCGGTGGAAACGGCGGCGCCCCGGCCGGACAGTCCCCGAACTGAATTGCATTGCGGGCCGTTGGCCTGCATTTCCCCGTGAAATGACCCCGGATCCGGTTCTCGGCCTTCCCCGAGACGGATCCGGGGCTATGTTTGGGGGGTCGATCGACCCCCAACGTCCGCTGATGGAGATACTGCTCAGATGAAGATTCGATCCGCCCTTGGTGTCCTCGCCTCGGCTGTTCTCGTCACCGGCTTCCTCGTGAAGTCGGCCATTGGCCACGTTGACGACCCGAAGGCTCGCGACCTGCTTCCCCCGGTGTACGGTCCGATCTACCACGAGGGCCAGGGCTCGACCGCGGAGGTGTTCCCCTTCAGCGGCATCAACCTGAAGAGCTGGATCCCGCTGAACAACTTCACGGGCTCTCCCACGTCGGGCAACGACTGCTGGGGCTACGTGAGCCCGTCCGGCAAGGAATACGCCATCATGGGCCTGTCGAACGGTACGGCGTTCGTCGACATCACCAACCCATCGGCGGCCACCACGGTGGCGCACATCACCGGACCCACCAGCCTCTGGCGCTGCGTGAAGGTCTACGGCACCTTCTGCTACGCGGGCACCGAGGCCGGCGGCGGCGTCCAGGTGATGGACATGAGCAACATCGACGGCACGAACGCCAGCGCGCCGCGCGTGGTGCTCACGACCACCGTCACCACGGGCGGCAACTCGCTCAACACGCACACGCTGACGATCGACACGGCCAGCGGCTACCTGTACCGCGCGGGCGGCGGCTCGAACGGCATCCGCGTCTACGACGTGAAGACCAACCCAGCGAGCCCGACGTTCGTGGGGCAGTGGAACAACGTCTACGTGCACGAGTGCCAGGTGGTGACCTACACCTCCGGCGTGTACGCGGGCAAGCAGATCGCCTTCTGCTGCGGCGGTTCCAACGGCGGCCAGACAAACACCGGCCTGTACATCGTGGACGTCACGAACAAGGCCGCGATGACGCAGCTCTCGTACACCACGTACCCCGGGGCCAAGTTCTGCCACCAGAGCTGGCTCTCCAACGACCAGCGCCGCGTGTACATCAACGACGAGCTCGACGAGGGTGCCACGGTCAGCCTGACCACCACCATCGTCATCAACGTCTCGAGCCTCACTGCACCGGTGGTTGAGCCGAGCTTCAACAACGGCAACAGCGCCATTGGCCACAACCTGTACATCGGCCAGGGCAACAAGCTCTTCGAGGCCAACTACAAGAGCGGCCTGCGCGTGTTCGACCTGAACGCGAGCTACTCGAACCCGCCCGAGATCGCCTACTTCGATACGTGGCCGGCCGACGACGGCGCGCAGTTCAACGGCCTGTGGAACGTGTGGCCGTACTTCCCCAGCGGCACCGTGATCGGAAGCGACATCAACCGCGGCCTCTTCGTATGGCGCCTTGGCGGACCGGCGGCGTACTTCACGTACCCGAACGGCCTGCCGACCTTGGTGGCACCGAGCGGTGCCTCCGTCACCATCCAGGTGGCGCCGCCCGCGGGCACCACGCTGCCCGCCAACTCCGTCAAGATGGTGGTCACCGTGGCCGGCGTTGCCACGACCGTCACCATGGAGTCGCTCGGCAACAACCTGTACCGCGGCGCGTTCCCGACCATTCCCTGCACCAGCAGCCTGACCTACGAGTTCCGCGTCGACTCGATCGACGGCCCGTACCCGGACCCGGCGGGTCCGCGCTCGGCCGTGGCCGCCGTCGGCCTGGCCACCCCGGTGGACGACACCTGCGAGGCGCAGGGCAGCTGGGCGCTCTCCGCCACGGGCGACAACGCGACCTCCGGCCTCTGGATCAACGCAGATCCGGTGGCCACCGCCGCACAGCCCGAGGACGACCACTCCGCGACCGGCACGCGCTGCTTCGTCACCGGCAACGGCGCCGTGGGCGGCGCCGTGGGCGATGCCGACGTGGACGGCGGCACCACCACGCTGACCACGCCCGTCTTCGACGGCACCGGCGACCAGACGTTCGTCAGCTACTGGCGCTGGTACTCCAACGACCAGGGCTCGAACCCCAACGAGGACTCGATGCCGATCTCCATCTCCAACGATGCCGGCGTCACCTGGACGCAGCTGGAGCTGGTGAGCACCAACTCCAACGCGTGGGTCCAGCGCTCGTTCAGAATTTCCGACTTTGTCGTACCGACGACCATCATGAAGGTTCGCTTTGCCGCGCGCGACATTGGCGTGGGAGGATCCATCGTCGAGGCGGCCATCGACGATTTCCAGGTGATCCGCTACCAGTGCAGCGCGAATCCCGCGGATCTGAATGGCGATGGCGTGGTGAACGGCGCCGACCTTGGCCAGCTGCTGTCTGGCTGGGGCCAGCCCGGACGGACCGACCTTAACGGAAACGGCACCACCGATGGAGCCGACCTCGGCATGATGCTCTCCGCATGGGGTGGCTGAGCGCGGCATGGGGTGGCTGAGCGCGGCAAAATTTCCCTTGCCTTCCACCGGCCGTCCGCTTTCGCGGGCGGCCGGTTTCATGTTCAATGCAGGAATGCAGATCACCCGCCGCAACTTCGTGTTCGCCTCGCTCGCGACCCCGTTCGCGTTCCGCACCGTCACCAACCTGCGCCGCAGCGAGCCGTGGAAGAACGAGAAGTTCCTCGTGGCCAAGGTGGGCTGCGGCGGCATGGGCGGAAGCGACCTGGGCGAGGTGGCCAAGCACAAGTCGGTGGAGATCGTGACGCTGTGCGACATCGACCGCCGGCAGCTCGACACGCTCACGAAGGGCGGCAAGGACGAGGATGGCAAGGCCGTGGCCCCGAAGTATGCCTCGGTGGCCGCGTTCGCCGACTGGCGCGAGATGTTCGCCAAGATGGGCGACAAGTTCGACGCCGTGGTGGTGAGCACCGCCGACCACATGCATGCCTCCATCGCGATGGAAGGCCTGAACCGCAACAAGCACGTCTACTGCCAGAAGCCGCTCGCGCAGGGCGCCTGGGAGAACCGTCGCCTGGCCGAGGTGGCCGCGCAGAAGACGAAGCTGGTCACGCAGATGGGCACGCAGCGCATCGCCACCAAGTGGCGCCGCTACGGCGGCAAGCTGCTCCGTGACGGCGTGATCGGCCCCGTGAAGGAGGTCTACGCGTGGACCAACCGTCCGGCCGGCTGGTGGCCGCAGGGCAACCCGCGTCCGACCGGCACCGATCCGATTCCGGATTGGCTGTCCTGGGATCTCTTCCTGGGCGTCTCGCAGGACCGTCCGTTCAAGGACGGCTACACGCCGTTCAACTGGCGCGGCACCATCGACTGGGGCACCGGCGCCTTCGGCGACATGGGCTGCCACATGCTGGACGTCCCGTTCTATGAACTGCAGCTCGGCACGCCGCTCACCGCGTACTGCAACCCGGTGAAGGCTTCCGCCGACCAGTTCCCGGAGAACGAGTCGGTGGTGCTCACCTACGGCCCCACGCCGAAGACCTCCAAGGACGGCCTCACGCTCAAGTGGTTCGACGGCGGCCAGTTCCCGAACTTCAAGGCGATCGGCCTGCCCGACGGCTGGGAAGGCGGCAAGCAGGGCGAGGACGTGGTCAAGGGCGACGGCGGCGTGATCCTGGTGGGCGAGAAGGGAATCATGTGGTTCCCGATCGAGCACGCCTGGGCGCGCGTCTTCGTCGACGGCAAGGCCGTGGACATGAAGCCCGAGGACCTCGGCAGCTCCAACCACTGGCACGACTGGGTCGATGCCTGCCTGGCGGGCAAGAAGGATGCCTGCGTGTCGCGCTTCGAGAAGGGCGGCCGCATGTGCGAGAGCCTGTCGATCGGCGCGATGAGCGCGCTGGACCCGGGCAAGAAGCTCGAGTACGACGCGGCCACCTGCACGTTCCGCAACAGCCCCGAGGCGAGCAAGATGCTCAAGCGCACGCCGCGCGCCGGCTGGAAGGTCGAGAACCTGTGACCGCAGGCTGCGCCCATCGCTGGGTGCGGCGGCTGGCGGCGATCGCGATCGTGGCGCTCGGCGTCGGCGGCTGTACCTCGCGCATGGCGCAGCTGGAAGGGGCACGCGGCCACACCGAGTGGATCTCCGGCGGCGATGGAGGCACCGCGGAGGTGCCGTCGGTCTTCGTCCTGCGCAATCCGACGCTTGGCTGGGTGAAGGTGGAGAGCATGCGCACCGAGGCCGGGACGGAATGCGGCACGGTGCCGCCGCTGCCGGCGTCGATTGCGCCCGGCAAGCAGATGGAGGTGGCGGTGATCGCGCGCTTCCCGCGCGCTTCCGGCGACGCGGTGCGCACGGTGACGCTTGAATCGAAGGGCGACGAGCCGCTGGTGCTGCGCGTCGACGGTCGGTTCCAGCCCGCGGCGCCCGCGGATGCGAAGCCGCCGCAGGCGATCGCGCCGGCGGGGAAGTGAGATCCACACGGGAATTCGATGCGGGCAACCCGCGGTTGCCGTACGGTCATTGCCGCGCGGTCAACGCTGTGCGCCGAGGCGCTCCCGCGCGGCGGGGATCTGCGTGAGCATCAGGATGCCGCAGACCATCGACGCGAGGTTTCCGGTGAGGACGGTGCAGATGTCGAGGACGGCATAGGTCTTGGCGCTGTCGAGGTACTTCGCGGGCTCCGCGGTGCGGGCTCGCGAGTAGGCGATGAGTTCGTAGACGCCGAGGATCAGCAGGGGGATCGACAGGATGATGCCGAAGCACGTGAACGCCCAGCCGACCGCGGCGACGATGTTGAAGATGCCGCTGATGAGCTGGGGGATGGCGATCATGTCCGGCGGCCAGTTGGCGGGCACGGCGGATGCATTGGGCGACGGGCCAGTGGGCGGCGCCGTGCGGGGCGCGTCCCCGGCGGGCGCGACGTCCGGCATCGGTTCGGCGCCGAAGGCCGACGCGAACTCGGGGAAGAGCGCGGCGTCGCGCCAGGGGCCGGTGGCGGACTGGCCGACCGGCGTGGTGGAGATGACCCGCCGTTCTCCCACCCAGCGATGGATGGTGGCGAGGTCGACTGGGCCGAAGGTCTGTCCGTTGCCGCCGATGATCCAGTAGGTCATGATTGCATAGTACTATACCGATTACACTAGTGAAGGCAAGGGGCAGCCGGGAATTTCCTACACTTGGAGCATGGTCACCGTCCTTCCAGTCGGCTGGATGAGCGAGACCGACCTCCTGCGGTCGGTGGCGTCGGTGGCCTGCGGCAGCGGGCATCCGGTGGCCCACGAGCTGCTGCGCGAGGCGGACATGCGGATCGTGCGGGTGGTGGATGCGCTGAACTGCGAACTGTGCCCGGGCGGCGCGGCGGGCGTGGTGGCGGGGTCCCGGGTGCTGGTGGGGTCGCCGGAGTTCCTCCTGGAGCACGGCGTGGACCTGGCGGGCGTGCCGCCGATGCAGGTGTGCGACGGCATGTTCTTCTCGGCGATCGACGGACGGTTCGCGGGGATCGTCAGCATGAGCGAGATGTAGCGCGCCGTGCGCGGCGTATCGTCCGTGCATGTCCAGGCTGCAGCGCATCGTCGCATCGAATGACGTGGTCACGTACCGCAGCGAGCTGCTGGCGTCGGAAGGGTTCCGCCACGGATTCTCCGCGCGGCACGGCGGTGTGAGCGTGGCGCCGTTCGACTCGCTGAACCTTGGCGTGGCGCAGGCGCCCGGCGAGCCGGACTCGGACGCGAACATCCAGGAGAACGCGCGCCGGCTGATGGCGGCGATCGGTGCCGCGGACGCGGCGATGGTGCGCGTGCGCCAGGTGCACGGGTGCGTGGTGCATGCGTGCGCGGGCGATGAGCGGTTCGGCCCGCCGCAGGCGGAGGCGGATGCATTGATGTCCGCCGATGCGCGCACCGCGCCGGCGATCCGCACCGCCGACTGCGTGCCGGTGCTGATTGCCTGCACCGAGACCGGGGTGGTGTGCGCGGTGCATGCGGGGTGGCGCGGCATCGTGGCGGGCGTGGTTCCGCAGGCCATCGGTGCGATGCGGGCGGCGCATGGCGCTCGGCCGGGCGGGATGGTGGCGGCCATCGGGCCGTGCATCGGGCGCGACGTCTACGAGGTGGGGCCGGACGTGGCGGCGGAATTCGCGAAGGTGGTGGGGGACGCGTTCGTGCTGCCTGCGGGCGGCGGACGCGCCAAGGAGCACATCGACTGCTTCGGCGCGGTGCGTTCGCAGCTGAAGGCATGCGGGATCCCGGCGGAGAGCGTGGATGGCGAGGAACTGTGCACCGTGGCCACGCCGCGGGAGTTCTTCAGCTACCGGCGAGACGGCGCGCGGAGCGGGCGCATGGCGTCCGTGGTGGTCCCGCGGGGCTGACGGGCAGTGCAGCGGATCGATCTCCGATATGGTGCGCTGCATGGAACGGTCCATGCATCGATGCCGCGTGTCCATCATCGCCTTCCTGTGCACCGTGCTTGCGGGGGCGATGGCTCCCGTGGTGCAGGCGCAGCAGCCCGCGCAGGCGCCTGTCGCAGCGCCGGCGCCCTCCGCCCCGGCCGCAGCGGCGCCCCGGATCGTGCGCGTGGGCGTCTACGAGGTTCCGCCGTTCGCCGAGCCGGATGCGGCGCTCAAGTGGAAGGGCTTCGCGGTGGTCCTCTTCGAGGCGTCTGCCATCCAGCTGCAGATGATCCCGGAGTTCCGGCAGTACGCGAACATCGACGACCTGATGTCGGCGGTGGAGAAGGGCGAGGTGGAGGCGGGCATCGGCAACATCATGGTGACGAGCAAGCGCCTCGCACAGGTGGACTTCTCGCAGCCGATCCTGGACGGCGGGCTGCGCGTCATGGTGCCGAGCGACCGGACGCACACGCTCCGCCGGCTGTGGAACGGGCTCGTGGAGGATGGACACGTGCAGGTGCTGTTCTGGGCCGTGGTGGGCATGCTGGTGCTCTCGGTGGTGGTGATGGCGGCGCTGCGCCGGCTCGACCGCGAGTTCTCGCAGCACTGGCACGAGGGCTTCGCCGAGGCGATGTACCACGTGGTGTCGGTGATGATGACCGGAAAGACCTCCTACAAGGGGAAGCTGGGCCCCGCGTGGCTGGCGCGCGTGGTTGCCTCGGTCTGGCTGATCTTCGGTGTCGCGAGCGTGGCGTACGTCACGTCGAGCATCACCAGCGTGATGACCGCGGACACCATCAGCGATGCGGTGCATGGGCCCAAGGACCTGCCAGGGCGCACGGTCGGGGTGCTCACGGGGAGCGTCGGCGCCCGTTACTGCGCGGAGCACGGCATCGACGTGGTGACGTACGACACGCTGGACGGCGCGGCCCGGGCGCTTGCCGACCGCGTGACCGACGCGGTGGTCTCCGATGCGCAGTCGCTCGAGTTCTACGACGTCTCGCACCCGCAGGTGAAC
>Ga0304730_1003041_pt1 | contig 11520 bp, 7 predicted proteins | sample M_130628_MF_Meta_FD_190474 | JGI IMG/M metagenome (GOLD analysis project Ga0304730, IMG submission 190474) | Freshwater microbial communities from Lake Montjoie, Canada to study carbon cycling - M_130628_MF_MetaG (v2) (version 2) | ecosystem: Environmental > Aquatic > Freshwater > Lake | place...
CGTCGGTTCGGCAATGGCCTCACCGCCGCGCTTGAGTTTCATGTTGCGCGTGCATGCATGCTGCGTGAATCTCACGTGTGCGAGCACCCGCAGCGAGCACGGGACCCCTGGCCCGAGGCGTCGACAAGCGCGAAGTCCGGCAGCTGGATACCCGATTACTCCCGGGTGCCGCCCGGACGAGCGGTTGTCGTCGAGGCCGAGCGCAGCCGGGTGGAGCGAGGCCGTCCGCGGGACAGGGGTCCCGCGCGCAGCGGAGGGTGCGGTGGAACGTCAAACGCACAAAGCTGAAGTTGCGACGGAACGTCGAAGGCGCGCAGCGAATGGACCTCAACCGAAGCAGGGACAGGCGATCCTGGCACCAATCTCCAAAACGCACCGCGCGCGCCCCATGAAGGAGCGCGCGCGGCGGAATTCTCGTGCTGTGCGTCTCGGTCAGGGCTGCGGCGCGTTCGGGAGCTCCAGGAGCTCCACGTCGAACACCAGCGTGGCCTTCGGCGGGATCGGGCCGCGGCCGCGCTCGCCGTAGGCCAGCGCGAACGGGACGATGAGCTTGCGCTTGCCGCCGAGCTTCATCGAGCCCACGCCCTCGGTCCATCCGGGAATCACGCTCGAGAGCGCGAAGGTGGCGGGCTCGCCACGGTCGACGCTCGAATCGAACTTCTTGCCGTCCACCAGCCAACCGGTGTAGTGCACCTTGACCACGGCGTTCTTGTCCGCGGGCGAGGGGCCGGTGCCCTCCTTGATGTCCACGTACTGGAGGCCGCTGGGGAGGGTCTTGATCTCGCCGGTGAAGGCGTCGCCGGGGAATCTGCTCATGGGGGTGTCGCTCACGATGCTGCCATCGACGGCATTGACCACGATGTCGTGGCGCTGGCCGTCCTTGAAGACCGTCACGTTGACGGCCGGTGGTTCGTTGCCTGGGTTCATGGCGGCTTCGCGCACCACGCCGCCCTTGGTCTTCTCGAGCGCCTTGGTCATGGCGGCCGGGACGGTCAGCGTCGCGCCGGTCACCTTGCCGGTGGACGGGTCGACCGTGACGCGCTTCTGCAGCCCGCCGCAGGTGACGATGATCTCGTAAGAGGTGACGGCGTCGCCCGCGGTGATGATGCGCGCGGCCAGGCTCTGGCCGTTCATCGCCTTCTCGGCGGCTTCGACGGCCTGGACCATGGAGACCTTCGCACCCTCGAGCTGCTTCTGGACAGCGGCGGGCTCGGGCGGAAGGGCCGTGTAGTCAACGCCGGCGGCGGGCGGGGTGCCCTGCGCGAGGGCGGAGGCGCACACGAGCGCCGAGGCGAAAGAGGCGGTGAAGTTGAGCTGACGCATCGAAGCAATCTCCTGCGCGCCGAGCGCGCGTTGAGGTGTGGGGTTCAGGTCCGTGGTGCGGCCGCGCCCGATGCGGCGACCGCGTGTCCGTCGGCCATGGCCCGGAAGCGCTCCGGGTTGGCCTCGATCTCGAGCACCTTGCCAAGCCGCCGCGCATGGCGGGCCTCGCCGGTGTAGCGCGCGCCCAGGAAGGCGCGCACCAGTTCCTCGGCCACGGCCAGGCCGATGGTGCGGCCGCCGAGGACAAGGACGTTCATGTCGTCGTGTTCCACGCCCTGGTGCGCGGAGTAGTGGTCTTCCACGTTGCCCGCGCGGATGCCCGGGATCTTGTTGGCGGCGACGCTCATTCCCACGCCGCTGCCGCAGAACAGGATCCCGCGCTCGGCGCTGCCGTCGAGGATCCGGCTGCAGCCGGCAACGGCGTAGTCCGGGTAGTCGACGGCGTCGGTGGAATGGGTGCCCACGTCGATCACCTCGTGACCGAGGGAACGGATCACCGGAAGCATCTCCTGCTTCAGGGCGAAACCGGCATGATCGGAGGCAACGGCGATGCGCATGGCGAGCGTCGGATGCTACGCTTTTGTCACGAGGACCTCCTGATGATGACCCCCGCCGCCTGCAGCGCGTTTGCCCTTCTCATCACCACCCTTGGCGCCGCCCCGGCGGTGCCCACCGCCACGGCGCTCCCACAGAACGTGGGTTACGGCGGGGGCGGACAGATGCAGGGTGGACAGGCGCAGGGGAGCGGCTACGGATACAGCCAGCCGTCCCAGAGCGCGGGCTACGGCAACTCCCAGGGCGGCAACTCGCAGGGCGGCAACTCGCAGGGCGGCGGCTTCCAAGGCGATGGCAGCGTGAACGGCGTGCCGCGCGGCGTCGGCTACAACCAGCAGGGCGGCGAAATGTCGCGGACGGCCGCAGAACAGGCGGCCCTGGCACCCGAGTACCACATGCACGTGGTTGGAACCAACGCTGCCAGCGCCGTTGGTTCCGGCGGCGGCCCTGCGATCCAGCAGGGTGAGGAGAACCCGGGGTACGTGCAGGCCAAGTTCGTGACCCCCTACGGAAATGCCACCGTCATGCACCACTACGGCCCCGGCTACCCGCCCCCGATGGGTACCGGCGGAGGTCCCAACGATGGCAACGGTGGCGGCGGCGGCGCGCCGAACGGAACCGTGGCCGGCAACCGCGACCTGGTGAACTGGGGCCTGACCCCGGCCTGGGATGCCGAGGAAATGGGCAACGGCGCCTGGTTCGGCAACCCGTCGGGCAACAGCCCCATGCCGTACATCGGCGGCTTCAACGACTGATCACCCCCAAAAACAACTGTGGGTCTGCCGACGCAAGCGCCGGCAGACCCACAGGTTCAGAAAAGGGGACCAGGGTCGTCTACCCACACGGCCTCGGGGCGCGCTTGACGGGCAAGGCATGGCCTTGACTCCATCAGAGCAAGCAGCTCCGGGCAGTGCCGTTGGCCCAACCGCAACACAGCGCAACACGCTTGCCGCGAGACCAACCGAAACGGGTATCTGGTTCCGTACTTTCCCAATCCAGGTCGCGCTGTGTGCGCAACCGATTCAAACCGATGCAACAGACTGCCACGGATTGGAGAGCAGTCAACGACAAGCAGCGCAAATCGCCCCGTGAGCGCCCGGTAATCCGCCTGCGCAAACGGAACGACCGCCCAATCGACCTTCTGACACCCTTGCACGCGCACGAACGACCTGGCGCCACCGCGGAACCAGCCCTTGGCGCACATCGCGCGCACCGACATATGCCAAAAAGCACAGCGCCCCGTCGATGAAAACGGGGCGCTGCTATATGTCAAGGAACAGTTGGACGCCATTGGCTGACCGTCACCGGTCAGTTAGCTGCTAATGCAGTACGAGATTGCGTTGACTTGAGAATCCGGCACCGAGATCGCTCTCGGGTCCGGTCTAAGGTATCCCTTAGAAAGGAGGTGATCCAGCCGCAGGTTCCCCTACGGCTACCTTGTTACGACTTAGTCCCAGTCACCAGCCTTGCCGTGGGCACGCATGAATTTGCGCGACTTCGGGCACTGCCGGCTCCCATGACTTGACGGGCGGTGTGTACAAGGCTCAGGAACATATTCACCGCGGCGTAGCTGATCCGCGATTACTAGCGATTCCAACTTCATGCGGGCGAATTTCAGCCCGCAATCTGAACTGGGGTATGCTTTAGCGATTTGCTCCACCTTGCGGTCTTGCATCGTTCTGTACATACCATTGTAGCACGTGTGCAGCCCTAGACATAAAGGCCATGAGGACTTGACGTCATCCCCACCTTCCTCCGGTTTGACACCGGCAGTCTCGCTACAGTCCTCGCCATTACGCGTTAGCAAGTAGCGACAGGGGTTGCGCTCGTTGAGGGACTTAACCCGACACTTCACAGCACGAGCTGACGACAGCCATGCAGCACCTGTGCACGTTCCGCCCTTGCGGGTGTACGCCTACTTTCATAGGTTTTATCCGTGCATGTCAAGCCTAGGTAAGGTTCTTCGCGTTGCTTCGAATTAAGCCACATGCTCCACCGCTTGTGTGAGCCCCCGTCAATTCCTTTGAGTTTTAATCTTGCGACCGTACTCCCCAGGCGGCATACTCATCAGTTTTCCTACGGCCGGAACGGAGTCAAACCGCTCCGACCAAGTATGCATCGTTTACAGCGTGGACTACCGGGGTATCTAATCCCGTTTGCTCCCCACGCTTTCGTGCCTCAGCGTCAGATTTGGCCCAGTCACCTGTCTTCACCGTTGGCGTTCCGATAGATATCTACGCATTTCACCGCTCCACCTATCGTTCCAGTGACCTCTACCAACCTCAAGATGCATGGTTCGCCAAGCAATTCCACGGTTGAGCCGTGGGATTTCACAAAGCGCCTTTGCATCCGCCTACGCACCCTTTAAGCCCAGTGATTCCGATTAACGCTCGCACCCTCTGTATTACCGCGGCTGCTGGCACAGAGTTAGCCGGTGCTTCCTTTGGGTATGGTCATTTCATTCCTGCACCCTGACAGCAGTTTACACCCCGAAGGGCTTCATCCTGCACGCGGCATTGCCCCGTCACGCTTTCGCGCATTGCGGAAGATTCGTTACTGCAGCCTCCCGTAGGAGTCCGAGCAGTGTCTCAGTCTCGATGCGGCGGGCCGTGCTCTCACACCCGCTACCCGTCTAAGCCTTGGTGAGCCATTACCTCACCAACTAGCTGATAGGAGATTCCCCACTCTCAAGGCGGTAAACCTTTGATCTCTCGACCACATCGGGTATTAATCCGGATTTCTCCGGGGTATCCCCGACCTTGAGGTATGTAGGAATCTATTCCTCGCCCTTTCGCCACTCCTGTATTGCTACAGGCGTTCGACTTGCATGTTTTAGCCATGCCGCCAGCGTTCAATCTGAGCCAGGATCAAACTCTTCAATTAAGTTCTAACCAAGCGGGCAAGCCCGCTTTGCTTCGAATGAGAGTTGCCTGGCGATCCGTCCAGAGGACGGACCGGTCTTTATCGTCGATCCACACTTTCGCGTTTCGACGCGCCGAGATGGCTATCTCGGCGATTTTGGACATCCATTCGCCGCACCCCACGATCTTGCGATCGAGGGGATAGGTGATGGCTGTGGAATTGACCGTTCACTTCGTTTGGCTTCACGAAGGATGTCCAAACGAACGACTGTGATCGTTCGTTTTTGCCTGCTTTTGCAGGCTATGCACCCAGGACTCGTCGTGACGTGTCCCGGATGCTGGCGCATCCTCGCGGCGTTCCAACTGTTCACTTGTCAAAGAGAAGCCGCACCAGAAGCTGGGGCGGGTCGCGAATGGTAACGAAACCCACGAGGCCGTCAAGGGGGTTGAGTGCCTTCGGGACGGATTTTTATGTCGAAATCACACCCCCGGGGGTCCGCGTCCTGCAGACCCACGCCCAAGTGCCGATTCAACGGCCGGACTCGGGGAATTATAGGTGACGCTCAATAAGCACGCAAGGGGTTGCAGTCAAGAATTTCCGAGACGACCCTCCGACGCGCTGTGGATTACTCCTTGACCGTCACGACGGCAGCGGTGACCCGCGCCGCTCCATGCGACCGCAATACCGCGGACGCAGCCTCAAGGGTCGCCCCCGTCGTGCGCACGTCGTCCATCAGGATCACGTGCGCGCCCGCGACACGCGCTGCGCATGAGCGATGCGCGCGCAATCGATCCGCGCGCAACGCACGATCGGCGCGTGTGTCCGCCTCCACCTGCGTACCCGCCAAGCGCTGCCGCAGCACCGCGCGCACCGGCACGCGCAGTACCCGCGCTGCACCGTCCGCAATGGCGCGCGCATGATCGATGCCACGCGCGCGCGTCCGCAGCCAGGGCGATGGCACAGGCACCAGCACCGTGCCCGGCTGCCGCGGCTCCACGACCCCGCACGCCAGCAGTTGCCGCGCCATCGCTGCACCGAGTTCCTCGGCCATGGCCTCCCACGCGGCATGCTTCACGTCCACCACCCACGTGCGAAGCGGGCCGTCGTGCGCACCCAGCCGCACCACCGCGTCCGGCGCAAGACCGCTGCCGGGCGCGGCGCAGCGGCCTGGGGCACACCGTGCGCCCACACGTCCACTCCCCCGCAACGCCCCGCCGCAACGCACACACCAGCTCCACGGCGCATCCGGCCGAAAGCGTGCGCAGCGCATGGCGTCCGCCGGCGCAGGAAGCCCGCGCCCGAGCAATTCGTCGGCCACGGCCTGGAGTTGTCGCAAAAGTACCGTCACCGCGCCAGTATGGACGCGGTGACGGGAAGTCTCTTGGAATCAGGCCAAAAGGCAGGTGCCCTGCCCTTCGTCAGACGGCGCTCACTTGGCCGCCATCTTGCGCAGCACGGTGTGGAGGATGCCGCCGTTGCGGTAGTAGTCGACCTCCACGGGCGTATCGATGCGGCAGAGCGTGTCGAACTGCACCTTGGCGCCGTCGGTCTTCACCGCCGTCACCTCGATCTTCTGGCGCGGCTCCACCTTGTCGTTCACGGCCACGCTGAACGTCTCGGTGCCGTCGAGGCCCAGGCTCGCGGCCGTCTGGCCCGCGAGGAACTGCAGCGGCAGGACGCCCATGCCCACCAGGTTCGAGCGGTGGATGCGCTCGTAGCTCTCGGCGATGACCGCCTTCACGCCCAGGAGGAACGTGCCCTTCGCCGCCCAGTCGCGGCTTGAGCCCATGCCGTAGTCCTTGCCGGCAAGCACCACCAGCGGCACGCCCTTGGCCTTGTAGCCCATGGCCGCGTCGAAGATGAACTTCTCCTTGCCGCCGTCGGTGAAGTCTCGGGTCCAGCCGCCGGTCTTCTCCGGGGTGATCTTGTTGCGGATGCGCGTGTTGGCGAACGTGCCGCGCGTCATCACGCGATCGTTGCCGCGGCGGCTGCCGTAGCTGTTGAACATGGACACGGAAACGCCGTGTTCCGTGAGGAACTTGCCCGCGGGCGAGTCGCCCTTGATGTTGCCGGCCGGCGAGATGTGGTCCGTGGTCACGCTGTCACCGAGCACCGCCAGGCAGCGGGCGCCGCTGATGGGCTGGATCGGGTGCACGTCCATGGTCATCCCCTCGAAATACGGGGGGTTCTGGATGTAGGTGCTCTTGGAATCCCAGCCGTACGCCTCGCTGGCGGCGGCGTGGATCTTCTGCCACTCGTCGCTGCCCTCGAAGACGTGCGCGTACTCGTGCGTGAACTGCTCGCGCGTGACGAACTTCGCCACGGCATCGTCCACTTCCTTCTGCGAGGGCCAGATGTCCTTCAGGTAGACGGGCTTGCCGTCCGTGCCGGTGCCGATCGGGTCCTTGGAGAGGTCGATGTCCACCGTGCCCGCGATGGCGTAGGCCACCACGAGCGGCGGGCTGGCCAGGTAGTTGGCCTTCACGTCCTGGTGGACGCGCGCCTCGAAGTTGCGGTTGCCGGAGAGGACGCTCGAGACCACCAGGTCGCCGTCCTTGATGGCCTTGCCGATGTGGTCGGGCAGCGGGCCGCTGTTGCCGATGCAGGTGGTGCAGCCGTAGCCGACGAGCCAGAAGCCCACTTCCTCGAGGGGCTTCAGGAGGCCGCCCTTGGTCAGGTAGTCGGTGACCACCTTGCTGCCCGGGGCCAGGCTGGTCTTGACCCACGGCTTGCGGGTAAGGCCCTTTTCCCGGGCCTTCTTGGCCACCAGGCCCGCGCCGATCATGACGTTCGGGTTGCTGGTGTTGGTGCAGCTGGTGATGGCCGCGATGACCACGTCGCCGTGGGTGAGGTGGAACTCGTTGCCTTCCTCGTCGCGCACGGCCACCTTGGCCGGGGCGGCGAGCGTTGCGGTGCCGCCCTCGCTCTGCATGGCGGCGGCGCCGCCGTTGCCCGCGGGCTTGCCGGCCGCGCTCTTCTCGAGGAACTTGGGAAGCTCACGGTGCCACGCGGCCTTCATCTCGTTGAGCTGCACGCGGTCCTGCGGGCGCGCGGGGCCGGCGAGGCTCGGGACGATGGTCGAGAGATCGACGTCCACCACCGCGGTGTAGGTGATCTTGGCGGCGTCGTCGCGCCACAGCATGTTGGCCTTGCAGTAGTCCTCGACCGTCTTGATGAGGCCTTCGCTGCGGCCCGAGAGGCGCATGTAGTCGAGCGTGTGCTCGTCGACCGGGAAGAAGCCGATGGTGGCGCCGTACTCGGGAGCCATGTTGGCGATGGTGGCGCGGTTGGCGAGCGACATCTCCGCGAGGCCCGGGCCGAAGAACTCGACGAACTTGTTCACCACGCCGAACTTGCGCAGGATCTGGGTGATGGTCAGCACCAGGTCGGTGGCGGTGGTGCCTTCCGGCAGCTTGCCGGTGACGCGCACGCCCACGACCTCGGGAATCAGCATGTAAATGGGCTGTCCCAGCATCACGGCCTCGGCCTCGATGCCGCCCACGCCCCAGCCCACCACGCCCAGGCCGTTGATCATGGTGGTGTGGCTGTCGGTGCCCACCAGGCTGTCCGGGTAGAGGACGCCGCCCTCCTCCCAGACCACCTTGGCCAGGTATTCCAGATTCACCTGGTGCACGATGCCCGTGGCGGGCGGCACCACGCGGAAGTTGGAGAGCGCCTTCTGGCCCCACTTGAGGAACTCGTAGCGCTCCTTGTTGCGCTCGAACTCCAGCTCGCCGTTGATGGTGAGCGCCATGCCGCTGGCGAACGCGTCCACCTGCACGCTGTGGTCGATGACCAGGTCGCACGGCACCAGCGGGTTGACCTTCTTCGGATCGCCGCCGAGGCGCTTCATGGCATCGCGCATGGCGGCGAGGTCCACCACGCACGGCACGCCGGTGAAGTCCTGCAGCACCACGCGGCCGGGCATGAACGGGATCTCGTCCTCGCCCACCTTGGCCGGGTCGTAGTTGCAGATCTTCCTGACGTGCTCCTCGGTGACGATGCGGCCGTCGCAGTTGCGCAGGCACGCCTCCAGGAGGACGCGGATGGAGTACGGGAGTCGGTCGATCGGGCCGAGCGCCTTGAGCGCGTCGAGGCGGTAGTAGGTGCGATCGCCGGCGGGGGTCTTCAGCGTGGTGCGCGCGTTGAACGGGTCGTGGGTGGACATAGAACCACCATTCTAGAAATAGGAGCGAGGAACGCCTGTCCCTCATTTCCCGTGACTTATGCGCCGAATCTGGCCCGGCCCAGGAAGCCGATCGGCAGCCGCGTCGCACCCTGCACCGCCAGGTCCGCCATCGCCTCGCCGATGACCGGCATGAACTTGAAGCCGTGGCCGCTGAACCCGCAGGCCACCCACGTGCGCGTGCAGCCCGGCATGCGGTCGATCACGAAGTGGCCGTCCGGGCTCATGGTGTAGAGGCACGTGGCGGCCGCCACCGCGCGCCCCGCCGCGGCGGGCACGAATTCCGCGGTGGCGCGTGCCAGTGCCGCCAGTTCCGCACCGCTGGCCGGAGCGCGCGGCGCGTCCGGGTCGCACGGCACGGCGGCATGGAACGCCACTTTCACGCCGATCGGCTGGCCCTGGTCGGGTGCGGTGGGAATGCCATACAGGCCCGACTGACCGGGGCGGTCGACGTACCACACCGGCATCCGCGACGAATCGCAGAGCGCGGCGTCGCGCGGCGCGAACCAGCCGATCACTGCGCGCTGCGGCTCGAGCCGCACACCGAGCGCAGCGGCGAGCTTCGGCGTCCAGGCGCCCGCGGTGATGACCAGCGAATCGGCCTCGTACGTGCCGCGGTCCGTGCGCACGCGCACGCCGCTGGCGGTCTCGGACCACTCGATCGCTTCCTCGTGTTCGTGGATCTCCGCGCCGTGCATGCGCGCGATGGACACGGCCGCGGACACCGCGCGTTCCGGTCGTACGAACCCGGAGCGCGGCTCGTGCAGAGCGCTCCAGCCGTGGGGCAGGCGGAATTGCGGGAATCGCGCAGCCACCTCGCGCGCATCGAGGCGCTCGCACGGCACGCCGTGCGCCACGCCGGATTCGTGGGAGCGGTCGACGACCTCGCTTCCCTCGGCGCCCATGTAGAGGACGCCCACGCGATGGACGATCGGGCCCGCATGGAGGAGATGCAGCGCACGCGCCGTGCGCTCGAAGTCGCCCCAGCGCTCGGTGGCGCGGAGGAGGAGCGGCACGTAGTTCGGATGCTCGAAATAGCACTCGCGGATGATGCGGCTGCCGCCATGGTGGCTGGAAACGGAATTCGGCACCGACGAGCGGTCGATGCCCAGGACGCGCACGCCGCGCCGCGCCAGCTCCATGCACGTGGCGGCGCCCATGGTGCCGGCGCCGAGGACGATGACCTGTGGATGGGGATCGGGCACGCATCACCTTTCGGCATTCGGCGCGGCCCGACTGCGCGAAATCGGGGGCCGGCCCAATGAATCAGCGCACGCGCACCGTCGTGTTCAGGCACGGCACCGGGACGGATTGCGGAATGATCGATTCCGCCTTCGTCTCCGGAAGGCACTTCGGCTGCTTGGACGCGTACTCCTGCGCCTGGCTCCAGATCTTCGCCAATGCGCTTGGTCCTGACGAGGACTTTGCAGAATCGACAGATTTGAACAGTGCACTCGCACGGCCGATCGCGTCGGCGACCTTCCGCGCGTCTTCCGGTCCAGGACCCCAAGGAAGCTGGTCTGCGGGGCAACCGCTGGACGTGCGCTTGGCGGCGTTCCACCTGTTTGCCGCGCGATCGGCCAATGCCTTGGCCTCCTTGCGCGCTGCCTTGCTCTCGTCAATCGCCGTACGGAGTGCCGTCTCGCATCGCCAGTCGCTTCCGCCCTTCTCATCCGACTTGGCGTCCTTCAGCTGCTCTTCCTGCACAGAGGCAGTGAACGCCGCGGAGAGCTTCGCGGGCAGCGCGGACAACGCCGAATTCACTTCGTCCCAGCTTGACTTCACGAGCGCCATCTTGTCCGCGACCTTTGCCGGGTCGGCGGCCGGCGGCGGGGGTGTCGGCGGGCCCGACGAAGGCAACGGGGCAGTGGCTCCCAGGGAAAGCAGCGCGGCCAGCGCTGCAAGGGATGCGGATGCGATCAGACGGTGGTTGGTGTGCATCATGTTGGCTCCGGATATTCAGATGTTCACGGTAACTGGCGTTGGCGACTTCGGTCCCGGACTCGGCAATGCGCGCCACGCAATCGGCCCCATGCCGCATCGGCGCGCAGCGTGGTCATTTCTTCAGTGCTGCAATGCGTGCCGCCACGTCCTTGAAGCCGGGCGCCTTCGACTCGATGTCCTCGAATGCCTGGCGAGCCGCCGCGCGGTCACCGAGGGACTCGAGTGCGGCGGCACGGTCGTATGCGGTGGCGGGGTCGAAGCCCGCGGCGAGCGAGCGGTCGAACGCCCCGATGGCTTCGCGCTGCTTGCCGGTACCGGCCAGCACCTGCCCTGCCATGCGAAGGAATGCCGGGTCGGACGTGGCCTTGGCTGCGTCCTGGGCCCACTTCGCGGCCTCTTCCGCCTTGCCCTGCTTCGACTTGGCGACGGCCATGGCAGCCATGGCGGCAGCGTCCTTGCCGTCGATCTTCAGTGCGCGCCCCGCAGCCTCGGACGAGGCGTCGTAGTTGCCCATGTCGGACTGCACCGAGGATTCCTGGTAGTGCGCCGCGCCGGACTGCGGGTCGAGCGCGGTCGCCTCGCGCGACTCGTTCAACGCCTCCGAATAGCGCCCGAGCGCCTGGAGGGCGATCGCATGGAGCACATGGGCG
>Ga0304730_1003045_pt1 | contig 11510 bp, 12 predicted proteins | sample M_130628_MF_Meta_FD_190474 | JGI IMG/M metagenome (GOLD analysis project Ga0304730, IMG submission 190474) | Freshwater microbial communities from Lake Montjoie, Canada to study carbon cycling - M_130628_MF_MetaG (v2) (version 2) | ecosystem: Environmental > Aquatic > Freshwater > Lake | place...
TCAGTAAATGAAATTGCAGCGCAGAAAATTAAAATCGGATATGTGACAAACAATTCCTCTCGTAAACCAGAAACAATAGTTCAGCAACTTTTAGAACTAGGTTTAAACGCAAAACCTGAAGACATCATTTCTTCTGGGCAGACTGCAGTAGAACTTTTGCAAACAAAGATTTCTGCAGGAGCAAAAGTTTTAGTTGTCGGCGGGGAAGGCCTAAGAGCGCGAGTGCTATCTGGCGGTTTTGAAGTTGTTGCTTCAAGTGATGAAAAACCAGAAGCAGTGATTCAAGGTTTCGCGCCAGATGTATCTTGGAAAGATTTAGCAGAAGCTGCATACTCAATCCAAAATGGTGCGATCTGGGTTGCAACAAATAACGACTGGACACTTCCTCAAGAAAAAGGTTTAGCTCCAGGTAATGGCACACTAGTTGGCGCAGTCCATACTGCGGTCGGGCAACTACCTATTGTGGCTGGAAAACCAGAGCCAGCAATCTTTCAAACAGCAATTAACTTGTTTCAACCAAACAGAGCCCTATTTGTTGGAGACCGCTTAGATACAGACATTCTGGGGGCTAATCGAGCAGCTATCGACAGTGTTCTAGTGCTAACCGGAGTTTCCACCCGCAAGGATGTGCTGGCTGCAAGCACCGAGGAAAGACCAGTCTTTATTGTGGAAAGCTTGCGTGATCTATTGGTCGAATACAAAGAGCCTAAGAAAACTAAACGAGGCTGGAGTTGTGGTGCGGCTAGTGTTGAATTGCTGGGCGACAAAGTTTTAGTTACTGAAGGTGACCCGCAATCTATTGAGGCATTGCGGGCAGCATGTAACGTAATTTGGAATTCGGGTAAACACATTCACTTCCTAGATGTGCAAAGCACACTGTATGAAAAGAAGGCATAAATGAACGACAGGCTAAATGAACTGGAAGCTGAGCTAGCCAGAATTGCTCAACTAAATCTAGATGAGCAACCTCAAGCATTTGCGGAACTAAAGGCAAAGCTAGAGGATCAGCTAAATTCAGCAACTGACGAAAACACTGAGAACTAAGTTGGATCAAAATTCAACCAGACTCGATGTTGCACTTGTCGATCGTGGACTTGCCAGATCTCGAAATCAAGCTTCCAGTTTGATTGAGTCTCGCCGTGTGTTTATCGATGGGCGAGAAGCTAGAAAGTCTTCACAGCCTGTGCCTGAAGCTGCCGAGTTAGTTGTACTAGAAGCCATCGATTATGTCTCCAGAGCCGGGCACAAACTTGCAGCTGCTTTGGAAGAATTTACCGAAATTGAAATTGTTGGAAAAATCTGCCTGGATGTAGGAGCTTCAACCGGTGGCTTTACTGATGTTTTGCTTCGTTACGGAGCATCTAGTGTTATTGCGCTGGATGTCGGGCACTCTCAGTTAGCTGAATCACTTGTTGATAATCGAATGGTTATCAACATTGAGAACTTCAACGCTAGAGATCTAACCCAGGAGAATTTGCAGAAGCTCGTTGGCTCAAGGCTCGATCAGAAAATCACCGATAGCACCATTTCTCTCGTGGTCGCGGATCTAAGTTTTATTTCACTTACCTTGGTTTTGGCTCAAATGAGCCAAGTTGCGCCAAATGCCAATTTCGTGCTGTTGATTAAGCCTCAGTTTGAGGTCGGCAAGAAGTCCTTGGATGCCTCAGGAATCGTCAACGATCACAGACTCCGTGCCTCGGCTATCCGTCAGGTATTGGATGAAGCTAAGGTGCAAGGCCTAAATATTCAAGGGATTATCAAGTCTCCACTACCTGGAACCCACGGAAATGTTGAGTTTCTGGTCTGGCTTAATTCTGTGGAGACTGACCACAGTGTTGATTGGTCTGGCAGAATTGACGAACTAGCAAAAGAACGCACATAAATACAGGGAGGCGATTGAAGTGACTGAATCTAGATACATTCTGTTAGTTGCCCACACCGGTCGCCTTGAGGCAGTAAGCGCTACCCAGGAAGCCATTGAACAACTGGTTGCAGCCAAACTAATCCCTGTCATGTCGTCTGAGCAAATTCTTGAAATTCAAGAGTTCCAATCCAACCACAACGCGAGCAGTGAGTTTTTGAGCCATGTGCTCGAACTTGGCGTCACCGTGCCGGAGAGTGCCCTAGAACTAGTTATGGTTTTGGGTGGCGATGGAACGATACTTAAAGCCGCTGAAGTTGTCCGGGAAACAGCTACCCCTTTGATGGGCATTAACCTCGGTCACGTAGGATTTCTGGCTGAAAGTGAACGCGAAGGTTTCTCCAATGCGGTAGCCAGAGTTGTTGACAAAGACTACATAGTCAAAGAGCGTTTGACTTTAGATGTTCGCGTTCTAGTTGCAGGTAAAGAAGTATTCCGCACCTGGGCCTTGAATGAAGCGACGGTTGAAAAGAGTGCTGCAGAGCGAATGCTTGAAGTAATAGTTGAGATCGACAAGAAGCCGCTATCAAGCTTTGGCTGCGATGGCATCATTATGGCAACCCCCACCGGTTCGACTGCATATGCATTTAGTGCAGGAGGTCCGGTAGTTTGGCCAAGCGTTGATGCCATGTTGATGGTTCCACTTTCGGCACATGCTCTTTTCTCAAGACCAATGGTAATAAGCCCAAGATCACTTCTGGCTGTTGAGGTTCTTGACCGTTCTGCAGGTACCGGAGTTCTTTGGTGTGATGGCAGAAGAACACACGATCTTCCTGTTGGGGCAAGAGTTGAAGTTTGTAAGTCACAAAAGTCCGTGAGATTGGCAAGGCTGCGCCAAGGTCCATTTACCGACCGATTGGTTAGAAAATTTGCGTTACCTGTAACCGGCTGGCGTGGACCTGACAGTTCAGAGCAAGGCTAGCCAAAGCATTAGTAAATGATAGAAAATATTTTCATTCGCGATCTCGGTGTCATTAGCGAAGCTAAACTCAACTTTCACCCTGGGCTAACAGTTCTAACTGGTGAAACAGGTGCGGGAAAGACCATGGTGTTAACCGCTCTTGGATTGCTTCTTGGTGCTCGCGCTGATTCAGGAATGATTCGAGCAGGCTCTGAGCAGGCCGTGCTAGAAGGTCATTGGAAACTTGATTCAGAGAATATTGCTGTAGCAAAAGCACAAGAAGCTGGCGCTCTAGTCGAAGATGGTGAACTGCTGCTGGTTAGAACAGTTGGAACTGATTCCAGATCCAAAGCTGTTATCGGTGGCCGATCAGCTCCTGTTGGGCTGCTTACTGAACTAGCAGAACATTTGGTTGTTGTCCACGGCCAATCAGACCAGATCAGATTGAAGTCACCTGTTGCTCAAAGAGTTGCATTAGATCGGTTTGCTGGCACGAAACATCAGGACCTGTTGGCTAAGTATGCTGAGGAATTCAACTCTTGGCGAGCAGCTAAGACTCAGTTAGAAGAAATCTTAAAAAGCGATTCGACAAGAGCTGCACAGATAGAAGAACTAAATGAGTCGATAGCCTTACTCAGCAAACTCGCTATTACTCCAAATGAAGATGTTGAACTAGAGGATTTGGCTAGACGTTTGACACACACCGAGGACTTGAGGAATTTGGTGGGCATAGCTCATGAAGCCATAATCAGCGAAGCCTTTGACGGTGTTGATGCCCTTGGATTAGCCGGTAAAGCTAGGAAAGCCATAGAAAGTGCGGCATCGCACGATAATTCACTAGAGCTAATCGCAACCAAGCTTAACGAAGCTGCCGAGAATCTAAATGAAGTTGCAATTTCTCTAGCTAGCTACTTGGCTTCTTTGGAGACAGAGAGCTCGATGAGCTTGGATGAAATTCAGTCTCGCAGAAGTGAAATTAACTCTGCCTTGAGAAGATTTGGCCCAACAATTGAAGATCTGCATGCGTATGAAAAGTCGGCTCAACAAAAACTGCTAGATCTTGACACCTCTACAGAGCGAGTAGAAGAACTAACTCTAAGAGTTTCTCAATTAGAACAAAGCTGCAGAGTGCTTGCAGGTGAAATTTCCACGAATCGAATCAAGGCAGCCAAACAGTTAGGTGAACGAGTATCGGATGAACTTGTTGCACTGGCGATGTCTGGCTCGAAGCTGCATGTGCAGGTTGAGGTCAGCGACGTGCTTACCGCCAGTGGAATAGACACTGTTTCATTTCTTTTGGAATCTTATGCAGGAGCAGAACCTCGACCTATTGGTAAGGGTGCATCTGGGGGAGAGCTAAGTCGAATCATGCTGGCGCTAGAAGTAATCCTTGCTGAGTCAGATAGCGCACCTACCTTCATCTTTGATGAAGTTGATGCAGGAATAGGTGGAGCTGCTGCAATTGAAGTTGGTAGAAGGTTGGCAAAACTTGCTAAGAATGCCCAGGTGATTGTGGTCACCCACTTAGCTCAGGTAGCTGCCTTTGCCGATCAGCACCTGGCAATCGTAAAAACCTTAGATGCGATGTTCACATCCAGTGATGTGAAAGTACTCGATGACTTGGCCAAAGCGGAGGAGTTAGCGCGGATGCTCTCAGGTCTGTCTGATTCAGAAACAGCTAGATCGCATGCTCAAGAACTTATCGACCTTGCTAGGAATTCGTAAAACTTAACTTCTGTCGGCATGTCGAACAAGTCAAAGTTGGTGGCTTGACTGGGTAAATGCTAGTGTTAAATTCCATGGCTGATGCGATGGATTCTGGTAAATCAAGACACATATTTGTGACCGGTGGGGTTGCTTCCTCACTAGGCAAGGGCCTAACGGCCGCCAGTTTGGGGAATCTTCTAAGAGCTCGCGGGCTATCTGTTGTCATGCAGAAATTGGACCCTTATCTAAACGTTGACCCTGGCACAATGAATCCTTTTCAGCACGGTGAAGTGTTTGTAACCGATGATGGTGCTGAAACAGACTTGGACATCGGCCACTACGAGCGTTTTCTAGATATCAATCTGTCTCAATCGGCTAACGTAACTACCGGCCAGATCTATAGCGAAGTTATCCGTAAGGAAAGATCTGGTGGATACCTAGGCGATACAGTCCAGGTAATTCCTCACATCACCGATGAAATCAAGCGCAGGATGCGTTTGCAGGCCTTCGAAGATCCAGCTCCTGATGTAATCATCACGGAAATTGGTGGAACCGTTGGAGACATCGAATCCCTGCCATTTATTGAAGCTGCTCGACAGGTAAGACATGAGCTAGGCAGAGACAAGGTCTTCTTTGTACACGTTTCGCTGGTTCCTTACCTAGCGCCAAGCGGAGAACTAAAAACAAAGCCTACCCAGCACTCTGTTGCCACCCTGCGTTCAACAGGTATCCAGCCAGATGCAATTGTTTGCCGAAGCGATAGACCTATCGGAGATGCAATAAAGAAGAAGATTGCTCTGATGTGTGACGTTGATTTGAAAGCAGTCATAAATGCAGCAGATGCAAAGAGCATTTATGACATCCCGACTGTAGTAAATGACGAGGGATTAGATTCATACATCATTAACCACCTAGGACTTGTTGCTAAGGAAGTCGACTGGACTAGATGGAGCAGCGTTCTAACAGCTGTTCATGAACCAATAGCAAAAGTTACAGTGGCTCTAGTTGGTAAATACATCGATCTTCCTGATGCTTACCTTTCAGTTACCGAAGCCCTTCGTGCCGGTGGTTTTGCAGAGCAGGTCAAAGTCAAAATCAAGTGGGTAGCCAGTGATCTTTGTGACACAGAAGAAGGTGCGAGAACTCACCTGAGTGATGTTGATGCAATTTGTGTGCCAGGTGGTTTTGGTGTTCGAGGAATTGAAGGAAAACTTGGAGCACTCAAGTTTGCTAGAGAAAACGGCATTCCAACGCTCGGGCTTTGCCTGGGCCTACAGTGCATGGTTATTGAATATGCAAGAAATGTAGTTGGGTTAGAAGGCGCATCCTCAACAGAGTTTGAAAGCGATACTAAGTATCCAGTTATTGCAACTATGGCTGAGCAGGTCGACATTCTTGCTTCAGGAGATATGGGAGCAACTATGCGCCTAGGTCTATTCGAAGCGAAGCTTCAAGCAGGCAGTGTTATCGCCGAGACCTACGGCAAGACAACAGTTCACGAACGTCACCGTCACAGGTACGAAGTCAATAACTCTTTTAGAGATCAGATTTCTGCTGCAGGCTTGGTCTTCTCAGGCACATCTCCTGATGGCAGTCTGGTTGAGTTTGTTGAACTTCCAAGAGAAGTTCACCCATACTATGTCTCTACTCAAGCACACCCAGAGTTCTTATCAAGACCAACTAAAGCTCACCCGTTATTCCATGGGCTAATCAAGGCAGCGTTAGCTGGCCGTTTATTTAGCACTAAATCAGACTAGAGGGCTAACATGGCTGAGATGAATAATTCTCCTATCTCAGACCAAAACGGTCTTGCCGATTCTGCTGTGAAGAACACACGCGTTGCCTTTGCAGGCAAAATTTGGAATGTTGTCGCTAAGACTTTTGAGTTTCAAGGTGAAGAACTAACGCGTGAATATATCGCTCACCCAGGTGCGGTTGCAGTTCTAGCAATAAATGAGAATGATGAAGTGTTGCTAATCAAGCAGTATCGCGCTCCAGTGAACCAGTATCTATACGAAATGCCGGCTGGGCTAAGAGATGCTGAAGATGAGAGTGATATTGAATCGGCTAGGCGTGAGCTCTCCGAGGAAGCTGATTATCAGGCGGATACTTGGACTCATCTGCACAGCTTCTATACAACACCAGGTTCATCAAGTGAAGTAATTGAAATTTTTCTAGCCCAAGACCTCAGCCCAACTGGACACTCGTTTGATCGAACAAGTGAAGAAAAAGGCATGGTGCCTATCTGGGTTCCATTTGCTGAGGTTCTAGATTCAGTAATGCAATCCAAAACCAAGAGCCCAACACTGGTAGTTGCCGTTCTAGCGTTGGCTGCAAGAAGAAACAGCGAAAGCAATGGCTAATCTTCAAAGAAGTGTCGATGGCTACCTTCGCCATCTCACCATTGAACGTGGCCTGGCGAAAAACACTCTGCTTGCATACAAGCGAGACCTAGCCAAGTATCTAGATATTTTGCAGAAAGCCGGAATAACAGATTCGGCAGATGTTACAGAAATAGTCGTGCGCAACTTTGCTCAAAGCTTGGTAGCCGAAAAAGGTTTAGTAGCGACATCTGTAGCCAGAATCTTGGCAGCTGTAAGGGGTTTCCATAAGTTCATGCTCTTTGAGGGCATTACCGACAACGACGTCTCAGCAGCAGTTAAACCTCCTAAAGCACCAAAGCGATTACCAAAAGCAATCTCAATTCAAGATATCGAAAGAATGCTGCAAGCATCTGGTCCTGAGCCTGATGACACCTCCGGTGTGGCGGCAGATGTAATCAGAGTGAGAGATCGAGCCATACTTGAGCTTCTTTATGCCACCGGTGCCAGAGTCTCTGAAATTGTGAACATGGATCTAGACGATCTAATTGATCCAGAGATTGTTCGCCTTTTCGGTAAGGGCTCTAAGGAACGTATTGTGCCAGTGGGTAAATATGCCCAAGCCGCAGTAGCGGCATATCTAATCAGGGTTAGACCTGCCCTGGCCACTCTTTCATTAGGCACTCCAGCCCTTTTTCTTAACCAAAGAGGATCCAGGCTTTCAAGGCAAAGTATGTGGCAGATCATCAGTGATGCAGCCCATGCCGCCAAGCTTGAAGTTGAGGTTTCTCCGCATACATTTAGGCATTCCTTCGCAACCCACCTATTGGAGGGAGGGGCGGATGTCCGCGTGGTCCAGGAGCTTTTAGGGCATGCATCGGTTACCACCACCCAGATCTACACCCTAGTCACAGTTGATGCCCTTAGGGAGATCTATGCGAGCAGCCACCCTCGTGCACAGCGGTAGGATTTAACTGGAAAAGACAAGACTTCATTGGTCTAAAGGCCAATAACTTACTGCTGTGAAGCCAGAGAGGAAACTAGTTATGACAGGTAAAAACACCGACGGTCGGTTTCCAATTCCCAAGCGCCTCACAAGCCACGGCCCAGCCAGAATCATCGCACTATGTAACCAAAAAGGTGGCGTTGGCAAAACTACTACAACCATAAACACAGCTGCTGCTTTAGCTGAGTATGGCCGCAAAGTGCTGCTAGTTGACTTTGACCCTCAAGGAGCTCTATCTAGAGGTCTTGGCGTAGTCAATGAAGATGTCAAAACTGTCTATGACCTAATGCTTGATAGAAAACTCAGTGCTAAAGAAGTGATTGTTCATACTGAGGTGCCTGGGCTTGATCTCATTCCGGCAAACATTCAACTTTCGGCAGCTGAGATTCAGTTAGTTGCAGAACCTGGCCGAGAGAGAATTCTTGCCGGAGTTCTAAGACCAATTCTTGGTGACTATGACGTAATAATGATTGACTGCCAACCTTCATTGGGTCTTCTCACAGTTAATGCACTTACAGCAGCTCACGGTGTAATGATTCCTGTTGCCTGTGATTACTTTGCATTAAGAGGTTTGGAATTGCTAATCAATCACACTGTTGACTTGGTCAAAGAAAGATTGAACGAAGGTTTGAAAATAGATGGCATTCTAGCCACCATGTATGACTCGAGAACATTGCACTCTAAGAGCATGTTGAATCAGCTCTATGACGACTATGGCGATTCAGTTTTTAGAACAGTGATCAAGCACACCGTTAAGTTTAAGGATTCATCAGAGAAGGGCCGTCCGGTTACCCAGTACGCTCCTTCTTCAGAGGCCGCTGAACTTTATCGTGCCGTAGCAAGAGAAATGGTCGAACGTGGCTGCGCTCCATAGTGAAGTTGAAGAATCTAGCTCAAGTGGCTTCTCGCTAAACATAGGTAACTTTGAAGGTCCATTCGACCTTCTGCTGTCTCTGGTTTCTAAACATCAGTTAGATCTAACCTCAATTTCGCTTAGCCAGGTAACCAACGACTTCATCGCCTATGTTCGAACTCTTGAAGAAATCGACCAGTTAGAAGAAGCAAGCGAGTTCTTAGTTGTCGCAGCAACATTGCTGGATCTAAAGATTGCTGAATTGCTGCCAAAGGGTGAAGTTGTTGACCCTGAGGATGTTGCACTTCTAGAAGCAAGAGATCTTTTGTTTGCACGACTATTGCAATACCGTGCATTTAAAGACATCTCTGTATGGTTCCAAACCGCCATTACTCAAGAGGCAAGAAGAGTTTTCCGCTCGGTACGACTTGAAGATAGATTCAAGCAAAAGCTACCTGAACTTATTTGGACGCTTAGCGTTGAAGATTTTGCTCGCTTAGCTGAAGAAACCATGGCACCTAGGGAAATTCCTTTGGTTGGGCTAACTCACCTGCATGCCTCTCGAATCTCAATCAGAGAGCAAGCTGCTGAAGTAGTTGCATTACTCAGATCTGCTAGAACTCTTACTTTCCGTGAATTGATATCTTCAATCAGAGACAGAGCAGTTCTCGTTGCCCGTTTCTTGTCAATTCTCGAACTATATTGCTTAGGCGCAGTTAGTTTCGAGCAGAGCGAATCACTTGGTCCGTTGCAAATCACCTGGCAAGCAGAAGATTTTGAAGACTCACAACTATCAGCACTAGGAGCAGACTATGACTCATGATGAACAGCCAGATGTAGAACTTGAGGTTGAAGTAGGACAAGAAAGCTCTGAAGAAGCTTCTGTTGACCCTAGAGAGTCTCTTGCCATCACTGAGCCAATCAACCCTGACTCTTTGCAAGGTGCCATTGAAGCAATCTTGATGGTTGCTGAAGTTCCACTATCTCTTGTTCACCTTGCTACATCCTTAGATACTCCTGTTCCAGATATTCGTGAGGCAGTGCTTGCAGTTCGCGATGACTTTGACGGCGCAAATGGAACTCGTCCTCGCGGCTTTGAAATTCGTGAGGTTGGTGGAGGTTGGCGAGTATTCGTTCGCGAAGATTATGAGTGGGCAGTTCGAGAATTCATTTCCAACGAGAACCCAACCAAGCTCTCACAAGCCGCTCTAGAAACACTTGCTGTTATTGCCTACCGTCAGCCAATAGCTCGAGGTCAGATTGCCTCTATCCGTGGAGTGAACGTAGACAGTGTTGTTAGAACCTTGCTCTCCAGAGGTCTAATTACTGAACTCTTCACAGACAGTGAAACCGGAGCCATCAACTACGGAACTACACCTACTTTCCTAGAAACACTTGGAATAAATGCTTTGGAAGACCTTCCATTGATCAGCCCATACCTACCGGATGCAAATTCTGACCTAGGTTCCGATATATCAGATGGTAAAAAATAATGACTGAATCAACCGAGGGTGTAAGACTTCAAAAAGTTCTCGCCAATGCTGGTGTGGCTTCAAGAAGAGCAAGCGAAGAATTGATCACATCTGGTGCCGTCAAGGTAAATGGCAAGGTTGTAAAAGAACTAGGTAGCCGAATCAACCCTGAACACGACAAGGTCTCTGTTCGTGGAACACCAATTCAGCTGGACGCGTCCCGAGTTTACATGGCGTTAAATAAACCAATTGGTGTGATTTCCTCTATGGCAGATGAATTCGGTAGACCAGATCTCAGTCAGTATGCCCTTCGTTCTGATCGAATTTACAATGTTGGAAGATTAGATGCTGATACCTCTGGGCTCTTAATTCTTACTAACGATGGAGAGCTTGCCAACATGTTGGCGCATCCAAAGTTTGGGGTCACCAAGACTTATGTTGCCAAAGTTGAAGGTCTAGTCTCCGCTCAAGAGATCAATAAGTTAACCTCCGGTGTTGAGCTGGAAGATGGCATGATGAATGCTGACAAGGCAATCCTGATTGATTCAAACCCGTTCGAATCACTAGTCGAAATTGTTATCCATTCAGGAAAGAACAGAGTTGTTCGACGCATGTTTGAGGCCATCGGACACCCGGTTAAGGATCTTGTTCGTAGGCAATTTGGCCCGGTGCATCTAGGACCACTTAAGCCTGGGCAAACCAGATTGCTAAGTAAAGTTGAAGTAGGTGCCCTGTTGAAATCTGCTGAAGGCAAACGGACAAGAGCACCAAGACCGAAGTCCAAAGGCGGGCCGGCCATCAAAGCCAAGCCGAAAGGACGAAAAAGTGGCGTATAGAGCAATTCGTGGAGCAATCCAATTAGATTCCGATGAGCGTGAGCATTTACTTAAGTTAACTGCTGAACTGATCTCAAAGATGATGCACGCTAACAATCTGCACACAGATCAACTGATATCAATCCTCTTCACAGCAACACCGGATATAACATCTGAGTTTCCTGCGCTAGCTGCTAGAGAGCTTGGTATCGGAGATGTTCCACTGATGTGCTTTGTTGAAATGAGTGTAATTGGTTCACTTCCTCGAGTGGTCAGGGTCATGATTAACGCTGAGTTTGATACCCCAAGATCACAGGTCCAACACATTTACCTAAGAGGCGCGGCAGCTCTGCGATTGGACATCGCTCAGTGAATGCCAGAACCAAAGGTCAAATACACATCATTGGAGCGGGGTTACTAGGGACCAGCATCGGGTTATCCCTTCGCAACCTAAATGTCGATGTCTCGCTAGAAGATTCTTCACCAGCGGTGAATTCGTTAGCGATTGATTTTG
>Ga0304730_1003046_pt1 | contig 11509 bp, 7 predicted proteins | sample M_130628_MF_Meta_FD_190474 | JGI IMG/M metagenome (GOLD analysis project Ga0304730, IMG submission 190474) | Freshwater microbial communities from Lake Montjoie, Canada to study carbon cycling - M_130628_MF_MetaG (v2) (version 2) | ecosystem: Environmental > Aquatic > Freshwater > Lake | place...
CAGATGGAGCGTATCTCCCTACGATTGTGAAGGGCAACGGGTAGGGAAGGCTACTTTCAGCAGCAAGGTTATCTAGTCTCCCTGCAATCCGATGCACGGTTGCTTGCTCCGCAGTATTGACTAGATGTTGTGAGTAGTACATTTCATTTCCAAGGAAAATAAACTGCAATAACCAAACAAAGGCCATAGCGTGTGGCAAGAACCTCCACAGTCCGCGGGAGGCGACCGTAGCCCAGGCTGCATAAACAAAACCATATAAGACCCCAAGACCGACCATGGAGCGGGGAGCCAGAAGATTGGATTGGACAAACACTAACCAGAAGGGAAGAACAAACACTGACGCACAAAAAATAACGAATACAACAACCTTCTTCCATATCGGCAAATCACGAATCGCAAAGATTCCGATGCCAAGAGATATGATAGCCAAAAGAAAAATCAGAGCCGAGAGTTGCGGGACATCCCCGCTCCCCCCAAACAGCAAATCTGAAATGTTTTTTGCAATCGCTTCAAAGCGGGACCTCTCCAAAAAGTTTAAGGTTATATTTACCTTGTAACCCTGTCCCCACAAATGATGGGGAAAAACCCGTTGGGCGAGCTCGTTACTCCCTAAATACAGCGACCCACCAAATGTCGCTATTATAAAGATCCTAGGAATATACCGAAACCAGAACAGGCGAAATTCTTCGTTTTTTGAGGGATTTAGTAAAAAACGAATTCCTGTTGCTGTGGTGAAAGCCGTTAGGAACGAAGCGGCAACTCCCTGGTAAAGCGAGAAGGCGAGAGCAAAGCAGAGCGCACAACTTGCCAGCTGCAAGCATGTGATAGCCTCACGGAATACACATAATAGGCTTAATGTAATTAAAACAAAACCAATCGGATAAGCTATCTGAACGACATCAAAAGACATCATTGAAGCAAAATATGGAAAACTACCGATGATAGCGGCACATATATTGGCAATCTTTTGATCCCGAAGGTTCCACAGCGAAATCAAAACGGTGGTAGAAAGGGCATAGAGCGCACACCCAAAGAAAATCGGCGCAAAAGAAATGCCCAGTTGTCCAGGAAGAAGATAGGTGACAAGTTGCAACCCCCAAGAACCACGACCAATTCCATCAAAATAACTTGAGGTGAGATTTATTTCATCGTCGATTGAGATGTTGCCCAAAAAAAACCCGCTTGCCATCAACATGACTGAGCTTGCAAAAGCGTATAAAAATACTCTCTTGTTAATCAGAGATATCACGTTAATTGTAAATCTAAACATTATTATTTCATGTAAATAGTTCTGCTAAACCCGTATGCCAATTACACACCATCAATCTTGCCACCACAAAATACAAACAATAGAATACCATAAACACTTTGCTAACACTTTTTTCATTTATTAGGCTTAAATTGCAAATATTTTCCCATTCATTTTTGAAGCCAAATCGTAGCCTGATCCAAGAAAGCCCGTGGGATGGGATCCTCAAATCCAACGGCCGAAAAAATCTTACCATATTTGTCATCGACATACTGCGGCGGAATAAATGCTTCACCATAAACTGAGGTTAAATCTTTTCCTCCCCCCTAGACCGTCAAAACAAAACAAACCTTGATCGTAACTCTCTTTTGCTGATTCAATATTCCTAAATGCTTTATGTGCGCCATTGGCAAAACTTGGGATATCAGTTTTTTTGTGTAGAATCTCTAAGTAATCAAAGAACGACTTATGACGGGTTGTCAAAAAGGCCAAACCTCCTGGGCGTAGAATTCGATAAAACTCTTGAATCCAAGCCCACGCATTGGCTTCGCTCAAGTGGGAAAAGACTGAATAACTCAATATATAATCAACTGTTTCATTTTGCAAACCGACAGGAGGCCATGCTTCAGTTTTGACATATTTGGCGCGAACACCATTTCTTTTTGCTTCATCAATCGCGTTATCCATAACATCGCAAGCAATAATACGGTCGGAACAAAAATATAATGATAAAAGCTGAGTAATTCTTCCCCACCCAGACCCGAAATCCACGACCGTACCCAACCCGTTTTTTTCGAATGAGCGATGTTGTTGAACTGCTATCTTTTTGCAGAGGTTTAGATAAGTCAGCGCCTGAAGAAATGTTTGCTCTTGGCTGAGGCCAGTAAAAGCAGATTGAATTTTCAGATTAGGCAGATTTCCGAGGATTTCATTAAGATTAGTCTCAGCCCTATTTCGGGACAATAGCTCTGCGATACCCTGCAGATTCATCGAATCTAGTTTGTTTAATATCTGCTCCGAAACTGCAGAGTCTTGTTTCAAAATATTTTTAGGGGGTTTTTTCTTGAACCCATTTTTCGCATCGCTTGCGAAATGCTTCGATTAAAGCACTTCTTTTTACGTCTTGAAGGTCGAGTATGCTTGCAATTTCCCTTATGACCCCACTGCCTTCACTCCACTCGATCTCACCTGGAGCTTTGGTGCGCGCGTTGGAAGATCCAATACGCCAGTAATTGAGAGGTCGTGCGACATATTCAAAGTCCCCTTTTACAAGCAACCTCACCCAAAATAGCCAGTCGCCACAAAGCTTCATATTTTCGTCCACTAATTCCCCCACTTCTGGACTGTTGCGAAAGACCACTCCACTTGCATTAAGGATGGCATTTTTCTTGGAGAGGATTTCAGCGACCACCTGCTGCCCACTTGAGAAGAAATCGGTTTCCCATTGTTTTCCTCCGATATCGGCAAACCAGTCGGTTGGGATACCCAGGTCGCATCCCTCGAGGCTAGTCATCCGAGGACAACAAGCTGCAAGCACAGCCTTTTCGTTCGCTTCTAACCGAGCGACAAGCGTCTTGAGTAGTTCGGAATCCGCACTATCATCAGACTCTGCGATCCAGACATACTTGCCCTTGGCCTCTCTTAACCCCTTGCGCCACTGTTTAAAGCTTGAACCACTGTTCACATCATTTTTTAGGACTCTTCCTCGATCATCTCGAGCCACAAACGCCTTAATAATTTCGATGCTTTCGTCTGTCGAATTATCGTCCAGAAGAATAATCTCAATGTTGCTGTAGGTCTGGTTGGTGATGCTGGCAATTCGTTCTGGAAGAAATTGTGCGTGGTTGTAGTTCGGCACAATGACTGAAACCAGGGGATTCGACCTCTTTTCTATGCGGTCTCTAGCATCTTTTGCTTTTTCACAGTAAACCTGTTTCAGAATCGAAAGGATTTGCGCACTACCTTGAGCGGCATCGTGCTTGATTCGCACAGAGTTTCGCGCCTCGTTACCAAGGGATTTCCGCAATACATCGTTTTTGAGAATCTCCACGATCGCGTTTCCAGCCTCAATGGCATTATCCAAGGGTACGCAGCGGCCACAGGTGTTTCCGACGAACTCAGGCATTCCGCCAGCATCAGTGAAACATACAATTGGAAGTCCTGCATCTGCAGCCTCAAGGGCTACCAAAGGAAATGGATCTTCCCGTGAGGACAGAAAAAAAACATCACCTAGGGGTAGATAGTCGCGCGGAAATTCGCGTTCGCCTATAAAGCGAATTCGAGGATTATGGGGGAGAGCCTTTAGCCCTGCTTCTAAGCGATCAGCTCCAATCCAAATGAAATGCACCTTCCGAAACCGCTGAATAACGTTTTCTGCCACTTGGACAAAAATGTCTGCCCCCTTTCTCCAGTCTGGTGTGCCGCAGCCAAAAACTATTTTTTCATTGCGTTGCACGCCTAACTCAGAACGGAAATTCTCAAGCCTTTCGAGATGCAAGGGGTGGGAAGTCTTAATGTAGGGGTTCTGACATGAAATTATCGTAGATGGGACTCCATGATTGCGGACAAGGTTTTCCTCGACGGGCTTTGAGACGGCAATAAAATGGTCAGCGTTCGATACCGTTGCAGCTATAGTTGGGCCGGGAGCCCAGCGTTCAATAGATTTTTGAAGTTCGTGGACGTAAGACGCAATAGGAACCCCGAAGCGCTTTAGTGTCGGCAGGATAGAGCCCGAGACAACCGTGTTAGCAAGAATCACGTTTGGACCGAAGGCGCAGAACTCTTCCAAAGCCTCTTTTCGGACTTCTTCTGTTGGGTAGTCAGTTAAAACTATCATCCGTGAAGTTTTCTGGAAATCGCTTCGTAACACGCCATCACAAAGGAGAATGAGGCGAAAGTCCACGTCGTCCCGTTTTTTCCATTGTTGTAGCATGGTAAGCAACAGGATTTGGGCGCCATTACGAGCGGCATCGTGCCCCACGACAAGTACACGAAGGCGAGCCGGAATGACTGGCGGTTTTGTATCGGTTAGTGCAAAGCGGGTGGCGTTCAACCATGCATACCCGTTTTTTATGTCTGGCTCTAGGTGGCAACCTTCCCCCCACTCATTCCATGAATTGATAAAAAGAATCCGTTCGCCTGCTGGACGATTTTTTCTTAGGAATTCTACAGCCTCCTGCAACCATGCCAGATAATTCCCCGGAGACGAATTGATCCACGAATGAGCCCGTTCCCTTTTTCGAGCGGTGTTGTCCCAGCTGGGACACACAGCAGGCCAAGTCGAGGCGTCCATCTGGTTCAGGTCAAAACCTTTGCGTAGCCCCCGATAATCGCGTATTTCGCCCACGAACTTTTCTGAATTTTTATTTTTGATTTCTTTCTTCAAATTCGGCAAGCGAGATCGAAGTGGTGGCATCTGAATCGCGGTATCGAATCCAATTGATGCGGGCTCCAGATCCTCAAAGCCCAACATGAAGGCAAGATGAATTTCCCCAATGCCTTCCTTGCGACAGATTTCACGCCAACGATCCGTGGTTCGACGAGCATTGGGCAATAAACCCGGCCGATAAACTACAAGCAGGGGCTCTCCAGCGACACGGATATACCGAGAATCCCGAAAGGCCGGCAACAAATCATAAATAAAACGCTCGTCACTCTCGGCGGTGTGCTCTTGTTCTATCAGAATTTCGTTGTCGCCCCCATCCCAAGTGCGCGTCCAGTTTTCATTTGCCCAACAAAAACAAAAGGGGAAATCAGGTTTCCCGGTAGCCAGCATGCGATCGGTGGGCATGTTCAGCAGGCGTTTCCCATTAAACCAGTAGTAGTAGTAGCAGAACCCCTCGATTCCGGCTGCTTTGGCCATAGCAGCCTGCTTCTCCATTACGGTTGGGTCATTGAGATCGTAGTAACCCAATTCCTGATGGGGAACATGAGGCTGATAATGACCCTCGTAATGTGGCGTTCCACGTTTCACATTGATCCATTCGGTAAATCCTTTTCCCCACCATTTGTCATTTTCAGGAATCGCATGGAATTGGGGCAGATATAAGGCGATGGCCCGAATGTCTGTTTGTACAGTCCCAAAGTACTGCAACGAATTAGAAGGGATGAAGACTTTATGCTTTGATTTACTTCTGGATTCCGAATCAGTAATGACATCGATTTCTTGCTTTGAGCCTGTCCCCACAAGCCGCGCTTTTTTTTCCTCTTTTCTATTTTTAAACCGCCCCTCTTTGATTCCGTGATTTTGATAGTGCCAGAAGGCGTCGATGCCTGCTTTGGCCACATCTGGATAACGATTAAGATACCAATCCCGATCAAAACAGATCCGGTTAATCCATTTCTTTCTTCTCTTTCGAATGCTTCGCTCCAGCTCCTTGAGGACAGACTTTAAAATACTTAGTTTTTTCGGCCATTCTGACTTCCGTCTTCCTTCCCGAATCCCAAACTCCAAATAGTGATACAAAGGATACATTCCAACCTCTTTCACATCCGGGTATTCCTTCAGGTACCAATCCCGATTAAAACCGATCCGGTTAATCCATTTCTTTCTTCTCTTTCGGATGCTCCTCTCCAGCCGCCTCCAAAAACCTGGCCGATTCTTCGAACTGTCTAGCGCCTTGCGTATTTGGTGATCTTTTTCCAGCAAGATTGTCCTCAGCTGTGCGGCTTCTATGTCCTTTCCCGCCAAGGCTTTTTGTAGACGTGTAGTTTTTCCCCTCTCCATCTGGACCAAGGCATCAATCTTTTCTGCCTCGTGTATTTGCTGATCTTTTCCCATCAAGATTGTCATTAGCTGAGTGGTTTCAGTCTCCTTTTCTGCCAAAGCTTTTTGTAGACGTGTAATTTTTTCCCTCTCCATCCGGACCAATGCATCTATACCTTTCCCAACCGAACTTATCTCAATATCCACATGGATAGAGAAAATAGGCAATGCGCTAGAAGGCAAAGGGGGCAAAAGAATGAAGGGATCGCCTCCCGTGGAGAGCAGTTCAAGCCCCACTTTTGGGAGAGAAAGCTCCACCGACGTGCCGCTTACAACAATTTGCTCGCGATTCTCCTGCAAGTCCCAAAGAACACGCCCCTCCTGATCAAGAAACTTCATGCCTAATAAGCTGATTTTCGCAGCCTGGTGTCCTGGATCTAGTCGCCAGTAAGGCATCTGTTTCGCCGGATCTTTTATGGGTAAAACAATTTTCTCCCTTATGCGTCCGTCTTTTTTTATGGTGTGTGTTATTTTTCTTTTTTCGCTGAAGTCTCCCCTTTTTTGGGAATAAAAGATCTCCAAGTCTGCAAGATTGGTATTATTGAAATTCTCCTCCATTTGCCGCTTCCAGATTTGGTCCTCATACATAGATCCAGCGAGTTCTGGCAGGGGCGCCTTGGAGCATACAGCCACAAGGTAAACGGCATCCTTTAGGCCATTCCTTTTCGAACTCGCCATGCTCCCTTCATTCAACTGAAAAGAGGAAAACCCCATGGTCTGATCTTTGGGCGCAACCAAGCACGAACCAAACGCGACTTTCTGTTCAAAGTATATCATATGTCCATATTTCTGAGATAAGAGCCGAAGAAACTGCTCTCGATAAAGTTCCTTTTTGTGAAACGGGTTTACGTGCCTAGGTTTGTCAGAATATGCGGACTTCTCGGGAGTTGAAATTACGAGAATTCCACCAGAATCCAGAACACGCTCAATCTCCCCAAGAAACTGATCGTGGTCTTCGATGTGCTCAAGGGTTTCAAAGGAGACAACCAGATCCACTGACTTGTCCGGCAGTGGGATTTTTTCGCATGCTCCCTCGATAAACTTCATCTTCGGGGACCGATACTTTGTCATAGCATGCGCCACGGTCGCTGGATCAATATCCACTCCCACCACGCTTTTTGCATTGCGACTTAGCATCTCGCTTCCGTACCCCTCCCCGCAGGCAATGTCCAAAACCCTCTTCCCTTCGCTCAAACCGGACGCGAAGGCATAGCGGTGTAGGTGCTCAAGAACAATATTTCCCCTTATTTGCGGAACATACCTTTCCCCTGTCCACGGCAAATCTTTTGGCGTTGTTTTACTCATGCTTTATTTTTCGGCCTCATAGGCCATCCCTGCGGGGTATTCTTGCGCATGGATTCTTACCTTTTTGAATCCCGCTTCAAAGGCCAATTTCCAAGCATCGCTGCCAAATTCAGTGTTAACCAGATAATCAGCGGCATTGCAATCTGGGGAGCCATGATAACTTGGGGACATTCCTTTGCGGGAACGTGTTCGTCGGTCAACAATTACAGGGATGGTGTAAAATAGTCTCCCCCCTTCTTTCAAAACTCTACAACATTCCCGCAACGCTTTTAGGGGATCAGAGATATGCTCCAGCGTGTCAGAGTGGATCACCAAATCAAAGTGTTGATCAGGAAGTTTCAAAGACATCATGTCGTATTCAGGATATTCGACAAGCATGTGACCTGGGTGCCTTTTCAAAAACTCGTGAAGATTCCCAGCTTTGTTGATTTCCAATATTTTCAGTTGTTGGCTAGCGCTACTTTGGATGAAGTCGTCAAAGGAGCCCCCCTCGACAAAAACCGATAAGATCGCAAGGGCAAGCACTCGCACCCGCATGCTGCTTTCACACCCTCGACAAGAATGTCCCTGCTGTCTGTTGATATAATCTACTTCATGCTCGCCTAGTTCCCACTCTTGGATCAGGCCAGGCCACAAAACAGGTTCAAAACTAAACTCTTTACCACCGCATATAGTGCATACACCCGCTTGAAGATTATTTAGGGGCATTATTTTTTCCTGCTTATAATTTTATAGAATAAGAATCTTCCCCTAGCACGCCATAAGATTATTTTTGTGCTTTATATCGTTAAGGCAATCAGTGAAATACATCACGAGTGTTTATACATGATCAAAATTTTTCTCGCCTCCCAATGAGAATTAGTGAATCTTTGATCACTTCTATGAATATTAATTATTTAATTCAAGGGTTTTTGTGGGAGTGCCCGCGGCTCTTGAAGCCTCCCCCTGCCCGTTGCCCGAGATATCGTGATTGGGGCGACTCGTACGTCCTTGGCTTTTTCTTCTTTGGCACAATGTTCCGCAATCGCACAAATTGGAAAACCAAGTGGGGGGGGGCTACGCTCCGCCCCTCCGTAGCAGCTGGGTTGCAAAGACCTTGAGCCTCACAACTAAACTTGGCCTACTCCGCGGAAAATGTGCTCACCTGTTTCCCCAGACCTTGTTCGCCTCTCGCATCCACCTAAGAAATCCTCCCGCTCCATTGCTGCTTCCACCCTTGAGCATTGGCCTAATCTGGTCAGCAAAATCCGCCTGTACGACTTCCGTTCTCTGGTACTTTGCCATCGCCGGTCTTCTTAAAGAGGCACTGGTGTATGATCCATGGCCCCATAAGTATCGAGAGCAAGTGTTGCCCACGCTTGACTACTACCGAACATGGTTAGTAAATAACGATCCCCGCAAACTCGCCTGGATCCGCGTTATCCGTGATCCATATAAGCGAGCGGTCAGTATCTTCCGCCACGTTCTTCGAAACGCCAACAATGATGGTAGCCTTTTACGCCAAGAACTAGGCCTGGATGCGGGCCAAGAAGACCTTTCGTTTGATTCATTTCTCAGCAAGCTGGAAACCGTAGACATCACCGCTTGTAACATCCACCTTCGCCATCAGCACCACCCGCTGGAACGCTCGATCCGTCCGACTCGGACCATAAACGCCGATCGGGAACCACTTCAGGATACGCTGCTCGACTTCGCCACCCCATCGGAAGACGTGCGCCTGCACCTCAACGCCGAGATTTCTCGGATCAGCTCCTTCCACCATGCTCATCGCACGCTGCATGACAGCGATGTTTCCAAGATCCCCTTTAAGATGCCCTTCATCTCTAACGATTGGCCTGAGTATGATAATTTCCTCAACGCATCGACCCGCCAGAAAATCGAGCGTCTTTATCGTGCGGATTTCGCAGCTTACTCAGACTTTTTGTGAGGAAGGCTGGCTCTCGCAGACTGTGGCACGGGCGAGAGGATCTTCCAATCTTCTGATCAGAAGCGATAGGCTCTCCCCTCTCTACGGCCGTGGTCGAGGAAATGCCTCACGATTGGAAAATTTGTCCAAACAAGATCTTGGTTTAAAATCAGATAGGCCACTGGGTCGAAATCTTTGGGAATATCTGGATCTGCAAGGTTCTCATGATCCAGGGTCTCCAATCTATGGCGCAGGCGGTTTTGATAATCTTCAACTGAAGTGCCGGCTTTCTTCATAACAATCTCTAAAGCCTTCCTGTGAACCCGAAGGGACTCCTCCCGCTGCTCCTCCGGCAATTTGTCACGCGCCACACGATTCAGCTCTTCTCCGAAGCCAACGATCCGCCCTCCATCAAAAAAAGTCTTATTGATCCAATCTACTTCGCTGGCAAAACGGATCTGCAACTTATCTTGTAGATCCACAGGAATCAGAGGCTGTTCCGACATAGCATTGGGATCTGCTTCTTGTAGTCCCCGATTGAGGGCCTCCGAAAAGTGCATGTGCTTTTGAGTCCGGTTTAAATAGAGAAACAGATCGCGCTCTACCCTCGTCAATGAGCGATTCAGTCTGCCGATCTCCCCAGCTAGTGGTGCAAGCTGCGGGCTTGTAACTCCCACGGCCTCAAAAAAAGAACGCAAAATGTTTTGCCGCTCCGAATCATAGTGACGCACCCTGAGTCGGTCTGGAGGAAAAACCCTGGCGAGATTCCGCAGAGCCGTGGCATGCAACCAGTCAACCGTCGCCGTAAAGTCTACAAACTCCGACGCAACCCAACCCCCTTTTATGCCTTGATCGTAAACCGAGAACAGAAAGGGCAGAACATCACGGACAAAGAAAACGACCCGTACTTCGACTCCTTTTTCCAAAGCTACTGAATCAAGCCTCCGCCATTCCTCCTCAGTTAATCTGGAAAGTTCCTCGTGGGATAGGATCGCCTCATCCGCGGATCCGACAAAACTCTCGATTTTCGATGCCAGATCCGTGCCACGTGCCATCGGAAAAAGAGAGCAACCATTGCCGCAATTCATATATTTAGGATCTTCTACCCCATTCATTTTTCGATAATAAATATGGGGTGCGGTTGTCGACAACCCCCCTAAATAAAGATAGTTCTGAATGGTTTTGCTCCCCGTCTTATGACCACCGGCGTGTACCCATAGAACTCTTGATTTTTTGACCCTTTCTCCCGGGGGTCTCGATCGCCCATGGAAGAAGATTTCCCACGCCGTTTTGAGCCTGCAGATCATCTTTCTCAAAACTGGGAGTTAAGTTTTCATCCGGTTCTTACTTGAAGGGATGCAAAGAAGATCTGCATATAATAATCCTCTAGTCCGTGAGCGCTAGGCTGCCCAAGTGGCTTTGTTTTCAGGAATTGAAAAGGCAGTGTCTCTTTTCATCTTGTTAAAGACCTGCTCTGCTACAGCCCTTGCTGCCCATTGGCACCAGTCATTTCTTGTGCGAGACACCAGCTCCATGACGGTCACTAACATGAAGGGGAAGTTGAAGCTTTTTCTGATCCCTTTTTTTGCTTGGTGGTGTCGCAAAGATGAATCGAGAAATTGATTACTATACTCCGCAACCCCCGAGCTATGTGGATCCCATGCCACACCCAAGAATTTTGCGATCCGTTTCAACTCACGACCTGGATGCATCAACATAAGGTTATATTTTACTGCTAACCACTGTTCAGACTGCAGATGCCGAAGCGCATCCACCTGATAGGCACACCAAAGAGATCGGGCGTAGTCGATCGAGGCATCCCCGCGTGCTACTATAGAAGCAGCTACTTCATCTGGATTTCGATAAATCAGTAGGTATCCTGCGCACAGTCCCAGTTCTTCAAATACCTTTTGCCAGAAGGGCAGAGTGCGGCATAACCGCGGATCCTTGAACCCGATCGGTTTACCCTCTGATAACATTTCTTTCACCCACCTTTCTGCTTTTATTCTTTCCTCTTTGAAATGCAATCCTCTGAGAGGCTCCGACCCCAGAAATTTTAGAGATGCCCAGTTAGATCCCATTTTCTCCAGGATAATGTCGTTTATCTTAACCACTTCGGGATCCTCAAAGTACCCCTTATGATTGTTCGCATCGCCAGCTACTGTGTTTTTTCCAAGCTCAACACCCAAAGCGGTCAAACTCCTGGTCATGGCACTGGTCCCGCTTCGACCCATTCCCAAAACAACAACAACATCAAACCGCATCCTATTAGAATACTGTTTTT
>Ga0304730_1003047_pt1 | contig 11508 bp, 7 predicted proteins | sample M_130628_MF_Meta_FD_190474 | JGI IMG/M metagenome (GOLD analysis project Ga0304730, IMG submission 190474) | Freshwater microbial communities from Lake Montjoie, Canada to study carbon cycling - M_130628_MF_MetaG (v2) (version 2) | ecosystem: Environmental > Aquatic > Freshwater > Lake | place...
AGGTAACGCCAGAAGCTGCTGCTTCCTTGATTAAATTCTGCACCGTTTCAATTAAATCTTTTTCAACTAGTGAAGAGCCAATCTCTTTCCCTTGCGCTGCCAAGAAAGTGAAGACCATTCCCCCACCGATCGCCATTACATCTACTTTGCTAAGCAAGTTTGAGATAACGCCGATCTTGTCAGAGACTTTTGCACCACCAAGTACCACGCCATAAGGGCGTTCAGGGTTCTGCGTTAACTTCTTTAAAACTTCGACCTCTGCTGCAACTAAAGTACCGGCGACATGCGGCAGGAGCTTTGGTAGGTCGAAGACTGAGGCGTGTTTACGGTGAACCGCTCCAAAGCCATCTCCTACATAAAGATCGGCCAGTTCTGCTAACTCTTTTGCAAATGCAAATCGCGCTTCCTCTTCTTTCGAAGTTTCAGCGGCTGAGAAACGAATATTTTCCAATAAGAGAATCTCGCCGTTTTGTAGCGCGTGCGCTTTAGCGGTTACATCTGCACCTGTTACCGCACCTGCAAAGATCACTTGAGTGCCAAGAAGCTCTGATAAACGTATCGCAACTGGCGCTAACGAAAGCTCTAGCTTTGCTTCACCTTTTGGTCGTCCTAGGTGCGCGGCAATTACCAAGCTCGCACCATTTGCTAAAAGTGTTTTGATAGTCGGCAGCGAGGCGCGAATGCGTCCATCATCAGTGATCTTTCCATCCTTTAAGGGAACGTTGAGATCACAGCGAAGGAATACTCGCTTGCCGGCTACATCAAAACTTTGCAGCTTATTAATTGCAGAATCTCCCATCTAAATTAGAGAGATTTTCCGACAAGACCTACCAGGTCAACCAAGCGGTTTGAGTAACCCCATTCGTTGTCATACCAACCAACGATCTTTACCTGATTTCCGATTACCTTTGTTAGGCCAGAGTCGAAGATACAAGATGATGGATCGGTGACAATATCTGAAGAAACGATTGGGTCTTCGGTATATGAAAGGTATCCCTTCAGTGCACCATTTGCGGCAGCCTTCATTGCAGCATTGATCTCTGCCGCTGTCGCTTCCTTGGCAAGTTCCACAGTTAGATCTGTTGCAGATCCAGTTGGAACTGGAACGCGCATTGCATATCCATCAAGCTTGCCCTTCAACTCTGGCATAACTAACGAGATCGCCTTTGCAGCACCTGTAGATGTTGGGATCATATTTGTTGCTGCAGCTCGTGAGCGGCGAAGATCCTTATGAGGGAAGTCAAGGATTACCTGATCATTCGTGTAGGCGTGAATGGTGGTCATTAAGCCCTTAACAATTCCCCAATTATCCTGAAGAACCTTAGCCATTGGTGCCAAGCAGTTGGTTGTGCAAGATGCGTTAGAGATAACGTGATGGCTCGCTGGGTCGTACTTATCGTGATTTACACCCATAACAATTGTGATGTCTTCATCCGATGCCGGAGCAGAGATGATTACCTTTTTTGCACCTGCTGTGATGTGCTTCTTTGCATCGGCGGCTTTAGTGAAGTGGCCAGTCGATTCAATGACGATATCGGCCTTTACGGAAGCCCAAGGAAGATTTGCTGGATCGCGATCTGCAAATACCTTCATAGTCTTACCACCGACAGTGATGGTCTCTTCGGTATATGTAACTTCTAGGCCTAAGCGCCCCAAGATTGAGTCGTACTTTAAGAGATGAGCCAAGGTGGCGTTATCGGTTAGGTCGTTTATAGCAACGATATTTATATTTGGGTTGGTGAGTGCGGCGCGGAAGAAGTTGCGGCCAATTCGTCCAAATCCATTAATTCCAACATTAATCACGTGAAAACCTCGCTTTAGAAGTGTAAGGACCCGTTGCCACTGTGAGTAGCACTAGATAGGTATACGGCAATAAAACTGCCACAACGTTGGGGTCGTGGTTAATCTTACCAGCCACGCAACCTTACCTACGCGTAGGAATTACGCTCAATGAGATTAACTAATTGAGAAGATCTGGTGAAAGGCCGGCTTCAGTATCAGGAATACCGAGTTCTCCTGCGCGCTTATCCGCCATTGCTAAGAGGCGACGGATCCGTCCGGCGATCGCATCTTTCGTCATAGGTGGAGTAGCAAGTGAGCCGAGTTCCTCCAAACTTGCTTGGCCATGGCTAATACGTAATTCACCAGCCTCTTTCAAATGATCCGGAATCGTTGGTCCTAAAATTTCCATAGCGCGCTGTACTCGAGCGGCCGCTGCAACAGCGGCGCGTGCTGAACGACGAAGATTTGCATCATCAAAGTTTGCCAGGCGATTAGCGGTTGCCCGAACTTCACGACGCATTCGCCGTTCCTCCCAAGCAAGAACACTTTCGTGAGCACCTAAGCGTGTCAAAAGCACACCAATCGCATCGCCATCGCGAATTACTACGCGATCAACGCCGCGAACTTCCCGCGCTTTAGCGGTAATCCCTAAACGCCTAGCCGCACCGACGAGCGCAAGGGCGGCTTCTGGTCCCGGACAGGTTATTTCAAGTGAAGATGATCGCCCTGGTTCGGTAAGTGAACCATGTGCGATAAATGCACCACGCCAAGCAGCTTCAGCATCACAAATATTTGCTGCCACAACTTGTGGTGGAAGTCCTCGAACAGGGCGTCCATTGCTATCGATTAATCCAGTTTGGCGAGCTAGAGAATCACCGGCTTCAATAACTCTTACAACATAACGGCTTCCTTTGCGAAGTCCACTAGATGAGAGAACCGCTAAATCGCTATCGTGTCCGTAGATATCCGCAATATCCTTCTTAAGTCGCCGTGCACTTTGTGAAGTATCCAGCTCTACTTCAATCACAACTTTTCCAGATGCTATATGTAAACCACCAGCGAAACGCAGGAGTGAAGAGACTTCGGCTTTCCGGCAGCAAGGTTTGGTTACAGAGAGACGACTGAGCTCGTCCTTGACTGCTGCGGTCATTGCCATTGGCTTATCCAAGCAGGGTTTTGCTGGAAATGTGTGCAAAAAGCGAGGGTTACGCCCACTCATTCACGACCAAAATCACGATGGGTTGCGTGTGCCGAAACTTCGATTTCAGATGGATCTGAGGATAGTTGGCGGGCAATTTCGGCAGCGATTGCAACGCTGCGATGTTTTCCACCAGTACATCCGATCGCGATGGTTACATACTTCTTTCCTTCGCGAAGGTAGCCCGGCATCATCTGGCGGATCACCGAGACATAGCTCTTAACGAACTCAGTAACGCCTTCGCTGGTTAAAACCTTTTTTGAGACTTCCGTCGTTAGCCCCGTTAGTGGACGAAGTTCAGGTATCCAATGTGGGTTTGGGATGAAGCGACAATCTAAAACCAAATCGGCATCCACCGGGATCCCGTACTTATAGCCAAAAGATAGAACGTTGATTCTTATCGCATCTAACATTCCGGCAGAGAAAATCTCACCTACTCGTTTTTCTAACTGATGAACATTTAGGTTGGAGGTATCAATCACGACATCGGCTTGCGAACGTAACTCCTCCACCTTGGCGCGTTCACGTTCGATACCATCGACAATTCGATCCTTACCCTGAAGTGGATGTGGTCGACGAGTAGATTCAAAGCGCTGTACTAGCGATTGATCGGTCGCATCTAAAAATAGGAGGCGATAAGAAACTTCGTTGGTTTCGAGCGTTTGTAATGAATTATTTAAAGCATCGAAGAACTTTCCGCCGCGAACATCTACCACCACAGCAAGCGATGCCACCTCAGAACTATTGGTCTGCGTAGCAAGTTCAGGCAAGAGCGACGGCGGCAAGTTATCAACTACATACCAACCGAGATCTTCCAGAGCGTGGGCCACCGTGGATCGTCCGGCACCAGACATTCCAGTTACGATCAATAACTCCTTGTTGGCCATGGCTATATTCTGCCTGCACTGTCAAGGATTACTAAATTCATAGGATCTCCCCCGTCTGCATATCAACGCCTTGCACCTCAGCACTCTCGCGTTGATGTCGCAGGTGATCGAAGATGACTTCGGCAATTTTCTGGCCAATCCCCGGAGTAAGCGCCAACTCAACCAAACTCGCTTTCCGTAAAGCAGCGACGGATCCAAAACGTTCTAATAAAGCAGCGCGGCGAGCACGACCCATCTGCGGAATATCATCGAGAACGGATTCGAGCATCACCTTGGAGCGGCGTGACCTGTGGAAGGTGATTGCAAAGCGATGGGCTTCATCGCGAATCCGCTGGAGTAAATACATTCCTTCACTCGTGCGCGGCAGAATCAGCGGATCGGAATTACGCGGCAGCCAAACTTCTTCTAGCCGCTTGGCCAACCCACAGAGTGCTACATCAGTTACTCCTAATTCATCTAAGGCGCGTTGAGCGGCGGCCACCTGTGGCGCTCCACCGTCGACAACGATTAATTGTGGTGGATAGGAGAACTTGCTTAACTTGCCTCCGATTTCTGCAACGTCAGACTCATCTGCGGCGCGATCATTTAGTAAACGTTTCATCCTGCGAGTTATTACTTGGTGCATTGCACGAGTGTCATCAGATGCTGTGGTGGTATCGATAATGAAGCGACGGTACTCACTCTTCTTAGCCAACCCATCTTCAAAGACCACCATTGAAGCAACCACCGACGTTCCCGAAATATTAGAGATATCAAAGCACTCAATACGCAACGGAGTTCTTTTTAATTGCAGTTGCTCCTCAATTTCCAGCAGCGCTTTACCGCTGACTGCTGCATCAGTGGCTCGTTTACTTAGAAATTGAATCAGGGCGTAATGTGCGTTGCGATCTACAGTCTGTAAGAGCTCAACTTTCTCACCACGCTGAGGCACCTTGATCGAAACCTTAGAGCCGCGCAAATTACTTAACCACTCCTCTAGCGCCAATTGATCGTTAGGTTCGCGATTTAAAAATATTTCACTTGGGATATCTGCTGCGGCTGCGCTGTTATAGATTGAGAAGAAGAGCGATGCAACTTGATCATCTCCCTCAAGAGCACGTTCTTGATCAACGATCCAAGATCTGGAGCCTTTAATTGATCCCCGGCGCACCATAAAAATTGATCCGGCAGCATGCAGGCCCTCTTCGTGAATAGCGATGAAATCACCATCTAGATCATCGGAGAGATTTCCTTGCGTGGACCTCTGCGCCTTTTCAAAAGATTCAATCTGATCACGAATACGTGCCGCGCGTTCGAACTCTTCGCGATTCGCTGCCAGATCCATCTCTTCCCGTAACTTCGGCAGAATGTCTTCCATACCTGCCTCCATAAAGGCATCGAGCTTGACTGCAATTTCACGATGTTCTGTTGGCGTTACCCAACCGACGCAGGGCGCGGCACACTTACCGATATCCCCCAATAGACATTGCCGTTTGCTGCGCTGGGCTCGCTTGAAATTTCCTTCGCTACAAGAGCGCACTGGAAAGACCTTTAGAAGTACTTCATAAGTATTTCGCAGCGCCCACGCATTTGTGTAGGGGCCAAAGTATTTAAGTCCCTGTCGCTTCTCTTTACGAGTTATAAAGATTCTTGGGAATTCATCCTGCATTGAGATCGCTAGGTACGGATAAGACTTGTCATCTTTAAATTGCACGTTATACGTAGGTTGATACTGTTTAATCCAAGAGAACTCAAGAGCTAGCGCTTCTAGCTCAGTCCCGACGATTGTCCAATCAACTCGAACCGCCTCGTGCACCATACGATGCGTTTTACGGGCTAAATTCGCTCCAAAGTAAGTTGTCAAACGATTCTTTAAATTCTTCGCCTTACCAACATAAATGACTTTATCTTTCCCATTGTAAAAACGATAAACGCCGGGGAGTTCAGGGATCTCCTTGGGACGGTAACTTGCGGGATCCGACATTTACTTCACAGCAGCTTTTTTCTGCGCTGGCGTGCGATTGCTCGCCAAAATTTCTCCCAAGTAATGTCCGGTGTAACTCTCCTTGACCATTGCTACATCTTCCGGCGTTCCCTCTGCAATAACTTGGCCACCGCGGAAGCCACCTTCTGGCCCCATATCGATGACCCAGTCGGAAGACTTAATAACATCAAGGTTATGTTCGATAACAACAACGGTATTCCCGGTATCCACTAAGCGATTAAGGACGGTCAGCAACTTATTTACATCTTCAAAATGCAGACCCGTTGTAGGCTCATCAAGTACATAAATTGTGCGGCCAGTTGATCTACGTTGTAGTTCAGTTGCCAGCTTTACTCGCTGCGCTTCGCCACCTGACAAAGTTGGTGCAGATTGACCTAGTCGAACATAGCCAAGACCGACATCGCTGAGCGTCTTCAGGTACCGCGCAATCGCTGGAACTAATTCAAAGAAAGCACTCGCCTCTTCGATTGGCATATTGAGTACTTCGGCGATCGTCTTATTTTTGTAATGAACTTCTAGGGTTTCACGGTTATATCGCGCGCCATGACAGACTTCACAAGGTACATAAACATCAGGTAAGAAGTTCATTTCAATAGTGATGGTTCCATCACCAGAGCAGTTTTCGCAGCGCCCCCCTTTCACGTTAAATGAGAAACGACCTTGTTGGTACCCACGGATCTTTGCCTCCGTTGTCTCGGCGAAGAGCGCGCGGATCTTATCGAAGACACCTGTATATGTAGCCGGGTTTGAGCGCGGAGTTCGTCCAATAGGTGATTGATCTACGTGCACAACTTTATCTAATAATTCAATTCCCGTAATAGTGCGGTGGCGTCCAGGTACTAAACGTGCCCCATTTAATTTATTGGCAAGAGTCGTATATAAAATATCGTTAATGAGTGTTGATTTACCCGAACCACTAACTCCAGTGACAGAGACAAAGACGCCCAGCGGAACTTCGACTTCAATATCTTTAAGATTGTTCTCTTTCGCGCCCTTGACGACTAACTTACGCTTTGAATCCACTGTGCGGCGCCGCTTAGGAATGGCAATTGATTTGCGACCTGATAAATATGCACCCGTGATTGATTCCTTGGAAGCGATCAAATCCTCATAACTTCCTGAAACCACAACCTTTCCCCCGTGCTCTCCCGCACCGGGTCCAATATCTACAATCCAATCTGCGGCACGAATTGTTTCTTCATCGTGTTCTACGACAATGAGGGTGTTACCTAGGTCGCGAAGGCGAGTCAGCGTTTCTATCAAACGCTTGTTATCACGTTGATGTAAACCAATAGAAGGTTCATCCAGTACATAAAGAACACCGACCAGGCCACTACCGATCTGAGTTGCCAGGCGAATGCGCTGGGCTTCGCCACCAGAGAGTGAACCAGCAGGACGGGCTAGCGATAAATAATCAAGGCCAACATCTAGCAAGAATCCTAGGCGAGCATGGACCTCTTTCATTACCCGCTCGGCGATCTGTGCTTCGCGCTTATTTAACTTGATCTGATTTAGGAAGGCGGCACAATCTGCAATTGAGAGTTCACAAATCTCGGAGATATTCTTCTCTCCAATTGTTACCGCAAGAACTTCGGGTTTTAGCCGCGCCCCATTGCACTTCTCGCACGATATCTCGCGCATGTACGCCTCGTATTTATCTCGACTGTAATCACTATCTGTCTCTTCGTGACGCCGGTGGATAAAGGGAATTACGCCTTCAAAGCCAGTTGTGTAATTACGTGCCCCGTAACGACCCTTGTACTTCATCTTAATTTCATATTCATAGCCATTAAGGATCGCCTCACGGGCTTTGACCGAGATCTTCTTCCACGGAACATCTAGCGAAAATGGCAAATCTTTAGCGAGAGCTTCTAGCAAGCGTAGGAAGTAATCCACTGATTGCCCACCAGACCACGGTGCAATCGCCCCATCATTAATTGAGATTGAGTCATCGGGAATAATTAGATCTAGATCGACCTCTTTTTTAGTTCCGATTCCGGAACACTCTTCACATGCTCCAAAGGGAGAGTTAAATGAGAAAGAGCGCGGTTCTAACTCTTCAAAAGAGAGCTCACAATCATGGCAAGCCAGGTGTTCGCTGTACGTGCGCTCTTTATCTGCCCCTTTTGCATCAACAAAATCTAGTACCACGATCCCGGAAGAAAGGCGCAGAGCGGTTTCAATCGAATCTGTTAAGCGGGTTTTGCTCTCGGCTTTCGCGGTTAAGCGATCAACAACAACTTCGATCGTGTGCTTCTCCTGCTTTTTTAACTTTGGTGCTTCCGAGAGTTGAATTACTTCTCCATCGACCCGTGCGCGCGAGTATCCCTTTGTAACCAAATCGGTGAAGAGGTCTACAAACTCGCCTTTGCGTGCACGGATAACTGGAGCCAGCACCTGAAACTTTGTAGTTGGGGGAAGATCGAGAATTTGATCCACGATCTGCTGTGGTGATTGACGAGTAACAGCCTTGCCACAGTTAGGACAGTGCGGACGTCCCGCTCGCGCAAATAGGAGACGTAGATAGTCATAGACCTCAGTGATGGTTCCAACGGTCGATCGTGGATTTCGATTGGTAGATTTCTGATCAATTGAGACTGCAGGTGAGAGCCCTTCAATGAAATCAACATCTGGTTTATCCATCTGCCCCAAGAATTGACGTGCGTAAGCCGACAGTGATTCCACGTAGCGGCGCTGACCCTCAGCGAAGATGGTGTCAAAGGCGAGTGAAGACTTTCCAGATCCAGAGAGCCCAGTAAATACAACTAACGCATCGCGAGGAAGTTCGATGGAGACATTTTTAAGGTTATGTTCACGTGCTCCGCGCACAACCAGCTTATCGATGCTCAAACCCCGGCCTCTTCCATCATTCGTAACTCTTTCTTTAATAATTTAATCTCATCACGTAAGCGAGCTGCGACCTCAAATTGAAGTTCAGCTGCGGCGTTACGCATCTGATCGGTGAGCGAGCCTATCAATGCGATCAAATCCTTGCGCGGCAGAGAGGTTGAAGATTTATCATAAATACCAGATGTTGAAGCGAGCTTCTTAGATCCACCCTTTTCAAGAGATAAAAGCGCTTCGGTATCATCGCTCTCGCGGTTTATCTGATCAGTAATGTCGGCGATCTTCTTGCGAAGTGGTTGTGGATCTACGCCGCGTTCTAAATTATAGGCAACTTGCTTTGCGCGACGACGATTGGTCTCATCAATTGCCTGGGCCATAGATTTCGTAATGTTGTCAGCGTACATATGCACTTCACCCGAAACATTTCTCGCGGCACGTCCAATGGTTTGTATTAATGAAGTTGAAGAGCGCAAAAATCCTTCTTTATCAGCATCTAGTATCGCAACCAGCGAAACTTCCGGTAAATCCAGGCCTTCGCGCAGCAAATTAATGCCAATCAAGACATCGTATTCGCCAGTGCGCAGCTCGCGCAGCAATTCAACGCGCCGCAAGGTATCGACTTCAGAGTGCAGGTAGCGAACCTTAACTCCACGTTCTTCCAGATAATCAGTTAAATCCTCGGACATCTTCTTGGTAAGCGTTGTTACCAATACACGTTCATTCTTGGCAGCGCGAATGTTTATCTCATTTAAGAGATCATCAATCTGACCTTTTATTGGCTTAATAATTATCGCTGGGTCTACCAACCCAGTCGGACGGATAACTTGCTCAACGACATCGCCTTCAACTTTAGCCATCTCATATTTTCCAGGGGTGGCCGAGAGGAATAACTTCTGTCCCGCACGTTCAAGAAATTCAGGCCATTTAAGGGGACGGTTATCCATCGCACTTGGAAGGCGGAAACCGTGTTCGACCAGTGTGCGTTTGCGTGAAGCATCGCCTTCAAACATGGCACCGATCTGCGGAACGGTTACGTGGCTCTCATCGATAACCAATAAGAAATCTTCCGGGAAGTAATCCAATAAGCAGTTTGGTGCAGACCCTGTGGCACGCCCATCCAAATGCCTTGAGTAATTCTCGATACCCGAACAGAATCCGAGCTGCTCCATCATCTCCAGATCAAAAGTCGTGCGCATCTTTAAACGTTGCGCTTCCAGAAGTTTTCCCTGCTTTTCAAATAGATTTAGTTGAATCTGCAACTCATCTTCGATCTCCCCCATCGCCCGCTTCATTGTTTCAGGGCCTGCGGCATAATGTGTGGCAGGAAAAATATAGATTTCAGTCTCATCGCGGATAATTTCACCAGTCAGCGGATGCAGCGTCATGATTTTCTCGATCTCATCACCGAACATCTCGATTCGGATCGCCAATTCTTCATACATTGGGATGATCTCGATCGTGTCACCTCGAACGCGGAAGGTGCCGCGCTCGAAGGCCACATCGTTTCTCTGGTATTGCACGTCTACAAATTTGCGGAGTAACTTATTGCGTTCGATCTCATCGCCCACCTTTAAGCGAATCATGCGATCGATATATTCCTGTGGTGTTCCAAGTCCATAAATACAAGAAACGGTGGCGACCACGATCACATCTCGCCGGGTTAATAATGAATTGGTCGCCGAGTGCCGTAGCCGCTCGACCTCATCGTTAACGCTGGAATCCTTTTCAATGAAGGTATCGGTTTGAGGAACATAGGCCTCGGGTTGGTAATAATCGTAATAAGAAACAAAGTACTCAACTGCGTTGTTGGGCAAAAGCTCGCGGAATTCATTTGCTAACTGCGCAGCTAAAGTCTTATTTGGAGCTAAAACTAAAGTCGGCCGCTGTAAGCGTTCAATCAACCAAGCAGTTGTCGCCGATTTTCCGGTACCTGTCGCGCCTAATAAAACTACATCTTGAACTCCCGCATCAATCCTGCGCGCTATCTCTTCGATCGCTTGTGGCTGATCTCCGGCCGGCACATAATCGCTGATGACCTGAAAGGGTTCGACCTTGCGTTGCAGGTGAGAGATCGGGCGCATTTTCCTAGCCTACTTCGCTCGGCTAAGTAATTCCTCCCAGAGGTTTTCCACGGCGCGAAGGAGCTGATCTTCATCTCCATCATTGGTAATTACATAGTCAGCCAGCACTTCTCGCTCTTCACGGCTGGCCTGATTGGCTAGCCGACGCTCGATTTCTGAAATAAACATCCCGCGTTTACGGAGGCGATCTTTACGAATCTCCAAATCTGCTTCCACGGTAATTACCAAATCAAAATTCTTAGCGGAACCAGTCTCGGCCAGAAGCGGAATTTCATAGATGAGAATTTCCTGAGGTTGCAGATCTGATACAACTTCAGTGAAGAGCTCGCGTATGCGCGGATGGACAATTGCTTCCAAATCTGTCTTCGCTTGCGGATCCGAGAAGATAATTTCGGCTAACGCCTTGCGATCGATATCTCCATCGCGCAGAATCTTTTCCCCAAAGCGAAGAATCACTTCATCAAATCCGGTGCTGCCACGTTCGATCGCAACTCTGGCCAATTGATCAGCATCCACCACGCGTGCACCGAGATCTGAGAAATATTGTGCGGCCAGAGATTTACCCGCTCCTATTCCTCCGGTGAGTGCGACGACCAACATAACGCCAACTCTACCTCGCGGGTGATATCTGCGAGCATAAGAAAAGGCCCACCCGCAGGTGAGCCTTTTCTAATTTAACTTCTTTATTCAGCCGCAACTTCAGCAGCGACTTCAGCAAGAACTTCTTCC
>Ga0304730_1003048_pt1 | contig 11505 bp, 9 predicted proteins | sample M_130628_MF_Meta_FD_190474 | JGI IMG/M metagenome (GOLD analysis project Ga0304730, IMG submission 190474) | Freshwater microbial communities from Lake Montjoie, Canada to study carbon cycling - M_130628_MF_MetaG (v2) (version 2) | ecosystem: Environmental > Aquatic > Freshwater > Lake | place...
ATGCGCATGAGTGGGTTACCAAATTTTATGTGGCTTACCTCAGATCAGGTTGTTGCAAAATCATGGCGATATGTAAACGCAAATAAGGTCGTATGCATCCCTGGTTGGCAGTATTTAATTTTAAGTACTATTGCTAGAACAGCACCCCGCCCGCTGGTTCGAAAATTAGGCATGAATGTGCGGCGTAAGCAAAGATAATCTATTTTTCACATCAAATTCACCGCCTATATTAGGTAATTAACCTATTACTTGATACCTGCTCAAGTAGAATATTTTCATTCCGACCTAAGGAGAAGTTTGTGAAAAAGAAGATCTCAGCATTAGCTATTTCAGGGTTCTTAATTTTTGGATTAGCGACACCAGTACAAGCTGCCACCTCTGGTGGTTCATGCCCAACAGCTGGGGCAACAACAAAAATTGGTAAGAATGATTATGTATGTGCAAAGAATCCATTTTTTAGTACTACTAAATTAACTTGGGTATGGGATGGATGCATTGAATTAAATAATGATTACGCAACTGGTAATAAGGAGGCACAGGACGCACTACGTGCCTCTGAATCAAACCGAACAATCCAAATCGAACCAGTTGGCGCCCCACTAAGAGATCTAATTGCGTGGAATAGTTTGATTACATATAGCAAATCAAATGTGGTTTATTATGGCTCGACTTACTACTCTGCGACTAAGGCAAGTACTAATAAGGCTCCTACATCGGCAAATATTGGTGCTACAAAATTTTGGGTTGTCTACCAGCCAACAAATGCCAATGCAAAAATTGGTCAAATGCCTGCTCCAACAACCGCTCTAACTACTGCCAATGCACAAGTTGCAGCACTTACAGCGGCTGCAGTTAAGACCACAAATGCTGATTTGAAGAGTAAATACAATGCTCTGTCTTCATCGCTTGCAACCAAAATCTCAACATTGGATGCAAATAAGGCAGCAATTCAATCTGTGGTTGACTCTATTGATCCAGCACTGGAAGAGTTTAGAAATGCATACTCTCTGATGCTAATGATTAAAAGTACTGTTAAAGATAAGTGCAATCCTAAGTACTAATTAATTAAATTAAGGCTGTAATGATTGCTTAAGCAATTGTTACAGCCTTTTTTGTTGAAGTAAATGCAATTGTTTTTAGCGCAGAGCTTGCTGGCCCAACTTTAAGTGCTCCATTTAAAGCAAACTCAGAACCATGGCCCCGGGGTGCTGAGCAAATCCATCCACTGGTACTTTGTTTAACAATCACGCCAGCATGTGGGCAAGACAAATTTAATACTGAAAAACCATTAGCCGACTTTGAGGTACGAACTACAGCAACTTTTCCATATTTTTTTATTGTTAACTCAATAACACCACCAACAGAGGCAAGTGCAGTGTTGCTAGCTAAATCGATCTCAGTTTTTCCATTTGCTAATGTTTTAACACCAGATGCAGCTACTGACGGGACTGTGGCAAGGGTGGCTAATGCTGCACTGGCACAAATAAAATTACGCCTTGAGAGTGAAACCATGACAACCTTTCATAAAGTACTTTTTAATTATTAAGACTTATTTTATTATTTGTTCATGAGGAGTAAGCAAAGATACACCACCCTAATGTGGATAACCGCTGCAATAATGCTTATTCACCTCATAACTAGGGCGATATTCCCCACACCAAATGTTTTAATTGACTTAGTAGTTTTCAATTTAGTGGGAGTTCTAGCTTCAGCCATCGCCTATTCGGCACCAGTGCTAACAGATCGAATATCGGCAATCACAATAAGTTTGGCTAGTTTAATCTGGAGCGTTGGATCATTTATCTCAACTTGGAATTCATTTTTCAATTTACAAATACCAGAAGTAGTTTCAGACTTATGCTATTCACTCTTTTATCCCTTAATATTTTTAGGTGTAATTAGGAGTTTTACTTATCGAAGGAAAATTTCCGCCCTTGAATTATTAGATACGGTAATTATCACTGTTGGCTTCACAAGTGTTTTAACTGCATTTCTTTTAAAACCAGCAATGATTGGCTTTACTGGATCAGCTTTCTCAGTCTTTATTTCAATACTTTATCCGGTAGGTGACATAGTAATTCTAGCTATGGTTTTAGTTTACGTTCTACTAACACCACTTAGTCGCAGATCATTGCTACTTGCAGGTGGACTACTCTCATTTGCGCTGGGTGACTTATTTTTTATTTGGTCATCTCTTAACTCAACATATGAGTTTGGCGCTATTACAGATGATGGCTGGATCCTTGGTTTATATCTAATCTCAGTTTCACTCTCCTTTGATTCACAAGAGAGTAAGTTTTCTGACAAAATATCTTCATACAGCGCAACTATTGCATTGATTGCGAGTACAACTTTGTTGGGAATCGCAGCTTTAAAACCCGGGTTCTTTCCTAATTTTATTTTGCTGCCAGGCTTTATAACAATTGCACTTGCTTTTATTCGGATGAGTTTTGCACTCTCTGAGGCAAATACTGCTGGTACTGAAAGAATTCTTGCTAGAACTGACGAGTTGACTGGTTTGTCTAACCGTCGCAACTTCCTTTTCCAACTCAATCAATTAAAAAGTGGTTATATATTTCTTCTTGATTTAGATGGCTTTAAAAATATCAATGACACGTTAGGTCATGAGGCTGGAGATCAACTACTAAAGCAGGTAGCTAATAGGTTTACTCGAGTGCTGCCGATTGGAGCACAGATTGCTCGTCTTGGCGGAGATGAGTTTGGTGTAATTGCTTCGATTGAGTTAGCAGAAGCAAATGAGTTAGCACAATCAATCCGGGCAACCTTGAGCTACCCAATCTCAATTGGTGCTGAGCAGGTCAAGGTTGATGTCAGCATTGGGTTGGCACCAACTGAACCATCTGGTGATGGCAGTGAATCGTTGCGCCGGGCAGATATGGCTATGTATGAGGCGAAGCGAAGTAAATCTGGCGTTATGTTTTGGGAAAGTAAGTGAGAAAAAATAGGTTAATCTTCACTGGCTAAATCCTTTAGCAAAGATCATAGGAGGTCCTAATTGGCAGCACGCTTTTCAAATCGAGTTCTGGTTTTAGGTGCAGGTTCAGTCTCACAATGTGTACTTCCACTTTTAATTGAGCATCTAGTAGATGCTAAGCAGATCACGATTGCGGATATGCGTGATAATCGCAGCCGAGTTAAGGATGCAATCACCGCAGGTGCTACATATGTTCAGGATCAATTGACCCGTGAAAACATGGATCAATTCTTATCAAAGTATTTATCAGATGGAGATTTTCTTTTAGATTTAGCATGGAATATTGATGCAAATGAAATTATTGAATGGGCTCATGATCATGGGGTTATATATTTAAATACATCACTTGAAGAGTGGGATCCATACTCAGCAGGGGCCACTAGAAATCCAACTGAGCGCACACTTTATTGGCGCCATATGAAATTACGTAAGTTAACTGATACTTGGGGAGGCAAAGGGCCAACTGCAATTGTTGAGCATGGTGCAAACCCTGGATTAGTTTCTCACCTTACAAAGAAATCTCTATTTGATATTGCAACCAGAGCAATCAAAGATGGAAAAGCTGCTACCGGAGTTTCAGAAGCACTTGCTGCTGAGAATTTTCCAGTATTAGCACAAAAACTTGGCGTTAAAGTAATTCATATTGCAGAGCGTGATACTCAAGTCTCTGATAAACCTAAGTTGTTAAATGAGTTTGTTAACACCTGGTCGGTTGAAGGTTTTTATGAAGAAGGTATTGCACCAGCAGAGCTTGGCTGGGGCACACATGAAAAAACCATGCCAATCAATGCCTATCAACATCTGACTGGACCTAAGAATCAAATTTGTATCGCACAACCTGGTGCAACAACTTGGGTTCGCTCTTGGGTGCCAAAGATGGAAACAACTGGCATGGTAATTCGTCATGGTGAAGCATTCACAATTAGTGATCACTTAACGGTTTGGGATGGTGATAAAGCTGTTTACCGTCCAACGGTTCACTATGCATACTGCCCAACAGATGCGGCAATTGCATCGATGCGCGAGCTTGAGATGCGCCAGTGGAACTTAACTGAAAATCAGAGAATTATGAATGAAGAGATTATTGATGGTGATGATCGTCTTGGGGTATTGCTAATGGGACATCCATATAAATCATGGTGGACTGGATCATTACTAAATATCCATGACTCAAGAAAATTAATTCCAAAACAATCTGCAACCACAGTTCAGGTGGCAAGTGCGGTTTATGCCGCAGTTGCATGGGCAATGGCAAATCCAAGTGCTGGATACAGAGTTCCAGATGATCTGCCTTGGCAGGAAGTTTTAGGCTTTGCTGAAAAATACTGGGGTGGTTTTTACTCAGAGGCAGCTGATTGGGATCCACTAATGCACCGCAATGATTTATTTAAAGGATGGAACAATCGTAAATATGACGAGAGTGATCCTTGGCAGTTCTCTAACTTTCTTGCCTAAGTAATTACTTCGTAGGTGGAAGTGGTTTGCTCGCTTTTATTTCATCTAAGCGAGCAAGTGACTCTAATCTTTCAGTAGCGTGGTTTACAATCTGCTGCGGATAATCTTTTAAATACCCATCTAATACATTCCAGGGTTCATGAATTTCAATTCCTTTTAAATGGGCAAGCTCCGGTACATACCTGCGAACATAATCTCCATCTTCATCAAATCTTTTGCCTTGTTCAATTGGATTAAATACTCGGTAATAAGGTGAGGCATCGGTGCCACAGCCTGCGGTCCACTGCCAGCCATGGGCATTAGAGGCAACGTCATAATCAATTAAATGTTCTCTAAAAAAGCGCTCACCTAATTGCCACTCAAGATGTAGATCCTTAACTAAAAATGATGCCACCACCATTCTGGTGCGATTATGCATCCAGCCCTCTTGTAAAAGCTGTCTCATTGCAGCATCAACAAATGGGTATCCAGTTTTACCTTCACACCAAGCTTTAAATTTTTCTCCTGGCTTGTCATATCTCATCTTCGAAAATTGCGCTGCGTAGTATTCAGTTTCAGTATGAGGGTTGTTAAATAAAATATCAGCATAAAACTCTCGCCAGGCAATCTCTTTTCGGAAAACATCATGCGCCTTACTCTCACCAAGTGGAGCAAGCAAGGTTCGTGGATGAATCTCCCCCCACTTTAAATGTGCACTCATCTTGCTGGTGCCATCAATAGCGGCAAGATTTCTTGCCTCGTCGTAACTATCTAATCCATTTTTTTGAAAATGCTTAAATCGCTCAAGCGCAGCTAACTCACCGGCTTTAGTAAGTCTTACGCCCGCTGGAAGTTTCCAATCGGGAAATTCTCTAGCATCACTGCCTGGTTTAACAGTTGGGATCTCTTTTGGTTTTTCGGCAGGTTTGCGCCAACCATGAGTGCACCATCCTTTATAAAAAGGTGTGTAAACCCGATAAGGAGTGTTATCACTTGGCTTAAGTACTCGGCCTGGCGCAACTGCATATGGTGAACCAGTACGGATTAACTTAATACCACCATCCTCAATATTTTTATCTCGCTTTGCACCATATGGTTCATACTCTGCTGAGATATGCACACTCTCTGCGTCATATTTTTTTTGTAAATCTTTCAGCACAGTTAATTGATCACCTGCGATTATCTGCAGGTGATTATTAAGTGATTCATCTAAAGCTCTTAATGATTGACCTAGGTAGGCCAACCTTTTACTACCACCAGTTTTAATTAACTTTGGGTCCAATATGAAAACTGGAACTATCTCTTTACTCTCTGCTAATGCAGCAAGAAGTGCGGGGTTATCATTAATCCTTAAGTCCCGCCGGAACCATAAAATTGATCTACTTGCCATTGCGCTATCGTGCCCGTGTGGAGATAAATAAACAATTTCAGCTTCGGGGTGTGCCGGGGCTGGTTAACACCACATATATCGGTGAGCGAAGAGTTGATTTCTGGGCACCTGCTTATCCGACTGAATACCTACTTATTGCCCATGATGGTCAAAATATCTTTGATCCACGCACAGCTACTTATCGAAGCACCTGGCGATTAGCACAAGTAGCAAATCGAGTTTTTAAGAAATTGAACCTGCCAGCACCAGTAATTATTGGAATATTTCATAGTGGCAGTAAATCAAATCCGAATGGCAGAGGAAAAGATTTAACACCACAATCTAGTTTTGAAAACGGGGTTAAGCCAAATCTAGAAAGTATCCCGCAAGAACGAAGATTAGAAATTAGTGATTTAACAGGTGATGCTTACCAAAAAGAGATTGCCGAAAATATTATCCCAACTATTACTAATGCAATTGGCCATAAAGTTATTCCAGCTAAAACCGCAATGATTGGATCAAGTATGGGTGGGCTAGCAACTTTGTATGGAGTAAGCAAATATCCAGGACTTTATAAAACTGGTTTAGCATTATCAACTCACTGGATTTTAGGAAACCAACCTTTAGTTGAAGACTTGCTTTCAAGGTTACCAAAACCAAGTGAGCATAAAATATGGTTCAGTCGCGGTACCGCTGGGTTGGATGCAAGTTATGTTGACTGCCAAAAATATGCAGATGAGTTTATGATAAATATGGGTTGGCGTTTAAATCATGATTTGCAGAGTGAAATATTTAATCGAGCAAGCCATAATGAAAGAGCTTGGGCAAGACAACTTCCAAAAGTATTAGATTTTTGGTTAAAAGATTAACCTTTAACTGATCCGGCAGTAAGCCCGCTAATTATGTATTTTTGTAGGGACAAGAAAATAATTACAATCGGAACCGATGCAATTATTGATCCGGCAGCAAATGCTCCCCAATTTTGAGAGTACTGTCCGCCAATGAAACCTTGTAATCCAACTGCAACAGTTCTGCTGTTCATATCGATTAGGAAAAGTCTTGCCAAAATAAACTCATTAAAGGTTCCAATAAAACTAAGTAAGCTGACAACGGCCAGAATCGGTGCGGCTAATGGAATAAATATTTGCCAGTAAGTTTGCATTGCACTTGCACCATCAACCTTGGCTGCTTCATCTAACTCAATTGGAATTGAATCAACAAAGCCTTTAAGCAACCAAATATTTACGCCCATTGCCCCGCCTAGGTAGACAAGTAATAGGCCTGGTTGAGTACCTAGTCCTAAGTGTGGGGCAAAGTTATAAACCCGCTCCATGATTACATAAACTGCTGAAAGAGCGAGAATGGCTGGAAACATTTGCAATAAGAAAAGTAATTGAATCGTAAAGCGTTTTCCTTTAAATTTTAATCGGCTGAATGCAAAAGCAGAGGAAGCGCCAATTATCACTGACAAGATTGCAACTGTGCCAGAGATTACTAAAGTATTTTTCATCCAAATTAGGTATGGAATTGTTGGATCATTAAATAGCTTTTTATAATTTATAAGTGAAAACTCTCTAGGGATAAAGGAGGAAACTTGTAAACTACCAGTTGGATTAATTGAAGAGATTATCACCAGATAAAGTGGGAACAGCGCAAAGAAAGAAACAGTAACTCCTACTACATGTCGCCATAACTTATCTCTTAACCAATTTGTCATGAGAAGCTATCCAATACCTTAGATTTTTTAACACCATATAAAGATATTGAAGCTACAATTAGAAAAATTATCACCGAAATTGCACTTGCAAAACCTAGATCTTGGACATTTGAACCGAACGCAATCTTGTATGTATAGCTAATTAATATATCTGTAGCTCCTGCAATTTGGCCATCAAGTTCATTTCGTGGACCACCCCCGGTTAACAAATATATTAAATTAAAATTATTAAAATTAAATGCGAATGAGGCAATTAAAAGTGGAGAAACAATTTTAAGTAGCAACGGTAAAGTTATTTTATAAAAAATTTGTCGTGGAGTTGCGCCATCAATAGCGGCTGCCTCAGAGAGCTCACTTGGGATAGCTTGCATTGCTCCACTTGAGATCAGATAAAAATATGGAAAACCTAGCCAAAGATTTACTAAAATTACTGCAACCCGAGCAAAGGTTGCACTTTGAAACCAAGCAATATTGGTGCCAAATAAAGTATTGATTGCACCAAATTCGGTATTAAACATTCCACCCCAAATTAAAATACTCATAATACTTGGCATTGCATAAGGCAAAATAAATATTGATCGATAAACCCTTCTGCCTCGAATTGGCTTACTCATCGCCACTGCGATTAGTAGTCCAAGAGCAAAGGTGGTTAATACTGTCAGTGAGGCAAATACAACGGTCCAGATAAACACCGAAATTAGTGGGGATCTGACGTTTTTATCCTTAATTAAATCTATGTAGTGCGAAAACCAAATTGGTGATCGCCAACCAGGCTGTAATACTTCTTCACTATCATTTTTATTAACAAAATTACCTTTACCGTTATCTATGTATTGATTTCCATTTATTAAATTAGTGAACTTATCCTGATTTTTATCATAATCTAATACCTGCCTGGCAACTGCACCGACTGATGTTCCTTGCAACGAAATGAAGTAATCACCACTATATTTAAATCTAATATTTGAAATCTCTCGATCTAAGGCAGCAATTTCAGCGGTATTAGATGGTGAAAAATCAGGAGCTTCTTTTGCTACGCCATTTTCATCTAGGCTAACTACATTTACTGCTAACTCTATATTCTCAGTTAAGGTATTAATTGAGTATTTTTTATTTATTGGATCTGAAGCCAAAATTGCTATTTGATTATTGTATTTTCCAATTACAACATCAAAGGTTGTACCTGCTTCATCAGGTGCTACACCAAGTGCCCGCACCCGCTCAATTGCCTCTGGTTTAGAAATATAATTTCCGGTTTGATATTGAAACGTAGACATTACTACCGTATATAAAATTGGCCCTACAACAAATGCCAGCAAAAATAATAGGCCCGGCAAAAAGAACTTAAGTGGAATTGACACATTACTAAAGTAGGTTACTAAAATTGCAATAAGTGCTAATACTAGAAAGGCGCCAATTTCATACTCTTTTTTGGCAAAAGCACTCTGAATTAGCATTAGAAGTAATGCGGAAGTTAACGCAACAAATAAATACTTAAGTACTTTAGCGGCGTTATGTTTAACCTTTTCTAGCAAAACTTCCTCATAACTTTTTAGGTTTATCCTAGAAAAACTGGTGGGTAGAAATTAATCCACCCACCAGTTTGTATTTCTTTTTTCAGTTTTTCTTATAGATCCTTAACGCCTTCAGCGACGTTCTTAACAAAGAAACCATTCATCTTGGTTGCCTCTGTTTGTGGATCTTTTCCATTTACAAGTACTGCTGTCCAGAATGCTGGAAGTAGATCCCAGTAGCTCTTTGAACCAGCTGCACCATTAAGGATTGCGCCGATCTGAGGAATACCAGCCTTACTTGCAGCCTTACCGAAGTTTTGTTGCGCAGTAAATTCAACCTTTGTTTGCGCACCCTTCTCAGCAGGTGGACGTAATTCGATTGCTTGGTAGGCAACTGCACCAGCTGTAGAAGCAAAGAAGTTGATCAAAAGATCTTTAGCTCCAGCCTCAACACCGCGCTTAGCAGCAAATGAGGTCAGCATTGCACCGCTCACAGATGCGAACATAGTGCCACTGGTTCCAGCCTTAACACCAGGTACTGGCATTAAGTTCATTTGGAATCCTTCTGCCATGTAATCCTGCCACTCCCAGTTACCGATAATTGCAAATGGAACCTTGCCAGCAAGATAGTTGTCCTTACATCCGGTATCTGTTGCAGGGAAGAAGCCGTTACTCTTGCCATTTGCATCAAGTAAATAGGTTTTAATATTTTTTGCAAGCTCAGCAGGATTGATTGGATCCTTAGTTGTATCTACCGCACCGTTCTTCATTCGGTATGCAGATCCACCAAGTGCTGAAAGCACAGAGTGCGCACCCCAAGAAGTTCCGCCCCCGGCGATACATAGTCCAGCTGCTAAGCCTTTCTTATCCTTGTTTGCTTTGTAGTAAGAAACCATTTCACCAAGAGTTTTTGGTGCGTTCTTAACTAGATTCTCGTTGTAGACCATTCCCACGTTGTTAATATCTAATGGAACTCCATAGAGGTTTCCCTTGTATGAAAGGTCAAATAATTGATTTGCTGTAAATCGTGCTTTTACAGATGCTGGCAAGGTAATTGGTGCAAGCTTGCCATTTTTAGCACCAGTTGGCACCCAGTCATTTGCACCAAGAATAATATCTGGGCCAGTTAGATCTGTTGACTTATCTACTGCCTCTTTTAGTGCATCAAAACTTGAGAATGCTTTAACAGTAATTTTGTAACCAGATACCCAGTCACTTTTTGCTGCCAAAGTTTTAGTTAAATTTGGACCACGTGTTTCATCGGCCCACACAACTAATTCTTTATCAGCAGCAGAAGCTGGCACGGTATTAACTCCTGCAACAAGGGTAAGGGCTAATGAAGCTGCCAAACTCTTTGCGATTAATTTCTTTTGCATTTATCCTCCTAGGAATTGCTGCCCGGTAGGCAACGGAGCAATTTAACTAAATACCTATGCAATATGCCATACCAAATCAGGGTGGTTTATTGATGTAACGGAATGTTATAAAATTTTTAGGCGTAAATCTGCTCTAAATATGGAGCGATTCGACCGATGCATCCCAGCCCTTAACATCCTTAGGCTTTCTAGGACCAGGGCCAACATATCGAGCAGAAGGTCTAATAATTCTGCCAGTACGTTTTTGTTCCAAAATATGTGCAGACCAACCAGCAGTTCTAGCTGCGGTAAACATTGATGTAAATAGATTTGCTGGAACTTGTGCAAAATCTAAAACAATTGCCGCCCAGAACTCAACATTTGTTTCTAGAACACGATCTGGTTGACGCTCTTTTAACTCAGCAAGTGCTGCTTTTTCTAAAGCGAGCGCAACCTCATAACGCGGCGCGTTTAATTCTTTAGCAGTTCTTCTTAATGTTCGCGCACGTGGATCTTCAGCGCGATATACCCGATGGCCAAATCCCATCAATCGCTCACCTTTATCTAAAATTGATTTCACATAAGCTTTTGCATCTCCTGATTTTTCAACCGCTTCAATCATGCTAAGTACGCGAGCAGGCGCACCACCATGTAATGGTCCACTCATCGCACCAATCGCGCCAGAGATAGAGGCAGCAACATCAGCACCCGTGGATGCAATTACTCGCCCAGTAAATGTTGATGCATTCATGCCGTGCTCTGCAGCAGATACAAAGTAAGCATCAATTGCTCGCACATGAACTGGATCTGGTTCACCTCGCCAGCGAATCATCATTCGCTCCACCACAGTATGTGCTTTATCAATCTCTGCTTGTGGAATTGCATTTGCGATTGTGCCGCGGGCAGATTGGGCAACATATGAAAGCACCATGACTGAGACGCGAGCTAAATTACTTCTTGCCTCTTCATCTGAAATATCAAGTAATGGTTTTAATCCCCAAGCAGGAGTTAGCATTGCAATTGCAGATTGCACATCAACACGAACATCACCGGTGTGAACTGGAATTAAAAATGGTTCAGCAGGTGGAAGGCCAGGATTAAATTCATCATCTACAAGTAAG
>Ga0304730_1003051_pt1 | contig 11498 bp, 8 predicted proteins | sample M_130628_MF_Meta_FD_190474 | JGI IMG/M metagenome (GOLD analysis project Ga0304730, IMG submission 190474) | Freshwater microbial communities from Lake Montjoie, Canada to study carbon cycling - M_130628_MF_MetaG (v2) (version 2) | ecosystem: Environmental > Aquatic > Freshwater > Lake | place...
TACGCCACCCGATTCACCGCCTCATTCCCTGCCGCCGCCACCAAAGCCACCTGCTTGGAAAGAGCATACGCAACAGCCTCCTGCACGACCCCACAGTCTCCCGACGATCCTAAACTCATGTTAATCACTTTCGCCCCCTGATCCACCGCCGCATAAATGGCTTTCGCCAACGAAAAGCTATCTCCCGTCCCCTTTCCATCCAAAACCGCAAACCCCAGAATCTTTGCCCCTGGCGCCGCACCTCCCGTTCCCCCGATCAAAGACGCCATAGCTGTTCCGTGTCCCTCTTCACTTCCAAGACTTGTACTCGTCGGATTCAGACTGGTATCCAGTAACGCCAACAGAACCCCTTTTCCCCAATCTCCTGAAACACTCTCCGCCCCCATCAACTTTAGTGCATCAGCTCCCACGACACGATAAAACGCATCTCCCATTGTTTGAACTTCCCCAGGAACCTCAGGAACTGTCACATAGTAGTTCTTCCCTACCTCTATCTCGGAAGTTTTCGCCATCGATTTCAACCACTCCTCATCCTTCACCCGAACCGCTTGCAACCCGTCAATCTGATCTAAAACCACACCCGCTGGAGCCGATTTGAGAAACCGCTGGTACGCAGACTTGTCCTTAAACCGAAGAATCTTTTCCCCGGGAATCTCCTGCCCAGCCCCCGTATCGATCGCCCCATCAAAATTCCCTTTCGCTTTACCTTTCTTAACTGGATCTGCCTTGGGTGATTCAGAGCCCAACATTCGATCTATTTTTTGGCTCGAAACGTTTCGGACACGAGGCTCCGCCTCCTCTTGCTTCGTTCCAATCATCCGATCGCTCACCCACCACACAACTATCCCAAGAGCCAATCCCCAAAGAGCATAACGCAAATATTTCACTCGATGATCCTACCCTACTTCTGGATAAGGAAAACCCCTTGTCACAACCCCATCCCATAGAGGATTATGAACCTTACCTTAGCCGGCGTGGCGGAACTGGCAGACGCGACGGACTCAAAATCCGTTGCCCGCAAGGGCGTGTGGGTTCGACCCCCTCCGCCGGTAGGTCTATTTTTCGACTCCGTATCCACGGATCAGCAGAAATTCCCCAGCCCTGCCCGTTACTTCCCACTCTTTGGCATCAAACTCCTCCCGAAATACTTGCCTCAAGGTGATTCCCTCCACTTTTTGACCTGCCGACAATCCTTGCTTCAAATCACCTGGCTTCTCAAATAGACGACCCTCCGCCTCAGTAGACGGTTTCACCACAACATCCGCATCCGCTCGACTGATCCACACTTTTCGATCCGTCACGAAAAGCAAACCCGCCGCGCGCGCCCGATAAATAAATAGACGCTCAGGTTGATGTCGATTGGCCAACTTCGCCAAGGAGCAAACACTTGCCTGCCTTCCCAGAAGATCATTGATCCGCCCCATCTCCCAGCTAGCCCCGTGCCATAAAAAGATCGCCACTCCCGCAACCCATCCCACTTTCACCAACACATCCCCCCTTCTAATTTTGATTCCCCACACCAGAACCAGAATGACAGCCAAAAGCGTCGCAGCCAAAAGATAGCCCGGAGAAGGTGTCACCTCCGCCGCTTCGCTCCAAACATACCGCACGCACCAAAGCATCGGCCCAAGCACCCCCAGGGAAATCAGCGCAAATCCCCAACCTGTTTTTTCGCAGCGAGGACAAACCTGCCCACTCAACCAAATCGCCAGCGCCAACGCCAAAGGCGGATAGATCGGAAGAATATACGTCAGAAGCTTCGATCCACTGCAACTCACCACTACAAACGGAATCAAGATTGCCGCCCCAACGCCCCACAAGACCGGGGACAATGTCTTGCCCTTAATCTTGATCAAAGACTGTCGAATGAGACCCAGCAAAAATCCGGTCCACGGCACCGTCCCAATCAGCAGGATAGGAAGAAAAAACCACCAAGGCTTCGAGCGTCCATGCGTCGTGCTGGCAAATCTTTCCACCAGCTCATACCCAAGAAAATATTTCCATAATTCGGGATACATCCAGCACACCGTGACGAACCAACTCATCGCCACCCCAAAGGTCATCGGAATCCCCAATCCCCAAGGAAGATTTAACTTTTCCCCCTTCCTTTTGGCCATCCAACCCCAAACAAGGGCGGCCGAAAGCGGAACAACCCATGCCATCGGTCCTTTGGCCAAAAATCCCAACCCCATGCAGACAAAGAAAAGGTACCCCGCCCATCTACTCCGACTCCCCACTCCCACCTCAACCAGACAGGCCAGCGCCGCTGTGACCCAAAAGGTCAGACTCATATCCAAAGTGATCTGACGCCCCAACGCATAAGGCTCCATCATCGACCCAAGAATCAGGGCCGCCATCCACCCGACTTTTCGTCCCCTCAAACGCCAACCCATCCATCCGGTCAGCCAAATAACCCCGGCAAACGCCAACGCCGACGGCAATCGAGCCGTCCACTCCGATACGCCAAACAGCCTATACCCAACGGCAGAGATCCAGTAAACCAGAGGAGGTTTATAAAACTGCTCAATCCCATTCAAGCGGGGCACGAGAAAATCGCCGGTTGCAGCCATCTCCCGCCCGATCTGCGCAAATCTACCCTCATCAGGCTCCAAAAGACCAAACGAACCCAAAAAAGGAAATGCCACGACCAGCGCAAGAGCGAGAAGCAGGATCCGATCTTTCCGATGCACCTGATTTTCCACCCCTCAATCCTGCCTCGATTCACGAAATCATCCAAGCTCGAGCCTTGAATCAACACCCACTTCAGTCGAATCTATTCACCTATGTGCGGCATTGCAGGATTTACCACTCACCGTCACGCCCCGGAAAAACCGGAGCTCGCCCTATCCAAAATGACCGATGCCCTAACCCACCGGGGCCCTGATGCACACGGCGCTTACTCCGACCCCGCTGTCCGCCTTGGCCACCGTCGACTCAGCATTCTGGATCTCTCTGGCGGCGCCCAACCCATGTCCTCGGCCGATGGACGCTGGCACATTGTTTTTAACGGAGAAATTTACAACTATCTGGAACTTCGTCGTGACCTCGAAGCCCGCGGAGCCACCTTTCGCACCCAATCCGACACGGAAGTCCTCCTTCAGGCGTGGGCAGAAGATGGAGCCTCCTGCCTATCTCGTCTCAACGGCATGTTCGCCTTTGCCATCTGGGACTCTGCTGAAAAACGCCTCACGCTCGTCCGTGACCCCCTAGGAATCAAACCCCTCTACTATGCCAACCACCGTGGTGAGCTCCTCTTTGCTTCCGAACTTCGCTCTCTTCTCCGATTTCCCGATTTTCGACCTGGCTTGGACCCCGCCTCGGTCAACAAGTACCTCGCTCTCGGTTACATTCCTGCTCCCTCAACAGCCTATGCGGGAGTTCGAAAACTAGAGCCTGGCCAGCTTCTCTCCTGGTCTCCAGCCAGCCGCCGAACCGAATATTTTTATGATCTTCCGATCGAGGATAATCCCGTCGGGGCAGGAACGTTTGATGAGTCCGCCCAAACAACTCGCGAACTTCTTCGCGAAGCTGTCCGCTACCAACTCCGAAGTGATGTGGAAGTCGGAATCCTTCTCAGCGGAGGAATCGACTCCAGCGCCGTAGCCGCCCTTGCCGCTCCTTTGGCTCAAAAGAAACTTCACTCCTTCTCGATCGGTTTTCAGGAGGCCTCCTACAACGAGCTTCCCTTCGCCGAAATGGTCGCTCGCAAAGTGGGCACCGAACACCATCACCAGACCCTTACCGCGAAAGACGTTGCCGGAGCCATCCCTGCCATCTACCGCGGTCTCGACGAACCTTTGGGTGATGCCTCCCTAGTGCCAACATGGTTTCTTGCCCGTTTGGCCGCTGGAAAGGTGAAGACCGTCCTAGGCGGGGATGGCGGAGATGAACTGTTTGCAGGATACCCCAGCTTTCAAGCCCATCTTCTCGTCGAGCGCCTCTCCTTTCTCCCCGTAGGCGTCCGCGTTGCCATCAACCATCTCATCCAACGCCTTCCCGTCTCCCACAACTACAAAAGCCTTCCTTTTCTCATGACCCAGTTCCTCAAAGGACTCGGTCTGCCCGCTGAAATTCGTTTCCTTCTCTGGATGGGAGCTTGTGGCAACAGCGAACGGCACGACCTCCTCTCCCCCGATGCCCGCCACCAACTCCAGCGCCATAACGCTTTCGAAGATGTGACTCGTCTCGTCTACCGAAGCGGCCTCTCAGGCGGCCTCGAACGCATCTTCTACCTTTGCACGAAACTTTACCTTCAAGAGTGTGTCCTAACAAAAGTCGACCGTGCCAGCATGGCCCACTCTCTCGAGGTCCGAGTCCCATTTCTGGATCCTGACCTCGTGACCCACGCCTTCTCCCTTCGTTCCGACTACAAAATGCGCGGGCGCCAGACAAAGCTAATTCTTAGGGAAGCCCTAAAAAACGATCTCCCCCATGAGATTCTGCACCGCAAAAAAGCCGGTTTTGCTATGCCTGTCGCCTCTTGGCTTCAACAGGATCTCCGGGAATGGGCTCAGGATCTCACCCAACCCTCTCTTGTGGCTTCAACAGGAATTCTCGATCCAGCAACAGTTCACAAAATGACCCAAGAACATTTAAGCCACAAAGCCGATCATCGCCGCTCTCTTTGGTCTGTTCTGGCTTTCCTCGCTTGGTGGCGCGAAGCCAAGAATTCCTAATCCCAATTCCCGGTTGGGATCGATCGCCAAAGCATCTCCCTAGCGAATACTCCCTGCTCGAATCACTGTATCTTTAGGCGCCTTTAGTAGCTTTGGATAATCCGCGTTGGCATTGAGTCCTCGACTCTCTTTACGTGCTAGAGAAGATTCCACAATCAAAGCCGCGCAGAGCGCCAGGTTTCTAAGCTCCAGAAGATCTCCAGTGACACGGAAATTCCAATAAAACTCCTGCACCTCCTCCAAAAGCAGCCGTAAGCGCGATTGGGCTCTTCTCAATCGTTTGGTCGTTCTCGCAATTCCCACATAGTCCCACATCAACTGACGAATCTCTTTCCAGTTGTGCGTGATGACGACCATCTCATCCGCGTCGTGAGCCTGCCCCTCTTTCCAATCCGGAATAGAAACTCTAGCCACACTCTTCTTAAGGTAGTGGAGCAGATTTTCTGCGGCACGATGCGCCATCACAAGTGCCTCGAGAAGGGAGTTACTCGCGAGTCGGTTCGCCCCATGTAATCCCGTACACGCCACCTCCCCTAAAGCCCACAACCCCTGCAGTTCTGTAGTCCCGTTCAACTTGGCAGGAATTCCTCCGCACTGGTAGTGAGCTGCAGGCACCACGGGAATGGGCTGTTTTGCTGGATCGATCCCCAGTCCACGCAAGGTCGTGGTGATGGCGGGAAATCGTTTCTCAAGAAAATCTGATCCCTTGGCACGAATATCCAAATACACACAGACCGCACCGCTCTCTTTCATCTCCTCATCAATGGCTCTGGCCACAATATCTCGCGGAGCCAAGGATCCGCGGGGGTCTGTCTTTTTTGTGAAATCCTCACCTTTGGCATTCACCACTACCCCACCCTCGCCCCGCAGAGCTTCCGATATTAGAAAGCTTGGTGCCGACGGATGAAAAAGACAGGTCGGGTGAAACTGAACAAACTCCATGTTCGCAATCGCCACACCTGCCCGATAAGCCATCGCCACGCCGTCCCCAGTCGCAATCCCCGGATTGGTCGTATACAGGTAACACTTTCCACAACCCCCCGTCGCCAAGACCACCACTTTCGCAGAAATCGCAACAACCTTCTGCGTCGCGCAGTCCAACACATACAGCCCTACAACACGGTTGGGCCCCTTCATCTTCATCTTTTTTGTTGTGACCAAGTCGATCGCAACAATGTCTTCCCGAACTCGGATTTGAGGCGACGCCCGAACAGCCGCCAACAAGGCCTTTTCCAACTCCCGCCCCGTAATATCGCCCGCATGTAGTACGCGTCTCTTGCTGTGCCCTGCTTCTTTTCCTAAATCAGGTTCCTGCTGAGATCCATTTTTTCTCTCGGTAAACTTCACGCCAAGCGCCACCAACTCCGCCACTCGCGCCGGACCATCCTGCACGACCTCCCGCACGACCCTCTCTCTGCACAAACCGGCTCCCGATTCCATAGTGTCCCGAATGTGAAGCTCAGCCGAGTCCTCGGATGAGGTCACACACGCAATTCCCCCCTGCGCGTAGTTGGTGTTCGACTCCGCCGCGTTCTTTTTCGTTAAAAGAAGCACCCGGGCATGCTCCGCTGCTTTCAAGGCAAAGCTCAGCCCCGCAATTCCACTCCCCACCACCACGACTTCTGCCTCAAATTCCTGACTTGGTCTCCCCGCCATCGTAGGTATCTTTCTTACTGAATTGGAGCTGTAGCTCAATTGGTTAGAGCACCGCCCTGTCACGGCGGGGGTTGCGGGTTCGAGCCCCGTCAGCTCCGAGGTTTTTCACGTAAAACTCCTCGTAGCGAAGCAGGCTGAATTCGCTCATCCTGAAGTTCCCCATCATAAAAAATTTGCCACGTATACCCGACATACGTTCCGCCTACACCCACCTTCGGCTCACACGTCACCACCCTCAAACCATCAGCCTCCTTCAACGGTGGGCCCTTCACCCATCGCACCATGCCCGATTCACTTTTTTTCAAAAGTCCATCCGGGCCCCTTTCAAAAAACTGCACCCTCACCCCCACCTTTCGGGAATCGAGCACCTCAACTCCACGAATCGCACGCACACTCCAATCCACACGCTTTCCTCCCTTTACACTACTTTCCTCAACTCCCACCAAAGCCATCTTTCGGGGGTGTTTCGCCAATGCCTCCTCCCGTTGCTGCGTCACCTGCTCCAACCTCACCCGCTCCTGTAAGATTTTCGACCGTGCCAGGGCTAAGTTGCGCACCGCTCCACCCGCCTCACTTCCTTGAATCAAATTCCGCCACCGTTCCAAGGCAACTTTCGAATCCCCCCTCGCCTCCGCCAAAAGAGCCGATGCCACCCTCACCCGTTGATGCTTTGGATCCTGCAAACGTGCCTGCTCCAGTAACTTCTCCGCCAAATCCAACTGGCCACGATTTTGCAGATTCCTCGCCTGCTCTAAAAGATCCTCCACCTGCGGGGCCGCCGCCTTTGCCGCCGACACACTCAATCGGACTGTTCCCTCAGGCATTGGCAGATTTTGTAAAGCCTCACGAAACTCCTTCTCCCCCTTAGCCTCCGCCACCGCGGCCTCAGGATCAAAGGCCCACTCCTTTCCTCTCTCGCCTTCACCTCGCCGCATCTCCAACAACCCAAACAAACCCACAACTTGAATGACCACCAGCACAACCGCAGCCCAAATCCATGTCCTTCGCTTTCCTCCGCTCATGGACTTTTCGTGGGTGCGTTCGTTGCATTCGTAGCTCCACCACTTTTCCAGGGAAGCCCCAAATGCATTCGCGACTGAAGAAAACGAGTCAAGTTACCCATCCACTCACCCGCCTTTTCCCTTTCACTTTGAATAATTCCTTCAGGCGTCTTGGCACTCACATAGGGTCGCAAAACAAATACCGAGAGACAGAACAGGACCTGAAGCAAAAGGATTCCAGCCACCAAATAGAGAGCGACCCCATACATTTTGGGCCTCACTCGCGACTGGTCCCGCTTGGCTTGATCTTTTAGCGATTCACCCACATCGCTAGCTTAACCGAAATCGTCGGCGCGTCACCTCTGAGGTGACTTCTCCCCCGCCCCGGCAGGATCCTGCCGTAACCCTGCCACAACACCTCGATCCACAACCCCCACCCAATCCTGTCCGTCCACTCGAATCCAAGCCCCTCCTTCCGCTTTGCCTTTCAAAGCAACAATCCTCAACTTCTTGCCCTCTTTCCCCTCCAATACAATCTCCACCTCGCTTTTACTCAACTCTGCCTTGCCAAGGAGCGCCATCCATCGAGTCACTTCCAATTGATCCAGACGCACTACATACTCCGCCAAACTAGGCATCTCTTGCCCGTCCCCCTTCCACCGACCATCCGCCCCTAATCGATACTCTTTTCGAACACTTCCGACGGCCCAGATTAACCCCTCAATCGGACCAAAGTCTGCAGGCACCACTTTTTTGGGTAACCAACCTAGAGGTGATTCTGGAATGCCGCGCGCCAAAGACACAGGCACCACCATGGCCCCTGAAGTAGTTGACCCCCTGACAAATACCTCCTCCTTGGTTTCGTCCCCCAACTGAATCGTCTCCAACTGATTTGTTTTTCCCGCCCACTTAAGGCCGATCGTTTGCCTGGGCTTGCTTAGACCCATGCGAGCAGGATCCTCCGTAGGTAAAAATCGGTTCGCGCGAACTTCCATCAAGGACTCAAGCCAGCTTTGCACAGCCACCCCATCCGCAGAAAAGCTGTTTTTCCCTAAAACAAGTTTCCATCCACCGCCTGCACCACTCTTCTCCAAGCGATAGTCTCCACCCTTCCCGCTCATTTCGACCCCATCGATCTCCCCATCTGACCTAATGTCACCAATCGCTTGTCCCTTACCCGATCCGAAAGTTTTCCCAACCCATCAACTGCCAAACGAGGCAAAAGAAAAACAGAAGCCTGATCCGACACTTTCGCAAATACCTGATTGGTATCCTTTGGGCTCGTTAATCCAATTTGCAAAATCCGGTTTGTCGCCTTCGTCCTAACCTCGAACGACTGTGTCGGTGCATTCAATCCATAGAGAGCGAGATCCCCACCCGAATCCGACACAAATTCAGCCGCCTTAAGAGCGGAGATTTCACCCAACACCCCCTGAATAGCCGTCGGATCCGCAGGTGCTTCCACAGGTTTCGTAATCAACCACCCGGTCTCCTTTTTCTTTACCTCCACCTCCAACGTCCCTTGATGCATGAGGAGTTCCTGCACCTCAGGAACGACCAATGGCAGCACTCTCTTTTCTCTCCACCCCGTTAAATCTTTATCCATCGCCTCCGTAAGCTGATTCTGCACAACTGCAATTCGCTCCACCTGCCCACCCGATCGAACCCGCGTATACACACCACCCGCCACAGGCGTCTCTCTTCCGACTTCAATCTTACACTCACCCTCTTTCGTCCCGATCACCAAGGTTCGCGACGGTTGCCCCAAGCCGAAACTTTGCAACAACGACTCCTCTTTCTTTCCCTCAGGCAAAGTCTGCAGGCTTTCCACGAACTGCACCTCCGAAAGCAATCGTCCTACCGTTGTACCATCTGCCGCCCCCTGAATCGGCTTTTCCAAAAACCAATCTCCACCCTCCTTTTTGCGAAAAACAAACTCCCCTTTAGTCCCCTTTAGATCAATCCAGTTTGCCTCCCGCACAGGCAGATCCGTGATTCGGCGCGACTCCTTCGCCATCCGCTCTGTGCCAGGGACTTTTTTCTGCAGAAAACTCAGCGCGCCCAACATCACCACCATCAGACCGACAGCCACTAAAAGAGACCGGGTGCTCATCTCAAAATCTGACTTAACTCCTTCGCCGCCACCAAACCAGAAAACCTAATATCCCCGTGACCGCAGGAATCCCCAAAAGCGTGGACAGCATAATCACTCTCTGTTGTCCCTCATCCATCGACACGGAGAAATCTTTCGGTGTCTTGGGCGAAATTCCCAACGCTTCACTTCTCCCCAAAGTCCACTGAATCGCATTCACCATGAAATCGACCTCCAGCGGAGAAATATTCTGATTTGCAAAAGCCGAGGCTGACCCCACAACCACCGCTCGAAGCGCAGGACTCTCCTTACCCCGATCTCCAGGCACAGTCCCATCCACCACCGCGGCCACAGTAAATGGCCCCTTGCGGTCCTCTCCCTCTACAAAGTCACTCTTTTTCCCAGCCGTTAAAGGCCAAGGCTTGGCCCAGTACCGATCCGAAGTCTCCACCAACATTTCCGCCTTCACAGGATTCGCCGCTACCACAGGCTTGATCGTGATCGAACGAGCGGATCCAAAACGTAACGACCCCCCCACAGCCTCAATCCAGCGAATCGCAGGATGCCCTGAATACCGTGTCCCCACCGTCTCCTCATTCACCCCTTGGGTTAGCCCCGCCGTGCTTAAAACTGCCACTTTACGAAAGATTTTATCCGCATCCACCACCACCCCATGCTCCGCAAAGAGCCCTTCTAAACCTGTCGGAACCCCAGGATCCAACAGAAGCAATAGCCTGCCAGGCTTACCCACATACGCCTGCAAAGCCGCAACGGAAGGTGCAGGGAACTGAAATTTCGGTCCTGCCACCATCACCGCATCCGCTTCGGCAGGAACTCCCTCCTGCTCCCCTAATTTCAATGGCAACAGCTCCACATTCTGAGAAGCCAATCGTGCAGACAACAACGAGTACCCTGCTGGATCTTTGTCAGAAGAGTTTAGATTGTATTCCCCCGATCCTGAAGTCACATAAACCTTCGCCGGCTTACCCTGGACTAGTCCACTGATGGCAGAAGAAATCTTCTCCTCGGCCGCAAACGATTTCACCCGAGCCGCACCCCCCGACATCATCGCTCCAGGATCAATCTCAGCCATTTCCGCCACTTTTAAGATCCGTGACCGATCCGCATACTGCACCAAGATCACATTCTCATTACTCGTAAGCTTAAACTTCTCGGCCAGTTTTTGTGCCGCCTGAAAATCCAGATACGGTTGCACCTGTTCCACCTTCACCTTGCCACCGCTCCGATACTTGTACTCCTCCAGCAACTTCTGCACGTCTTCTTGAATCAGACTTCCCGATGTATCTTGTTCAGGGGCCAAAAAGGCGGTCAACGTCACCTCTCCGGGAAGATTTTTCAGGAGATTGAGGGTCTGCCCCGATAATTTCTGAAACTGATTTAGCGAGAAGTCTGCACGATGATAATGCCTCCAACTGATGTAATTCGCCCCGGCAAAAAGGAAGATCAGAATCGGCAGGAAAATCCACTGATTGATCGACTGGGTACGCCGTTCCCGACGTAAAGCAGAAAGAGGAGGAGGGGTAGGTCGGCTCATCGGTTTACCCATTCAATCGTCGGCCTGTCATCACCTGCCGGGTTAAAATAAGAAAGAATGCAGTTCCACTCAGGTAAAATACGACAGGCCGCGAATCGAACAGCCCCGCACTAAAGGAACGCATCTGCTCAAGGGTGAAAATATAATTCAACACCTCCCGCCATCCTGGATCCCTCACCAAATAACTCAGAAATCCCGCAAAGAAGAGCAAGGCAATCATCGTGAAGGAGATCATCGCCGCCACCGCTTGGTTTCGTGTCAAAACGGACGCAAATAACCCAATGGAGAGGTAGAGCATTCCTACCAAAGTCACCATCAGGTAAGAAAACCCTAGCGGGATCCAAGCCACAGGCACCGCCTGATGGGTAACCAACTGGAAAATCGCCAACCCCAAAAGCGAGGGAATCCAAAGCAGAAGATAAAAGAAAAGTACTCCAAAGAACTTGGCCAAAATCACATCCCCATCCTTCACAGGCGCCGTCAGCAACATCTCTATCGTTCCTGTCTTATACTCCTCT
>Ga0304730_1003054_pt1 | contig 11491 bp, 9 predicted proteins | sample M_130628_MF_Meta_FD_190474 | JGI IMG/M metagenome (GOLD analysis project Ga0304730, IMG submission 190474) | Freshwater microbial communities from Lake Montjoie, Canada to study carbon cycling - M_130628_MF_MetaG (v2) (version 2) | ecosystem: Environmental > Aquatic > Freshwater > Lake | place...
GGCCTTGGCGGCATGGCCCTCGGTCTCGGCTGCGGGCTTGCCACCCTCGCCACAGGCCGTGAGCATCAGGCACGAAGCCATTAGCAGGGCAGAGCGCACGGATGCGCGCCGGGTATCGTGGCGGTTCATCGGACAGTCTCCGAATTGGGAATGAGGGCTACGTGGCGGCCGGTCAGGCGGGCCAGCAGGGCGCGGTCGGTATGGAGGGCCTTAAGGGCGTCAAGGCGTCGGCTTCGCGCATCGATCAGGACCTTTTGGGCCTCGATGACGTCGATATAGCTGAAGCCACCCCGGTTGAAGCCTTCGCGGACCAGGGTGACGGTCCGTTCTGCGGCGGGCAGCACCTCGGCCTCGATGCGACGGGCCTCGCTGGCCCGTGCGGTGAGATCGGCCTGAAGTCTCGCGATCTGCCGCTCGCGCAGGACCTTGCCGGTCAGCAGGTCAGCGTCGGCCGCCGTGCGTTCGGCCTGGGCCCGTTCGATGGCGCCGCGATTGGTGTCGTAGCGGGCCAGGGGGATCGAGCCTCCCACCACGAAAGCCATGTCGCGACCTTCGTTGAGATAGCGCAGACCTGCGCGCCAGGTCGGGTCCTGAAAGGCCTTGGTTTCTTCCACGCGAACCCGCGCCGTCGCGGTCTGACGTTCAGCGTCGAGCAGGGCCAGATCAACGGACGAGACTTCGCCGGCGATGTCTTGGGCGGCGGAGGTGTCTTCCAATGCGGCCGGTTCGATCTCGAAATCGACGCCGCCGCTCCAGTAGCCGGCCAAGGTCCGGCGGGCGGTGTCTGCAGTTATCTGGGCCTGCGACAGGGCAATCTTGGCCTCGGCGACCTGAGCGTCGGCGCGGGCACCAGCGAACAGCGGGTCGCGGGCTGCCTTCACTCGTCGATCAACCTCGCCTTGAGCGCGCGCGGTCATCTCCAGCCGATTGCGCGCCAGACGAACCCTGGCCTCGGCCGTCAAGGCTTCGACCCAGGCCAATTCGACCTCCTGAAAAAGGTCCAGCATCTTGGTCTGGTGGCGCAGGCGAACCAGGTCGATCTCGGTGCGCGCTAGGGCGGTTCGAGCCTGGCGCTTGCCTCCGCGTTCAAGGCTCTGCTGATAGTAAACGGTCGCCTGTGCGCGGTCGACGAGGGAGTAGGGGCCTGTTCCCGTAAGGTCTTCGAGCTCGACGCCAACAACGGGATTGGTGCGCACGCTAGCTTGCTGGGCACCGGCTTCGGCAGCTTTCAGACGCGCCTCGAAGGCCGGACGGGTGGGATCGGCCTGGGCGGCGCGGGACAGCGCCTGATCAAGCGGCAGGGATTGGGCTTGCGCCGCTAGGGGCAGCGCGACGGCGATAGCCGACGCGAGCAGCCATGATCGCGCGAGGCGACGGCGGATAGAACGGGACATGGATTTCTCTCGAACGGAGGATGGCGCGGCGCAGGCCCGCGTCGGTCAGGCGACGTGTTCGAGGCGGGCCTTGGGAGGGCGTTTCTGCGGAGAGGGCTTGGCGCTGGCGAGCGAAGCGCCACTGCCGGGCCAGGGTGCAACGTTGGCGGTCCAAGGGCTCGCCATTGCCGTGTCTGTCACGAGACCCAAGAACGAAGGGCCGTCGTGGTGGTGGTGCGCGCCTTGTGAGGGGGGAAGGATCACGATCGTCATCGACGGCGAGCAACGCTATATCGTCCGCATCCTCATCGTGGTGATCTTGGACCACGTGTTGGTTATGATCGTGGTCGTGATCCGCCGTATCGGTCGCAAGAGGGCCAGCAAAGGCGTTGGCCGCATGGGCCATGCCGCTGGCGTGCAAGTCCCGATCCACCATGGCGACCGGCGTCTGAACCACGAGCACCGCGATCAGCATCGCAGCCAGAGCTGCCACGCCTTTCCCCAGTCGATTGTTCAGATGCTGAAGCAAGGGTTCCTCGAAGCAGTCGTAAGCTGGCGGACGGTAACTGCAATCTGGGTCTAGATCAATTCTTCACAGCTACCGCAAATCGCAGTCACGGACTGCCACGTCATGATTCAGGCTCCGGCCAGCGGGGTCTTGCAGGAGATCTTGTTCAGTTGGTCGCACATTTGACTGAAGGTGCCTGAACATTTTGGAACTAACTCACGCTATCCCAGCTGGTCCGAAACTTCTAAGCCTCTCGTCAATTTCAAAGCGCGCGCCTTTAAGGCGCGCCTTTGATCGAACATCAATTCGATGACCGTCAATTTCGCAACGCCATACAGCGTAAAGCTTTGAGGCCTGTCCTGATGGCTATTTTGTACCCAGGGCGGAACATGGGTAGAACATTGGACCTTTGGCTGCCGATGTTCCAAAGTAGGTGGGATTTGCCTCATTCGCCGCCTGGGCTTCGAACGGTCTGATTGGATTGAATAAATCGAATTTTTGAGGCCTTGAGATGAGGGGCGATGACCCCAAGGGGGCTCTCAAATAACTGTCTCTTGACAGTGCACACCATAGTTATGTGGCTGGGCGCATGAAAGAGGCAGGCCTCCTGGCCTGGGCGGAGTTGGGACGTGTGGTCGGCCGCCACAGCCTGACCTTGGCCTAAAAAGGGTGTTCTGCACCATGGCCTTGGCCTTCCTTCTAGCACTGATCATGGTGCCCATCTGCAACCCTGCGCCGCAGAGCGCCCCGGTAGCCACAGTCTCCCATTAGAGCCTGCGAGGCTAACAGTTGGTTGAGAATTCGGGTGGCGGAAGCACTTCGTCAAGGCCAACCCGCGCTTTTCGTAACCAACTCGTGAGTAGCCGAACCATCGAAACCCATTGTCGGATCCGAAAACCGGACCTTGCTATCCGAGCCGCAACCCGTTTGGACCGACCAGACCAGTCACCTTCATTTCAGATCACTATTTCAATAAGATAGCTGTTCGACGTTTCATTCTCCATGGCGCGCCATTATTCCGCAAAAAATATTGATTTTGCTTGCAATTTTTATCACGTCGCGCTGGACGTACTGAAATTTATACTAAGGTCTAACATCTTGGTCGGCTGCCTAGGGGAGCCATTGATCACTTCGAAAGTTTTCTAAGTTCTCGACGAGCCTAGGCGGCGCTCGAGATTTCGAAGCATCGCTGTCGGCGTTTGGGCACTGGCTCAAGCAGTTTCCAGACAACCGAGATCGGCCTGTCACACTCCCAACTCTCGACGGTGACGTCTGCGCAGTGGGAGAAGGGCGAGGCCTTTGAGCTGGATCTGGTTTCGGGTCGCGACCCCCGCTTCGCGGGGGACGATTCAATCTGGACAATACCTATGAGATGTAAGGCCTGAGCCCATCCATCGGGCTAGAGATCTGTTCAGGCTGCACCTTTCGCGCCCTTCCTCAGTCGTTCCGGCAGCAGTTCCGGATGTCGGCCGGCGAGGCCGATGAGCGCCTTCCAGTAGCTGACGAGCTCTTCGGCCTCGTCGCGGTCAAATCCGATCGCGAGCTGCATCGCCAGTCCGTACATCAGGGTGTTCGACAGGCTGCGACTGAATTCGGCGGCACGCAGGTCGTCGCCGGCCTGTTCGCCGAGGTGGAGGACCCATTCCTTTACCGTTGCTTCGTTCGTCTCGAAGGACGGACCCGTCTCATCGCGCAGTTCCCGGTCGCTGCGTCGGGCCAGCATGATTTCAAGGACTGCTGCGAATTCCGGCTCCTTGACGACGGACCAGGTCGTATCGAAGACGCTTCCGTACTTCTGCCATGGGTCATCAATGTGATCCGCCGTGGCGCGGTAGGCCTCGATCCGCTTTCGCGCCAGCTGGTCGACAACCGCGGCCATCAATTTCGCCTTGGTGGGAAACTGATGCTGCAGAGATCCGAGGCTCACGCCGGCGGCGATGGCTATGGCCTTCAGGTTGGCGGCCGAATAGCCCCCCTCATGGAGAAGGCGGATCGCGGCTGCGAGCACCTTGTCGCGGGTCTCTGCACTGCGATCCGCCTGTGATCGACGCTCGCGAACCGCCTTGCCGTTTCCCGCCGTCGCAGTGGCGGAGCGCGTGTCTGATGCCATAGTGCTACTCCCCATCCGTTCGGCCCGACGCAACGTAGTGGCGCTGGTCAATCAGCGCATACCCTAAACAGGGGCGCAACGGAAAGCCCCAGCGAAGCCCATTTACAAGTAATACATATTGCATGTAAGGTCCTGTGTAACAGTCGTAAACGACAGGCGGAGGGGACGAAAATGCGTAGGGAAATTCTCTGTAGCGTAAGTGCGATCACAATGTTGGCGGCGGCACCCGCCTGGTCACAAACGGTGCCGGCTCAACCGTCGCCCCAAGTCGACGAACTCATCGTCACCGCCCAGAAGCGAGAGGAAAAGAGCCTCGAAGTCCCAATGTCGATCACGGCGATTAGCGGTGAGACCCTTCAGGAGACGCAATCTTTCCGCATCGAAGACTTCGCGGGAAAGATCCCGGGACTGAACATCATCGGTGTTGGCGGTTTTGGCACGCAACTCGTGATGCGCGGCCTGACAACGGGAACCTATACGGTCAACAGCTCAACGGCCGCCTACGTCGATGAGACGCCCTATTCTTCCAACGGCAGCACCGGTCTCTCAGCCTTCATTGCGCCGAACCTTGACGGCTTTGACATGCAACGCATCGAAGTTCTCAAGGGGCCGCAGGGCACGCTCTACGGCGCGAACGCTTTGGGCGGACTAATCAAGTACGTGACCAATGCGCCTGATCCGACCGGGTTTGCGGCCGGCATCGACGCCACACTCACCTCCGTTGACGGCGGCGGGAGCGGCTACAATCTCCACGGCATGCTGAACCTGCCCGTGTCGAAAAACGCGGCGCTGAGGATGGTGGCCTATGACAACGACTATCCGGGATTCGTTGACGACCCTTCGCGGGGGCTAACCGAAATCAACGCGGCCTCGGTCAAAGGCGGGCGGGCGTCCTTCCTTTATGAACCCAGCGACACCTTGTCTGTCCGCTTGAACGCCGCCTACCAGAAGCGCTCGTGGGACGAGGCGAACGTAGTGGACGTCAATCCGGGCAGTCTTTCGTTGATTACGGGTGATCGAACCTTCTCCTCGTTGGTCGGCAACCCAGGGAATGTCACCAACCAGCTCTACAACGTCACTGGTAATTGGGACCTCGGCTTCGCCAACCTTCTCTCATCGACGAGCTACGTGAAATACGAGAGCAATCTCGGCTCAGACGTTAGTAAGTCCTATGGCGTCTATTTGTCAGCCTTAGTATTCCCCCTGTTCGGCATCCCGCCCTACGGCCTGACGATCCAGCAAAACTCTGGAATGGAGGCCGCCATTCAGGAGTTGCGGCTTTCGTCGAACGGTGTTGGCCCGCTCCGGTGGCAGGTTGGCGGCTACTACGCCAAACAAGACGGCTACGTGAACCAGGACACCTATCTGGTGGCCTTGGCCACCAAGACTATCCTTTTCAGGTCGCCCTATGCTCCGCTGGACACTGGCGGCTTCCACAATACTCAAAGCTATCGCGAGTACGCGGCCTTCGCCAATCTCGACTATGAGATCGCTCCGACCTTCGACGTGTCACTGGGCGGTCGCTACAGCGACAACAGCCAGGAATTCCATGAGAATGGCTTTGGCCTGCTCGGCGGCGGGATCGTGCTCAACCACCCCTCGTCGGAAGGCGTGTTCACCTATTCTGCTGATGCGCGCTGGCGTCCGACACCCGATGTCATGATCTATGGTCGCGTCGCGACCGGCTTCGTTCCGGGCGGAGGCAACAATGTGCCGATCCTTGCCCCGCCGACCCTACCGCGCAACTACACCTCATCGACCACCACCAACCTCGAAACCGGGCTCAAAGGCCGCTTCTTAGATGGCCGCATGACGCTCGAAGTGTCCGCCTTCGACATCAAGTGGCAGGATATCCAGATCGCCGCGTCTTTCGGCGGCGTGTCGACGACGCTCAACGGCGGTACGGCACGCAGTTCTGGTGTCGAGTGGAATATCGGCGCTACGCCCCTGACAGGACTGAGCCTGAATTTTAACGGGGCCTACACCCGCGCCAGATTGACCGAGGACCTGCCCACCAGCGTCAACGGCCGCGATGGCGATCGACTGCCGGGTTCACCTCGTTTGAGCACGTCATTCAGCGCCAACTACGAACGCCCGCTGAACAGCACACTGAGCGGCTTTGTCGGGCTGGACTGGCGCTATGCCGGGCAGCGCGAGGGCGAGTTCACAGCGACGGGGCCGCGCCAGCGGATGTCCCGCTATGACATGCTTGACCTCCGCGCCGGTGTCGCCGCAAACCGCTGGAAGCTCACGGCGTTTGTCAAAAATGTCGGCGATCGATTAGCAATCAGTTCAGTGTCCAGCAGCACACTGGCTGGCGAATTCGGGCCGCAAACAGCCAACATCTATCAGCCTCGGACCTATGGCCTGACGGTCACCTCGGACTTCTGATCCTCTATGGGTTGGGCCTACCTGGATTTGGCCAGGCGCGCCCGACCGCTCTTCATACCGCCCGATCGTCTCAACTCTTGAATGGGCAGAAAGACAACAATGAGTGATCCTGCGCCCTCGCCGGGCCGCCGCCTGCCGTTTCTGACAAAAGTCTCATACGCGATCGGCTCCATCGCCTTCGGGCTCAAGGCCGTGGCGATCGGCGTCGTCATGCTTTTCTACAATCAGGTGCTCGGTCTGCCGGCGGTCTGGGTTTCTATGGCCATTGGCGCGGCCCTGATCGTCGACGCTATCGCCAGTCCGGTCATTGGCCAGCTGTCCGATATGTGGCGGTCGCGATGGGGACGTCGGCACCCCTTCATGTATGCCGCGGCCGTGCCGGCATCTCTGGCCGTCTGGGCCTTGCTGAACCCGCCGCAGGGTTGGACGGGCTCGGCGCTGGCTTCATACATGACCAGTTGCATTGTGATCGCCAGAGTTTCGATCGCGCTGTTCGAGATCCCGAATGCGTCTCTGCTGCCCGAGCTGGCACCGGGCTATGACGACCGCACAGTCCTGTCCGGCTACAGGAACCTGCTGCTAATCGTGGTTCCGGTAATCATGATCGTCATGGCACTCATCCTGTTCCTTACGCCCTTCGTCAATGAGCATGGCCAGCCGATGCCAGGCCAGCTCAATCCGGCCGGTTATGCCAAATACGGGCTTGCGCTGGCGGTCATGATTTTCCTGTCGATCATGCTGTCTTCGCTCGGAACCCACCGTGAGATTCGACACCTCAGCCAGCCCGAACGCCATCCTTCAGTGGCGGCGCTATTTGCGACCATAGCCACAACGCTGCTCAACCGGAATTTTCTGGTACTGACCATTGCCGGGGTCATCGCCGGCATCGGGACAGGTCTCGTCGGCGGGCTCACCGACTATTTCAACACGTTCTTTTGGGAGCTCAGCGCCCGTCAGATCTCGGCCTTGACCGGTGCAGTCGGACTGTCGCCCTTCGCGGCAGTGGCGATCGGGCCCTTCTTCGCTAGGCGCTTTGGCAAGAAACTCGCTCTGCTCGGAACCTTTACCCTGTCACTAATAGCAGGGATCCTGCCGGTCAGTTTGCGATTACTGGGCCTTCTCCCCCCCAACGGGAGCCCGGTAATTCTTCCACTACTCGTCGCAGATGCCTTCTTCGCCTGCACTCTGGTCATCGTTGGGTTGATCGTCCTCACGTCGATGATGGCAGACATTGTCGAGCAGGTTCAGATGCAAACGGGGCGGCGTTCGGAGGGATTGCTCTTTTCCGCCGACACCATGCTCAAGCAGATCGTCACAGGCGTCGGTGCCATGGGGACCGGCCTGATCCTGCAGTTCGTGCATTTCCCTGAGAGGGCTGTGCCGGGCCAAGTGCCTCAAGAGGTCCTGACGCATCTGGCGACGATCTACCTTCCCATCAACGCTTCGACGAGCCTGCTTTCGATCGCTGTGATTTCGCTGTTCTCGATCACCCGCCAGGACCATGAGCGCCATCTAGCCGATATTGTCGGCGTAACCACCATCGAACCCGAGACTGAAAATGAGCACAAACTTGTTTGATCCGACCGTGACCGGCGGCGAGCACGGGCCGAAGCTTGAGCGGGGACGCGCGGTTACCGTGCCGGGTGCTGAGTACTTCGACTTCACATCTCGGATCACAGGCCGGGAACACAGGCTTTTCATCTCGGTTCCGACCGGGGACGCGCCACCGGAAGGATTCCCGGTGTTCTATATCTTCGATGGTAACGGCTGCTTTGCGACGGTTGCAGAGATCATGCGAAGCCGAGCGCCCGCAGACGGCCTGCGACCGGCGATCGTGGTTGCGATTGGCTACGCGACCGATGATCTGATGACCTTGATGGCACTTCGAATGAAAGATCTTTCGACTCCCGCAACGCCGGAATGGCTCGCCGCATTGCCATTCGCGATCCCTGGATTGACGGCCGATCTGACGGGCGGCCTCGACGATTTCATTCGGGTTGTGGAGGAAGAGATACGCCCTGCTGTCGCCCGCCTCGCGCCGACGGACCCTTCCGACCAGACCGTGATGGGTCACTCGCTCGGAGGGCTCGCTGTCCTTCGCATGTTGTTCACGCGGCCAAGCATGTACCGCACTTTTGTGGCATCCAGCCCATCCATCTGGTGGTCCGGTCATGCGATCCTCGCCGAAGAACAGGCGTTTCGTGAAAAGGTCGAAGCCGGAGAGGCGTCTCCAAGACTTCTCATCGACGTTGGCAGCCGCGAGCAAACACCCGACTCCGGCGCGCTTCGCCATTTCAAGACCATGGCGGAAGCGCAGGCCTCTGCGGACTTCTGCAGCATGGTCGAAAATGCGCGCGCGTTGGGGCAGCGTCTCCAGACCTTGAAGGTGGGGCACGGATATGTTGCCGAGACCGTCCTCTTCACGGATGAGGGACATGTCTCAGTGCTTCCGGCCGCCATCAGTCGCGGCCTACAGTTTGCGCTCGGCGTCGACGTCGCATCCGGTTCGACGGACGCCCGATGACCCTTGCCGAGTCTCAACAGCCTAGTCCGATCTCGGCGGCTCCCGCCGTCGGCGGATACAATGTCGCGGACAGCTTTTCGGCCGATTATGGCCAAGCCAGAACGCAGTTCCGAACCTTTGCGCGCGAATGCGGCGGGTTTCTAGAAGCGATTGAACACCCCGAGCCGGGGCCGGACGGCGCAAGGCTGCATTGCGATACCGCCTGGTTTGGCCCGCGCAGTGCTGAGCGCGTGCTGGTTCTGATTTCGGGTACCCACGGCGTCGAAGGCTTCTGCGGCTCCGGGGCCCAGGTCGATCTCTTGCGGCGGCGACAACCGGCCCGACTTCCGGTTGGCACCGCCGTTCTTATGATCCATGCCATCAATCCCTACGGATTTGCGTGGCTCAGCCGCGTCACTCACGAGAACGTCGATCTCAATCGCAACTGGGTCGACTTCGGCGGACCGCTGCCTGTTAACCCTGGCTACGACGAATTGAGCGCCAGCATTTGTCCGGACGCCTGGTCCGACGAGACGCGAGCGGAGTTGGCGCGAGCCATGGAACAGCTGGGCAGTCGCGTGGGTGCCGCGGAGATGGCGCTATCCCTGACCCGCGGCCAGTACAACCATCCCGCGGGCATCTATTACGGCGGCATGGCACCGACCTGGTCCCGAGCGGTGCAGACAGATGTGTTCGACAACTATCTAGGCCAGGCCGGCCAGATTGCCATCATCGACTACCACACCGGCCTTGGTCCCCGGGGGGTCGCCGAACAGATCGTGACCCAGCCCCGGGGCGCTGCAGCGTTTGTCAGGGCGCGTTCTTGGTTTGGCGCGGCGGTCACCTCCACCTGTGACGGTAGCGCCGCCTCCGTGCCCATCGAGGGGGACGGTCTAAGCGCCGCGACGGCCCTTCTTTCGCATGCTCAGGTGACCGCAATGGCATTGGAGGTCGGGACGCAAAGGAGCGAACAGGTGCTACAGGCCGTGATCGCCGACAACTGGCTCCGCGCTCGTGGCGACGTAACGTCTCCCCTTGGCCAGTCCATCAAGGCGCAGATCCGCGCGGCGTTCTATTGCGATAACGACGACTGGAAGGGCATGGTCGTGGGGCAGTCCATGCTCGCCTGCCGTCAGGCCATCGTGGGTCTCATGCAGACCTGAGCGCACGGACCCAGTCGGCACCCTTGAACTTAAACCCCAAATCGCGCCGCGCGCGCTGGAGCCTCCAATGCCAAGATGGGTTGCCCTGGGAAGCACCGTTCTGCTGGTTGTCCTGATCGGCGTTCTGGCCCTCGTTTGCCAAAGGTTTCTCCACTGGCGAGGTCACATAGAGCGCAGGCTCGAGGCGGGCAGCCTTGTCATCCCGACGGCTTCCGGCCTGGTCGAGTATGCGGATATCGGCGCAGGCGTGCCAGTCCTGATGATCCACGGAACACCGGGCGGCTACGACCAGATTCTCGAGACGGTCAGGGCAAGCGGCCTGTCCAGCACCGGTCTTCGAATCATTGTACCGTCCCGGCCCGGCTATCTGCGAACACCTATCACGTCTGGCCGGACACCGGCGGAGCAGGCGCGCCTCTATGCAGATCTGTTGACAAACCTGGGGATCGACAAGGCCTTCATTCTTGGGGCCTCCGGTGGCGGCCCGAGCGCCCTGCAGTTCGCAATCCTGTTTCCGGAGCGCTGCTCGGGGCTGATCCTAGAAGAGGCTGCCACCCGAAGCATCAGGGTCGATCGCAGCGTGATGCCGCCCATCGTCGTCGACTTCCTGATCTATCTTATCAAGGCGAAGGCCATCGCCGCCATTCAGAACAAAGACCCGACCGATCCGGTCCTAGTGCGATTGGGCGCTGTGTCTCTGGAGACGCTCATACCGTTCGGCCGCCGGGTGGAGGGGCTAGAGAACGACCGTGTCCAGTTTGCCCATATGTCGGGTTGGCCGCTGTCCAGCATCCGCAGTCCGACGCTGATTCTCCACGGCATGCTCGACAAGGATGTTCCGATCGCCGACGCCGAGTTCGCCCACGATCAGATCGCGGGCTCAGAGATGGTTCGTCTAGAAGGTGCCGATCACAGCATGGTGGCCGTCCGGTACAAGGAGCTGAACGCCTTGATCGAAGCGTTTATCAGCCGCCATCAGGAGGCTGGAACCTAGTGGGCCTGGACGGGCAGTGCCTTGCTCGATTGTAACCAGGACAGCGCGGTGGTGGAGTTGATCTCCTGGACGCGCGGCAGTCCGGACAGCTTCCCAAGGATGACCCGCTCATAGGTGTCGACATCCCGGGTGACGATACGAAGCAGGAAGTCGAACGGCCCCCTGTTGGCATGGCATTCAATCAACTCCGGAAAGCGTCGGATCGCGTCGGAAGACGCCTCGAGATTTGCTGGACCATGGGCCAGAAGCTTCACGTGGGTGAACCCCGAGTGTTGAAGCCGACCTTGCGCCGATCAAGCCAGGCTAGCTGATCGCGAATAGGGTCAGGAACGAGCCTTCAGAGGGCCTGAAACTTAGATTCAGCGTCTTTTCGGAAGCATGCCGCAGTCATTTTAGAGCAAAATTTCAATGCGATAACTGTGAGTGTTTTCATTCCCCGCGGTGCGCCA
>Ga0304730_1003055_pt1 | contig 11490 bp, 3 predicted proteins | sample M_130628_MF_Meta_FD_190474 | JGI IMG/M metagenome (GOLD analysis project Ga0304730, IMG submission 190474) | Freshwater microbial communities from Lake Montjoie, Canada to study carbon cycling - M_130628_MF_MetaG (v2) (version 2) | ecosystem: Environmental > Aquatic > Freshwater > Lake | place...
TGTTTCATTGCACGCCAACGTTGATGCGAAATAAGGACGCTCTTAAACTTTCTCAATTCAGGAATGGGTATTCTTCCAATAAAATTTCCTGATACATCTTTTCCGGCAAAAAGATTTGTTATAATATTTCCATTGAAATACTTGTTTTTCTTGAGGACATCGCCGTTTCCAACAATCCACGTAAGAGGATTCTTTTCAATGATTTCTGCGATAATACAAAGAGGAAGTATACAATTGCTAGTATTAGTTGTATTGCTTTCAAGAACTACTAACTGTGATTCAGGATTCTCATATTGGTTCCATTTAGAAAGATTACTCTTTGAACAATAATTATCCAAGCTTACATGTTCCCAAATCCAGGGAACAATCCGCACAGGAATTAAATAAATTCGTTCAATATATATTTTATCATCAGGTGAATAGCACTCAGGAATCCATACTTCAGACACATTTTTAACAGAACGAATAAAGTTATTAAAGAAATATACGGAACTTTCCATATCATTAAAAAGCGGTGGTTGATGAAACCATATAATATGTTTCTTAGATATTTTGAGACGAAGTGCCTCCGGAACAAACCATGAAATCTCAAATACAATATCAAATACCTTATGTTCTGAAATTACATCTTCAAGGAATGAGCATTGTATATTCTTTTCCTTGAATGTTGCGTCCAATTCAGTAAAGGGATTCTTGCTGTCACTCGGTGAAATAAGTGTAGTGGCATGGCCATATTTACTACACCACATGGCAAATGCGACGGCTGTCCGATTACATCCTTTCGCAAAGATACTATCCGTTCCTAGGACTGTTAATCCAATTAACATTCTATTAGAGCATTGTATCTATCGTTTAAACTTTTTACGCAGGATTAGTAATTGATAAAGGAACAGTGGCATTTATCATATCTATCCATCCTTTTTGATTCTCGGGATTATAGGGCGAAAATCTCCAGGTAAGTTGCTGAGATTGAGCTTTATACATTTCTTTTCTAGCAAGGTGGTTTTGAATAACATCTTCAATAGCAGCAATCGCCGAATCTAAATTATTACCTTCATAATAATATGCGTACTCTTTGAAAACGGCGAAATTATGAACAACTGGAAATCCCATAAACATGTGTTCTAGGAAACTATAATTGTATTCATTATTAACAGTGTGCTGGAGAAGTATATTGTTATTCATGTGTTTTGAGACAGTAATTACATCTGCTCTTGGAAGAAGATGGAGTTTACCTGCTTTGTATAGAGTTAGGTTTTCTAGGATATTACTTGTGAAAAAAGGGTTATTCTTGAATTTATCACCATTGATTATAACACAATCTTGGACAAGATGAGGTGATTTCTTATAGAGTGCTTCGCAGATTAAAATAGGAAAAAGACTATTCTTTTGAAAACTAATATTGGGTTCCATAACTGTAAATGAATATGGGGGCGCTAAGCGATGTTGATAAATATCTTTATTTTCACTAATAAATCGCGAATCCCACACATATGGACAAATTTTAGATTTGGGCATAATGCGATTAATACATCCTGCAAATTCTTTATGAAACCAGTAATGTGGTGATGTCCAGATTTCATCTAATCCGCCAATTACATGATGACTAAAATTCATTTCTGGATAAAACATTGGAGTTTCAATGTCAATGTTTAAAATATTACCGAGGTAGACTTTGATTACTTTAGCGCCCACTGAGCGAAAAGCGTTTCTGATGTTTTTATCACATGACATTCCGAGTTCAATATACGCAAAGAGGCGAAATGGAGCCTTCATATATCCCTCCATATCAATTACCCGAATGGTTTTATGAAGTTCCGTACCATTCGTGCTCTTAGCAGAATCTACAAAGAAAAAAGGTTGATAACCTGCTGCTTCTAGCATTGTATAGATAACAAAAACATTCTGAAAAAGACCATTTGCCCAGAGATGATGGTCGGGAATCTTTGTTGTAGTTAAAAAAATAGCTTTCATTTCAGATTGAATTTTCATATTATGAAGTGAAAAAGAGGGTGTCGGTAGCGGTTGTATCCTACTTTCTTCAGTAAAACCCATTACTCGGTGTATGTATTTAATTCATCATTTCTTTACGCGGAAAGATGTTGTTCTTCCATAGGGGACATACAAGGATGTCAACAATATTATTTTTTACAAGTGACCGTTTTGCTTTCGCCAATTTATCGCCTAGTGCGACTACTGAAAAAATAATTTTAACTCCCGACCCGGTGGACGGAAGTCGTCTTTTTATTGGAAACAGTACAATGATTAGTTATGACGCACGTTGTAATATATCTACATTTGATGGAAGTCGTGCTACAATGACTATTGATACACTGAATAATCGTGTGGGTATTGGTATTAGTTCGCCCACAGTGGCGCTTGATATTGTTGATGCTGGAGGTGTACGAATTGTTGGTCCTACAAATATTACAGGCGCAACCACTTTTACTGGCAATTCACGTGTTGTTGGAATAGCAACTGCTACTAGTTTTACGGGGTCGGGAATTGGTTTAACAAGTATTCCAGCGGCACGCATTGTTGGTAGTTTACCAGCCGCAGTGTATGCGAATGCTACAATTCCTGTTGCTGCTCTTTCTGGATATGATAACGGTAGTCTATTACTCTCTGGACACCTAGCGACGGAAACTCTTAATGTAAGTACCATAACAGCCCAACAAGCTAGTTTTAGTTCTCTTAGCAGTGGGTCCGCTGGAATTGATACGTTATCAGTAAGAGCATTTAGTACAGCATTTGGTTTTGTAAGCACATTAACTATTGGTCGTCTTCTTGCGGGGTCAATCAGCAGTGGTTCAATTGGTTCGCTTGTAACAGATTCTGGTTCATTTAACCTTGTTACTGCTGGAACCGCTGACGTTAATGTACTAAATACGGCATTATTGAGCACTGGGGCGGGGACAGCAAGTAGTTTTACAGTGGGAATACTGTATGCGGCAACAATTAGTAGCGGATCAATTGTTTCACTTTCTTCGGCATTAGTTTCTGTAAGTAACACTGGAGTCACAAATACTACAAATATAACAACAATTAGTAACAATATAATAACAGCAAGCAATGCTGGAGTCGCAAATACAACAAATATTACTACAGTAAGCAACACAGTCAATTATCTTCTAGCAGTGTCCAATATTTCTGCTATAACTATTTCAACAACATATGGTTTTTTCTCTACAATTTCTGCTGGGACTGTATTTGGGCGCTTTGTGGGCGATGGATCTCTTCTAACTAATCTTCCTATTACTACAGCATTGACAACAGTCAGTAATAATCTAACTACGGTTAGTAATACTGGAGCAACAAATACCGCAAATATTACAACAGTCAGTAACACAGGAGCAGCAAATACTACAAATATTACAACTGTTAGCAACACAGTCAATTATCTTCTAGCAGTGTCTAATATTTCAGCAATAACTATGTCCACTAGTTACGGATTCTTTTCATCAATTTCTGCTGGGACAATCTTTGCTAGATTTGTGGGCGATGGATCTGGATTAACAGGCATTGCTAGTGGCGGTGTATCAATTATCCCTCCTGTTCTCAGCACAACTCTTCTAAGTACAGGTATCTTAACTGCTAGAAATATTTCAACAACAGTTATATCAACAAGTTATGGATTCTTCTCAACAATTTCTGCTGGGACAATCTTTGCTAGATTTTTGGGCGATGGATCTGGATTAACAGGCATTGCTAGTGGCGGTGTATCAATTATCCCTCCTGTTCTCAGCACAACTCTACTAAGTACTGGTATCTTAACTGCTAGTAATATTTCTACCGCGGTAATATCAACTAATACAGGATTTGCAAGTAGTTTCTTTGTAAATCGCCTTACAACAAGTACTGTCACTGCGTTGCTGGGTTCATTTAGTTCAATTAGTGCGGGACAAGCATATATATCTTCTTTAACTGTGGATTCACTTTTCATTGGTAATGATATTGGATATACAAATATGGGCGATGTAATTGCTACATCGTTAAGTACTATACAAGTTACAGCAGCAAACCTAATTGCTGTAAATATTTCAGCAACAATAATATCAACAAATTATGGATTTTTTTCAACAATTTCTGCCGGAACTATATTTGGTCGCTTTGTGGGTGATGGATCTGCTCTAACAGGTATTGCTAGTGGTGGTTTAATTCTCCCTCCTCTTCTCAGTACAACATTCTTGAGTACTGGTTTCTTATCTGCTAGAAATATTTCATCATTAACAATGTCAACAAACTATGGCTTCTTTTCCACAATTTCTGCTGGAACTGTATTTGGTCGCTTTGTCGGTGATGGGTCTTTGTTAACCAATCTTCCAGTTACTGCTGCTTTTACAACAGTTAGCAATACCGGAGTTACAAATACCACTAATATAACAACAGTAAGCAACACAGTCAATTATCTTCTAGCAGTATCCAATATTTCCGCTGTAACAATGTCTACAAGTTACGGATTCTTCTCTACAATTTCTGCCGGTACCGTATTTGGCCGCTTTGTGGGCGATGGATCTTTATTAACAGGTATCGTGGGCGCTAGTGGTGGAATGTCTATTGTTCCTCCAGTCCTTAGCACAACTTTACTCAGTACAGGAATTTTAACAGCACGCAGCATTTCAACTACGGTGATATCATCTGGTTTTGGATTCTTTTCAACAATTTCCGCCGGTAGTATATTTGGTCGCTTTGTAGGCGATGGATCAGGTTTAACAGGTCTTCCTGTTGGTGTAACAAGTGTTCTTTCAACTCAAGCATTTTATACATCCTCTATTAGTTCAGCAAATATAACATCAGTGCAAGGTTACATTTCATCTCTTATTGTTGATTCTCTAACTTTTGGCTTGTCAAATTCCTACATTAGCATGGGTAATGTTATCGCAACTTCAATAAGTACGATTCAAACATTTACATCCAGTCTTTTAACTATAAACTTACAGGTGGGTAATGTTAGTAGTTTAAGTTATATCGCTTTTCCGGGTCTTCAACAGGGATATGCGCAGAGCATAATAGCCGAACAATCTACAGGAACTGGTACTCAAGAACTTCTTTTCTATAAAGGGTCAACTACAACAGACCGTATCCGCATGCAGACAACGGGTTCTATCGTATTTGAGCCTGGTGTCAGTGCTCGGGTTTTTCCAGCAGTGGGAAGTAATGTGACTCCAGCAATGATTATTAATGCTTCCTCAAATGTGGGTATTGGTATTGCTGTTCCTACGGTAGCTCTAGATGTGGCCGGAACTGGACGTTTTCAGATTCTTTCAACGCAGCAACTTTTTGTTTCAAGTATATCTTCGGGTTTAGTCTATGGTCGTTTTGCTGGAGATGGGTCTTTGCTAACGGGTATTGTCGGAGCCAGTGGAGGACTTTCATATATTCCTCCAGTCTTAAGCACCACTTTACTGAGTACAGCAAATTTAACTGCTAGCACGATAAATACAGACATCCTGAATGCTCGTCTCTTAAGTACTGCTTCTGGAACAGCAAGCAGTTTTACTATTGGAAGCATCTTTGGATCATCTGGCTCTATATCAAGTCTAAGAGGAAATGAAGCTCGGATAAGTACAGTTACTGCTAATACTCTTAGTAGTTATATTGTCTATGCTAGTAGCATTAATACACCGAATATATATGTTACAAATATTTACGCAAATGATAGCGGAATTGCGAATGTGGTGGCATCATCATTAAATGCTTCACGAGCTGTATTTGTACAAGTTATAGCAAGTTCTTTCCAAGGTTCTCTTATTGGAAAAAATCTATTAGTGGTTGAAACATACTAAAATATTAATTTGTATATTAGAGAGGATCATGTCCCGCACAGGTGTATCAATTTCAGAGTCAGCATCAGTCGCCTTAGTTGATCCTAACGGTATTGATAAAACAATTATATTACCCACAGCTGCAACTGGTAAATTCATTTACGTGGCAGATGCTACTGGTAAAGCGCAGGCAAATCCTATTTGGATTTCTACAAATGGAACTGGTTTGAGTATTGTTGGAGCAATTCTAGGCCCTGGTGCCATGCCTGTTATTAATCGTAATTATGGCGCGATTGGATTGCTAGCAAATGGTAATAATTGGTACACAATTATTAGTGAAGGAGGCATTGATTCATTCGCCCAAATTTATACATCATCCATAATAACAAGTAGTATTACTTCAGTAAATCTTACTAATACTGGGAATATTTCAACAAACAGTGTAAATTCTGGGACTGCTACATTTACTTCATTGAATTTATCTGGTGGATTTTCTCCAGCTGGCGGTGTTACAACCGCAAATGTTAGCACAAATATTTTGAGTACAAATATGATTATTGCTGGTTCAGTTAGTTCTATAAATATTAGCACTGCTAGTTTAGCTGCTGGTTTCATTAGTACTATTAATTTAGGGGCTAATTCTGCCTATATTACAAACCTTTTTGTTGGAAGTGAAGATTTTGGCAGCATTCTAACTTCAGTGAATATTAGTAACACTGGTAATATAAGTAACACAGGTTCTGTTAGCACAGCATCACTTGGAGTAAGCGGAAATTCATTGATGACTGGAAATTTAGGTATCGGTGGAACTCTTGGAGTAGCCGGAACAACTACACTTGGAACCACAAATACAGCAAGTATTTCTAACTCTGGTAATATTTCAACAAATACACTGAATGCTGGAACTATTAGCACCACACAAGTAGCTGCCGGAACTGCTTATGTGACAAATCTTTTCGTTGGAAATGAAGACTTTGGAAGCATTCTAACTTCAGTCAATATCAGTAACTCTGGAAATATTAGTACCTTATCTCTTGGAGTAGGCGGAAGTGCTTCAATCAGCACCAATTTAGTTGTTGGTGGTAATCTTGGAGTAACAGGAACCACTACACTTGGAACTACAAATACCGCAAGCATCTCAAATTCTGGACTGATTAGTACAAATACGCTTAATGCTGGAACAGCAACATTTACAACATTGAACTTGTCTGGCGGATTTTCTCCTAGTGGCGGTGTTACAACAGCAAATGTTAGTACAAATCTTCTGAGCACGGGTTCAGTTATTGCGGGGTCCATTAGTTCTATAAATATTAGCACTGCTAGTTTAGCTGCTGGATTTATAAGTACTATTAATATCGGTGCTAATTCAGCCTATATCACAAATCTCTTTGTTGGAAATGAAGACTTTGGCAGCATCCTAACTTCAGTGAATATCAGCAATACCGGAAACATTAGCAACACCGGTTCAGTTAGTACTGCTACTCTTGGAGTAAGTGGCAATTCATTGATGACTGGAAATGTAGGTATCGGTGGTATTCTTGCTGTTGTAGGTGTTACTAACCATACTGGAGCAGTAAATACAGTTAGTATTTCCAACTCTGCTAATATTTCAACAAATACGCTGAATGCTGGAACTATTAGCACTACACAAGTAGCAGCAGGAACTGCTTATATTACAAATCTCTTTGTTGGAAGTGAAGACTTTGGCAGCGTCTTAACCGCAGTAAATATAAGCAATACCGGCAATATTAGTACCTTATCTCTTGGAGTAGGTGGCGCTGCTTCTATAAGTACCAATTTAGTTGTCGGTGGTGCTCTCGGAGTAACAGGAACTACAACACTTGGAACTACAAATACAGCAAGTATATCAAACTCTGGAAATATTAGCACATTATCTCTTGGAGTAGGTGGCGCTGCTTCAATCAGCAACAATTTAGTTGTTGGCGGAACACTCGGAGTTACAGGAACAACTACACTTGGAACTACAAATACAGCAAGTATATCAAACTCTGGTAATATTTCAACGAATACACTGAATGCTGGAACTATTAGCACCACACAAGTAGCTTCTGGTACCGCATATATTACAAACCTTTTCGTTGGAAATGAAGACTTTGGCAGCGTCTTGACCGCAGTAAATATAAGTAATACTGGTATAATTAGCACACTAACTCTTGGAGTAGGTGGAAGTGCTTCAATCAGCAACAATTTACTTGTTGGTGGTGCTCTCGGAGTTACAGGAACAACTACACTTGGTACAACGAATACTGGAAGCATTTCAAACTCTGGAAATATATCAACAAACACTTTGAATGCTGGAACAATTAGTACTACCACAATCGGAGCAGGTAGTGCTTATATTGGTAATTTATTTGTTGGCGGAACTGAAGACTTTGGCAGCATTTTAACTTCAGTGAATATCAGCAACACTGGTAACATAAGTAATACTGGTTCTATTAGCACAGCAACTCTTGGAGTAAGTGGCAATTCATTAATGACCGGCAATCTAGGTATTGGTGGAAATGTTGGCGTAGCAGCAAATGTAAGCTCTTTATCATTGAATACTGGTAATATCAGTTCTGCTTCATTGTTCTCGGGCAGCATCACAAACGCAAATACAAATACCTCAAGTATTCAAGGTAATACAATCAGTTCTGGTAAATTATATGCTAGTGCCGTCTTCTACAATGTTCAAAGTCTATAAGCGTTTTTCGTGTATTTTATAAATATACCATAAAACAGGGTAGGCATGTCCGCACTGAATTTTCCAGCCGGTGCTTCAATGTGTTTAGTTGCTACAACTTCAGCAAAAACTATTAACTTACCGACTCCTGATACAGGTCGGTTTGTCTATATAGTTGATTCTACAGGTGGTGCTAGTCAGTTTCCTATAACTGTGTCAACAACGGGCACAGGTGTAGCAATTTGTAATGGATATAGCACGATTGTACAACCATTTGGAACTCTTGGCTTTCTAGCAAATAATAATAACTGGTATGCGATTGTAAATGAATCCGGTATAAATAATTTGAGAACATTAATTACATCTAATCTTAGTGCTGCTTCAATCTCAACCAATTATGGTTTTTTTTCCACAATTTCAACGGGGTCTATCTATGGTAGACATATTGGCGATGGTTCTTTGCTGACAAATTTACCTATTGCGGGTGTTACAAGTATACTTTCTACTCAAGCATTTTATACATCATCTATCAGTTCAGCAAACATAACATCAGTTCAAGGATACATTTCATCTCTTATCGTTGATTCTCTAACCTTTGGCTTGTCAAATTCTTACATTAGCATGGGTGATGTTATCGCAACATCTATTAGCACAGTTCAAACATTTACATCTAGTCTTTTGACCACAAATTTACAAGTAGGAAATGTAAGTAGTTTAAGTTATATCGCTTTTCCGGGTCTTCAACAGGGATATGCGCAGAGCGTGATCGCCGAACAGTCCACTGGTACTGGTCTCCAAGAGTTGCTTGTATTTAGAGGCTCTTCCGCTTCAGACCGCATCCGCATGCAGACAACAGGTTCTATCATATTTGAGCCTGGTGTTAGTACTCGGGTGTATCCGGCTGTTCCGAGCAATGTGACTCCTGCTATGATTATTACTACTTCCTCAAATGTAGGAATTGGTGTCTTAGCACCCAGTGTTTCTCTTGATGTAGCGGGGGCGGGAAGATTTACTGCTCTTTCGGTAAATACAATCTCTACAAATCAGGTGAATTCTAGCAATATCTGTAATGCGGGATGGCTATCCAATGGCGGGGCTTTATCCAACTTAGGTGGAGGAGCTTTTTTTCAGGCCACTTCAAATACTACAACACTGGGTGTTGCTGGCATAGCAACATTCGCTAGCAATATTACGCAGAGTGGTGGAACTACTACTTTAACTGGCTTATCTGTGAACACAATCTCTACAAATCAGGTGAATTCTAGCAATATCTGTAATGCGGGATGGCTATCCAATGGCGGGGCTTTATCCAACTTAGGTGGAGGAGCTTTTTTCGCCGGAACATCCAATACTACGACTTTGGGTGTTGCTGGAGAAGCCACATTTGCTAGCAATATAACACAGACTGGTGGAACTACTACTTTGACTGGCTTATCTGTAAACACAATAAGTACAAACTTTATTTCAGCCTGTAATATTTCTTCGTATAGCATATCCACCACACTTGGGTACTTTTCTACTATTTCATCCGCTTCTGTCTACGGTAAATTTTTTGGTGATGGTTCTGCTTTAACGGGTATTTCCGCTGGAGGAGGTGGAGGCGCACTCAGTACATTTACAACTATGGCAGTCCAATATTCAACCATAAATTTATCATCGCTTTTCTTGATGAAGGCCAATATATCTAGTGTTGCTTTTGGAACCCCCACAAGTTCATTAGGACAGGTCTATATTGGCGATCTTAAGAATCAATTGAATTTCTCAACAGCACGCGATGCCACCTTTTTGCTTGAACAGCAGCTTCCTTACAGTAATATGTTTGTAAGTACTTTTCTATCAACTGGTCTATTTACTGTTCCACAAAATGTGAATTTTTTGAACCTTCACTTATGGGGTGGCGGCGGCAACGGTGGAGGTGGTGGCGGAGGAGCCTATATTAGTGGTACTCTTCCCGTATCATCCGGTTCTATTCTAACAGTTGCTGTAAATACCGGATTTGGAAATACTGGAAATGCGGCTGGCGGAGGATATGCTGGACTCTTCTTGAGTACCATTGCTGTAAATAATATTTTAGTGATTGCTGGTGGTGGAGGCGCTAGCGGTTCACGTGTTGACGATTCTGGTGGTTATGGTGGTATCCTACAAGGAGGTTCTGGCGGATATAGAGGAGTTGGACAAGGTGGAATAGTTGGAGGCGGACAAACTAGTAACACTAGTGTTCAAGCATGGCAACTTCAAGGTGAAGCACAGCAGGCTGGTGGAGGTGGAGGATATTGGGGCGGCCAAGGTGGAGTTAATAACAGTGTAGATGTTGTTGGCGGTGGAGGTGGCTCATCGTATATCAGCAATTTATTGAACTTTTACGGTGAAAACGGAACTTCTGCTATTATTGGCGGTGTTGGAGGTGGCAAGGGAACACCTTATAACAATGGAACATACGGAGATGCTGGAGTCAAAGGAGCAGCTGTGCTTGTTTGGTCACCGGGTCTTCGCCGAGCTAATTTAATGACTATTCAAGATGCTCTTTCTCGTAAATTAATTGTCTCAGAATCACTTTACATGGGTATTAATGTTAGCACTCCTAATAGTAATTTAAGTTTAGAAGTCGCTGGTCTAGCATCTATATCCAGTATAATAACTGCTAATATAAGCACAACTTCCTTGACTGTGCCCTATGGAACCGTAAATGCTGCTTTAGCCACAAGTTCATTAGGAATATTTGGAATGCGAACAATCAGTAATGGTACACAGATTGCTTTTGGAACTACAGGCGCTCTTGGTTCCGTGACACCTTTTGGTCCTGTAGGCAAAAATTCTCAGATTTATATTAATGACGTTAAAAATTACCTAGGAAATGTATCAACAAGTGACGCGGTAGTTCTCATTGAACAAGATATGTCATTGTTATCCAATACAAATGTTCAAGTCATCCAAATTAGTACATCAGTAGGCTACACAGTTCCTACAGGAGTTACTGCTATACGTGCCTTCATGTGGGGAGGCGGTGGAACAAATTATCCCAGCGGTGGTTCTGGTGGAGCA
>Ga0304730_1003057_pt1 | contig 11482 bp, 9 predicted proteins | sample M_130628_MF_Meta_FD_190474 | JGI IMG/M metagenome (GOLD analysis project Ga0304730, IMG submission 190474) | Freshwater microbial communities from Lake Montjoie, Canada to study carbon cycling - M_130628_MF_MetaG (v2) (version 2) | ecosystem: Environmental > Aquatic > Freshwater > Lake | place...
AACGGTGACCATGGCAGACGCACCGGAGATTACGGTGTATGCATTAATCATGTTACTGTGCTTGTTGATTGCTGCGATTTGTGCGGGGTCTGAGAATGCATTTTTCTCGCATCGCGATAGTGATGTTGAGGATTTGCGGGACGACAAGACGGTGGCATCGAAAATGATTTTATCGATTTTGGAGCGGCCCAAGCATTTGTTGGCTACGATATTGTTGCTCAACAGTTTGGTGAATGTCGCTTTTGTTCTGATCAGTATTTTGCTGACGGAGAAATTGTTTGATTTGGAGGCTTTGCCATGGTTAAAGTTCTTTGTGGAAGCGATTGTGGTCACCATTATCATTTTGGTTTTTGGCGAGGTGATGCCTAAGGTATTTGCGACGCAGCATTATCGTTCGTCGGCGCGTTTTTTGGTGTATCCGATGCGCACATTTACTTGGGTTCTGTGGCCATTTACCCACCTGCTGGTGAAGTTTGGTTCGGTGTTGGAGCGCAGGGTGAAAGTGAGGGCGAATGAGTTAACCCCCGAGGAGTTGTCGAGGGCTATTGATATGGCAACCGACGAGGACGATGCGAAGCAGGAGAAGGAGATTTTGAAGGGGATTGTGAATATGGGGACGATTCAGGTGAAGCAGATTATGCGTTCTCGGGTGGATATGACCGCGGTGGCGAAGGATGTCGATTTTCATAAGTTGCTCGGCGTGATTCGCGAGGCGGGATTTTCGCGGATGCCGGTCTACGACAAAACGGTGGATGCGATTGTGGGGGTATTGAGTATCAAGAGTTTGATTCCTCATTTGGACGCGGGTACGGATTTTGCGTGGCAGCAGTTTGTGAAGGCGCCGTATTTTATTCCGGAGAACAAGACGATTGACGATACGTTGCAGGAGATGCGGACAAATCACAACCATTTGGCGATTGTGGTGGATGAATTTGGGGGGACGAGTGGTATGATTACGATGGAGGATATTCTGGAGGAGGTATTTGGGGATATGCAGGATGAGTTTGATCATGACGAGGAGCAGGCGTTTGTGGAGATGGGTAATGGCGTTTGGGTATTTGAGGCGAAGGTTTTGTTGGTAGATTTCATTCGTGAGACGGAGTTGCCGATGGATATGTTTGATGATTTAGAGTTGGAGAGTGATAGTTTGGGCGGGATGGTAAGTGAGCGATTGGGAAGGATGCCGAAGCGGGGCGACGAGGTTCAGGTGGGGAAGGTGAGGTTTAGGGTTGAATCGGCGGACATGCGGAGGGTGAAGAAGATTAAGATAACAATGGAGGAATCGCATGCGGGTGAGGAATAATTCATTGCTGAATGGAGTTTTGAGAAATTCCATGGGGTTGAGGATTGATTTTACGAGGGTGAGGAATAATTCATTGCTGATGGTTGTCGTTCTTGTGGTGGTGGTTGCCGCCGCCTGCGGCGGCGGCAACACGGACTACGTCCCCAAGCCGAAAGCCTATCCTAAAATGTCGCTCCCGGCAAAATCATACGGCCTTGCATCGCCCAGCGACCTGCCAATGAGCTTTGAAATTCCGACCTATTCGCAATTGAGTCCCGATACAAATCAAGCGGGGGTTCACACGCCAGGATGGTATAATTTGCAGTTCCCCAATTTAGATGTCACACTGCATCTCACCTATTACAAGTTTAACGAGTGGAATCTTTTTGACAGTTTGATGTACGATACGCGCAAGTTGGTGAATAAGCACATCCAAAAAGCGGATGATATTGTGGAGCGACCGACCCAGTTTTTGAATCCATCAGCCAAAGGCTTAGTGTTTAGTATTCAAGGAAATACGGCTACCAATTTTAACTTTTATGTCACCGATAGCGCCTCTCATTTTTTGCGCGGGGCCTTGTATTTTAACAATCATACGGAGTCGGATAGCATCGCGCCGGTGTATCAATTTGTAGAAGCCGATGTGTTGCATTTAATCAAAACGTTGAAATGGAAATAGGGTTCTTACGGGATAAGGCTATCACTTCAAAAACGACATTCCTTGCGGTTTGTATTGTTGGATTCTTATTTTCTGCACCCATCGCTGCGCAGAATCCGAAAGCGAAAAAGCAGTTGGATGCGGCATTTACGGCTTTTAATCTGGCGGAATTTCCGGATGCGTTGGGTCTGACAAAAAAAGCCATCAAGATTGATCCTTCTTATGCTGATGCATATTCATTGCAAGCTTCGGTGTATGAGGCCATGCGTGATACGCAAAACGCGAGTAAATCCTATCAGCAGTGTTTGAAAGTGGCACCGCAGTTTCAGCCCATGTACTTCTATTACGGGGAGTATTTGTATCGAAATAAACGTTTAAAAGAGGCGAGTGCGATTTTGTCGAAGTTTGATAGTGTGCCAATGATGCCCTCATTTGTCCCCGCCAAACATGGCGCTTCGGTGAGGTTAAAGGAGAAGGCGGCGCGATTGAAAGCCAGTGTTCAAGCGGCGATGAGCGACGTGAACATCGCGGAGAATCTCAAAATCAAAAACATGGGTCCCGCCATCAATACGGCTGTGGAAGAATATTGGCCCGGCATGCCATTTTCGGGGAATCGTTTTGTATTCACCCGTCGTTTGGGTGGCTCAGGGAATGCGGTTTTGCAAGAGGATTTTTTCATGAGCGACCGCAAGGATTCTGTTTGGGGTAAGGCTTATTCGGCGCCGGGCGACATCAATACCCCGGAAAATGAGGGGACATTGAGCGTGAAGGCCGATGGTTCTGCTTTGTATTACACGCGCTGTAATCAACCCGGTGGATTGGGTAGTTGTGATTTATACATTAGTGACTTGGATGGCAAGGGGTGGAAGCGAGGTTCTAATTTGGGAAGTCCCATTAACGGTGCCGCTTGGGATTGTCAGCCAGCCATTAGTGGCGATGGTCATACCTTGATTTTTGCGAGCAGCAGGGCTGGTGGTTACGGCGGTAAAGATTTGTGGGTGAGTTACTTGACTCAAGGAAAGTGGAGTGTTCCCAAAAATATGGGCGCTGCAATTAATACCCGTGAAGACGATGATGCTCCGTTTTTGCATTACGATGGTGCCACACTTTATTTTAGTAGTTTGGGTCATCCCGGCTACGGCGGTTCTGATATTTTTATGTCGAGATTGGGTGCGGATGGACTTTGGTCGACTCCGGAAAATTTGGGTTCAGGCTTAAATACAACCCAGGATGAATTTGGATTGTACATCGATGCGGGTGGAAAGAAGGGTTATTTTGCTAGCGATCGTCCGGGTGGTTTTGGTCGTTTGGATATTTATCAATTTTTGGTGCCTGAGAAGTTTATGCCAAAGGCGGTGACGTATGTTTCGGGTTTGGTGACGGATTCCAAGACGGGTTTGCCATTAAAAGCGCGGGTTCGTGTGGTGGAGTTGAGTTCGGGCAAGGTGGTATTTACCGATAGTGTATCGGACTTTTTCATTCCATTGCAGGCGGGCGGAAACTATGCTTTGTTTGCTACGGTCAAGGGTTATATGCCTCGGAGTTTGAATTTTCAGCCATTGGCATCGGATTTAGATCATCCATTTAAGGTGGGCGCTCAGTTGACGCCGATTGATGCGAAGCAGGTGTTTGTATTGAATAATATTTTCTTTGATACGGATAAATTTGATCTGAAATCGGAGAGCAGAGAGGAGCTTGCGATTGTGGTTGATTTGATGAAAACGAATGCGGGTATGGTGATTGAAATCAGCGGACATACGGACAATCAGGGAGCAGCGGATTACAATGTGAAATTATCGGAGTCGAGGGCGAAATCGGTGGTGACGTATTTAGTGGCTGCGGGGGTTCCGGTAGCTCGACTGAAATTCAAAGGTTACGGAGCATCACAGCCTGCCGCGCCCAATGATACCGAGGCTAATCGTGCTTTAAACCGTCGCATCGAGATGGTAGTATTGAAGTTGAAATAACGGTTTCTGTTTTTTCTGGGTTTGTGGATTCCAGCGTTTGGGGTTGGTCTGAAATTTCATCGAGGTTGGGCTGACCGGCCAGTATCCATGCAGTGTACCAGTAACTGGCAACAGCTACGATGGCCTTTTTCATTCGGATTTCCACCATGTGATCGAGTTGGGCCTCGTAGGATTTTACAAATTTTGGATGAATCTGTTTTTTGGTTTTGCCGTGGAGGTCGGTACTAAGCTCGTATTTCTTGGTTTGGGGCCATTTTTGTGATAACGATTTTTCTGTTTGCAGGACGGTTGTTAGCAGGGCATGCGATTGCGAAACGCTGATCCAGATGGAATCGGCGGGTTGTTCTAGGAAATGACCGCTTTCGGTGAGCAGCAAGTAATTGGGGAGGCTGATTTCCGGGATGCGGGTTTCCCATAGGGCATGGATTCCGTGCTGATGAGTGAGTTGGCCGTCGTAGTTTTCAGTGGTGTGCAAGGGGACATGTGCATCGGCCACGTAGTGGCCGATGTCGGCCGACAGCCGAAGAATGGCGGTCAGGTTTTTCTCCTCAAATGCTTTGGTGAGTCGGTACAGCATGATCTGCACATGGTAAGGGACGATTCCGTATGCGAACAAGGTATCGGCGCTGAACTTTTCTACCGCTTGTTTCCAGTATTTCGGCAGGGTATCGATGGGCAGTGCCTTCTCGTAATGGTCTAAATCTATGTAATGTCGACATACCTCGGCGGTATCGGTATAACGGCGTTGGTCGGGGTCTATCGCATGGTCTGTAATAAATTGGATATGCTTTTTGTAGAATCCGAACAGGGGTTGTGGAAGCGCAAAAACTGCATGTTGATTGATGGTTTTATGGCCAAGGAATCCCCATTTGGCCGCAGTGGTATTTAGTCCAGATTGCGGATAATTTATTGCATTGGTTGTAATGGGTTTGTACGCGTTTCCTTTATCTCTGATGTTTTGTTGTGGGGGTGGTTCCGAAAAATGCAATTCCAGAGGGATTGCATTGAAACCATCGCTAAAGGTGTCGCTGCAATAAGCAATGAAGCAAATCGCGAGCAGGATTTGATGTTTTAAGGATTTCATGGTGTGTCGTTCTTGGCTTTTTCACAGGGCTATTGTCACCATTGGACCGCGGTCCAATTACGATGTTATCGTTTATGCAATTCCCTCAGGTACAATTGAATGGTATTTTGAAGTCCGAGCATCAGGGCATCGCAAATGAGGGCGTGACCGATGGAAACTTCTTGCAAACCGGGAAGATTACGGGATAAATAATTAAGGTTGTGTAGATCAAGATCGTGGCCGGCATTGATTCCGAGTCCAGCATCTACAGCTGCTTGGGCAGTTTTTCTGTAAGGTTCAAGCGCTGATTCTGCGTTGTTAGGATTTTCTTCGTAGGCTTTGGCGTAGGCTTCGGTGTAGAGTTCGATTCTATCGGTTCCTGTGCGTTTTGCCGAAGGGATAAGTTCAGGGTTGGGGTCGAGGAAAATAGAGACGCGGGCCCCAGTTTTTTTAATACGTTGAATAATTACTGAAAGCTCGGTTTCGTGGGTGATGGTATTCCATCCCGCATTGGAGGTAATGGCATCTGGTGGGTCTGGAACCAAAGTGACTTGATGGGGTTTTACGGTTTCGATGAGTCGCAGGAAGTCTTCGCTAGGGTACCCTTCGATGTTGAATTCGGTGGTTACATTTTGTGCTAGTTGGATGACATCGGAGTAGCGGATATGTCGTTCATCGGGCCTAGGATGCACCGTAATTCCTTGCGCCCCAAATTGTTCGCACAGCAATGCCATTTGAAGTACATCAGGGTTGTTTCCACCGCGTGCATTTCTGAGAGTGGCAATTTTATTGATGTTTACGGAGAGTTTGGGCAGGTTCATTTCCAACATAGCGATACAAAAATACGGGGTTGATTGGGGAATTGGCTGTTGTTTTTGTGTAGGAATTCGGCCCGAAAGGCGGTTTGTACTTTGTGATTGCGGGCTTTGTGGTTTGTATTATTCGATTTAGGCGTTCCGGCGTTTGATTTTTCGGTTCCGGCCATTGATTTTTTTGCTGAGTGGGTTTTGAATTTAAAGGAGTATTCGATGAGGCAGTTGGCGCCATAGCCTTGTCCGGAAAGGACATAATTGGCAATTTCGGTAGCGGTGGTGGTGGGTTGATGGTATAGTGGGTTATTTGATTGATAGCAAAGGGTTTCAAAGGTTATTTTGAGGGGGGTGAAGGGTTTTCGGTGGGTGATGGAAATGGCTGCAAGCATGGCGTTTTTATACCTATTTGGGTCGATTTGGGTTGTTTGGTCGGCATTGGGAATACCATACAGATATGTATTTTGGGAAGGTTGATAGGTTACATTTTGATTTGAGGGGTTAGTATGATTGGATGTAGATGCATGGTGCCAAATACTATTTTGTGGCAGGGGTGAACTTGTTGGGAGGAGTGAAATTTTCCCCGCTACCGCCCAGCCTTCGGCTGGGCGGTAGCGGGCGACAACCGTCGTGCGGCCCCGGAAACCATTGGAATTTTGGGATCGCCCCGAATTCATTCCCCCATATTCCATCCGGTAATCTAGTCCGTTGACGCCATTAAAATTATTGCCCTGATTGCTATTGCTCGGATTGATCTGCTGTCCGCTGGAATCAAATCCCCGAGAATGAATAAAATTGACTCCTGGGGAGGCCGAATACTGGGTCGCTGCATCATATTCCCAAGCAAGCGGATCGCTGTTGCGTCGGAGCTGCCAAAGCAGCTCCGACGACCAATCCTTGGAATATTTTGCCGAAACCCCCAGCTGATAACTAACCGTCACTGGCTTTTCACCGCTCGCATCGTACCGCAGATTCTTCCCGATTTCAGCGCCATACTTCACAGAGTATTTCCAATTGGGTGTGCTGCTTACCGTGAGGCTAAGTCGCTCGTGATTTCGCTGAAATTCGTTGAAAAGTCCTTGGGGCGGACGGAAATTGCGTTGGATCACATAGAATCGAAAGGAAATATCTGACTTTTTTCCCATCGGCTTGACGTATCCCATGACAAATGCAATGGGGTAGAATGTAGATTGTAGCTCTCGGGATGTAAGAATTTTGGAATTGGGATTTGCCATCCCATGGGGTTGAGATCCCACAATGTTGCGATGAAACCACGTTGATGTGGTGTTAGAGAGATTGATGGTAGAATCAAACTCCGTTTTCAGCGACTGCCATTGCATTGCAACATTCATAAACCACATGCCTCCAGATTTCTGGAAATGGGTACACCAAAATTGGGGGTAGTGGAATTTAGGCCCCGCGCGCAGCGCGGGGCCTAAATCAACCCAATCACTCACTGAATTCCATTCCCGTGAATAACGATAACCACTCCACGAAATCCCATACGTGCAACGACGCAAAGATTGATACTGCAATGCCATCGTGCCATGCCACTGTGTAGTGTTCCGAAACCAACGCAGCGCACTCTCCGTGCTAAACATCCCATCCGAAATCAAACTTTGAATCCCTCCCGATGAATCGGTTCTTGCAGATAGCCTGTCCTGTGACACAGCAATAATCATCTGTATTTTGCCCGTCATCTTTTTGCCATTACCAAAACCCAATCGGGATCTGTTTGCGCCGCCAATGCCAAAATGGAAAGCCAGTGCAACGCCGGTATGACCTCGATACTCATCAAAGCCGCGTTTCTCCGCTAAATCCCAATCCGGCGACTTCCTGGCCCACAACAAGGGAGCACTCCAAAATCCCGAAAGTCCGCCTTGCACCAAACCCTGTCCCAATTGTAAATTGTACTTGCCAAGCACCAATTTCTCGATGGCAAATCCCCGGCTTAATGGAATGTTGCCAATCCGCACATGCCACTGTCGAAAGGCGAAATTACTCAATACGTCGCCGAATTTTCTTACCGCACTCGTTGTTGTGGAGCCAAAAGCCGCCCCGAATGGAGTCCCCAATCCAATCCCGTTTTGTAAGCCGCTCAATGTCTCCCCAGGATCCAATTGCAAAGAGCCCCCAACGGAAATGGTCTGTCCGTTATTCCATCGCAATTGCAACGAATGCCCCCAAGGCCCACCCAACGAATTGGGTGTCGATTTCAGTCGATTCGGATAATACGTATTGCTGTAACTGTGATTGCCTTTTGCCGATCTCAACTCTTGCAGCCAAGCCGCCCGAGCCAGTTTTGTAGATGGCGAAAAAATTAAATAAGGTCGCAATTCTATCAGTCGATTTGTAGTGAAACGACATTGCTGTAACTCCATTAATTCCAAAATTTCCCCAAATTGGGTTCGATGTTGGATGATTGATAAGCCCTCGTCTTGGGTCAATAAGGGGTGACGTATGAGTTCCTCGGGGGTAATCTCATTGACATAAATTAAACTGTCGGACAGCACCAATCCTTGTGCTCCGCTGTTATTCCAGTTGATGTCCGTCGTTTGCCCGCAAACCGCAGAAAAAAACAACCCCGTGGCTAATAAAATTACCAGCTTTTTTTGATTTGCATTGCGCTTTGCCAACCCAATTGTTGGTGCCATTGCACTTTTATCCCTCCGCTCCATGATTTCCAATATTTAATAATTTGCAGTGATACAGGGGTTTCAGAGGTCCGAAGTCCCAGAATCACTGTGTATGTTTTGAATGTGTTGGGGAGCAACGACCCCGAATAGATAAATCCCGCCTCCATATAGTTTTGTGCGGGGTTGCTGCAAACTTTCGCGTAAGGCCGACCGCTTCCTTTCTTCACTTTGGGCAGCCAAATCAGTTGCGATTCGTTCCAAACGTAGGGGGCATTGCTCATCATCCCAGAATCCGAACGATCGGACATCCCCTTTAGAAATCCATATCCAGCGTTTCCTGTCGAGAGCGATGTCCTCATGCTGCCAATAAAATCGCCGGCGGTGTTGTTTGAATACTGCATTGAAATTTGAGTGATTGGCGCAAATCCATGCAAACCCAAAAATCGAGGTCCGATCGGCGTTGGGGATGTCGGAGCATTGGTTTCCAAAAACCGCGAAGCCGTCACACCCAATCCCACCGCGATCCCCAATTCTTTTTTTAACTGCAAGCGGTAATGACCCATCATGCGACAGTCCGACCATTCACGGGCGCCTTTGGTTTCAAAATCCCAGCGGAAACGACCTTGGTAATGGGCGATATTTAGGTCTTGCAAACCGGTGCCGGTGGCGTAGTTGCGAAAAACGCAAAAAGTTTCTGGACTCGTGCTGCGATGAATGCCCCAAACAGGGGTTTCGAAGACAATTTTGTAAGGAATGGGGTGGTTAAATTTGTACTCAAAGGAAGGTATCGAATCGCTCAAAAGGGGCGAGGCAAAGAGGGAGGAAAAGGTGGAAAACAAGCACATCGCAATGGGGTATTTGATCCATCCGATATTGCTTGCAGCCATTGTCATTCCAGTTGTTCCTTGAGTTTAAGTAGTTTTTCTTTAAAGTTTCTCAGTTGAGAAATTAGCTCGGCTTGGGGTGTGATTCTGGTATCGTCTCGCTTCACTTTTTTGGAAACTTGGGACAGCCTTACGCCTTTGCTATGTGAAAGATAATAAATCTCTTTGAGTACCTCCATGTCCTTGGCGTTGTAGAAACGGTCGCCTTTTTTGTTTTTCATGGGCTTGATTTGAGGGAATTGCTTCTCCCAAAATCGCAAAGTGCTTGCTGGAACGCCAATGATTTCAGCCGCTTCGCCAATTTTTAAATAGGTTTTGGTTTGCGGTGTGCTTTGCATCGACGTGCCTTCAGCGTTTGAGGCGCCGGTGTTCAAAGGGTTGGATTGATTCATGGATTCCATGGGCGGTTTTGCTGTGGCTAAATTAGTATCAAATCGAAGAAAATCGTTCTGCTTTTTGGGTTAATCGAAACGGGTGGCTTCTCGCTGTGAAAGTTCTATCATCCGCTGATATTGCTCGTCGGTTAGGTCGTTTCGATAGAAGAAAGCGGGATTGAGCGGGTTGTTGAATTTGCGGACCTCGTAGTGGAGGTGGCTGCCGGTGGAACGACCTGTATTGCCCACGTAGCCAATGAGTTGACCGCGTTTTATTTTTTGGCCGGGTCTTACGATGGATCGACTCAAATGTCCGTACAAAGTGGTGTAGCCGTTGCCGTGATTGATGATGATATGGTTGCCGTAGCCCCAGGGTTCGGTTTTTATCAACGATACGGTTCCGTTGGCTGTCGCGTAAATTTCGGTGCCTACGGCGGCGGTGAAGTCCATTCCGGGGTGGAAAGATGGGGTGTGATAGAAGGGGTCTCTGCGATAGCCAAATCCGCTAGCGAGCTGACGTAGGTCTTTGTTTGCAACGGGCATAATTGCTGGGATGGCGTCGATGGCGGTGATTCTATTTTTGGAGAGTTTTTGCAATTTCACGAAGCTGGCTTCTTGGGCTTCGGCGAGCGCTTGCAGTTGGTCGGCTTTTTCTTTGATGCGCTGCAGCAGTTTTCCGTTGGGTAGTTTTGCTATTTCTGCGTAGTCTTTGCCGCGGAAATCGGTGGGTTTGGGCGGGGCGACGTTAAAAATCGACCGGTAAATATTGATGTCTTTGTCTTCGAGGTCTTGCAGGCGTTTTTCGAATTCTTCAATTTGTCGGTTCGTTGTTTCGAGTTCCTGCAGCACGGCAAAGTTGTTTTGCTGACTCGGGAGCATGTTGAATCGAACATAAAAGTGGCTGATGACAAAGCTGAGGCCAACCACGAGGACCACGAAGAGGGAGGTTGCGCCAAATCTACGCCAAAGCACATAGCTTCGATGGTCTGAGACCTTCTCAAAGCTGAGCGATTTGGGGTTGTAGAAGTATTTGGTGCGACGTGCCATGGGTTTTGGTTGCGGTGCTTAAATATCAAATATCATTCCGCATTGGTTTGGGTGGAACGGATTTTTGTTGATGTCGGTTTGATTCTATTGATTAAAATGAATTTTATACGCTTTTGCGCGCAGCACGTATTCGTCCACGTTGTTTTGGATTTGGTCTTCCACTTCGGGGCCGAGGGATTTCACGATTTTCGCGGGGGTGCCGAGAACGAGTGAATATGGTGGGATGATCATGCCTTGGGCGACCATGGCGTTGGCGCCGATGATGCTGTATTCTCCAATTTGTGCGTGGTTGAGGACGGTGGCGTGCATGCCAATGAGGACGTGGTGCGAGAGGGTGGCTCCATGAACGATTGCGGTGTGACCGATTACGCAGTCGGACCCAATGGTACAGGGCGCTCCGGGGTCGGCATGAATCACTGCATTGTCTTGGATATTGGTTCTTTCGCCGATGCGAATGGTATCGGTATCGCCTCTTAGAACTGCCCCGAACCAGAGCGATGCATCTGCGTCTACTGTCACATCGCCGATGGCTGTTGCGTTGGGGGCGACGAAGGCGGTTGGGTGAATATTTGGCGGTATTTGCAATTTTTGCAACAATTTCTCGGGCGTCATCCTTTCAAAATTGCGTTATTTGTAAGTGATGCGCAAATTATTTCATGGTATTTCTCGGATGTGGGGTGTGGCGGCTACAAATGGCGTTTACAGTTGTGGGTCGGAAATGGCTCAGGTAGAGGGTTTTTCTGATGCTTGGATGGCGGTTGA
>Ga0304730_1003058_pt1 | contig 11481 bp, 11 predicted proteins | sample M_130628_MF_Meta_FD_190474 | JGI IMG/M metagenome (GOLD analysis project Ga0304730, IMG submission 190474) | Freshwater microbial communities from Lake Montjoie, Canada to study carbon cycling - M_130628_MF_MetaG (v2) (version 2) | ecosystem: Environmental > Aquatic > Freshwater > Lake | place...
TTTTTTAAGAAACTTAAAATTGATGATTAAAATTTGAATAAAATTCGTTTAATTTGTATACAATTAGAACCCAAAAATAAACCCAAATAAAAGGATTAAAATGAAAAGGTCAGTTTTTCCTATAATTTCAATGCTGTTACTTACTTTATTTAGTAAAAATGCATCGGCTCAATATTATTTTTATGATGAAAATTATTACGATCAAGCCGTATTGATAGAAGTAGGCGGTAGTATTGGCGCAATGAATTGTTTAACGGATTTAGGTGGAAAATCTGGAATCGGCAAGGGTTTCATAAAGGATTTAAATAACGGGAAAAGTTACCTCTCTGGCGGTATTTATGTAAATGTTTCTTATAAAAATGCCATTGGATTAAGATTAGAATTATGCAACGGAAAAGTTTCTGCTGATGATCAAGTGTTGTCAACAGTATCAAGTGGCGATATCGCAAGGTTTCGTTACAATAGAAACCTTAATTTTCAAAGTAGCATTAAGGAATATTCTGGGATGATTGAAATTCACCCGTTGTTGCTTTTTGTTGATTATGAAGCAAGAGATCAAGAACCGCCTAAATATTCTCCATATTTATTAGGGGGTTATGGATCTTTTAAATTTAATCCGCAATTGAAAGACGGGAATAGATTGATTGATTTACAACCACTTTCAACCGAAGGTCAGGGTTTTAAAGAATATCCTGATCGTCCTGTGTATAAACTAACACAAAGCAACTATCCTTTTGGACTTGGATTGAGATATGAAATATCGCCTATCATAAATTTACGTGGTGAATTTGTTTATCGTTTGCTTACCACAGATTATCTTGATGATGTTAGTACAAACTACATCGATCCAACATTATATGCATTAAATGGATTTACTGGCACAAAATTAGAAAATGCTTTATTTTTAAATAATCGCGAAAGCAACGGACAAAAAACCGACCCAGGTGGAAAAAGAGGTAGCCCAAAAAACAATGATGCTTATTTTAGCTTTAATCTAAAGTTAGGCGTTAATCTTAGAAAGAGAATAAGATAGACTTATGATTGATCGGTTCTTTAACGCAATCAAATTATACATAAAAAAACCAGCATTATTAAAAGATGCTGGTTTTTTGTTTGTTTATCTTTTGAGATTTATACAGATTGAACATCTACAATGAATCAATGAAATTTTTAAAAATTCTACCATATCGGCATTACGCTAAAAATTCTGGACTAATGTATAATTATATTTGATATTAGCCATTTACAATCTGTTCAATTGCCTCAATCAATTCTGCTTTATAAATTGGTGTTCCCATTATTTTATTAAATCCTTTTGCATCTACCATAAACTTGTCTCTGATAATTTTTATCAGTTGGCCATTATTGATTTCAGGAATTAAAACATGATCAAAGTTTTTGATGATATCTCCTAAGTTTTTGGGAAATGGTCGAATATAACGAAGGTGTGCATGAGAAACAGAAACACCTTTTGATTGTAGTTCAATACAAGCGCTTTTTATGGCACCAAAAGTACTTCCCCAGCCAATGACCAATACCTTTCCAGATTCAGCTCCACTATCTAATTTTTGCTCTGGAATATATTGAGCAATTAAATCTACTTTTTCTTGTCTTAGCTTAACCATGAATTGATGGTTTTCAGCCTCATAGCTTATATTCCCGGTGATATGTTGCTTTTCTAAACCTCCAATTCTATGTTCCATTTCGGGTGTGCCTGGTATTATCCAAGGACGAGCCAACTTTTCATTTCTGGCATATGGGGCGAGTTTGGTTTCACCTTCTGCAAGTTCTGTTTTAAATGATACTTTAATATCTTTTAAATCTGCTGACTGGGGATATTTCCAAGGCTCAGCACCATTGGCGATGTATCCATCACTTAATAAAATTACTGGAGTCATATGCTCTATTGAAATCCGAACCGCTTCAAATGCCGCATCAAAACAATCACTTGGTGTTGACGCAGCAACAATAGGCATTGGACATTCTCCATTTCTGCCGTAATAGGCTTGCATTAAATCACTTTGCTCTGTTTTGGTTGGCAATCCTGTACTTGGCCCACCTCTTTGAATATTGCAAATGATTAGAGGAATTTCTAGCATCACCGCAAGCCCCATCGCTTCTGCTTTTAATGCCATACCCGGTCCTGATGTAGTTGTTAAGCCAATCCATCCACCATAACTGGCACCAATAGCCGAAGTGATTGCAGCAATTTCATCTTCCGCTTGAAATGTTTTTATACCAAAATTTTTATGTCTGCTTAATTCGTGTAAAATGTCTGAGGCTGGTGTAATGGGGTAGCTGCCTAAAAATAGATTTAAGCCACTTTTTTGAGCTGCTGCGATTAACCCATATGACAATGCTTGATTACCCATGATAGAACGGTAGTTGCCCGTTTCCATTTTAGCTTTTGCTACAGCATATCTTTCGGTAAATGTTTCTGTGGTGTCCGCATAATTATAGCCTGCTTGAAGCGCTTTAATATTGCTGTCCAGAATGTCAGCTTTTTTAGAAAATTTTTCTTTTAAAAAACTGATGGTATTGTCCATGCTACGGTTGTACATCCAATATAAAAATCCAAGCACAAACATATTTTTTGCCCTGTCTTTTTCTTTGGTGCCCATCGTGAAATCTTTCAACGCTTCACGGGTTAGTTTGGTGACATCTATTTTAATTACCTCGTAATTTTCTAGGCTGTTATTTTCAATTGGATTTTCACCTTCTGGGTAATTGGCAAGGCGTAAGTTTTTTGAATCAAAACCGTCAACATTTACTATAATTTTCCCACCTTTCTTTAAAGAAGTCAAATTTACTTTTAAAGCCGCAGCATTCATTGCCACCAGCACATCGCAAAAATCACCTGGCGTATATATTCTATCAGAACTAAATCGAAGCTGGAATCCACTAACGCCAGGCAATGTGCCTATCGGAGCACGAATCTCAGCCGGGAAATCTGGAAAGGTTGCTAGGTCCAAACCCAAAAGCGCACTATTATTGGTAAATTGAGTACCGGTTAATTGCATCCCATCTCCACTATCTCCGGCAAATTTTATAACTACTTCTTGAAGTATCTCTTGATTTTCTATCATGTAATTGTCATTGAATAATGGTCAAAGTTACTAAATACAAATAAGAGAAAACGTACAAAAAAAATATTCTATATCGATTATCCTTTCCTTCGAATGAATTAGGTTTGTGGAAATGAAATAGCTAAAATGTAATTTCGGTATTTTTTGAGATAAATTTTATAGTAATTAAAGCACTCAATTTTTACAAGCAATATCAATAAAAAGTAATTATGGAAGATTTACAAGATTTTTTATCGCCCGTAAGTTTGAAAGATTTAATGAATGATGAAACATTCACAGATGGGCAAATGGCAAAACATATTCGTTCTTACGAAACAGAGTTTCCCGATTTAACAGATATTGATGTTGTTATTGTTGGTATTGGAGAAATGCGGGGAACCGATTTGAATGCTCCTGAAAGTAATGGATCCAATCAAATCAGGAAACAATTTTATGCACTTCATCATTGGCATTCAGATATTTTAATAGCTGATATTGGCAACGTAAAACAAGGAGCACTTATTAATGATAGTTATGCTGCATTACAAACTGTAATTGCAGAGTTGTTTAAAATTGGAAAGAAAGTAATTATTTTGGGCGGTTCTCATGATATTACATTGGCTCAATACTATGCCTATAAATCAACCAAAATAGGAATTATCGCTACATGCATAGATGCTACAATAGATTTAAGAGGTGATAGCTTTTTGAGACAAGAAAACTTTTTATTGGATATGCTTACTAGCGAACCCAATTATATTTCTCATTACAACCACATCGGATTTCAAAGTTATTTTGTGCATCCAAGATTATTGGAAACAATGGACAAGCTTAGGTTTGACTGTTTTCGCGTAGGTGTTGTAAAAGCAGATATTGAGCAAATGGAACCTGTAATTCGTCAAACCAATTTATTAAGTTTTGATATAGCTGCCATTAAAAATAGTGCAGCACCTTCAAATGTTTTAACTACAAATGGTCTTGATGGAGAAGAAGCTTGCGTGTTGTCGCAGTATGCTGGAATGAGTGGAAATTTGTCAAGCTTTGGTATATATGGATACAATCCCGAAAATGATGTACATGATTTAACGGCAAAGCAAATCGCACAAATGCTTTGGTATTATTTGGATGGGTTTAATAGCGTTAAATATGAAGCATCATTAAACGACAATGGTAATTTCAATTTGTTTCATACCTATTTTTCGGAATTAGATACCTTGTTTATGCAGAGTAAAATAACAAAACGTTGGTGGATGCAAATGCCGGATAAAAATTTCATTCCATGTAGTCATAAAGATTACCTCAGTGCATGTATGAATGATATTCCAGAGCGTTGGTTAAGAACTCAGGAGCGTGCTGTTTAAACATTAAAAAATCAAAATGAAAAAAAGGTATTTTTTGGTATGGCTTCTTTTTATTGGATTATTTTCCTGCAACATTTCGAAAAACACAACGAATCAATTTTTATTGGCCAATGATTCTATCATCAATACCGGGCATTTGGGCATAAGTATTTACGAACCTTCAACCGAAAAGTATTGGTATAATTACAATGCCGAAAAATTATTTATTCCAGCAAGCAATACAAAATTATTTACACTATATGCAGGGATGAAGTTTTTAGGCGATAAATTATCTGGCATTTATTACCACGAAAAAAGTGATACATTATTTGTTTTGCCAACGGGGGATCCCACATTTTTACATGACGATTTTTTGAATCAACCCGTTTTTGAGCTGCTGAAAAAAATGCAAAAGCCTATTGTAATTATCAATCAACATCAACCCATAAAACCATACGGAAAAGGTTGGGCATGGGACGACGAATCAGAAGCGTATATGGCTCAACGTAATGCTTTCCCCATTTATGGAAATTTGCTTCATTTGAATTGGACAAAAAAGAATAACATTCAGAATGATTCTTTTGCTTATGACTTAAAACTATCTAATGGAAATCAGACGGATTTTGATTTTTTTATTAAAACAGATACAGCTTCTATCGAAAATGAGGTCATTAAAATTCCTTCGGAAAATAAATTTGAAGCTACCCTAAATGGAAAGTCAAATCAATTTGCACAGGAAGTGCCATTCGAAACCAATGGCATACAAATGGCGGTTCATCTTTTACAAGAGCGTTTGGGGAAATCGATATTTATTAAAGAAGAAAAAATAAATAAAGAGGATTACAAACTATTGTACACACAAAATACAGATACATTTTTTAAAATCATGATGCACAGAAGCGATAATTTTTATGCAGAACAAACGCTTTTAATGGCGAGTGAAAAGCATCTTGGTTATATGTCAGACAAAGACATGATAGATACGTTATTAAAGTCAACATGTAAAGACATTCCTCAAAAACCAAGATGGGTAGATGGAAGCGGATTGAGTAGATACAATTTGTTTTCACCTAAAGATTTTATTTACATACTTAATAAACTCCAAAAAGAATTTGGGTATGAAAAATTAGAATGTATTTTACCAACTGGAGGGAAAGGAACATTGACAAATTATTTTGTGTCCGACAGTAATTTTGTCTTTGCAAAAACGGGGTCATTGAGCAATAATTTCACATTATGTGGGTTTATAAAAACCCGTAAAAATAAAACGTTACTTTTTTCAATTTTGTTGAATAATTATTTAGGCTCAAGCAAGTTGGTGAGAAAGCAATTTGAAAATTATTTACATGAGATGATAGAAAAAAACTAGTTCGAGAAAAATCATTCACCCAGACTTTACAACTCAAAAATCTGGGTGAAATAAATTGTATGATTAATCAAACAAACCTTCAATAGATAAGTATCTTTCTCCGGTATCATAATTGAAAATCAGAATCCTACTATTGGCGGGGATTTCAGGAATTTTTTTTGCTAAAGCAGCCATGGTAGCACCGCTTGAAATGCCTTGAAAAATACCTTCTACTTTAGCCGCACGTTTTGTATATTCAAAAGCTTCATCCTTTGAAATTTGAATAACGCCATCAAGAACTTCTACATCTAAGTTTTTGGGTATAAATCCTGCGCCAATGCCTTGTAATGGATGCGGACCTGGTTCGCCGCCGCTGATAACTGGCGACAGTACTGGTTCTACAGCAAATATTTTTACATTTGGAAATGCAATTTTTAATTCTTTGCCAACCGCAGTAATATGCCCACCAGTGCCTACGCCTGTAATTAAATAATCTATCCCTTCAGGAAAATCTGCAATGATTTCAGCTGCTGTTTGGGTTTTATGGATATCGGGATTAGCCGGATTTTCAAATTGTTGAGGCATCCATGCATTAGCGGTTGAAGACAATAATTCTTTGGCTTTTTCAATTGCACCTTTCATGCCTTTTTCCCTTGGGGTGAGTTCAAATTTTGCTCCATAAACACTCATCAATCTCCTTCTTTCAATACTCATACTTTCAGGCATTACTAAAATGATTTCATATCCTTTTACGGCTGCCACCATCGCCAAGCCAATTCCGGTATTTCCAGATGTAGGTTCAATAATTACACTGCCTGGTTTAAGGTCTCCACTTTTTTCAGCCACTTCAATCATGGCAAGTGCAATACGATCTTTAATACTTCCACCAGGATTTGCTCTTTCCAATTTGCTCCACACCTCTAGGTTTGATGGGAATAATTTGTTAATCCGAACATGTGGCGTGTTTCCAATTGTTTCTAAAATGTTGTTTGCTTTCATATGTATTTATTTGTTTTTTAAGTTTAAGTTTTTTTAAGTTGAATTTGTTTTTAAATAACAAAATTGATTGGTTCGTTTTTATCGAGTTTATTAATCACATTCAAACTGCTTTTGTTATAAACAATGCTGTTAGGTTCTATGCTTTCCGTAATCCAAGTATTTCCGCCTATTATAGAATCTCTTCCTATTGTGGTGTTTCCGCCAAGAATCGTGCTACCTGCATATAATACCACATTGTCTTCAATGGTTGGATGTCTTTTATTTGTTGCGTCTTCTTTTTTAACCGCAATAGCACCAAGCGTTACGCCTTGATATACTTTCACCCCATTTCCTATTATTGAAGTTTCTCCAATAACCACACCTGTTCCATGGTCTATGAAAAAAGGAGATCCGATTTTTGCGCCAGGATGAATATCGATGCCTGTTTTACCATGAGCCCATTCAGACATCATTCTTGGAACGATTGCAACATTTAGTTCGAAAAGCTTATGCGAAAGGCGATGTACCATGATAGAAAAAAACCCCGGATAACTCAAAATGACTTCTTCAATGGATTGGGCTGCTGGGTCAAAGGCAACAATGAATTCAGCGTCTTTTATTAATAATTCCCTGATGTTTTTTATTGATTCTACATACGTTTCTTTAACATTGAACTTATTTTCTTTACCAATAACCGCATCGAATTTTAAAATTGAATCCATTGCATGTTGAACTTCTTCAAGATTGTTTTTTTCAATAGCATCAATTGGGTCGTTTTCAGAAATTATTGGAAATAAACAGGCAATAAGTTTTTTGCAAAAAACAATTACGTCGTTATTTTTTGGAAAATCCCCTAAATAAAATTTTTTTGACAAACCAGTCATTGTATTTAAATAAATGAAAAAATTACGTATGTCGGATTTTCGGTAGAAAGAGGATTGTATAGAAAAAAATAATTTCACCTTTTGTAAAAGGCTAATGAAATATAAATCTAATGTTTATTATAGAAAATTCAAAGTAATTAAAGATGTTTTAGAAATCATGTAATTAATTATGCATTTTTTGAAAGATTAATTAATTTAAAATGTCAAAATGATTTTTTTAATAAACCTTTTGTTTCTTAATTTGTTTTATAAGTCAATGTTTAATTGATTATTTTTATGTTTTAAGTAAATCGACTAAGATGGAAATATTACCCGGCAAATTATTGAAGATGATTGACAACCCTGCTGATTTGAAAAAATTAAGCAAGGATCAAATGCAAACGGTTGCCAACGAATTAAGACAATATATTGTAGATGTCGTTAGTGTTTATGGCGGACATTTTGGAGCGAGCTTAGGTGTTGTTGAATTGTCGGTTGCATTACATTATGTGTTTAATACGCCTTATGATCAGTTGGTTTGGGATGTTGGGCATCAAGCTTATGGGCATAAAATATTAACCGGTCGTAGAGATAATTTTCCTACCAATAGAAAATACAATGGATTAAGTGGGTTTCCAAAACGAAGCGAAAGTGAATATGATACATTTGGCGTTGGTCATTCTTCTACTTCTATTTCTGCAGCACTGGGCATGGCGATGGCTTCTCATTATAAAGGTGAAAAAGATAGACAACATATCGCTGTAATTGGCGATGGTGCTTTAACTGCCGGACTTGCATTTGAAGCAATGAATCATGCCGGAATTGAAAAAAGCAATGTGTTGATTATTTTGAATGACAACAACATGAGCATCGACCCCAACGTGGGCGCATTAAAAGAATATCTAACAGATATCACTACATCTCATACTTACAATGAACTTCGCGATAATGTTTGGAAGGCGTTGGGAAAGTTACCCATAGGGAAGAATTACAGCAGAGAAATGGCAAGTAAAGTGGAAGCCAGTTTAAAAGGGTTAGTGAGTAAAAGCAGTAATTTATTTGAAGCTTTACAACTTCGTTATTTCGGTCCAATTGATGGGCATAATGTAACTAAGTTAATTGATACGTTTAACGACTTAAAAGATATCCCTGGTCCAAAGATTTTGCACATAAAAACAGTTAAAGGAAAGGGATATGCATTGGCAGAGAAAGATCAAACCAAATGGCATGCACCTGGATTGTTTGATAAAGTAACTGGTGAAATATTAAAGAAAACATTTGATGCACCACAACCGCCAAAATATCAGGATGTGTTTGGGCATACGATTATAGAATTAGCAGAAATGAACCCAAAAATAATGGGTGTAACGCCAGCAATGCCAAGTGGTTGTTCATTAAAATTCATGATGGATAAAATGCCTGATCGTGCATTTGACGTAGGCATTTGCGAGCAACATGCAGTAACACTTAGTGCAGGTATGGCAACGCAGGGGTTGAGGGTGTTTTGCAATATTTATTCGTCGTTTATGCAACGTGCTTATGATATGGTGATACATGATGTTGCGATTCAAAAATTACCCGTAATATTTTGTTTGGATAGGGCAGGGTTGGTAGGTGAAGATGGGCCTACACATCATGGTTGTTATGATATTGCTTTCATGCGTTGTATTCCAAATATTGTGGTAAGTGCGCCGATGAATGAATCTGAGCTCAGGGATTTGATGTACACGGCTCAATTGGAAACCAATGAATACCCATTTGTAATTCGTTATCCAAGAGGAGAGGGCGTTTTGATAGATTGGAAAACCCCAATGAAAGAAATCCAAATAGGCAAAGGCAGAAAATTAAAAGATGGGGATGAAATTGCGATTTTAACTTTTGGACATCCGGGTAATTTTGCAGCATCTGCTATACGTGATGTGAAATCAGAAGGAATCAATCCGGCTCATTATGATATGCGTTTTGCAAAGCCAATAGATGAAGAAATGCTTCATGAAGTATTTAGTAAGTACGATAAAATTATTACAGTAGAAGATGGAACGGTAGTGGGTGGATTTGGTTCTGCAATTTTGGAATTCATGAACGCTTTCGGCTACAAGGCTGATGTGAAAATTATGGGAATCCCTGATCGTTTGGTAGAGCACGGAACACCCAAACAATTGTACGATGAAATTGGATTAGATGCAAACGGCATTGCAACAGAAATAAGGAAGATGGCTTTCATTGAAAAAAGAATTTCCATTTCTTAGTTTTAATAAAATTATTTGCTGGATTAAACCCAGATTTTTCAGTGGAAATTTTCAACTGTAAAATCTGGGTTTTTCGTTATTCTAAGATTTTGGGTAATCATAATTCACCATCCATTGAATACCAAATTTATCAGTAAACATACCAAAATAAGCACCCCAGAATGTATCAACAATTGGCATCGTGATTACACCTTCTTCAGATAATTTGGAAAAAAAATGATTTGCTTCTTCTTTTGTTTCGGTAATAATAGAAAGCGAGAAATTATTTCCAGCGATATGATTATGTTCTGGCATGGTGTCGCTGCCATACAACACCATATGTTCATTTACTGGCAATACAACATGCATAATTCTGTTGCCTAGTTCTTCAGGAACAGGTGGTTGACCTTCTTGTGGTGGAATTTCACTAAATCGATTGATGTCTTCGAATTCTGTTTCAAAAACGGAACGATAAAATTCAAATGCAGCTTCGCATTGTCCATCGAAAGTTATGTAGGTAGAAACTTTAGGCATGTATAAATTATTTTTTCTCAAGAATTTCTTTCATGTTTTTCAATCCATCTTCAAAATCTTTTCCTATCATTTTTTCCAAGTTGAATACAAGTTTCATGATATTCATTGGATATGGATACGATCCACTAAAAGACCATGTAACTTTTGTATTTGAATTATCCAAAGCAATTGCAGAAATCTCTGTATTGTTTTCTGCTTTGAAAGGTTTTTCAAATTTTAATTTGGTAAACATACTTTCTCCTTCAACAATTTTTGTAATGGTTTGAGAGCCTGTACCCACATTTTTCACCTCACTTTCCCAAGACGAAACAAAGCCTACAGTTCCATCTACACCAGTATATTGTGATTTCATATTGGGGTCCATTTTATTCCATACGCTATACTCGTTTTGGTTTTTTAAATGTTTGACATACTCGAAAACGCTATCTTTTGGAGATTGTATTACAATAGTTCTCTCAAGTCTATAATCTTTTGGAATAAACAAGGCAACGATAAGCACTAATGCAATTAGAATTATAAATGAGATTAAAATAATTTTTATGATTTTCATTGTTTATGTTTAAGTGAAAAGTGAAAAGTAAAAAAGTAAAAAGTAAAAAAATGCCTTTCTGCCACGACGGAAAACAAGTGTTTATCCGCGTATTTTGAATTTTGAATTTTTACTTTTGAATTTAAATTTTAGTACATCAAATGTTTTTTTGAATTGCTTTTCCAACGGGCTTGGCTTTCATAGTCTACAAAATAAACTTTCAAATCTGCCTGACTTTCATATTTTACGAAATAGATTTTTTTATCTGCTTGGCTTTCATAATCAACAAAAAACCATTTGCCTTCATTCTTTTCAGCTTGGCTTTGGTATTTGACTTTATAAACGAGTAAATCAGCTTGGCTTTCGTAATCAACCACAAAAACCTTTACATCAGCTTGACTTTCGTAATCAACGGTAAAAATTTTCTGGGATTTGCTTATGTAGCAGCAAAATAAAAATGCGGTGGAAAAGATAATTTTTTTCATGTTTATGTAGATTTATTTTTCATAATAAACCAAGTCAAAGTTAGTAAGTGTTTTAAATTGTTTATCAGAAGTAACTAGCGGTATTTTAAGCCAAGCATATATAGAATGGCA
>Ga0304730_1003064_pt1 | contig 11466 bp, 5 predicted proteins | sample M_130628_MF_Meta_FD_190474 | JGI IMG/M metagenome (GOLD analysis project Ga0304730, IMG submission 190474) | Freshwater microbial communities from Lake Montjoie, Canada to study carbon cycling - M_130628_MF_MetaG (v2) (version 2) | ecosystem: Environmental > Aquatic > Freshwater > Lake | place...
GAATCGAGCCGGACCCGATCGGTGCCGATGTCATCGATCGCCACCATTCTCTCGGGGTACGAGCGCCCCGGCCCGTCGCGCGGGCCGTCGTAGGTGCCGTGGCAGTCGGCGCAGTGGGTCGCGAACAGACCCCGGCCGCGTTCGGCGAGCGCCGCGTCGACCGGTCCCTCCCAAGCAGGTGGCTCGAGCGATTCCAGCCACGCTTCGACGTCGCGAAACTCCCCCTCCCAGTCGCGGAACTTGTCCGGACCATTCTCCTTGACGAGGAGGAATTGCATCAGCATTCGATGCCCCTTGGGGGCGAAGCCGTCGGCGTAGATCCGCTTCCGCTTCGAATAGTTCCACCAGGCGGGGGCGTCCATGTCGTGGTGGGCGAGATCGAAGCGGGGTGTCTTCGACACGATCGAGAGGTCGGGGGCCCGGTGCTGCATCAGCGCCACGCCGAACATCACGGCATTCGTCGTGCCGTTGGTCGTGCCCAGCGGCATCAGCAGCCCACCGAGATCCATGTGCCCCAACGCCTTCCCTTGGAGGAGCTTCACCTGCCGCACCTCCTCGGTGAGCGTCTCGAGCGCATAGCGCGTGTTTGGGGCACCGGGGATGACGCGGCCGGCGACCGAGCCCTGATGGCAGGCGAGGCAGCTCATCGTCCACTTCCCTGCCCCGTCGACGACATACTGGAGCGACCGCGAGGGATCGAGCGGGTGAGGAGAGAGACCATAGCGGGCCATCGTCATCCGCCGCCGCTCCCCGACATCGGCCGCCTCGGCCTCCGATTTCGCCGGCTCCTCCCACACCTTCCAGAGGGCGTCGAAGACTTCTTGATCGAAGTCGGCGGGGAGGTAGGCCCGATGGAGGAGATGATCGTAGCCGGCTGTGGCCGACGGCGGAGGAAGCGACGCCTCGTCCGGCACAACTTCCTGGGCCGACGAGAGCGCCGTCCCGGCGAATGCTCCGAGGATCCCCAGGAGTGCCGCTGCGGACAGCCGCGCGATCTCGACGCCGAATCGACGTTCGTTTCCGGGTCTGTTCATGGCATACTCTGGAAATCTGCCCGTATCAGGCTCCTCCGGAAATCGGGGGTTTCCCCTGCCCTTCCGGCCGCTGTTCCGACCGCCCCGCCAGTATAGGCGGCTCCGGTTAGTGCATGAGCGGCTCCCCTTCCGCGGCCTCCCTCCATGGTTACCGCCAACCCACTCCTGATCCCGGAATTGAGGGTCATGCTCGCCGAAGGGGATGCCGAAGGCCTGCGCGGCGTGGCCGAGGAGCTCCACCCGGCCAGCGTGGCGGAGTTTTCCGAGGGGCTCGAGGATGGGGAGTTGTGGCAGCTCCTCGATGCCCTGCCGCTCGAGCGACAGGGGGACATTTTCCCCTACTATCCCCTCTCCCGGCAGGTCGACCTCGTCAAATCGGCCGACCGCCAGCACCTCGGGCCGCTCCTGGAGTGGATGGCGGCCGACAACCGGGTCGACCTCCTCAAGGAGCTCGATCCCGACCTCGTTGAAGAGATCCTCCCGCTGGTGGCGAAGGCGGAGCGGCACGACATCCGCATGCTCCTCTCCTGCCCGGAAAATTCAGCCGGGGCCTTGATGACGACGGAATATGCCTCGCTCCCCGCCGACATCACCGCCGGCGAGGCGGTGGCCCGGCTCCGTTTACAGGCCCCCGACAGTGAATCGATCTACTACATCTACGTTCTCGGCGCCGACCGCCTTCTCGTCGGCTTCATCTCGCTCCGCGACCTGATCCTCGCCCGCCCGAATGCGCTGGTAAGCGATCTCATGCAGGAGGACCCGATCAGCGTCCGCATCGAGGAGCCGAGCGACGAGGTGGTCCAGAAGCTCGCCCGCTACGACTTCCTCGCCATCCCCGTCGTCGACGACCACAACCGGCTCGTCGGCATCGTCACCCACGACGACGTCCTCGATGCCGTCCGCCAGGATGCCACCGACGAGGCCCAGCGAGCCGCGGCAATAGCCCCCCTCGGCGAGGGCTATCTCGAGGCGGCGCTGGTGTCGCTGACCTGGAAGCGGGGGGTGTGGCTGACGATCCTCTTCGGCACGGCGGCCGTGACGGCGATGGTGCTGGCGAAGTGGAAGCCGACGCACGAATGGCTGATGTATTTCATCCCGCTGGTCGTCGCCAGCGGCGGCAATTCCGGCAACCAAGCGGCCACGCTCGTGATCACGGCCCTCTCGACGGGCGACTGCAAGCTTGCCGACTGGAAGCGGATCCTCCGCCGCGAGTTCGCCGTCAGCCTGATGCTCGGCGTTCTCCTGGCTGTCCCCGGATTCCTCCTCGGCCTGGCCTACGCGCCTGATCCCCTCCAAGCGATGGTGATCCCGGCGACGGTCTTCTCCGTGGTGATGGTGGGGTCGCTGGTGGGCTGCGTGCTGCCGCTCGTCTTCCGGTCGCTCGGACTCGATCCGGCCCTGATGAGCAATCCCTTCGTGTCGGCGATCGTCGACGTCGTGGGGATCTTGATCTACATGGCGGTGGCCACGGTCGTTCTCGCCTGACCGCCGCGCTTCACCCCAGCTTTCGATCGACCGCCTCGGCAACGCGCCGGCAGAGGGCCATCATCTTTTCAAACGCGGGGATGTCGAGCGTCTGCCCGCCGTCGCTGGCCGCCCGTTTCGGATCGGGATGGACCTCCACGATCAGGCCGTCGGCACCGGCCGCGATGCTCGCCGCCGCCATGCTCGTGACGAGATTCGCATGCCCCGTGCCATGGCTCGGATCGACCACCACCGGGAGGTGGGTGCGGGCTTGGAGCCAGGGGACGGTCGCCAGGGGGAGCGTGAAGCGGGTGTGGGATTCGAAGGTCCGGATCCCGCGCTCGCAGAGCATCACCCGCCTGTTGCCGCCATCGAGGATGTATTCCGCGGCGAGGAGCAATTCCTCGACCGTCGCCGCCGGCCCGCGCTTGAGCAAGACCGCAACATCCGTCTTTCCCACCGCCTCGAGGAGGCGGTAGTTCTGCATGTTGCGGGCGCCAATCTGGAGGACATCGGCATACTTGGCCACCAGCGTTACATCCTCCGATGCCACCACTTCCGTGACCACCGCCAGCCCCGTCTCGGCCCGGGCCTCGGCGAGGAGCTCGAGCCCCTTCTCCTTCAAGCCCTGGAAGCTGTAAGGGCTCGTCCGCGGCTTGAAGGCCCCGCCCCGCAGCCCGGTAGCGCCGGCTGCCTTGACGGCCTTCGCCGTGGCGACGATCTGCGCGCGGCTCTCCACCGAACAGGGGCCGGCGATGACGCCGACATGCCCCCCGCCAATGACAAGGGGCCCGGCCCTGACGATCGTCGGCTCGGGCTGGACCTCGCGGCTGGCCACCTTGTAGGGGGCGAGGATCGGCATCACCGCCGCAACGCCGGGGAGTGTCTCCAGGCCGGAGCCGACGATGTCGCGCTCGTCGCCGACAACGGCCACCACGGTCCGTTCGGTGCCGACGATCGTGTGGGGCTTGAGTTGCAATTCCTCGACGCGGGCGACGACCCGGTCGAGATCCTCGCGCGATGCCCCGGCCTGCATGACGATGATCATGGTGGTCTGCTAGTCCTTCTCGGTTGTCGGGGCTTCCTGCCCCGGTGCCAGGGTGTCGCCGCGCTTGTCGACGGCGGCCCGGGTGGTGATTTCGATCCGCTCGCCGCTATCGGTCTTCCGGATCACGTAGACGAGCTTCCCGTCGGGGTTTGCCTTGGCGAGGATCCTGGTGAGGATCTCCGCCGCCGGCTTCTGCTTTTGGTCGAGGCCGAACGACTGGTTCTTCGTGATCCCCTCGAGCTGGAGGTCGCTCCCGAGGATCTCGATCTCGATGCCGATCTCGTCGGCGATCATTTGGATCGATTTTTCCAGCGTGTCTTTCCCGAACACCAGCGAGATCGTCTGGGCGAGTGCCGCCTGCGCCCCGGCCGGCGCCTGCCCGGGGCCGGATGCCGCTGCGGGTGGGGGGCCACCGGCCCGCGGCGACTGCTCGAGCGCGAGCTCCGCTGCCAGCGCGAGATTGTGGGGGGCGTGCTCGGGGAGCCACGCATTGACGATCACCCCGCGGCCGTCGGCGCCGGCGTGAACATGATCGGCCACCACGCCGAGCATCCGCGGGAGCCGCATGACGAGCTTCCGGCCATAGGGATGGGGATCGAGGGCATTGCAGTATTCCTCCGTCCTCTCGGCCATCGTCGCCACGTTCGCCGAGAGATGCTGGGCCAGTTGCCGCGGCGAGGTGCTGGCAGGGGGAACGGCATCGAGCTCGAGGTAGCAATCGGGGCCGAAATGGAGGCTCAAGGCCGCGGCCCGGATCGAATCGCCGAAGAACCATGCCAACGGTTCGACGAGCTTCGCCAGCGGGCCGGCGAGAACGGGGCGGCCGTCATGGAGGAGGTAATCGGGCGAACCGAAGAGCGTCAGGTGGCGGGAGGCGTCGAGCATGCCGACGAGCTCCTCGAGGTCGCGGGGAAGTCGCGCCTCGATCGTGTCCGTGCCATCCCCCGCCCCCGCCCGGTGGGCATCGATCGACTGCCGGAGGAGGTCCTCCGGGCCAATGACGAGGACCCGCCCGTCGGCATCCGCCGGGAGCCAGAACGCTCGAGCGCTGCCAAGGTGGAGCGTCTCGCCGTCGACTCCTTCGGTGGTCGTTGCCCCCCACGCCTGGCGGCGTGCGTCGGCATCGGTCGCCACCGGGAGCGGATCGCTGCCGCGGACCATCACCCCGCCGATGACTTCGTCGGGGCCCCCCGCCTGCCAGCCGGCCTGGAGCTCGGCGATCCCTTCGGGGGGACAGGCTGCCAGCCGGGAAAGCGCCTCCAGCGCCGCAGCTGCCCGCGGCCCGAGCGAGCGGATGAACCGCGCCCCTTCCGTTGTCGCCAGTGCCTCCGCCGGGCGGGCAAGGAGAACCAGCTGCGACCCCGGCGGAAGATACGCCAGCCGTGGCGGCTGGCCGGCGGGTTGCGGACCTTCCCAGGGGACCTCGACGGCGTCGCTGTCGACGAGCGTCGTGATCGCGACGGCCTTCGGCCGCGGGCCGGCAGGATCTCGACCGGCGTCGGTAGGGGCGCCAGTCGTGTCGCCTTCGGCCGCCGCGGGAGCGGCGCTCTTCTCTTCCCCGTCCGGGGCTGCGTCGGGCGCGGGGGCCTGTGGCGCAGGCCTCTGTTTCGTGGCCGGTAGGAGGAGCACGGCGGCGACGATCGTGGCGGCCAGGAATCCGAGGCCACCGAGGGCCGGGAGGAGCCAACGCGGGCGCGGAGGCTTCGGTTTTGACCGTCCGGCCGGCGCTGTCGTGGCGACGATAGGGATCGTCGCGGGGGCGTCGTCCGCGGAGGGCGAATCGGCCGGCCCCGAGCCGGGCGTGATCATCTCGCGCGGCTCGGGGAGTGTGCCCGACACCGGCGGCTGGCCGAGGCAGGCGGCGATCGCGTCGGCCGCCTCGGCAGCGGTCGGATAGCGGTCGGCGGGGCTCGGGGCGGTGAGGTAGGCGACGAGCGTCGCCACCTCGACGGGCACCTTCGCGGCTGGAAGGGGCGCCGGCCCCTGGCCGGCGGCGACCTGGGAGAGCGTCTTCTGCGGGTCTCCTTGCCAGCATGGGGGGGTGCCGGAGAGAAGGGCATGGAACAGGCATCCGAGCGCGTAGACGTCGGCCGAGGTGGTGGAGATCCGTCCGCTCTTGAGAAGCTCCGGGGCGAGGAACGAGGCCCGCGTCCCGAGTCTGGCCACCGCCTCCGGCGTGTCGATCTCCGGTCTCGCCGGCACGACGTGGGGGTCGGAGACGAGCGGAAATTGGAGGAGCCGGATCGGGCCCTCGGTCTCCTTCGAGCCGGTCTCGGGGGGCTCGCGGCGGACGCTGTCGAGGGAGATGGCGCCGTGGACGAGCCCGAGCCGGTGGAGCTCCGCCACGGCCCGGGCGACGACGAGCACGATCGAACCCGCTTCGGCTATCGGCAGCGCACCGCGCTTCGCGAGCTCGTCGGCCAGCGGGACCCCGACGACGTCATCAGCGAGGACGAACCGCTGCGATCCGGCCTTCTCCAGCGCCCAGGTCTTCGTCAGCGTCGGGTCGGTCGTCTCGGTGACGGCCTTCGTCCGCTTGAGGATGTCAGACCAGACCTCTGGCTGCTGGCAGAACTTGTTGTTGAGAGCCGCGATCCCGACGAGCCGGCCGGAGGGCTCGTGGCGGGCCCGGAAGACCGTCCCACCGCGGCCGGTGTCGACACGGTCGAGGAGCCGGTAGTCGCCGAGGAAGAACGGCCCCTTCTCTCCGCGCAGCAGGCGCTTCCGCTGCCACTCGGAGATCACGTTCCGCTTCACGAGCCAACGGGCGATCAGTTCGGTGGCGCTGCCGGCCGAGGCACCGGGGGGGAACGGCAGCCCTTCGAACTCGCGGCGGAGCTTGTCGAGGGAGGCCGTCTCGGCGAGCTTCGATTCGGCCAGAAGCGTCCAGAACTGATCGGGGCTCGGCGTCGCCATGCGGGGAATCCTGTCTCCGGGGATGGGCCCAATCGTATCCGTTCCCGCCCCGGCCGCCATCGGCCCTTGCGGCGTGGCCCCCGGGAGGAAGACTTCGCCGCCCCGCTCCCCGGCGGATCGTTTATTCTTCAACCCAAACCCCGGAGTCTCGCCATGTCTGCCGACGCCCCCCGCATCTATTTCCAGCGTGCCGCCGATCAGCTCGACCTCTCCGAGGCGATGCGGCGGCTGCTCCTCACGGCGAAGCGCGAGGTGCAGGTGCAGATCCCGGTTGAGCTCGATTCAGGGGAAGTGGCCACCTTCATCGGCTACCGGGTCCAGCACAACAACGCCCGCGGGCCGATGAAGGGGGGGCTGCGCTACCATCCGCAGGTCGATCTCGACGAGGTCCGGGGGCTCGCGGCCCTCATGACCTGGAAGACGGCCGTCGTCAACATCCCCTACGGCGGGGCCAAGGGGGGGATCGCGCTCGACCCGAAACAGCGCTCGACCCACGAGCTCGAGCGGATCACGCGCCGGTTTGTCGACTCGATCCACGATCTGATCGGCCCCGATGTCGACATCCCCGCCCCCGACATGGGGACGACGGCCGACATGATGGCCTGGATCATGAACCAGTACGGCAAGTACCACGGCTTCTCCCCCGCCTGCGTGACCGGCAAGCCGGTCGAATACCATGGCCTCCCCGGCCGCGAAGAGGCGACCGGACGGGGCGTCGGGGGGCTGACGCTCAAGCTCCTCTCGCGGACCGGCCGGAAGTTCCCCGGAACGCGGATCGCGCTGCAGGGCTTCGGGAACGTCGGCACCTTCACCGCCCGCTTCCTCCACGACGCCGAATGCCGTTTCGTCGCCATCAGCGATGCCGGCGGCGCCTACCACCGGGCCGACGGCCTCGATATCTCCGGCATGCTCAAGTACACGCAGGCCCATGGCGGCCGGCTCGACGGCTACAGCGAGGCTGACAGGATCAGCGGCGAGGAGCTCCTCGCCATCGACTGCGACGTGCTCATTCCGGCAGCGCTGGGGGGCGTGCTCACCGCCGCCAACGCCGCCACGGTCAAGGCCCCGATCATCGTCGAGGCGGCCAACGCCCCGGTGACACCCGAGGCCGACGCCGTCTTCGATGCCGCCGGCGTTGTCGTTCTCCCCGACATCCTTGCCAACGCCGGTGGCGTGACGGCGAGCTGGTTTGAATGGGTGCAGAACCGGCAGCATTACCAGTGGGGGATCAACCGCGTCCGGCAGGAGCTCGATCAGATCTTGGGCGCCTCCTTCGAGCAGGTCTGGCAGCTGGCCCAGGAAAGAAAAGTGTCGCTCCGCACCGCCGCCTACATGCTCGGCGTGGGGCGGGTCGGCAAGGCGACCGTCCTCGGCGGGCTGGGGTGAGCAACGGCTGCGCTTCGCTTTCCAGAAAAACGAGCGCCGAAAACGAACGCGGCCCGCCGGTTGCATCCGGCGGGCCGCTCGATTGAATCCCGAACGTGTGTGCCTGGCGGGAGCGCCTGGCGCTCTGGCCGACCGGGCCTGGGATCAGGGGGTGGGAAGGAGGATCGTGCCGTTCTCGTCGATCTTGGCCGTGCCCGCCTTGCCGTCGATCGTGTAGTCGATCGAAAGATGCTTCTCGGCACCGGGGGCCGGGTCGCCGCCGAAGACTTTGTTGAAGTTGTCCCCCGGGATGAAGATCAGCGCCAGGCTGCCGGCGTTCTTGCGGACGACGTCGGTGACATCCTTCTGCCGATCGCCCGCACCATACGTCGCCTTGACGATCTCGAGCTTCACCTTCTCCAGGCCCAGCCCCTTGGCAAGCGAATAGGCCTCGGCCGATTCCTCGGGGAGCTTCTTGACGATCGCCGCGGCCGCGATCCGGGCCTCGGGCTTCAGTTCCTCCTCGGCACCGGCCTTGGCGGCAAGCTTGAGCATCTCCATGTCGGGGTAGCGGCGGGCGACCTCGAGAACGAGCTTTCGCTCGGCCGGGGTCTTCGTGGCGGCATAGGCCGCAACGGCCATCTTCGCCCGCTCCGCCTGCTCGAGCTTGAACTGCCGCGCGATGCGGATAAAGCCGCGGATCGCCCGGCCGCGGTATTTGTCTTCGGCGAGCGACTTGGAGAGGTCGAGGAGCACAGGCGCCGCATCGGCTGTCATCCATTCGCCGAGCAGCCGGCTGGCGACGTCCTTTTGGGCGTCGTCGCCGTTCTTGGCGGCGGCGGCCACGGCGGCAAGAGCCTTCGTTCCGCCGACTTGGCCCAGGGTTTCGAGGAGCACCTGCTTGGCCGGGGCCGGAGCGGTGGCGAGCGGCCCGGTGACGGCGCCGGCACAGGCTTCGCGGTCCGGCATGCGGATCGCCGCCGTGAGGAGCGCCTTCCGGGCGTTGGCGGCGTCGGCGTCGTCGCGCGGCTTCACGACCTGGGCGACGAGCACCGAGAGCCGTTCGACGTCGACGATGTTGCCCAGAGCCGCCAGGGCCGCAGCCCGCGTGGCCGGATCCTTGGAGTCGACGGCGGCCAGGGCCGGCGGGATGGCGTCGATGCGACGCTGGCCGACGAGCTCGAGGAGCATCGGCAGGAGCTTGCCCGACGCGGCCGGAAGGCGCTTCTTGATCTCGGCATCAACCTCGGCCCCTGACAGACTCGAGATCGAGGCGGTGGCCGCTCGGGCCAGATCGGCATCGGCATCAACCGCCCCTTCGAGGAGAACGGCCAGCGCCGAGGCATTGCCAGCGGCGCCGAGCGATTCGAGTGCAGCGAGCCTTGTCTCCTTGCTCCCCTTCGCCGCGGCGGCGACGAGGGCTTCGACGGCCGCCGGGCTCTTCCGGTCAGCCAACGCCCGGAGAAGGAGGGCGGCCCGGTTGGCGGGGAGCTTGGAGAGCTCGGCCACGAGGGCCGTGTCGCACTTCCCCGGCTTGACCTCGCGGGCGGTGGAGAGCCCGAGGCGGAAGACCGACTGCTCCGGCGACTGGAGCTGCTCGACGAGGAGTGCGGCGCCATCGTCGCCACGGGCGAGGATCGCGCCACGGGTCGCGTCGAGCTTCCGCTGCGCCGGCACGGGGGCCTTGCGGACCTCATCAAACAGGGCGATGGCGTCGGTCGTCTTGCCGGCGGCGAGGAGCCCCTCGGCGGCGAGGATGCAGCCCTCGGCAACGGCCGACTGGAGCGCCCCATTGGCCCGCGGCAGGGCCGCCTTCAGCGCCGAGATCGCCGGGAGCGTGCCGACATGCCCGAGGGCGACGGCCGCCGCGGAGGCGACCTCCGGATCGCGGTCGCCGAGACGCTGGGTGAGGATCTGGAGGGCGCCGGCATCCTTGCGGACACCGATCGTGTTGAGCGTGCCGACCAAGAGGTTGCCGGAGAGCGTCGCGGCAGCGGCCCGCAGGGCCCCATCGGCCTCCGGTCCGGGGATCGCCTCCAGGCCCGTGCGGGCCCAGGAGTGGAGCCGCTCGTTGGCGAGGAGCTTGGCGAGCTCGGGGACGGCGTCGGCCGAGCCGTAGATCGCCAGCTGTTTGCAGGCGAGGGCCTTGTCGGCCTCGGCGGCATCGCTGCGGAGGACGGCGAGGGCCGCCTTCGCCTTGTCGCCGGCGTCAGGGCTCTGGGCATGAATGGAGCGGTTCGGCACCGAGACGAGGAGGGCCGTCACCGTGGCGGCTAGGGCCAGGCGGCGAAAGAGGGAGACCTTCAGCATGGGAGAGTTGTCCTGATCGGGGGATTGGGTGGGAGGGGGACGCGAGGGGCGAGCGCGGGCTGGATTCAGATCCGCCACGGCTCGCGGAGCGCCTCCGAACGGAGCCGGTTGGCCTCGACGTCGTCGACGAACGCATTGGTGGCGTTGTCGAACTTCACCGGCCGGCCGAGGAACAGGGCGACGTTGGCGGCATGGCAGGCAATGTGGGCATTGCAGGCCGCATCGGCGTTCCCCTTCGGCTTGCCCCGGGTCTTCACGCAGTCGAGGAAATCACGGACATGGAACGTCGCCGGATAGCCGCCGATCTCTTCGACGGTCCGCCCGGCAAGCAGCTCCGGGGAGGAGAGGACGAGCTTGCCCGAGTCGCCAGCCTCCACCCAGCCATCTTCCCCCTCGAAGCGGACGGGGCAGGAGCCGAGCGGGATCCAATCCTTCTCGCGGAAGATCAGCTCCACGCCGTCGTCATACGTGCAGACGATCTGGCCATCGACCGGCGGGGCATAGGCCACCGGCGGCGGGCAGTCGTTGACGGCCCACTGGCAGAGATCGACGCAGTGCGAGCCCCATTCGAGGACGCCGCCGCCGACGAGCCCGCCCCCCTTCTCGAAGTTGAAGCCGTCGAGGAGCTTGGCATTGAACGGCCGCCAGGCCGCCGGGCCGAGGTACATGTTCCAGTCGACGATTTCCTTCGGCGGCTCGTTCTCCGCCGGCAGCCAGCCGCTCGAGCTGGCCGTCATCCCCGCCGGATGGGCGAAGACACGCTTCATCTTGCCGAGGCGGCCGGTGCGGGCCAGCTCGCACGCGAAGGCGAAATGAGGGAGGTTGCGGCGCTGCGTGCCGGCCTGGAAGACGCGACCGGTGCGGCGGATGGTGTCGCGGAGGAGGAGGCTCTGGGCGATGTTCTTCGAGCAGGGCTTCTCACAGTAGATGTCCTTGCCGGCCTTCGCCGCGTAGACGCTCGCGGTGGTGTGCCAGTTGGGGCCGGTGGCGATCAGCACGGCGTCGATGTCGCTGCGGTCGAGGAGCTCACGGAAGTCCTGGTACATCGCGCACGATTCGTTGCCGTACTTCTCGTCGGCCATCTTCTTGATGCCGACGCGCCGGTTCTCCTTGACGTCGCAGATCGCCGTGAACTGGACGTCGTTCTGCTCGAGGAAGCAGCCGAGGTCGTAGGTGCCGCGGTTGCCGATGCCGATGCCGCCGAGGACGACGCGCTCGCTCGGCGGGATCGTGCCGTCGAGGCCGAGGGCCGAGCCGGGGATCACGGTGGGGGCGATCGCCGCCGCCGACAGCGAGAGGCCGGTCTTGAGGAAGCGGCGGCGCGAGGCG
>Ga0304730_1003065_pt1 | contig 11466 bp, 8 predicted proteins | sample M_130628_MF_Meta_FD_190474 | JGI IMG/M metagenome (GOLD analysis project Ga0304730, IMG submission 190474) | Freshwater microbial communities from Lake Montjoie, Canada to study carbon cycling - M_130628_MF_MetaG (v2) (version 2) | ecosystem: Environmental > Aquatic > Freshwater > Lake | place...
GTGCTCGAGCGCCGCGTGGAGAGTCCCGGGATGCTGAAGCCATTGACGTTGACCTTGCCGATCTCGCTGAGTTCGCTCACTTCCGGCGCCACTTCCAGGCGGATCTTGCCGTCGCCCAGGACCTCGGGGCGGAAGTTCAGTCGGATGCCGAACTCCTTGTACAGCACCGTCACGGTGCTGCCGCCACCGACCACGGAGCCCTGCACGACGGGGATGGGGAACTCGCCGCCCACCAGGAAGGTGGCGCTTTGGCCGCTGATCGCCACCAGGTTCGGTTCGGCGAGGAGGCGGACGTAGCGGTTCTCGCTCAGCGCGTGGAGGAAGACCTCGAGGTCCGCGCCGGTGATGCCCATGAAGAGCGTGGAGGTGCCGGCCACCGGGGTCTTGTCGAACTGGAAGCCGGCGTCGTTCACCGGGTTGCCGTTCGTCGGCGAGATGCCCACGGGCTGGAAGGGCGTGCCGCCCGGGGGCTGGAAGCCGCCGAACACGGTATTGCCGCCGATCACGCCGCCCACGGCGAGCTCGCGCAGCGCGGTGCGGCTTGCCTCGGCGATGCGCACGCGCAGCTGGACCTGCTGGATGCCGGCGATCTTCGTGACGTCGATCCACTTCATGTTGGTCGACTGCATGTAGGCGCGCACGCGCTCGGCGGTGGGGATGTTGGGCATGACGCCGCGCAGCACCACGGTGCCGCCGACGTTCTGCGCCTCGAGGTCGACGCCGAAGAACTGGCGCAGGCGATCCGAGAGCTGGTCTTCGTCAAGGCCCACCTGGAGGTGGCGCGTCACGGTCTGGCCGTTCTCGAGGCGGAAGACGATGTCGGCCATGCCGGGGCTGCGGCCGAGAAGGACCACTTCCTGCGCCGAGACCGGGCGGGCGTCGGCGATGGCCGGGTCGGACACCACCACGCGCTCGATGCGGCTGGGCATGGAGATCATCGTGGAGGAGCCGGCGACGACGTCGATGTCCTCTGGGTCCTGTGCCGGAACCTGCTGCGGCGGCAGGTCCTGGTTGGTTGCCGCCTGGCCCGCCGCCAACGCCGACACCGACGGGAAAGCGAGCGTCGCCGCAATGGCGATGAGCGATGCGTTGTCTCTGGAGATCATCGTTGGCGTGTCCTGGATTCGGTGTGGCTTACGGGGTCTTCGGCTTCGTCGAATTGGAGAACGAGTGGCGCTCGGTGTCCTTGCCGCGGATCACCAGCACGTCCCACGTCTGCGAGCCGGTGGCCGCGGGCGCCGCTGCTGCCGCGGGCGCCGCTGCCGCTGCGGGCGCCGCGGGCTGCGCGCCCGTGGCGGCCGTTGCCGGTGCAGGTGCCGGTACCGGTGCTGCGGCGGCCGTGCCGTCGTCCTCGGCGCGCACGGCGATGCCGATGGTGCCTCGCGCGCTGGCGAACTCCACCGCAGAGGCCTGCTCGGGCGTGGCTGCGAGGGTGACGGTCATCTTGCGCGTGCTGGTGCGGCGGTCGATGGCGCTGGCAGCGGTGTTCGCCGGTGCCTTCATGCCGAGTGCCTCGTCGTTCACCGCCAGCACGCGTCCGCGCTCGAGCACCGTCCGCGTGACCATCTCGCGCTGCGAGTTCCCGGGGCCCTGCACCTCGATGGTGGCGAGCACGTCCACGACTGCGCCGGGGAAGAGCGAGACTGCCGGGCCGTTGTCGCGCAGCGTGACCGTGATGGCGCGGTAGCCGGGCGGGAGCTGGTTGGCGATTGCCTCGCCGGAGGTCTGCGGCGCGAGGTCCGTGTCGCGGATCACCTGGCCCTTGCGCGGGGAGACCGCGAGGATGCGGCCGAGGCCCCGCTGCGGGCGGCTGGCATCGCCCTTCGTTCCCGCCGCTTCTGCGTCGAAGTCCGCGGCCACCAACCGATGTCCGGCAGCGAGGTCCTTCGAAGCGATGCCGATCGCCTGCCCCGACTTGCGGCGGTCCGAACCGTCGTTCAGGTAGTTCTGGATGCCGTCCACCAGGATCCACGTGGCGACCGCTCCCGCGATGCCGAGGAAGAGCAATCTGTTGCGCTGCATTGCCATGGCATGTCTCCTGGATTCGGTGAGCGACGAGCTCCACGGACTGCTGGAAGCCGCGGCGTGCCGCTGATGGGGCTCTGGATCTATCGGACTTGTCGGGTGGAATCATCCATAGGAGCAGGCGCCCAGCGGTTTTTCGCCGGTGGGGGCAGGCTCCGAACCATGGGAATCAGGAATCGGGCTCCCGAACCATCGAAGCCCGTCCGTGGAGCGCGGCCGGCAGCGGCATGATGCCGCCGAGGCCGAGGAGCTTGACCTCGGAGTAGTCCACGTCCACGGTGACGGTGATGGAGGTGCCGGCCTCGACGGAACTGGGGTCGGCAGGATCCACGATGACCGTGGCGCCCGCGATTCCCGAGCGTTGGAGCGCCTGGGCGACCCGGTCGTGGATGGACTCCGCGTTCGAGCCGGACATGGCGGCGTAGCGGGCGCCGGCGCGAGCCGCCTGGTCGATCTGCATCGAACGCAGGACGAGCCAGCCGTACTCGAAGCCCGCGAAGGTCACGAGGAGCAGCACCGGCAGGCAGATCGCCAGTTCGATGGTCTCGATTCCTCGGCGCAGGGCAGGGCGACGGCGCCTCATCGGATGCCCCCGATCGGGCCGTACTTCACCCAGTACCACCATGCGACGATGGTTCCGGCCAGGATTGCCGGCGCGTACGGCACCCAGCCCTTGGGGCGCGCCCGCACGGTGGTCCGGCTCTGGGCCACGTCTTCTTCAGACTGCGAAGGATCACCGAACTTGCCATGGAATGCCCGACGCACGGCGTTCCTGGACGTGGTGACGGAATGCATCAGCAGGTACGGGACATCCCAGAGGCCACCGCGGTAGATGGTGACGGAGATGGCCTGGACGAAGCCCGCCCCGGTCACGGTGAGCATGAGGATCTTGGACGCCTCGGGGCCGATCCACGCACCGAAAGCCATCATGAGCTTGGCATCGCCGGCGCCACCGCCGAACATGGCGTAACCAATGATGAACACGAGACCTGCGACTCCCATGCCGGCCGAGGCGAACCCGAGCCCGGACCATCCGTCGAGGACGGTCCAGTAGGCCAGCCCAGCGGCCAACAGCGGCAGCGTCAGCCAATTGGGGATGCGGGTGGCCCGAAGGTCCGTCACGCACGCGATGGACGCCGCGACGGTGATCAGCACCCAGATCCATGCTGGCAACTCCGCAGCCGGGGACGCGGCAGCAGCGAGCGTGGCAATGGGGGAGACGCAATTCATCCAGCTTTCCGATTGTGTCGAACAGAGAATCGGTAGTACCATCATATAGCCTTAATTTCATGGCTTTCTAAACGACACATCCGAAGTTAGTGGGCGGATTTCGATGCCTCTGAAGCGTGTACATCACCGGTCTGCGCGTGCCGTGACCACAATCTGGATGGTTATCGCGTTGCCGGTGGTGATTTTGATGACCTGGTTCGCCGTGGAGATTGGCTTGGTAGTAAAGTCCGGTAACCAAGCGCGGCTGGCCGCGGACGCCATCGCGCTGGCCGCTGCCGCTCGCTACGGCGACGGACCGGAGGCCGCGCTGCAGGACGCCTATGCCGCAGCGAGCGCGTGCCGTGGGCCGAACGGACCGGTGCAGATCATGATTTCCCAGGGCCCGGGCGGCGGAGGGGACGTGGTGTATGGCGCCTGGGATGACTCCGCGCAGACGTTCTCGCCGGACGCGCAGGACGGCGGGCCGGCCGCCGAAGTCACCATTCGTTTCGCGCCGGGAAGCGCCAACGGTGGAGTGTCGCTCGTGATGAGCGGGCTGTTCGGCGTGGGCACCGTTGCCATCGAGCGAACGAGCGTGGCGGTCTACAACCCGCCCAAGCACATGACGTCGCTGCTCCTGCCGGATTCCGGGCTTGCGTTCGTGAGCATGGGCGGAACGGCGGCACTGCGGGCGAAGGGCGGGGTCTCGGTTGCTTCGCAGGGTTCGAGCTCCGTGCAGCTGACCGAGGGCGCGTCGATGAACATCGCAATCCTCCGCTCGGCGGGGACGATGGATGATTCGCTCGGATCGCGCGTCACCGGATCGGTGGAGTCTTCGGCGACCGTTCCGGAGGACCCGTACATCGGCGTTCCGATGCTCCCGTTCGATCCGGAGACGCCGCCCGAGATCGCGCTGACCGGCGCGGGCACGATTCATGTGTCGCCCGGCCTCCATGCCGCGTTGGTGGCGAATGCGGGGACGATCGTGCTTGACCCGGGCATCCACCAGTTCGAAGGTGGCATCGAGCTTTCCGGCACGGCGGTGCTCGAGATCGACCAGGCCCTGGTGCAGCTGCAGGATGGCGGCGGCCTTCAGTTGCGCGACAGCGCATCGATCACCGGCACGTCGCTCGGCGGCGCGGGGGATTGGGTGGGCTTCTGCTTCATCCAGGGGAACACGGGCGCGGCCTGGAGCGTGCAGGACGATGCGAGCATCTCGGTGGAAGGCAAGTGCTACGCGCCCGGCGCGGCGATGAGCATCGGCGGCACCGCATCGGTGAGGATGGACGAGCTGGTGCTGCGGTCGCTGACGATGTTCGGGGATTCCCGGCTGCGGCTTGTGAGCGACATTGCGCAGATCCGGCTGCCGGTGGTGCCGGGCCGCGCGCGGCTGGTGCGCTGACGGGGGCATGCGCGCCCGACCTATCCTTGCGGAATGCAGCGGCCCGACGTGATCATCATCGGCGGCGGCCACGCGGGCGTCGAGGCCGCGTGGGCGGCGGCGTCGGTGCTGGGCGCGGATGCGCGGGTGGTGCTGGTGACGATGGATCCGGGGAAGATCGGCGCCATGAGCTGCAACCCGGCCATCGGCGGGCTGGCCAAGGGACAGATGGTGCGCGAGATCGATGCACTCGGCGGCGTGATGGCGCGTGCCACGGACCATGCCGGCATCCTCTTCAAGATGCTGAACACCTCGAAGGGTGCGGCGGTGCGCGGGCCGCGTGCGCAATGCGACAAGTACCACTATGCGGCGGAGGTGCAGCGGCTGCTTGCCACGCGCGCGCGGGTGGAGGTGATTGCCGGCACGGTGGATGACCTGCTGGTGGAGGATGGCGCGTGCGCGGGCGTGCGGTTGCCTGCCGGTTGGCGCCGGGTGCGCGTGGACGAGGCTGCGGCGGCGCGCAACGTGCTGGGCACGCAGATGGCGGAGCCGGTGTTCATGCCGGAGGGCGCGCCGCAGGAAGCATGCGAATTGCGCGCGGGCGCGGTGGTGCTGACCACCGGCACGTTCATGCGCGCGCTGATGCACACCGGCGAGGCGCGGACCGAAGGCGGGCGCGTGGGCGAGGGCAGTGCGGTGGGGATCTCCGGCATGCTGCGCGGGCTTGGATTCGAGCTTGGGCGGCTGAAGACCGGCACGCCGCCGCGACTTCGGCGTGCGAGCATTGCGTGGGATTCGCTGGCGCCGCAGCACGGCGACGAGCCGCCGGTACCGTTCAGCGACTTGCCTGCGGCAACGCTGCCGCGCGGCGCGTTCCCCGGGCTTGCGCAGGTGGATTGCCGCATCACCGAGACCACCGCGGACATCCATGAGCTGATCCGCGCCAACCTGCATCGCGCGCCCATGTACAGCGGGCAGATCGAGGCCTCGAGCGGCCCGCGCTATTGCCCGAGCCTGGAGGACAAGGTGGTGCGCTTCGCGGATCGCGAGAGCCACCACGTGTTCCTGGAGCCCGAGAGCCTCTACACCGACGAGGTGTACTGCAACGGCATCAGCACCAGCCTGCCTGCGGAGGTGCAGGAGGGGATCGTGCGCGGCATGCGCGGGTGCGAGCGCGCGGAGATCCTGCGCTGGGGCTACGCGGTGGAGTACGACATGGTGTGGCCGCACCAGATCGACGCCACGTGCGAGACCAAGCGCGTGCGCGGGCTGTACCTCGCCGGGCAGATCAACGGCACCAGCGGGTACGAGGAAGCCGCGGCACAGGGCCTGGTGGCGGGCCTCAACGCGGCGCGGCGCGTGCGCGGTGCGGGCGAGGTGCGCATCGGGCGCGAGCAGGCGTACATCGGCGTGATGATGGACGACCTGGTGACGCGCACGCCGCGCGAGCCGTACCGGATGTTCACGAGCCGCGCGGAGCATCGGCTGCTCCTGCGCGCGGACAACGCGGACGAGCGATTGACGCCGCTGGGGCGCGAGCTTGGCCTGGTTGACGAGGTGCGCTTGGATGCGTTCGATGCGCGCGTGCGCGCGATGGATGCGATTCGCGCGGGGCTCTTGGCTACGCGCGCGGATGCGAGCACCGGCGAGCGCTGGCACGACTACGCGCGGCGGCCGGACGTGCCCGTGGCGGCGGTGGTGGACGCACTGCGCACGGCGGGCGTCGATGCGCCCGTGACGCTCGTGGACCGCGTGGTGACGGACCTGCGCTACGAGGGCTACGTGGCGCGCCAGCGTGCGGAAGTGCGTCGGCATGCAGAGGGCGAGCGATCGCCGATACCCGAGACGCTTGACCCGGACGCCATCGTGGGGCTGCGCGCGGAAGCGCGCGAGGCGTTGCGGAAATTCAGGCCGGCCACGCTTGGCCAGGCGGGGCGGCTGGCGGGGATCTCGCCGGCGGACGTGAGCCTGATCGCGATTGCGATGCGACGTCGCCGCTGAAGCAGTCGAGCAGGGCGGATGGTGGCTGCGTCAGGCGCTCCGGGCCATTTCGGGCGAATCCCGGAAAGGCGGATTCACCATCCGCGCTGTGCCAATTCGTCCTGCAGCCGCTTCCAGCGATCTTGCGGCTCGTCGGGGAGAGTCGGTGTGCCGTGGGGACTCGCCGGCGAAGCCTGCGGCGGTGGCGCTGTGCGCATGACCAAGTCGTCCGCGATCTCCCGGCACATCGATGCGCGGCTTCGCGCATCGCCGGCGATGCCTTCCCACGCGGCGTGCCCGGCGTGGAAGCGTTCGATGACGGCAGCGAGCGCGGCCGGCTGGTAGCCCGCAGCAGCGGCGAGTGACATGCCGCGGAGGTCGGCGGAGGGCTCGCATGCCGGGTTGCCGTGCACCGCGAAGTCAGTGACATCCTGCGCGATTCGGTCGAGGCCGCCAGATCCCAGCATGCTCGACATCGCCTTTGACAGTTTCACCTGTTCCTTCTGCATTTCCCGCTCCACTGCCGCCGTGGCCTCTGGGCTGAGAGCCATCTGCTTCGCAGCGTTCGCTGCGGCCTGCTGACTTGAGGCGGAGAAAGGCTTTGCCAGCTGTTCCGGGTCGCGCAGCGATTCAAGCCCGCGCGATTTCGCGCGCCCCAGGCCGTGGCGTTCCTCCACATGGGCAATCGCGTGTCCCAGAACCGCCGCAAGCTCATCCTCGCTCCGGAGTTCGCGAAGCATGCCCATGGACACCACGATCGGCCCGCCGGGGATGGCGATCGCATTTGCCGGGTAGTCCGGAATGACGACGAACTCGAGCGCAATGGCAGGGAACGGGTTGGTGGAGTGGGCGGCCACGCGGTCCCCGATCCAGTTCACGTAACGCACGATCGCGTCGTCGCCGGCGAGGGGCGTCACGTTGCCCAGGACGCGAGTGAAGCAGGCGCGGCCGAGCAGGCGCTCGTCGACCTGCGTCAGGCTTCGGCGGCGCGACACGGTGTCCATGATCGCAGCCACGCTCCTGGCGTGTGCAGCTGCGTCCTTCGTCTTCGGGTCATCCGCCTGCTTGACGCCAAGCTGGCCAAGGAGGCCCAGTCCGCTCTCGGCCATGTCGGCACTCTTGCTGAGGTCTCCGGGCTCGTTGGCCTTGGCCACGGCTGCCTGGGCCGCTGCATCGGCCCTCGAATCGAGCGCTTCCAGTGGCTCTCCCATCTGCGGCAGGTCGGACGCTTCGGCAGCCGCACCGAAGGGATCCCGGGATGCGCCCGGGTTGCGCGGGTGTGCCGCCGTGGCAACTACCAACTCGTCGATGCGACCAGCGGCCGCCGGCGACTGCGGGCCGGGCCCCATGGCGCGCGAAACAGCAAGGTCCGATGGATGCACCAGGCATCGCGCCGGTACCCAGCCCTCGCGCCCACCCGCGGCCACCTTCACCCAGCTCGGAGTGATGTCGCCGCCGGTCGCGCCGATGTACTCGCGCATGTCGGCCGAACGCGGGATGCGCACGAAGTGGCACTCCGCGATCACGCGGACGGCGGAGTCCTGGCGGAGCACGGCAACCGGCCGTGCATCGACTCCCGGCGCGTCGTACGCAATGGCGGCCACGGCACCCAGCTGCATTGTGCGGTTCGCCGGCCGTTCGGGGAGTTCGATGACGCGGGCTGCATGAAGGCTCGCGGTGCGCGCGTCGGTGGGCGTGACGTACACGTCCTTGACGGGCGTCTGCCACGATGGGCGCGTCGTGCACGCGCCGACGCAGACCACCAGCGTGGCTGGAAACGCGAACGCGGCCACCTGACGAACGATCGATCCCGGAATCACCATGCTTTCTCCTCTGCAGACATCGAGCCCGCGGGCCCAACCACCTTCGCTGAGTCCTGGCGCCGCGTACCGCCGGTCCCTCAGTTCCTCTTGACGCGCTCGAGCAGGAGGTTGAACTCGTCCTTCAGGCGTGCCTGGACATCGTCCGTCAAATCTGACCGATTGCGTCCGCGGGAGACAAGCACCAGTGCAGCGCGTGCTTCCTCGCGGGTCATTCCGTCGATCTGTTCGGGGCTCAACGGAGTCGGGATCGGTTGGGCCGCACCGGCGTTGTTGTCGCGGGATGGCGGGGCCGACGCCCGTGCCTTCGCCTTCTTGGGAGTGCCGAGGCCTGCCGCTTCGCGCGCCGCCTCATCCTCCGGGCGCAGCTGCAGTGCTTCGCGCGCGGCGGCCTTCGACTCGTCCAGGCGGTCGAGCGCCTTCAGCACGGCGGCTTCGGCCATCCATGCGTCGAAGAGGTCGGCCTGTGCCTTCCGTGCCGCGACGAAATCGGCGAGCGCGCGTTCCTTGTCGCCGCCGGACTCGAGGAACTTGCCTCGGGCCAGCAGGATCTCGGGGCGGAATTCCGCGGATGCCTTCTCAAGCGCCAGATCCAGGTCCGCGGCCGCGCGCGCACGGTCGCCGGAAGCAACGCGCGCCTTCGCGCGGTCCAGGTAGGCGGTGTCGAAGGTGGGATCGAGCTCGATGACCTTGGCGAAGGTCTCGGCGGCCTTGTCGTGGAAGCCGGCTTCGGCCTGGAACTTGCCGAGCGCGTTCCATGCGAAGGTGCGCTCGGGCCCGAACGTGACGGCATTGCGTGCGTCCTCGCCGGCCTGCTGGAGGTGGCCGGTCAGGCGGTTCAGCGTGGAACGTTCGACGTAGGCGCTGACGTTGCGCGGGTCCAGATCAAGCGCCTTGGAGTACGCGTCGATCGCTTCCTTGAAGAGTTCTGCGCGTTCGGATTCCGCGCCCGCGGTTGCCTTGGCGAGTTCGCGCGCCAGTAGGCCGCGCATGGTCCATGCGAGGAGATTCCCCGGGTTTGCATCGGTGGAGCGCCTTGCGTAGCGCAAGCCGATCTCATACTTGTCTTGGGCGCCGTAGACATAGGCGAGCTCATTCAGCGCGAGTGCCTCGTCGGGACGGATGGCCAATGCGCGCACCAGCGCGCGCTCTGCGGCGTTCCAGTCTTCCTGCGACTTTTCGCAGATGCCAAGGGTGACCAGCGCATTCACGAAGCGGGGGTCGATTTCGAGCGCCTGTTCGAGGATCTTGATGGCGATCTTGGGATCCTTGTCGACCTCGAGCGCCACCGAGGCCTTCCACAGCAGCGCCCACTTGAACTGGGGATTGAGCTTCAGTGCCAGATCCAGCCCGCTGCGGCACTCCGCGAGCTCGCGGTCGCGGACAGCCTTGTCACTCGACGCATTCGCGAGGTTCAGGTGCACCAGCGCGAGTCGCAGCGTTGCGAAGGCGTTCTTCGGATCAATGGCCAGCGCCTTGTCCAGGAATGCCCGTGCGCGGTCGGGCTCGCCGGCCGCAAGCGCCAGCTGGCCGCGCAGGATCGCCCATTCCGGGGACTCGGGATCCACGCGCTCGAGCATCACCGCCTGGCCCATGGCGCGGCCGTATTCCTCGACGTCGGCCTTGTCGAAGGGCCGGTCCAGGTTGACGAGCCGCTCCACCGCGCGCATGCCGTCGATGTAGGCGCCGAGCTTCACCACGTCGACGTCCTGCGGGCCCAGCTCGGCGGCCCGCTTGAGCATCTCGCCCGCCTCCGCGGCGCTGCCTTCCACCTCGTACATCTCGCGTGCGGCCTCGACCCAGTTGGCCACCATGCCGCGGCGCTCGTACGAGTCCATCACGAACAACGCGAACTGGTACGTGGCCAGGACGACGCCGCCGCCGGCAATGCCGACCGCCATCAGCCGCTGGATGACCTTCTGGCGCGGCTTGTATTCGGGATCGGAGACCGTGGCGAGCCGCTCGAGCGCCTCCGCCTGCCGGCGGAGGAGCTCTTGCGACTCGCCACGGTCTTCCGGGGCCTGCTCAGGACTTCTTGAGTTCGGCATCAAGCTTGCTCCAGCGTGCTTCGGCGTCCTTGCTGGGGACAACCAGGTGGGCAGGCGCCTGCTTGCCGTTCACCGGCTTCGCAGCCTGCGCGCCGCCCGCGGGGTTCGGGAGCATGCCGACGACCGAGCGGGCGAGGTCCGCGCGCTTCTCGTCGTAGTTGGCGCCGCCGTACTGGCCGGTCTTGCTCTTCAGCCTCTCCAGCACGACATCGAGCGCGTAGGGGTCGTATCCCGCGGCGGCTGCGAGCGACAGGCCGCGCAGGTCGGCGCCGGTCTCGGCGCCCTGGTCGGCGCCGTGGGCTGCGGCGTCGGCGGCTGCGCGCACCGACTCCTCGAACACCTTCTTACAAATGGGGAGGAGCTCCTTCTTGCCTTGCGCCACCAGCTGCTTGCTGATGGCCTCCGGCAGCTTCATCTTGCCGACCAGCTCCGTGAGGAACGGGTCAAGCTGGTCGTTGGCCTGCAGCTCGAGGATCGAGAGGATGCTCGCCCACTTGTCGAGGCCCTTGCCGATGGCGATCTTGAGGCCATGGCGCTCCTCGACGTGGGTGAGTTCGTGACCAAGGATGCTCGCCAGCTCATCTTCGTTGTTGAGGAACGACAGCATGCCCGTGGTGATGACGATCGGTCCGCCGGGAACGGCCACGGCGTTCACGTCGTTGGCATCGTCGAGCACCACGAAGTCGAGGCCGAGCGCGGGATACTGCGCCGTCGAGTTCGCCGCGACCTTGGTGCCCACCCAGCGGACGTAGCACGCCGCCGGGTGCGTGTCGGGAAGCACCTTCGAGTTGCCGATGCAGAGCGCCAGGCACTCGCGGCCGAGCGTGCGCTCTTCCACCGGAGTCACCGGGGTGGTCTTTACGCAGATGTCGAGGATCTGCGCACCGCCCTTGGCGAGTGCGGCTGCGTCCTTCGTCTTCGGGTCATCCGCCTGCTTGACGCCAATCTGGCTGAGGAGGCCCCGTCCGCTCTCGGCCATGTCGGCCATCTTGCTGGCGCCTCC